>Ga0207421_10000623_pt1 | contig 45818 bp, 34 predicted proteins | sample SodLakKL_010_SED_4_FD_187542 | JGI IMG/M metagenome (GOLD analysis project Ga0207421, IMG submission 187542) | Alkaline sediment microbial communities from Lake Tanatar, Kulunda Steppe, Russia - 8KL_010_SED (SPAdes) (version 2) | ecosystem: Environmental > Aquatic > Non-marine Saline and...
TTCCCAGGGAGGAGGACGGTTCCATCGGTTACTATGCGGTCATGTTTGTTCGTTCCGACAGTCAATTCAACAACATTGAGGACCTTGAAGGTGCTTCATTCGCCTGGGCGGATCCCAACTCCACTTCCGGATATCTGTTTCCCCTGGTCAGTCTGAGGGGCATGGGAATCGAACCGGAGGAGCACTTTGGCAGTGTGGTTTTTTCCGGTGGACACGAGCAAAGCATCATCGGTGTGCTGGACGGGGCTTATGATGCAGCGGTCACCTGGACCAATGACATTGAAAATCACACCCGTGGCGGCATACACATGATGCTGGACCGGGGCGTCCTGGAGGCTGATGACATTCGGATCATCTGGGTTTCTGATTTGATTCCCAATCCCGTGATCGCGATTCGTTCCGATGTCCCTGAAAAGATGAAGGAGGATTTGCGCGAGATGTTTCTCAACCTTCACGAAGACAACCCTGAGGTGTTCAGGGAAGTCGCCCGTGGAAACTCCCCTGGCTATGTGGAGGTTGATCATTCCGTTTACCAGATTGCCATAGACTTGCGCCAGGAGCTTCAAAGAGAGCGAAGATCCCGCCGCTGAGACCTTTTTCTCCTGATGCCGGCGGGACAGGGGATAGGATCTGTTCCGCCGGCTTTGGCATTCTCTCGTCATTTGCCTTCAAGCAGGGAGCGAAAAAGGCATGCATTCGGATCGGAAAAATGCGGCAGTGATCCGTTTTGAAGAGGACTTCAGAAAGGCCAGAGCCACTCAGAGGGTCCAGTTTGTTTTATCGGCAATGATTTTCGTCACCGTTGTCTATGTTTCGGCGGATATCAGCCAGTTGAGTGCCGAAAGACTCTGGAAGGCATTTCCCAGAATGGGAGACTACATTCACCGCACACTTCCCGAACTCACCCTCACGCATTTTTTTGAAGACATCGCCTACTGGTACTACGGTTTCTGGAGGTGGTTGCAACTGCTGTTCGACACTCTCCTCATTGCAGCGCTGGCAACGATTTTTGGTGCTGCCGGGGGGATGGCTCTCTGTTTTCCCGCCTCTCGCAATCTCGTGAAAAGCTATTGGATTTATTTCCTTTGCCGGCGCTTTGCGGAGATCTCAAGAACAGTGCCTGAGGTGGTTTATGCACTGATTTTTGTGGTGGCCTTTGGTGTGGGTCCCATGGCTGGTCTGTTTGCGATCATCATTCACAGTGTGGGGGCTTTGGCAAAACTTTATTCCGAGGTGAACGAAAACGTTGATGAGAGACCCTTGGAAGCGCTGAAATCTTCGGGTGCAAACTGGTTCCAGGTCATCCGCTTTGGCGTTTTGCCGCAGGTGCTTCCTCATATGACCACTTACACCCTCTGGAGACTGGAACTCAACATTCGTGCTGCAGCCATCATTGGCTTCGTGGGAGCTGGCGGCATTGGACAGGAACTCTATCATGCCATCAGTTTCAATTACTATGAAGACATCAGCGCCATTGTCCTGATGATTGTCATGACCGTGACTTTGATCGACCTGGTCTGTGAACGCTTGCGCCACCGCATTATAGGTGAGGAGAACCTGAGATGAGCCTTCGGAAAGAGGCTGCAAGGGCAGAACATATGGCCGGGCTCAAAGCCGCATACCCCCGTGCTTTTGGGCTCTCCCTTTCGCAGAAAATCAGATTGACTGCCATATGGGCAGCTTTCTTCACCGTTTTGTTTTTCAGCCTGGACTATCTCGGGGTTGGTTTCACTCGCATCTGGAATGGCCTTGACCGAATGGGGATCATAGCCGGGGGACTTTTTCCGCCTCGTTCAGGAGGAGCCTTCCCCGAACTGATGGGAGCCCTCATGGAAAGCGTTGCCATGGCCTTTCTGGGCACGCTCATGGCCAGTTTGGTGGCCATGGTGCTCTGTTTTTCGGGTGCCCGCAATATCCTGCCTGCACGCATTCTGCGCTTTTCATTTCGCCGTTCCTTCGATTTTCTTCGGGGTGTGGATTCCCTGGTTTGGGCCCTGGTTTATGTGCGAGCGGTGGGGTTGGGGCCTCTGGCCGGAGTTTTGGCCATTGCCACCAGCGATGTGGGAACACTTTCAAAACTCTATGCAGAAGCCATTGAAAGTGCAGACAAAAAACAGATCGATGCCATTCGGGCTGGCGGAGGGAACCGGCTTGAGGTGATCCGCTTTGGAATCATACCTCAAATCCTGCCCGTCATGCTGACCAATGCTCTCTACATGTTTGAGTCCAACACGCGGTCTGCAACGATTTTGGGCATTGTGGGGGCAGGGGGTATCGGTTTTCAGCTTTCCGACAGGATTCGGGCGCATCGCTGGGATGAGGTCAGCTTCATCATTATAATGATTGTGGGAGCAGTTTTTGTGATAGACATGATTTCCCGTTTCCTGCGGGCAAAACTCATCCATGCGGGGAAAAGGCAGGTTCTTTGATGCGGCCGGTTTTCCCCTTCGTGAAGGCTGCAAATCAGGACAACACACAAAACTTTTGATCGAAAGGATCGCCGAGCCCCAGCCCGGCATTCATTTCAGCCCAACAATTGTGCCCATGAATCAGGTGTCACTTCTGACGCAGCTTTTGATGGAAACGCTCCATCTGAGCCGGCGTTCTCGTGATCTCATGGTAAGCGTAGCAGATTGGATTTCCCACGTCCCCGCAGCTTGGGCACGGGGGACAGATACACTCATGGGGCAATGAACCGCAGACTTCGCAACGGCCTCCTTTGTCGGGCGGCCCTCCACAGCCGTAATGGCGTCTCATTCTATCCTCCAAAAGAGTTCATGGCGGCACCGGGCGGGGTGTCCACCCTACCCGGGACACCTCCAATCTCCGGGTTGATCTCTTTACATTACACCAAATGTCGGCAAAAATAACCTGTCCGTCCGTGAAGTCACTGTTGGCAGGCTTTCGGGCTGCTTGACGAATCATGTGTCACTGCCCCATGGACACATGGTGAGCCGGCGCCAAAAAATGCGTCAATAGTTTGTGAAAGGCATGAAGCTTTCCGAAGCGAAGCCTGAACTCCCTTTCCCACAGGAGTGCCATGAGTTTCACGATCCAGGAAGAAAACCGGCTGGTGGAAGTGTGTGCCGTCGCCGATGCATACATGGCTGAGCGCAGGGAGAAGATCCTTGCCCATGCGGCGAAGATCAAAGAGCTGGAGGCTCAGCGTCTCGCGGCTGTCAGCGCCCCCGAGAAGGATCGGCTCACCAGGGAAATACGCGACCTCTCGCCCTTTGACCCCGTTAAATTCAATCCCCCCTTTGAATATTCCCATGCGCCTTATCTTGCGGGCATCGTCATTGAGGATGACGACCCACGCATTGGCCGGAAACACCTCCTGTTCGGCAAACAGGGGCTCATGGACAGTCAGTCGAACGCTGTCATCATCGACTGGCGCAAGGCCGCCATTTCAAAGCTTTACTATGAATATGAAGAGGGTGAAGATTACGAAGAAGTTATCGTCAAGAGAGAGCGGACGGGGAGAATAGAGAAAAAGATCGCCTATGGCATCTCCAGGCGCGAGCTGCAGACCATCCAGACGGGAACCGGGACCCTGGTGAAGCAGAACGGCCTCTGGAAAGAACAGGGAAAAACCACCACCATGGATCAGAAGGAGGCTTCCGGGGATTACCGCATGGTGGACATTGTGTCGCTCATTTCACCGGCCCAGTTCGAACTGATCACCCGGCAGCACGAAGGCTGTTTGTACCTCACGGGAGGCGCGGGAAGCGGCAAGACAACGGTTGCGCTGCACCGGCTGTCTTACCTCATGTACAATTTTCCCGACTCTTTGCGGCCGGAGCGCTGCCTGGTGGTGATGTTCAATCGCAGCCTGCGCGACTATGTGGCCCAGACTTCCCGGGAGTTGCTGACCAGCAGGCTTGCGGTGGAAACTTTTCACTCCTGGGCCGATGGAGCCCTTCGCTCCCTGGGCATTCCTTTCAAATTTTCCGTAAGGGCGGGCCGCAATCTGGGTTCCCTCAAAAAGAAAGCGGGCATGTACCGGGCTCTGGTGGAGCATGCACAAACGACCGATTCCGGGGCTGAAAATCCCATAGAGGATTTGGCGGGCTTTTATGCGAATTCGCCCTTGCTGGAACAACACCTGGGCAAAAACCGTGAAGTCAGAGAACTGGTGCAAGCTGGAAAAAGGCTGCTTCAGGAAGGAGGGGACCTGGCTTTCGATGACGCGGGCATCCTGTTGCACCTCATACAGCTCAGGGGAGGGGAAAAACCTATTCCCGGCGTGCTCAGCTATTACGATCACATCCTGGTCGACGAGGCGCAGGATCTTTCCCTCATCGAGCTCAAGTGCCTGGAGGCCGCCAATGACCCGAGCCACCGAAGCCTCACCGTGTGTGCCGACGAGCGGCAGAAGATTCTGGATTTTGTGGACGCAAAAGGCTTTGCCCATTTTCAGCTCCATCTCAATGAGCAGGGGGTGACTTCGGGCCAGTTGAGTGTCAGTTACCGCTCAACGCGGCAGATCATGGAACTGGCGTCCAGGGTGTCCGGACGCACCGTGGAAAACGTGTTGAACAACGGCCCGGAGCCACGCTTTCATGCGTTCCCGACTCTGGAGGAGGCTCTCGCCAGGCTCAAGTCCAGCATCGCCGCCCTGCTGGCCCGGGAACCTCACAGCCTCACGGCGGTGATCTGCCGTTACAGGAAAGACGCTGAAACGGTCTTTGGGGCACTCAGGGCCATCCAGGGTGTCCGGCTGCAAACGAGCAACATGACTTTCACGCCGGGTGTGGTGGTCACCAATGTGCATCAGGTCAAAGGGCTGGAGTTTTCAGGAGTGATTCTCTGGAATCCGTCAGGGCGCTCTTATCCCGACACGGAGCTTGGAAAGAACCTTCTTTATGTGGCGGTCACGCGGGCGAGCAACCGGCTGGCAATTTATCATCATGATGCCCTTTCGCCCTTGTTTCAGGAGCCTGGAAAGCCAGGGTTAAAAAAATGAACTTTAAATCCGACTGGTTGAAAATAGGGCTGATAGGAGGAATTCTTGCAGGGATTTCGCTGTTTCACTATCTCACAGCTCCTTATGAGGTGGAGCATCACGCCGTGCACCGTCGCCTCTACTATCTTCCACTGGTCCTTGGCAGCTTCTGGTTTGGCATCAAGGGTGCCGCAATTGTATCCCTCAGCACCATTGCCATCTATTTGCCCTTTGAACTTCTCCGTTGGCGTGGTGATTTTCACAATTTTGACACACTGCTGGAAGCGGGACTTTTTGTTTTTATAGCCCTCACGCTGGGTTATCTGTCCGAGAAAGAAAAGAAAGAGCACGCCGCAAGAATTGAAGCGGAGAAGCTAGCGGCTATCGGGAAAGCAGTGTCCGAAATCGCTCATGACATGAAGTCCCCCCTCGTGGCCATAGGCGGGTTTGCAAACCAGGTTTTCAGGAAGCTTTCCGGCGATGAGAGCAGCCAAAAAAAATTGCAGGTGGTCCTTAAGGAAACGAAAAAGCTGGAAGAAATGGTCAAGGATATGCTCGAGTTCGGCAGACCTTTGGAGCTGCATCTTTCGAGGGCAAGCCTCAATGATTTGACCACTGAAACCCTGGAGGCGGCAAAACCCATTGCTGCAAAAGCAGGGATAGAACTGAATACGGATCTGGACAAATCCTTGCCGCTCCTGGATCTGGATGTTTCCAAAATGGAAAAGGTGTTGATGAATCTTGTGGTCAATGCCATTGAGGCCTCACAGCCGGACAAAGAGGTCCTGGTGAGGACCCGCAGCTCGAAACTCCAGGTATTTCTGGAGATAGAGGATCACGGGCATGGCATTCCCGAGGAAGACCGGGACAATGTTTTCCAGCCTTTCTTTTCCAGGAAAAAGGGCGGAACGGGACTTGGTCTGGCCAACGTGAAAAAGATTGTGGAGGCTCATGGCGGCAAAATCACCTTTCACCCCAACAAGGACCAGGGCACGACTTTCGTGATCAGTCTGCCGGCGCAATGAAGACTTGCTGGACGAAAGTTTTAAGGACCCACTTTTCATGCATGATGTTTTGTGTTCCCCAGTTGCTCAACGCCTTGCGGCATCGAAGATCGGAACGGTCCCCTGAGACGTCTGTGTTGTGGAGATACAGATGATACCCATGGGAGGATGGCATGATTTCCAGTCTGAGACCATGCCGAATCACGTCCAGGTCTTTTTGAATCGTTCGCACACTCACATTGAATCGGTCGGCCAGATTTTGCCGACTGTAACAATGAGGGTTTGCGGCCACAAGGTAGAGTATCTGAAGGATGCGGGAAAGTACGAGCATCCCGCAAGTTTGAAAAATGATGCTCCAAAGATTGTAATGACACCAGACTACAAAATGAGCTGCCCGATCTCAACACAAATTCTGCTTTAGAGCTCCCTGGCCCAACACCTTCAGACCGGTATCGTGTTGTGTAAAGTGCTCTGAGGCAATGGAGCCAGCCCTTTTGAAAAATTTCGACCGTGCCTGCTGAAAATCCCTTCCAAAGATGTTGACCCCTGGAAGGGTTTATGCCAATTTTAAGGTAAACGTATTGCCTTTGATCGGGCAGCATGGACGGCCGTTTCATGGGATGGGAGGAGGGCTTCGTGACGGTGGAATATCCTGCAGAAAGAAGAAAAGGTCAGGATCGAAGGGCGCAGCCCACACGGCCTCTTTCCCTTGCCAGCCTGAGAGGCCGACGGCGTCATGTGAGAAGGGCTGAAGACCGGGAAATTCACAGGTACGTGGACCGTTACGACGGCCACCTGGTGTTCCTGGTGATCGCCGTTCTCCTGCTCTCCACCACGGACGCCTACCTGACCCTTTTCATCGTCGCCATGGGCGGGGTGGAGCTGAATCCTTTCATGGCCTACTTTATGGAAAGGAGCCCCGTCAACTTCTTCCTCGTCAAGTACGGCCTCACCGCCGCCGGTCTTCTCTGGCTTCTGGTGCACAAGAATTTCCGGATCCTGGGACGAACGGTGAACGTGAGGACCATTCTGACAGTCATACCATGCCTGTACGGTCTGTTGGTGCTCTATGAGCTCTTCCTCATTGGCAGAGGCGACCTGTTCCCCGTACTGTTTTATCCCTTCTTTCTCTGATGCCCGCTTTCCCGTGGACCGCATCGGGATTCTTTGAAATTCGAACAGTATCTTTTATCAAAGAAGTTTTACTGTGCGCTCAGAACATCCAAAATGTTACGGCCTGACTTCCTGACATTCCCCTGCGCTTTCCTCCAATGTTTTCGTCATTCCCGCAATATATGTCAGCACCTTGAGTTCTTTTGAAAAGGCTTGTCCTTGAAATGGCGGTGGCACGGCCGTTGCCTCGGGAAAAGCTGGAAACTCCGGCAAAAATTAGTCATTCAAGGGGATCTGCATCCCACCGGGAGGGCACATCATGTTTGGCAGATACAAAAGACTCTGGAGTTCTCCCCCGCAGCGGCCGGCTTATGACGCCGTCATCATTGGAGGGGGGCTGCATGGCCTTTCCACGGCGTACTTCCTGGCGAGCCGCCATGGCATCAGGGATGTGGCCGTCATTGAAAAGCGCTACATGGGATTCGGCGGTTCCGGGAGAAATACGGCCATCGTGAGGGCCAACCAGAGAACCCCTGAAAACCTTCCTCTCTACAAGGAGGCGCTGGAATTGTGGCCCGTGCTCACGGAGGAGCTGGACTTCAATCTCATGTTCTACAATTGCGGGAACCTCAATCTGGCTCACAGTGAAGCCGCTCTCAAGGCCATGCGGCTCCAGGTGGCGTCGGCCCAGTTTCACGGCATCGACATTCGCATGGTGGGCCCCAAAGAGTGCAAGGAACTGGTCCCCATTCTCGACATATCCAACAGGCTCCGCTACCCCATTTTCGGGGGCATGTTCCATCCCGCGGGGGGCATTCTGCGCCACGATGCGGTGGTCTGGGGCATGGCGAGGGGCGCCTCAAAGCTGGGCGTTCACATCCACCAGGGAACGGAGGTGACAGGGATCGGTGTTCAAAATGGACGGGTGGTCCATGTGGACACGGACAAAGGGCGAATCCAGACCCGCAGGGTGCTCAACGCGGCGGGAGGGTACTCGGCGGACATCGCCTTCCGCATGCTGGGCATGAAGCTGCCCATCAGCGTCCTGACCATCCAGGCCATGGTGACTCAGCCCCTGAAGCCCATTTTGCACCACGTGGTTTCCTCGGGCATGTACCACTGCTACGCCAATCAGACCCTCAAAGGGGAGATCGCCACGGGAGCCCACATGGATCCCTGGCCCACCTACACCACGGGGACCACCGCCCGTTACATCAAGCACCAGGCGGAGGCCCTGGGGGAACTGATGCCCTGTCTTCGGGGAGTCAAATTCATGCGGTCCTGGTCCGGCCTGGCGGACATGACCCCCGACATGGCTCCCATCATGGATGGCAACGAACCCGTGCGCGGCTATTACATGGATTGCGGCTGGGGCTACTTCGGCTTCAAGTCATCCTGCGTCACGGGCAAATACATGGCTCAGTACATGGCCACGGAAGAATGTCCTCAAATCCTGAAGCCCTTTGCACTGAAGCGCTTCGAGGAACATCGGCTCATGGGAGAAACGGCCGCTCTGGTGGAATACTCTCCGGACAACTGAAAAGGGAAATGCGGGCGTGGATCATGTGAAGAAAAATCCACTCCAGCGTTTCAAAAGCCAACCATCGATGACAAGAGGAGGAGAGAAGAGCTGAAATTATAGCACTGTTATAACAGGCTGAAATGGATGGATGGCGAGTGAGTGACATACGGGAAACACTTCAAGAAGACCGGAGGCTGCCATGGCTCTGCACATCACATGTCCCCTCTGCGGGAAGAGAGACGGCTATGAATTTCGTTATGGGGGAGAGGACAAGGGCCCCAAGCCCGAGAGTCCTCCGCTGGATTCCAGGGAATGGTGCCGGCAGGTGCACATGAACCAGTGCCTGGCGGGTGTTCAAAAGGAGTGGTGGTTCCATCGCAGCGGCTGCGGAAGCTGGTTCACCATCTTTCGGGACACGCGCACCAATGTCCAGGTGGAGATGAGGGAGGACCAAACTGAAAGAGGATTGACCCATGAGCAGACTCACGAACCTGCCCACTCTGAGGATTCGGCCCGGGACGCCCATCAGCTTCCGGTATGGAAAAAAGCTGTGTGAGGGGGTCGAAGGGGACACCATCGCCACGGCCCTCTATGCGTCGGGAACCCGCATTTTCTCCCGCAGCCTCAAGTATCATCGTCCAAGGGGCCTCTACGGGCTGGAGGGGGAGTGCAGCAACACCTTCATGCGTGTGGACGGTGTGCCCAACGTGCCCGGTGAAAAAACGTTCCTTCGGCCGGGAATGAGGGTGGTTCCACAGGTGGGTCCGGGAGGCCTTCGCTGGGATGTGTTGGCCTTCATGGACAAGATGAGCTGGGCCATGCCCGCGGGATTTTATTACCGCATGTTTCACCGGCCCCCCGCCCTGTGGCCCCGTGTGATTCCCTTCATTCGCCGGGCGGCGGGAAAGGGTGTTCTCGATGCGGACTTTGAACTGCCCGGCAGATGCGATGAAATTTACGTGAATTCGGACATTTGTGTCATCGGAGGCGGTCCTTCGGGAATGGCGGCGGCCCTTGCAGCGGCGGAAAAAGGATTCCGTGTGATCCTTCTGGAGGCCCGTCCCTGGCTGGGAGGTTCATGGGATCATCGAATTTCTCTGCGCGAAGATGGCACACCCCTTTTCGAAAGCGCGGCTCAATTGGCGCGCCAGGTGGAAGAGTCGCCCCTCGTTCGCGTCTTCAGGCACACCGCCGTTGCCGGTGTCTATCCCGGAAGGGTGGTCGCCGCCTTTCAGACGGGAGGCCCGTCTGACTCTTTTCGCGAGCGTTATGTGGAGGTTCGGTCAGAGAGCCTGGTGGTGGCCACGGGCTGCACGGAACGCCCCCTTCTCTTCGAGCACAATGAGCGGCCCGGTGTCATGCAGGCGGGATGCGCTCACCGGCTGGCTCACACCTGGGGGATTCTTCCGGGGCGGCGCGTGGTTTTCAGCGTGGGTGACGACCTGGGGCTCGAAGGGGCTCTGGATCTTGCGGAACTGGGTGTGGAAGTGCCCTGTGTGGCCGATGTGCGATGGAGCGGCCAGGATGCTGGGCTCCTGGCCCGCTTGAGGGAGAAAAAGATCCCCTTCTTCAAGGGCTGGACGGCGAGCAGGTCCATGGGCCGGAAAACAGTGAAAGGGGTGGAGCTCAAGTCCACCAACGGCGTTCATGGCCGTCGCTTCCCTTGCGACGTGCTGGTGGCTTCGGCGGGACAGACACCCGTCACTGGGCCACTGGCCGTGGCAGGGGCCAGGCTTGTGCACGACGACCGAACCAATTTCTTTTTGCCCGGGAACCTGCCGCCCGGAATGCACGCTGCAGGGCGCATGCTGGGATACATGGCCCCCGAAGCGATGGAACTTTCCGGGAGGCTCGCAGGCCTTGGGGCCGTGTTGGACTTTGGTGGCAGAACCATGGATGTTGTGGAGGAGATGAGGGAAACAGAAGCCCGCCTGGGCAGGCCGCCGGAAGGTTGCCAGTTCGTCATGGCTCCCGTGAAGGGGAAAAAGACCTTTGTCTGCTTCGACGAGGACACCACTGTCCGGAACGTGAACCAGGCCATGGAAATGGGTCTCGACGTGCCCGAACTGATCAAGCGGTGGACGGCCGCGGGGACAGGCCCGGGGCAGGGGGGCATTCCCGGTCACAACCTTCCCCTTTTGGTCAGCCATTCCCGGGCGTCTCCCGATGAAGATCCCAGGCCCACCACCACCCGTCCCCCGCTGGTTCCTGTGCTCATGGGCACCTACGGGGGCCGCAATCACGACATGTGCAAGCGGACGCCCGTGCATGCCCTGCAGGAGGCGGCGGGAGGTCACATGGAGCGGGTGGGGGTGTGGATGCGCGCCCGGCGCTTCGGGACCGAAGATCACGTTCGCAAGGAAGTGGCCAATGTGCGAAGCAACGTGGGATTGCTGGACTCCTCCACCCTGGGGAAGTTTCGGCTTCATGGCCCCGATGCCCTCAAAGTGCTTCAGCGGGTTTACGTGAGCGACCTCTCCACTCTCCGGGAAGGGAGGGTCCGGTATTCGGCCATGTGCACGGAAGATGCCTGCGTCCTGGATGACGGGGTGGTGGTGAAGCGGGGGGAAGAGGACTATTATTTCACCACTTCCTCGGCCCGGTCGGGCGCCACAGCCGAATGGATTCACTACCATGCCCGTTATGAAAACTGGGATTACGACCTGGTGAATCTCACGGATGCCTTTGGAGTCATCAACCTGGCAGGGCCCAGGGCTCGGGAAGTGCTCGAAAAGATGACCCGTGAGGACGTTTCCGGCAGCGCTTTTCCCTTTTCGGGGTACCGGGAGCTCATGGTGGGAGGATCAATCCCCGTGCGGGCCATGAGACTCGGGTTCGTGGGGGAACTTTCCTATGAACTTCACGTGCCCTCCTCCCTCATGCAGTCTCTCTGGGAAATGCTGGAGGAGGCGGGCAGGCCCTTGGGCATTCAGAATTTTGGACTGGAAGCGCAGAACATTCTCCGCCTGGAAAAAGGACACGTGATCCTGGGTTCCGAGTCGGAGCAGCGCACCACGCTGCACGACCTTGGGCTGGGGTTTCTCTGGAGCCGCAAGAAAAACGACGGACGCATGGTGGGTCTCCCTGCCCTGCAGCGAACGGAGCATCAGGAGGGGCGGCTGAAGCTGGTGGGCTTCAAGATGACGGATCCTGCCCACCAGGTTCCCCGGGATGGATCGATCATCGCGGACAGGAAAATATGGGGACACGTTTGCACGGCCCGCTACAGTGACGCTCTGGGCCACCCCATCGGGTTCGCCCTGGTGAAGGAGCCTTTTTGCGTTATGGGAGCGCGGCTCCCCATTTATGAAGACGGTTGCCAGGGCCGGCTCATTCATGGACAGGTGATTCCCACACCTTTCTACGATGCGGGTGGGGAGCGCATGAAAAAGTGAGTGTTCACCTGAGAGAAGGAAGCCATATGGTTTCAGTGAGAAGACGTTCACCCGTGGTTTTGCCCGGAGAGGCCGCAGAAAGCGCCCAGGTTGATGGATGGGAAGTGGTTTTGCGCTATGAGGGGGAATCGGAGCTTTCACCCGTTGTGGTAGACTTGTCGCACAAGCCCAGGTGGATGGTGCAGGGAAGTGATTTGCAGGAAATTCTCGGGGACCTTTCGGGGATTCCTTCGACCCCGGGAGAGGCTCACTGGGAGAAAGGTTGGCTGGTGGGCCGCCTGGGTTTCAGGCAGGCCATCGTCTGGGTCCTGGGGGAAAGTGATTTCCTGGAAACAAGGGGGAGTGGTTTCACGGACGTGACGGATGGCACCATCCTCCTGGGAATAGGGGGCCCTGCCGCCTTTGCCATGGGGGAGAAGCTCACGGCCCTTAATCTTCTGAGAAAGGACCGGGAAGCCCCTTTCGTTCTGCAGGGGCCTCTCGCCCACGTTCCCTGCACCCTTGCCGTGCTGAAAACGTGGGAGAACAGCGGCGCTTTCCTGGTGGCCTGCTCGCGCGGGTACGCGCAGGACATGGTCCATGCTGTCATGGATGCGGGGGGAGAGTGGGGGCTGAGGCCCGGAGGCGAGAAAGCCTTTCACCGCTTCCTGGGTTGATGGGAAGAGTGCATGCAGGGCAGAGTTCAAAGGTCCCTCCTCAGTGTGTGGCATAGGTGAGCTCCTGTCAGAGCAGGCTATCCAGCAAGGCTTCCATGGCTTGTTCAAGTTGGTCGAGGTTCTCGCTCATTTTGATTTTGATGCTCATGCGATCGGCCACGGGCTGGAGCTGCTGCAGGGCTTCTTCCGAAGGGACGCGAATTTCCCTGGGAAGGCCATTGTTCTCTTCCGCAGTTTTCAGAAAAAGCTCCTGGAATTTTTCCCGGTGAGATGAGAGATGACTCACATCCACACCGAGCACCCTTCCGCTCTTGTGATCCACAATGAGGGAAACGCAGGGATAGAAGGGCTTCTCGTCGCCCTCCTGAATGGGAATGGGTGCCAGAAAAAAGCCGATCTCCCAGGTTCCCCCGGGCTTGAGATTCAGGTTCCTGATCTTTTGAGCACGAAGCTCGTTGAAGATGCCATTGAAGGCTGGTTCCAAAGACGGGGGCGGGGGCTGGACCCATTCGTCGTGCCAGGCATAGCGGTTCCCATGGGGATGGGGTGTGCGCACGAGGATACCCTCTTTTTTATTTGGAGGAACAAGGCTCTGCGGGTTTTTGCGGCATCGCATGGCCACCTCCCGGGCCTGTTCAAGGGCCAGGCGGAGAAAGAAGGCTTCTCCCTCATTGAGAAACCAGGCCAGATACCCCGGTTCGTAGCGGCGGAAAAGGGGCCATGAGGAGGGACCCCGAAAGCGCAGTCCCAGGTCCTTGATCACCTGCAGGTCCTCCGACTCAAGGGAATCCTTTCCTTCAAAGGATGCCATGAGGCAGTCCAGCGACAAGACCGCTTCAAAAGCTTCCAGTTCACCGGAAGCCATTTTTTCATATCCCTGCAGTCCGCCCTCGCCCAGGTAGACCCCCAGTGAAAAATGCTCCCCCAGGGCGCCCGTGATGACGCAATAGCCGATTTCTCCGTTCGCCGGGTTCCGAACGCCGAAAACATTTTCCTCCTGCATCCATTCCCAGGGTTTGAGATTTCTGAAAGCCAGCGCAGCGCGGTAAAGACCTTCCCACGCCTCCAGGTCGGGCTGTTTTTTGTGGAGGGTATTCATCATAGCTGTTCACACCTTTATCTTTTTCGTCTGGAGACACACGCAATTCAGATCCATGTTGTTCAAACATTGCAGATTGTTTACCATGGGTCAACAGCGATTGAGGACAATCCGGATCACTTTCATTGACACGATTAACCACAGAGACGGGCGCATGTTGAGCTTCAGACTGCATCAGGTGTGCACTTTCCCGATGGTGCTGATGGGGGCCCTGTTCACGTTCCTGTTTCCTTCTTTTGCCGGGGAGAAGGCGGAGGGCAGGACAGAGCATGAGGTCGAGGCCGTCATCCTTCAGGTGGATTCGCATGGTGTCTATGTTCCCGGGAAAATCTTCTACTGGGATGAGGGCCAGGGCAGAAGGTCCATGGAACGATTGCGGGAGAAGGCCCAAAACCTGAGAAACAGGAGAGCGACCATCACCTACTCCATCGAGGAGGATTCACCGGAAGATGGAAGGCCCCTCCTTGTGACCCTCGAGGGCTCCGGGGACAGGGCCCTTTCAAGGGCAGCGGCGGACTATGGACCGCAGGGACCGAAACCGTGGGATTCGGCGAACAGGGGCGGCCAGTATGTGGTGATCGGGGACACGGGGGCCATGGGTGCAACCGGGCGTGGAGTGACCGGGGATGATGCGGTGGTCGGCTCAGCTTCCCAATCTTCGCCCCTTTCGGGGGCTTCCTCCATCACCCGGGAAGAGGTGACCGGCTTCATTCAAAACCTGCTCAACCTGAATAACAACAAAGCCCTTGACGCGATCATGGAACACTATGGGGACGAGGTGGATCACCATACCCACGGCCTGGTGACCCGGGATGAGGTGAGGAAGGACATGATCCGGTTCTTTGACAGTTGGGACAGGGTTTTCACCGGCCTGCAGGGGGAAGTGGCGATGATCGTCACCGATGAGCGCCATGTGAGGATCGTCAGGTTCCTGTCCCGGTTTCATTGGAGAAGCTCTGAGAAATCGGTCAAAGGTGTGGCGGAAAATATCTGGACCCTTCGTCGTGAGGCCAATGGCCTGAAGCTGGTGGGAGTCCGTCAGGATGTCCTCAGCCGTGAGGTTCTTCCCCCCTGATGGAGCACCTCAGTCAGGCACTTCAAGAAGCTCCATTCCCGTCTGGGGGTTTTTCTTCCTCAAGGCTCCCGTGCCAACGATTTCCAGGATCACCGCTTCCGCCACGAGCCAGACAGGGACGCCCGTGCGGGTGCAGCCGATGGTGGCGTGGCCCTCCCTTCCGATCCCGGCGTGCATGTGCAGAACCGGCCGGTCCTCCTCGTTTCTGAAAAGGGTCCCCAGGGCCAGGATTTCCTGGTTTCCCGTGAAAGCGTGTGTCATGGGGATGACCTGATCCCCCCGGTTCATTTCAGGGCCCACCACCACACGGCTTCCATCGGCAGCTCCTCCCAGGTAGAGAACCGTGGCGGCTTCGATGCCCTTTTCCGAGGCGAAACTTTCCAGGGTGTCGGGCAGCCTGTCTCCCTCTTCCATTCTCAGGACAAAGACGCGTCCCATTTTTCCTTCACTGTACTGCATGGCTTTTGACTCCTTGTGAAGTGAAGTGTGGCATCCTTTCCACCAAGCCGTGAAGCGGGGAAAGGTGCATGGGGCTTTCAGCACGAACAGCCGCAAATGACGTGAACGTGGCACATTATCCGGCTGCCAGCATGCCAGAATGAAGGAGCCGCCGCAACGGTGAACAGCAGTTTGACGGATTCACTTTCCCGATTGACAGGGGCATGGCCGAAACGTAAACATGGAAACAAGTCTGGGCAGCCCGTTCACATTCCGGATAGCGATGCCGAATTGGTGGAGGCTCATGCGGGCAGTGCGCGCGGAAAAGACAGCGCCGCCAGGAAAGCGCTCTGCTTGAACAACGCGGGGAGCCATTCATGATTTTTTATGGGTTGACGTTATCAGGGCCGGGGAGACTGCAAAGAAATTGTCACCGCCATGCTCCACATGGCCCAGGGAAGGGAGGCGGCTCTTTCCGTCTATGAAGATCTCGTCAATTCCTGCTGGAAAATAAGGAGGTGAGCCGGCCGGGGGGGAGCGGGTGACAGATTCCGGTCGAGGAGATATGGGGAGGAACGATGTTCACGGTCAGAGACATTTATGATCTTGCCATAAGAATAGAAGAAAACGGCGAACGCTTCTACCGCCAGGCCATGGGGGAAGTTTCAAGTCCCCGTTTGAAGAAGCTGCTCCAGTGGAACGCGGATGAAGAAGTGGAGCACCGGGAATTTTTCAAGGAGAAAAAAAATGCTCTCCGGGACCCCCAAGACATGGAGGATGAACTGGCAGAGCAGATGAGCGGTTTTGTCCTGAGGGACGCTGTCTCAGACCATGCCTTTTCCCTCGAAGATGTGGATTTTTCAAGGATTGCCGATGAGAGGGAACTCATTCGCAAGGCCATTGGATTTGAGGAGGACAGCATCACTTTCTACGAGATCATCGGAAGCTTCATCACCGATCCCGTGACTCTTGAGGAAATCGAAAACATCAAGGCGGAGGAAAAGAAGCACATCACCCTTCTGGAAGATCTTCTGGAATGAACCCATATGAACACCCGGTGCATCTTCCGTTCATAGCGAAAATCATGGAAAGGGGTCACATGGACAAACCAATGGATCAATACTGGAAGGCACGTCTGGCAGAGGTCAAAAAAGCTCTGCAGAGCAACAACTTTGAAGTTTACCTGGCTGGTGACGTTCAGGAGGCCAAAAGGATTGTGGTTGAAGAAATCCTACCCGGGACGGAAGCCAAATCCATATCCTGGGGAGGATCCTCCACTCTGGTGAACATGGGGTTGCTGGATACCCTGAAAAACCTGGAGGGCATCCAAACGATCGACACCTTTGACAGCACCGTTTCACCCGAAGAGAGGCTCGAAAGAAGACGGCAGGCCCTCCTGGTGGACTTGTTCATAACGGGAACCAATGCGGTCACGGAATCGGGGAAACTGGTCAACCTGGACATGTTCGGCAACCGCGTGGCCGCCATCACCTTCGGCCCCAGGAATGTGGTCCTTCTTGTGGGCTGCAACAAGATTGTTCCCGACCTGGAAGAAGCCATGCTGCGGGTGAAGAACTACACGGCGCCCTTGAATGCCATGCGCCTCGACAAGAAAACCCCTTGCGCCAAAACATCCTACTGTGAGGACTGCGGCAGTCCCGATCGCATTTGCAACAGCTGGACCATCACGGAAAAATCTTTTCCCCCCGGAAGGATCAAGGTGGTGCTCATTCGGGAAGAACTGGGCATTTGAGAAACATGCGGGCGTTTTGTTCAAAGGTTTTGGCCACAATGGTTCTTCGTGAAGCTGATCTGGAAATCCTCAGGGAGCTTGGCCTGACGCACACCGTTCGCGAGAGCAAGAAGGCGCGGCGGATCATTTTGAAGGTTCTTGCCGGCCCCCGATTGGAGGTGGTCATTCCCGCCGGTCTCGATCACCGGCGTGTCCCGGAAATACTCGCCCGCAAGAAGGACTGGCTCGCTCAGGCGGTGAAGGGGATGGGAAACGCAGGAGCGGCGAAGAAGGAAGGCTGGACGCTGCCGCGGGAAATCCCCTTGAGGGCCATCCACCGGCGGGTGCTGGTGGCTGGCGAAATGAAAAGAACGGGCATGGTTCACCTGGAAGAGCAAGGAGAGTCAAAAATCTTCATTTCCGGTGAAATTCAGCACGAGCAGTTGGGCCGCAGCATTCTGCATCAGTGGATGCGCCATCAGGCAGAGCTGCATCTGCCTCCCTGGCTTCAGCGTGTGAGCCGGGAGACGGGCCTGGGGTTTCAAAAGGTTCAGGTTCGCCGGCAGAAGACGAGGTGGGGAAGCTGTTCGGCCAGGGGCACCATCAGCCTCAATGAGAAACTCCTCTTTCTGCCCCCTCACCTGGTGCGCTACATCATGATTCATGAACTCTGCCATCTGACGCACCTCAACCATTCCTCCCGGTTCTGGAACCTGGTCTCCCGCTTTGAACCCCAATGGAGAGAACTGGACCGTTCCATCACGCAAGCAGGCGGCCTGGTGCCTTCATGGGCTCACTGATTTGTGCACCTGGTCATGGGGCTGCGGATTTTCTATAGGTCATCATGCGTCTGGCTGTCATATCCGACATTCACGGGAACCTGGAGGCCTTTCTTGCGGTCCTGAAGGATTTGGATCGGGAAAAGCCCGATCTTGTGGTTTCTCTGGGAGACAATGTGGGCTATGGAGCGCAGCCGGAAGAGGTTCTCGAACTTATTCGGGACCGGAAAATTCCCTCGGTCATGGGCAACCACGAGCTGGCCGTGGCTCAACTGGCCGACCGGTCCTGGTTCAACCCCTCGGCATTGCTTTCCGTGGACATCACCCGAGGGCTTCTCTCGGAAAAATCCCTTCGCTACATTCGAACTCTACCCTCTCATATGATTCTGGCTCACTGCTTCTTTGTCCATGGCTTTCCCCCTGATTCCGCCTTCACCTATCTTTTTCAGGTCGAAGATGAGCACCTGGAAGCGGCTTTTGAGGGCCTTGGACAGTCCCTCTGTTTCGTGGGACACACGCACGAACTGGTGAAGGCTTATTGTGATGGCGGGAACTGCCGCCGGGAAGATCTCACCTGCGGTTTCATGCCCTTGAGCGCTGCTGTAAAGTGGATCATCAACGCAGGGAGTGTGGGGCAGCCCAGGGATGGCGACCGCCGGGCAAAATATGTGATCTGGGACGAAGAAAGGCGAATTTTGAACGTCAGGTGCATTCCTTACGACGTGGAGTCTGCAGCCCGGAAAATCCTTCGGCGCGGTTTTCCTGCGGTCAATGCGCAACGGATACGTATGGGATGAGCCCTTCCCAACTTCACTGTTTTTACCTCCTTTCCCTTGCCACGTGAATAGGGGCCATGCCTCGCCCTGCATGGACATCTGCAGGGGACAAACAGGGATGAATCTTGAAAAAAGTCGGCAAGTACGAAATCTGTGGATTACTGGGCAAAGGTGGCATGGGCAAAGTCTATAAGGCGCGTCTGCCCTTTGCGGAAAAAATTGTGGCTCTCAAGCTCCTCATGCCCCACCCGCATCTGCTGGATCTTTTGGGGGAGCAGGAACTGCGAAGCGTCTTCACGGCTGAAGCGAAAACCATGTGTGCCTTGCAGCATCCCAATGTGGCGGACATTCTGGATTTTGACCACCATGAGGGGACACCCTTTTTCACCATGGACTACCACCACCAGAATCTGGGAAGCGTCCTGGGAGAGAAGGCCCGGGTGGAAGAGCCCACCAGGATTTTGCCACTTCACAAGGCGATTGGTTATACGGAACAGGTGCTTCGGGGGCTCGGTCGCCTGCATCGCTCAGGAATCATTCATCGTGATGTGAAACCTTTCAACTTGCTCCTGGACGCGTCGGATCATCTCAAGATCACCGATTTCGGTTTTTCAAAGCTGCGGGGCGAATACCGCTCCTATCCTTCCGGCCTCGTGCTCGGTTCTCCCTTTTACGCGGCTCCGGAACAGGAGAAAGATCCGGAAAGTGTCGATCCTTCATCCGATCTGTATTCCCTGGGTGTGATTTTGTATCGTATGCTCGTGGGACTCCTGCCCCAGGAGCATCTGGTGCGGCCGAGTGAAGTTCATCCCGAAACGGATGATTCCTGGGATCAGTTCGTGTTCAGGGCCATTGAAGGGGACCGGTCCGGGCGCTTTGGCAGTGCGGGGGAAATGCTGGAAGTGCTGGAGGTCCTCAAAACATCCTGGGCGAAGAGGCGGGAAGAAGCGTGTCTTTTCCCTGAAACGCACCAGGAGGGGGAGGTGAGTGCCGGCCTGGAGGGAGCAACGGGGAGTTTGCGGTTGAGATCACGGCCCCTGAAGGTCAGGCCCGGGGATGCTCCCCGTGTCTTCGACTGTGACGAACTGGGACGCCCCCTGGTGCACACAGCCAATGATTTCCGTGTGGAAGGGGAGGGCTCTGAGGAACTGGTGCATGATGACACCACGGGCCTGCTGTGGCAAAGGGAAGGTTCGTCTGAGCCGCTGGACTGGCAAGGAGCGCGCCGGTACATGGAGGAGCTCAATGAAGAAAACTTCGGAGGTTTTTCCCGCTGGAGGCTTCCCACGGTCAACGAGTGGTTTTCCCTCCTGAAGCCTTTGACGGAGAGTTCCCGCCACTGTCTTTCGGGGCCCTTTCCCATGGATGAAAAGTGGTACTGGTCTTGCGACCGGAAATCATATGCCGCTGCATGGTATGTGGACCTGGAGCTGGGGTATGCCCATTGGGGGGACTTCACCAACCTTTACGGTGTCCGGGCCGTTTGCTCCCCTGACAGGGGCAAGGGGGTGCGTGGAATTAAAAAGTGAACAGGCCGAAGCATTGCTTCGGCCTGTTCAATCACTGCCGTTTTGCTCGATACCTATCACTGAGCTGTCAACTTTCGTCTTCCACCTCCACCTCGGACCCGAAATCTCTCACCCATTCGGGATGCAGCCGGTCGAAGCGAACATCGCCGCCCCCACCCAGCATGTCTGCGTAGGATTCGTGGCCAAAATGGGTCATCCAGAGAGGACGTCCCTGCTTTCTCAGTTGGGAAATATTCAGTTCGAACATTTTTATACTCCTTTTCAGAAGGATGTTCGTTCCATTTTGTGTCGCCTTTTGACAATCAAATTAAAGTCAAAATAAAGTTAGTCAAGCCTTGTTAAATTTTTTTCTGAAGCATGGAATCCGCCCTTCTTTCTTTCTCCCTCTGCTGTGAGCGTCCTTTGACTTTCCAAATGTCAAGGGTTTTTCCTTGACAACAAAAACACTCCGCGTCTATATGTCGAAATTTACAAGTATTTCTGTTTTTTTATTTCATTTTGGGCAGAAGGCGGTCGAAGGAGTTCGGGCGTCTCTGAATATTTTCGCGTCTCCTGAAGGCGATGCAGGCACAAACGATAGAACCATTACTAAGGAGCCCTAAATGACGTTCCAGGAATTGATCCTCGCACTTGATAAATTCTGGTCAGACCGGGGATGTGTGGTCCAGCAGCCCTATGACCTCGAAGTGGGCGCCGGCACCTTCAACCCCGCCACGTTTTTGAGGGTTTTGGGCCCTGAGCCCTACAATGTGGCTTATGTGGAACCGTCCAGGCGTCCGACGGATGGCCGCTACGGTGAGAATCCCAACCGGCTGCAACACTATTATCAATACCAGGTGATCATCAAACCTTCTCCTCCCGATTCGCAGGACCTTTACCTGGAAAGCCTCAGAAGCTTCGGCATCGACCCCCTGGAGCACGACATCCGCTTCGTTGAGGACGACTGGGAATCGCCCACCCTGGGCGCTTCGGGGCTGGGGTGGGAAGTGTGGCTCGATGGAATGGAGATCACCCAGTTCACCTATTTCCAGCAGGTGGGAGGAATCGCTCTGAGTCCCGTGAGCGTGGAGCTCACTTATGGTCTGGAACGTATCGCCATGTATCTTCAGCGGGTGGACAACGTGTATGATCTCATCTGGACCGGGGACGTGAAGTATGGCGACATTCACCACCATGGAGAAGTGGAGTGGTCTCACTACAATTTCCAGGAGGCGGACGTGGACATGCTTTTCAAGCTGTTTGGCATGTACGAGGCCGAGGCCCAGCGCATGAACGAGAAAAAGCTTGTCCTTCCCACCTACGACTACACCCTCAAATGTTCCCACGTCTTCAACCTGCTCGATGCCCGGGGGGCCATCAGTGTCACTGAGCGCACCAACTATATCGCCCGCGTGAGAAACCTTGCGCGGCTCGTGGCTCATGCCTACGTGGCTCAGAGAGAAGAGATGGGATTTCCGATGCTCAACAAATGGGAAAAAAAATAGACTGAATAGAGGAAACCATGGGAGAACAGTTTTATCTGGAAATAGGGTGTGAAGAAATCCCCGCGGGTTACATTCAGCCTGCGCTGGAAGCCATGTCCGCCGATATGGTCAGCTATTTGGGTGAAAACCGCATCAGGCATGCGGAAGCCTACATCACGGGAACACCGAGGAGGCTGGTCCTGGCCATTCCCGATGTGGACGAGCATCAGGAGTCCTGTTCTGTGGAGGTCATGGGGCCGCCCAGGCAGGTGGCTTTCGACAGTGAAGGCCGGCCCACCAAGGCCGCTGAAGGGTTTGCGCGGGGCCAGGGCGTGCACATGGACGCGGTGAAGATCAAAAAGACGCCCAAAGGCGATTACCTTTACATCGTCCGGGAAGAGTCGGGGGTTCCCACCCGCGAGCTCCTGGGGAAAATGCTTCCCGATTTCATCGGCCGGATTCCTTTCCCCAAGTCCATGCGCTGGGGGAGCCTCCATGTCACCTTCGCCCGCCCCATTTGCTGGATTGTGGCGCTGCTGGGAAATGAAATCATTCATTTTCAGTACGGCGATGTCAAAAGCGGGAATCAGTCTTTCGGACATCGGTTCATGAGCCCCGAGTGGATCACCGTAGCAGACTTCGACAGTCACCGGGAGAACCTTCGAAAGCATTTTGTCATTGTGGATCGCAATGAGAGGCGGGATTTGATCGCCCGGGTCATCGAGGAAGCTGCCGCCAGTGTGGAGGGGCGCATTCTCGAGGACGAGGAACTGCTCGATGAGGTGACGCAGATACTGGAATACCCGCAACCCGTTTTGGGCCAGTTCGAGGAAAAATACCTGAAGCTCCCCCCTGAGCTGCTCATCACCGTCATCAAGCGGCATCAGCGCTACTTTGCCGTCACCGGTTCCAAAGGGGATCTTCTTCCCTATTTTGTCACCGTGGCCAACACGGTTCCCCGGGATGTTTCCGTTGTGGCGGCAGGCAATGCCAAGGTGGTTCGAGCCCGGCTGGAAGACGCCCGCTTTTACTACGAAGAAGATCAGAAATTGCGTCTCGAAGAACGGGCCGAGGAGCTCAGGGGCGTGGTTTTTCACTCCAGGCTGGGCACAAGCTGGGAAAAGGTGGAAAGAATCACCGCCCTGGCAAGGTGGCTTTCAGCTCACATCGCTCCCTGGTGTGCGCAAACGGTGGAAAGGGCATCCCTGTTGTGCAAAGCCGACCTGGTGTCGGGAATGGTGGGCGAGTTTCCCGAACTGCAGGGAATCATGGGCAGCGCCTATGCCCGGCTGCAGGGCGAGTCGCCGGAGGTGTGCAGGGCCATCTATGAGCACTATGAGCCCACCCGTGCCGGAGGGCCCGTTCCTGAAAGTCTGGAAGGCTGTCTCTTGAGCATGGCGGACAAAATGGACACCATCGTGGGATGTTTCGGTGTGGGGCTCATTCCTTCCGGAACGGCCGATCCTTTTGCTCTTCGGCGTCAGACCCTGGGCATCCTTCGAATCATTCTGGAGAAACCCTTCAGGGTCTCCCTGAACGGCTTCATCGAGGCGGCTTTGCCTCTACTCAAGGAGAGGCTCACCGCTCCCGAAGAGGGAGTGAAAGGCAATGTCCTGGACTTCTTTGAGGGAAGGCTGCACCATTTCCTGGTGAGCCAGGAAGGCATCAGTCCCGATGTGGTGGACGCATCCCTGGCCATCGGCATGGACGATGTGGTGGACGCGGTGAAACGCACCCGATCCCTGGCCGCCTTCAAAGCCCGTCCTGATTTTGACGATCTGGCCGCGGCATTCAAAAGAGTGGTCAACATCATCAAGACACCCGAAAGAAGGCCGGTGCAAGTGGAGCTTTTCCGCGAGAAAGAAGAACAGGCCCTCCATGCCAAGCTCAACAATGTGCAGGGTCTGGTGGAAGGGAGCCTCAAGGGGTCGGACTACGACGGTGCCCTGGAAGCCATGGCAGGCCTGAAGGGTTCCATCGATGCTTTTTTTGATTCGGTGCTCATCATGGACGAAAATCAAGCCATTCGTAAGAATCGCCTGGCTCTGCTCACCGAGGTTCATGATCTTTTCGGCAAGGTGGGAGACTTCCGCAAAATTCAGAGTGCATGACGAGCCGTTCCCTAGAGAGCGGCAGCGTCCTTGGAAACGTGCTTTGGATTCCGTTGATTTTTAGGCGTTGAACAGTGGGGGCCTGTGATTCAAGCCCCCATTTCATGCCGGGTTTCCTTCAAGATGATGCCATTTGGTGAGGGATTGTGTTTGTGATGGGAGTTTAGTCCCAATGCTGTTTGTTTAAGGGATCGTGTGTTGTTCTGCTCCGTCACCCCCGCACAGGCGGGGGTCCGGAAAACTCCTGAAAGCTGGATACCCCCCCTGCGCGGGAATGGCGTGAACAGATTTTCACAGGGGGTGAAACAATTCAAGTCAGCAGCATGGGGGTTTTAGTACTGGCTCCGATTGTGCCATATCGAACGCAACCTGCTCTCACATGCGGCCCATGGAGCACTTTCCATGTGGCCTCCTGACTCCTCAATGCCCAGGAGGAGGAAAGTGAAATCTCTGAAGCAGGGCCATCCGCTCCAGGGACTCCTCATGCAGGGTTTTGAGCGGGCTCTTTCGGGAAATGGCCCTGGCGAGAGCTTCATGAAGGGGTCCGATGTTTTCCGAATGCTGGCAGGCCAGAAAAAAATCAATGCTCGCTTCAAGTCCCCGGCAAATCATCTCATCCCACGTATAGTGGCTGCAAATGGCGGCCATGTCCATGTCATCGCTGAAAAGCACTCCCCGAAATCCAAGTTTCCCGCGCAATATTTCCCCGTTGATGCGCGAAGAGAGGGTCGCGGGCCACTCTCTGTCCAGCAGGGGGTATTTGGCGTGGGAGGTCATGAGGCCGTGCACGTTCCCTTCAATGGCACTTTTAAAGGGGGCCAGGTGCCTATCCCGCTCTCCCATGTTTTCCCAGTGAATGACGGGAGCGAAATGGTGCGGGTCCGACTCGGCGGGGCCCAGCCCCGGATAATGCTTTCCCGTGGCTGAAACACCGTGGGCTTGAAGGGTTTGTATCCAGGTTTTTCCCAGGTAGGAAACGGTCACCGGGTCGTGGCCCAGGGTCCGTTCACTCATGAAATGATCGGGGAACTGGGGAACCAGGTCGAGCACGGGGGCAAAGTTGATGTGCACCCCCGCTTCCTTCATTTCCGCCGCGGCAATGGCAGCCCATTGAACGATGGCCTGGGGACCGCTGCGCGAGAGCTCCCTCGCCGAGGGCAACCGGGTGAAGGGGGGGGTGAAACGCTGAACGGGGCCTCCCTCCTGATCCACGGCCACCAGCAATGGCCGGTTCAGGTACGATCGGGCCAGATCCTGAGCTTCGGCCAGCAATGCGGCCACCTGGCCGGGGGATTCCACATTTCGCCTGAAAAGCACGATGCCTCCAACTTTGAAGTCCCGAATGATGTGCCTGAGCTCCATTTCCGCCGTGAGACCCTTGAAGCCCACCATGAGATGGATGCCGGGGTCTTTTGAAGTTCTGAAAGGCTTCACGCGATTTCTCCTCAAACTGAATATGATGGAACCTATGGGGAAGCTGCCCCTTAAAGGCAGAACAGCTGCTGTTTTTGATCGTCCGCACTCGAGTTCTGTCAAGCCGCGCGGAACGAAGAATTGTTTTGAATAGTGCAGCTGTTCGTCATTGTCATCAAGAGTTTTGACGGGGTCGAAGCAACATGGAAAGGGTTTTCTTCCTTTCAGGACCGGCCATTATCTGTGCAAAATTTCAAGAGGACCACAGGGGGCTTGCTCTAAACCCACCATATCCGTACAATGCCTAGCCCGAAAGAATCGGCTCTCACAGATTGGATCGTGATAGGATGCCAGGGCACGCGTCCCGATCATAGAAATTTCATCACAGTCACTCACTACTTTGCTGAAAGGTGGTTTTCATGCCAAGGCGAGACGACATCAAAAAAGTCATGATCATTGGTTCAGGCCCCATCATCATCGGACAGGCCTGCGAATTCGATTACTCGGGGACTCAGGCGTGCAAGGCCCTTCGCGAACTCGGGTATGAAATTGTCCTGGTCAATTCCAACCCTGCAACCATCATGACCGATCCCGGCATGGCCGATGCGACATACGTGGAAGCGCTGACCCTGGAAACTCTGGAGAAGATCATCGCGAAAGAACGTCCCGACGCCCTTTTGCCCAACCTTGGAGGGCAGACGGGTCTCAATTTGAGCGCCGAACTTTACCGGAAGGGGGTGCTCAGCAAGTACGGTGTGAGCATCATCGGTGTTCAGGCGGAGGCCATCGAGAGGGGGGAAGACCGCATCGCTTTCAAGCAAACCATGGACCGCCTGGGAGTGGAGATGGCCCAGAGCGAGCCGGCTCACAGTGTGGAGGAAGCCGAAGCCATCGCCTCCCGGCTCGGCTATCCGGTGGTCATTCGTCCCGCGTACACTTTGGGGGGGACGGGCGGAGGCCTGGTCTACAACGTGGAAGAACTGAGGGTGGTGGCGGGACGCGGCATAGCCGCCAGCTACATCGGCCAGATTCTTGTGGAAGAATCGGTTCTTGGCTGGGAAGAACTGGAACTGGAGGTGGTGCGCGATGCGAAAAATCAGCGCATCACCGTCTGTTTCATCGAAAATGTCGATCCCATGGGAGTCCATACGGGCGACTCCTTCTGCACCGCTCCCATGCTGACCATCGATCCTCAATTGCAGCAGAGACTGCAAAAGTATTCCTATGACATCGTGGAAGCCATTGAAGTCATCGGCGGCACCAATATCCAGTTTGCCCATGACCCCAGGACGGGGCGCGTGGTGGTCATCGAAATCAATCCCAGGACCTCGCGATCTTCCGCTCTCGCCTCCAAGGCCACGGGATTTCCCATTGCCCTCATTTCCGCCAAGCTCGCGGGGGGACTCGACCTGGAAGAAATCCCCTACTGGCGCGAAGGGTCTCTTGAAAAATACACTCCCTGGGGGGACTATGTGGTTGTCAAGTTCGCCCGGTGGGCCTTTGAGAAATTCAGGGGGGTGGAAGACAAGCTGGGCACCCAGATGCGGGCCGTCGGAGAGGTCATGAGCATCGGCAAAACCTACAAGGAAGCCCTGCAGAAGGCCATTCGCTCATTGGAGATCGGCCGTTACGGGCTGGGTTTTGCCAAGGATTTTCACGGGAAAAGCGCAGATGAGCTGATGGAGATGCTGGCCTTCGCCACCAGTGAAAGGCAGTTCATCATGTATGAAGCGCTGCGCAAGGGTGTTTCCGTGGAGGAGCTCCATCAAAAGACATGGATCAAGGCCTGGTTCATCGAGCAGATGAAGGAACTGGTGGATCTGGAGGAGGAGCTGCTGGCGCACCGCGGGCGGGAGCTTCCCCGGGAACTTTTTCACCGGGCCAAGATGGACGGTTTTGCCGACCGTTATCTCGCCTGGCTGCTGGGCATGGAGGAAGAGGACCTGCGTGAGCGGCGCAAAAGCCTGGGAATCAAGCAGGGATGGGAGCCTGTGCCTGTGAGCGGCGTGGAGAACACTTCCTATTATTATTCAACCTATCATGCTCCTGACCAGGCACCTGCCAGCGACCGCCGAAAGGTCATGGTGATCGGGGGCGGGCCCAACCGCATCGGGCAGGGCATCGAATTTGACTATTGCTGTGTGCATGCGGCCTTTGCCCTGCGTGATGAGGGGTTTGAAACCATCATGGTCAACTGCAATCCTGAAACCGTGTCCACGGACTATGACACATCAGACAGGCTCTATTTCGAACCCATCACCATGGAAGATGTGCTGGCCATCTATGAAAAAGAAAAACCGGAGGGTGTCATCGTGCAGTTTGGCGGCCAGACTCCTCTGAACATCGCCACGGAGTTGGGGCAAAGTGGTGTGAATATTCTCGGCACGTCTCCCGAAACCATTGACCTGGCGGAGGACAGGGATCGTTTTCGAAGCATGATGGAAAAACTGGGCATCCCCATGTCCCCGTCGGGGATGGCCAGCCATTTGGGGGAGGCCCTTCAGTTGGCGGAAGAAATCGGCTATCCGCTCATGGTTCGTCCCTCTTATGTGCTGGGTGGGCGAGGCATGGAAGTGGTTCATGACGAGGAGGAGTTGCGGCAATACGTCTCAGCTGCAGTGGGGGTGACGCCCGACCGTCCCATTCTCATCGACAAGTTTCTGGAAAACGCCATCGAAGCTGAAGCAGATGCCATCGCCGACGGAACGGATGCCTTTGTTCCTGCGGTCATGGAACACATCGAGCTGGCGGGTATCCATTCGGGAGATTCTGCCTGTGTCATTCCTCCCATCAGTCTCTCCCAGAGGCATCTGGAGACCATCTACGAATACACGCGGAGCATCGCCATGGAGATGAACGTGGTGGGGCTCATGAACATTCAGTACGCCATCACGGGAGAAACGGTCTATGTTCTGGAGGCCAACCCCAGAGCGTCACGCACCGTTCCCCTCGTGTCCAAAGTTTGCAACATTCCCATGGCCCGCATGGCCACCCAGATCATGCTGGGTAAAAAGTTGACTGATTTTGGCCTCACCACAAGACCCGTTCCTCACTTTGGTGTGAAGGAAGCTGTTTTTCCCTTCAACATGTTTCCGGAAGTGGATCCGGTGCTGGGTCCTGAAATGCGCTCCACGGGGGAGGTGCTCGGCATGGCCGACAGCTTCGGCCTTGCGTTTTTCAAGGCCCAGGATGCCGCAGGCCAGCGGCTGCCCCTTGAGGGCACGGTGCTCATGACGGTGTCTGATCATGACAAGCCGGCTTCCTTGCAGATGGCCCGTCGATTTCACAGGTTGGGTTTCAAAATCCTGGCCACTCGTGGAACCTGTCTCTTTTTCAACGAAAACGGAATCCAGGCCGTTCCCATTGAAAAAATGCACGAAGGCCGGCCCAACATTGTGGACGCCATCAAAAACAGTGAAATTCAGCTGGTGATCAACACGCCGAGCGGCAAGTTGAGCAAGGATGACGATTCCTACATTCGAAAAGCAGCCATCAAGTACAAGGTTCCCTACATCACCACATTGGCGGCAGCAGTGGCCACGGCGCGGGGTATAGAGGCGTGGCAGAAGGGGGAAGGCGGCGTCAGGTCCATACAGGACTATCATGGGGATATCCGATGATGGTCCTGTTGTGCCGGTGACAAGAGAACTATCCATTCGGTGGCTGCGGCCACCGGTTTTTTTGAAGCGCGCCTTGAACCATTCAAGAGCAGTTCATAGATTATTGTTCGATCACGGCTGTTCGGAAATGCTCACTTCCGGAAAGCCGTGCAGTGGCTCGGTGCAAGGTGGCCGGCAACTTGAGGATCGTGTTTTTTGGCCGGGGTTCTGCAATTCACAGCTCATTCAATGAGAGAGGAGAGTCGGGAATGATCGAACTGCCCGAATATGTGACCGCGTCAGAGGTGAAACGGGTGTGTGAACTTCTGAAGATCAGGGACTGGTCCATGATGACCGATTCCAGGGTTCTTCCTGAAGAGGCTCAGGTTATTCTCAACGAAATCAAGCCGGAAGATATGGACGTGGATCTGGAAAGGTTTCGCACTGGCCTGGAAGTGGAACTGGAGCACGGGACAATGTTCAAAGACGCCAATGTCACCAATAATCATCCCATTTTGACGGGAAAGATCGTCCTGGCTCACTTCCGGGAAACCCTGGACTACTACGAGCGGCTGGAGGTGGCCGAGTTGGAGGGAGACCTTCTCAAGGCCATCAATTCGGGAAACATGAGCAAGGCTCAATCCTATTACAAAAGACTGGTTCAGGCCCGGATCGCTCTGGGTGAAGCGGAAAAGCAAGAACTCAAATGAGGGTTTGACCTTGAGTGATTTCAGGGCGAGCGGAAAGCGCCAGGTGATGAGTCCCCTGCTGTGTCCTGAACTTTGCTGCCGTAAGGATTGAATCATGTCCCGGGAGGAATCATGCGTCGTGAGTACCGAACACATGTGGACATCAGTGCCCGTGCCGAAAGGGTGTGGGAGGTGCTCACCGACCTGGAAAGCTACAAAAACTGGAATCCCTTCATTTTAAGAGCCAGGGGCAGGCTCCGGGAGGGGTCTGCCATAAAGATTCAGTTCAGGCTCCACAATGGTCTTGTCATTCCCGCAAAACCCCGAATCATCAAGGTGGAACCTTGTTCCCGGATCAGCTGGGAGGGATGGCTTGTGACGCCCCGTCTCCTCGGGGGGGAGCATCGTTTTTTGCTCCGGGAGATGCCCCAGGGCGTGACCCGCCTGACCCAGCGGGAGATTTACGGCGGCATTTTGCTGCCGTGGGTCTGGTGGCACCTGAAAAGGGATGCGGAGAAAGGTTTTCATGCCATGAATCAGGCTTTGAAAAACCGGGTGGAGAGGGGCATTGAGCACTGATCACGGCGCAAACTCATAAAAGCATTTTAAAAAATTCTTAATTCGTGTTATACTTATTGAATTGCAAGGGCGGAACAGGACAAAAAATAGCCGGACCGATCCCCTTGGAATCATGGAGCACCCGCTGTGAGCGGGCTTTTTGCTATTGTGAATCAGGAGCTTGCGGCTGTTTGATTCAAACCCGTTTTCTGGTGCAGCTTCTCTGTTGACGCAGTGCATTGGGTTGAACGTTTTGGTTTCTTCAGGAAGCGCCGGGACGGCCGTAAGGTGTGCGCGGTTTTTTGGTGGTCCAATGCTTTGATAATATTGGTTTTTTGTTTTTTTTGTCCTTCTGGGTGTGGAAGGGGTCTTGTTTTTGCCGATGAATTCGTTTTAATTTTAACGGAGTATGGTTGATCCGCTCCATAAACCTAATCGATTGTTCTTATGGATTTTTATAGAAAAATTAGGAGTGTATGGGTTTTGCTCATCTTTCTGACCGATTGCTTTCACCCTTCGAGATCTGATTCAGTTTCCATTCCCTGCGTTTGACTTCCATCTTGTTCATTGGGGGTAAGAAGCCCTTTGTTTTCGATTTTGGTTCGAAGTCTCAAACGTGCGTTTTATGGTCTTGGCTGTCCAAGGAAACCCATACATTGTGATTCGGCGGTCTTTTGGGCCTTTTGTTCCGGTTCAAAAGGGGTGAATTGTGGTCGTTGAAAGGGCTTCAGCGGGTGTGAATCCGTTTTTTTGATGTTTCTAATGAAACAGTCAAACAGTTGGTCATACGGTTGGTTTGCTTTTGGGTACTTTCTTGAACAAAAAAGCACAAACAGGAAATCATGAAAGGAGGTTGGAACCTTGACTTTTCAACCATCGAAGCAGGTTTATTCAGGAAAAATCAGGGAAATCACCTTGGGTGCCGGCGAAAGGGCTCTCCAGATCGGCGGCAGGAGCGGCTATGCCTTCCACTCATTTGAGAGTGAAATCACCCATCCCCCACGGGTGGCCATGGAGGTGTGGGACAAGGATCCATCTCAGGACTGGAGTGAAGCCGCCAAGGCCCCTTTCAAGGACGTTTTGCACGATCCCGCTGCCTGGGCGCGCAAGTGCGTGGACGAGTACGGGGCCGAAATCATCGTGGTTCAAACCAAGAGTTCCGATCCCAACGGGGACGACAAGCCCGCTTCCGAGGTGTCCGACGTGGTGAAAAAAGTGGCGGAAGCAGTCCAGGTTCCCGTGGTGGTGTGGGGAGTGGCCAACCATGACAAGGACACGGAAGTGATGCGCGAAGTGGCCGAGAAATGCAGCGACCAGAGAGTGGCCATCTCTCCCGTGGAAGAAGGGGATTACAAGCAGATCGGCGCGGCGTGCCTCGGCTACAAGCATGTGGTGGTGTCATCTTCCCCCATCGACGTGAACTTGGCGAAACAGCTCAATATCCTCCTGGAAAACCTGGGAGTGAGTTCCTCGGACATCGTCATCGATCCCACCACGGGCGGGCTGGGATACGGCCTTGAGTACACCTACTCGGTCATGGAGAGGATTCAGCAGGCGGCACTCACTCAGGAAGACGACAAACTGCAACAGCCCATCATCGCCAACGTGGGCAATGAAGTGTGGAAGTCCAAGGAAGCCAATCTGAGTGTGGAGGAGGCTCCTCATCTGGGCGATTCTTCACAGAGAGGTGTCATCATGGAGGCCATCACGGCCGTGGACCTCCTCTTGGCCGGAGCCGACGTGGTCATCCTGAGGCATCCCGATACGGTCAAGCTGGTGAAAGACTACATTCAGAAAATGCAATAGACCCCGGCGCTGGAAAAGAGCGAGGAAGGCGGTGCTATCCGCCTGAACGGCGTTGGGCCGCATGTTGAAAATAACCCCAGGAAGGGGAAATGAGGTGCATGATGTCGGAAGAAAAAAAGAAGAAAGAAAAAGAATATAACTTCAGAGACATGACCACGTGCGAATCCACCATTCAGATGCTTCAGAAGGGGGCATCGGAAGGTGTCGAAACCGCTTTTCAGCGTGCAGCGGACATGAAAGCCTGTCCCATTGGGGCCGATTCCGCCTGCTGCAAGCATTGCTTCATGGGGCCATGCCGGCTCAATTCCAAAGATCCCTACTCGAAAGTGGGCGTTTGCGGGGCCACCATCGACACCATCGCCGCCCGAAACTTTGCCCGCATGGTGGCATCGGGGGGAGCGTCGCACACGGACCATGGAATGACCATGCTCGATTTGTTCCGGGACGTGCTTCGCGGCAAAATCGAGGATTACAAAATCACCGATGAGGTGAAGCTGCGCAGCGTGGCCGAGAGCATCGGCATCGAAACGGCGGGCAAGGATGTCAGTGCTGTGGGCGAGGAGCTCTATGCCGAGCTGGAAAGGACCTACACCCAGGTGGAAGGGGAAATTCCTTTTGCCAAACGCGTCCCGCCCAAGACCCTGGAGTTGTGGAGAAAGCACGGGCTGGTGCCCCGCGGAGCCATGCGCGAGATCATGGAAATAATGCACCGGTCCCACATGGGAGTGGACCAGGACTACGAAAACATCGTCAAACAGTGTTCCCGTACGGCCCTGGCCGATGGCTGGGGAGGATCCATGGTGGCCACGGAGATTTCCGACATTCTCTTCGGCACTCCCAAGCCCCACGTGGCGGGAGTGAACATGGGCTACCTCAAGGAGGACCAGGTCAACATCATTGTCCACGGACATGAACCCAACCTTTTCGAATCCATGATCGCCTCGGTGAATGACCCGGCACTCATGGAGAAAGCCAAGGCTGCAGGCGCCTCGGGGATCAATCTTCTGGGCATGTGCTGCTCCGGCGCGGAAGTGCTGGGAAGGCACGGCATTCCTCATGCGGGCAACTTCATGAGCACGGAAGCGGTCATCGTCACGGGAGCTGTGGACGCCATGGCCGTGGACGTTCAGTGCATCATGCAGGCCCTTTCCAAGCTTTCCGAGTGTTACGGGACCAAGTTTTTCACCACCAATCCCAGGGCACGCATCGACGGCGCCACTCACGTGGAGTTTCACGAGCACACGCCCAAAGAGTGCACAGACAACATCGTGGGCATGGCCATCGAAAGGTATCAGCGCCGGCCCGCAAAGGTTGAAATCCCCAATCGCAAGGACCTGGGCGTCCATGGTTTCTCCCACGAATATGTCAATTACATGCTCGGCGGCTCTTTCAGGGGCTCCTACACGCCGTTGAATGAAAACATCATCAACGGCCGCATTCGCGGCGTGGCCGGAGTGGTGGGCTGCACCAATCCAAGGGTCAAGCAGGATTACGTGCACGTGGAACTGGTCAAGGAACTCATTCGCAACAACGTGCTGGTGGTCCAGACGGGTTGTTCCCAGATCTCCCTGGCCAAAGCGGGCCTCATGAAACCGGATGCGGCCGTGCTCGCCGGCGAGGGCCTTCAGGAAGTGTGCGAAACGGTGGGCATTCCCCCCGTTTTGAGTCTCGGGTCCTGCGTGGACAATTCCCGCATTCTCATCGCCTGTGCCGAAATGGTGCGCACGGGAGGACTTGGAGATTCCATCGCCGATCTTCCCGTGGCGGGTGCTGCTCCTGAATACATGAGTGAAAAGGCCATTTGCATCGGACAGTATTTTGTGGCCTCGGGTGTCTACACCATCTTTGGAGTCACTTTTCCGACCATCCAGGGCACCAAATTTCACGACCATCTTTTTGATGGCCTTGAAAAAGAGGGTTTCGGCAAGTGGGGATTTGCCACCGACCCTCACGAGATGGCACAGCTCATGATCGCCCACATCGACAAGAAGAGGGAAGCCCTGGGCATCATGGGCGAGCGCGAACGCAAACTCTTCAGCATGGAAGATCGAAGGTCCGGATGAGGAGAGGCCGAGCACATGAAGCTCCATCCCATGCTGCATTCTTGGGGGGAGCTTCAGACTCAGGAGAATATCGGCGGGAAGCCGATGTGCGCGAAAGTGATTTGAAGGGAAAAGTCCTTAAGAAGAGGAGTGTCTCATGTCGAGGTTAGTGGCTTTTGCTGCCATTCAAGGCGCTTACAATATATTTTCCAAGGCTGAAGGGAAATTCAGGCAGGCCATGGACAAGTACGGGCCCAACCAGCCCCTTGCCTTTCCCAACACAGCCTACTACCTGCCCGTCATTTACTCCATTCTTGGCATCAAGGTGGAGAAACTGGCAGATGCGGAGGAGGTTTTCAATCGCTGCCGGGAACTGCTGCCCCCCCACCTCACAGGCCCCATCCATGTGCCTTATCTGGGGCACACCCTGGATGCAGGCATGGCCACCATTCTGGTGGAAGAGGTGGCGGAAGCCATTCGCTATGTGGAAGATCCCGATTTTTATCTGCAAAGCGAAGAGTGCGATCTGGACAGCGGCAAAATCTGGCTGGGCGCTGCGGACGACACGGTCATGAGGAAGCGGGGCATCGAATTCGTGGATGGAAGTGCTCCGGGCTTCGCAGCCATTGTGGGGGCGGCCCCCAGTCCCGAGATCGCCAGGGAGATCGCGGAAGATTATCAGAAAAAGAACCTGTACGTCTTCCTTTGTGCCAATCAGGGCGGCACCACCTTCGCGGAACAGCTGGTGGAAGCGGGTGTGCAAATCGGCTGGAACACGCGCCTCGTTCCCTTCGGGCCGGACATTTCCTCGGCCGTTTTCGCCCTGGGGTTCGCCAACCGGGCCGCCATGGCCTTCGGTGGCATGCAGCCCGGTGATTACAAAAACATTCTCAGGTACAATAAGGAACGCGTTTTTGCCTTCGTGAACGCCCTGGGGGAGGTGAGTGCCGAGTGGGCGGCCAATGCGGCCGGTGCCATCAACTGGGGATTTCCCACCATTGCGGACACGGACATTCCCGAAATCCTTCCCACAGGCATCTGCACCTACGAGCACGTGGTGGCCAATGTGCCCCACGACAAAATGACCGCCAGGTCCATCGAGGTCCGAGGGCTCAAGGTGTCGGTGGCGGAAATTCCCATTCCTGTGTCTTACGGGCCCGCCTTCGAGGGCGAGCGCGTGCGCAAGGACGACCTGTACCTGGAGTGCGGTGGCGGAAAAACCACCTGCTGCGAATGGGTTCAGATCGGCGACATGGACACGGTGGAAGACGGCAGAGTGGAGGTGATCGGTCCCGATATGAAAGATGTGGAACCGGGCAGCCGGCTGCCTCTGGCCGTGACGGTGGAAGTTGCCGGACGCAAGATGCACGAGGATTATGAACCCATTCTGGAACGCCAGATCCATCACCTTGTCAACTATGCCCAGGGCGTCATGCACATTGGTCAGCGCGACATCGCGTGGTACCGCATTGGAAAGCAGGCCGTGGACAAGGGGTTCACCCTGGAGCACATCGGCAAGATTTTGCACGCCAAGTTCCACCAGGATTTTGGCGCCATTTTCGACAAGTGCCAGGTGAGGATCATCACGGACGAGGCCGAGGTGGAGAGGATTCTTCCCCTCGCCCAGGCCGCCTACAAGACCCGGGATGAACGCATCGAGGGCATGACGGATGAATCCACCGAAACCTACTATTCCTGCACATTGTGCCAGTCCTTTGCGCCCACGCACGTGTGTGTCATCAGTCCCGAGAGAACAGGGCTCTGCGGTGCCTACAACTGGCTGGATTGCAAGGCTTCTTTTGAAATCAATCCCACGGGGGCCAACCAGCCCATTGAAAAGGGCGAGACCCTCGATGCCAGGTATGGAAACTGGAAAGGAGTCAACGATTTTGTCTACAAGGCATCTCGCCAGTCCATATCGAGCTACAATTTTTACAGTCTCGTTCATGACCCCATGACCACCTGCGGCTGCTGCGAATGCATCGCGGCCATCCTGCCCATGTGCAACGGCATCATGACGGTGAACAGGGATTACACGGGCATGACCCCCAGTGGCATGAAGTTCACCACCCTGGCGGGAACCATCGGCGGAGGCAACGTGGTCCCCGGGTTTGTGGGCCACAGCAAATACAACATCACGCAGCGAAAGTTCGTTTCAGGGGATGGCGGCATCAACCGGCTGGTTTGGATGCCCAAGATCCTCAAGGAAGAAATTCGGGAAAGACTCATCAAACGCGGTGAGGAGATCGGCATTCCCAACTTCATCGACATGATCGCCACGGAAGAGGACGGCATGACGGAAGAGGAGGTCTACGCCTTTCTCGAAAAGGTCGGTCACCCGGCCCTGACCATGGAGTCGATCCTATGAGCTAATGCCCGGGCAGGGGGCCGTCCATGGTGGCCCCCTTCGCCTTTTTTTAACATTCAATCTGAATGGATTTTGAACTGCGACGAGGAGAGAATCGGATGGGCTTGACAGGTATTCAGATTTTTAAATTGCTTCCCAAGACCAATTGCGGAGATTGTGGAGTTCCCACGTGTCTGGCATTTGCCATGAATCTGGCCTCCGGCAAGGCGGAACTGGACAAATGCCCCCATGTGTCCGAGGAAGCCAAGGAAAAACTGGCTTCCGAATCAGCGCCTCCCATTCGTCTCGTGACCATTGGAGCCGGGGATTACGCGGTGAAGATCGGCGGTGAGACGGTGCTGTTCCGACATGAAAAAACTTTTGTGAATCCTCCCGGCCTGGCCACTGTGGTGAGCACGGACGAGGACGACGCCTCCGTGCAGGGCAAAATGGACCGGTTCAAAGAGTGCCAGTTCGATCGTGTGGGAGTCCTGCTCAAATCGGAAATGTTTGTGGTGAACGACACAACGGGGGATGGGGCCAAATTCACGGCTCTGGCCAAAAAAGTTTCCGATGGCACCGGTGCGGCCCTTGTGCTGAAATCGGATCATGTGGAATCCCTCAAGTCAGCCGCCGGGGAACTCAAGGACAAGAAACCCCTCATCTATGCGGCCACCAGCGACAATGCGGATGCTCTCGGGGAACTGGCCAGGGAAATGGCATGCCCGCTGGCCGTAAAAGGGGACGGCTCCCTGGAAAGCGTCATTGCCCTCACGGAAAAGCTCACGGACATGGGTCTCAAGGACCTGGTCGTGGACACGGGCACCAGAGACCTCAAGAAGGCTTTCGAGGAGCACATAAAGATCCGCAGGGCCGCTTTGAAAGACAAGTTCCGTCCACTGGGTTTTCCCACCATCGTCATGGCCAACGAAATGGCTGACGGGCTCATGGAAGAAGCGCTCGTGGCCGCCACCTTCGTGGCCAAATATGGCGGCGTCATCGCGCTCAGTGACCTGCAGCCCCACATCATGTTTCCCCTGTTCCTGGAGCGCCTCAACATCTACACCGACCCACAGCGGCCCATGACGGCCGAGCAGGGCATCTATCCCATCAACAATCCCGATGAGAACTCCCCCATACTGGTCACCTGCAACTTCTCCCTGACCTACTTCATCGTTGCCGGGGAAATTGAATCGAGCCGTGTGCCTGCCTGGCTCTGTGTTCAGGATACGGAAGGCCTTTCCGTCATGACTGCCTGGGCTGCAGGAAAGTTCTCCGGAGAGAGTGTGGGGCAGTTCATCAACAAGTGTGGCATCAAGGACAAGGTCAACCACAAGAAGATCGTCATTCCCGGTTACGCTGCGGGCATCAGCGGAGAGCTGGAAGAGGAGCTGCCCGGCTGGAGCATCATGGTGGGGCCCCGGGAGGCCAGCCAGATTCCCAAATACCTCAAGGGGTGGTCATCCACCTGATCTTCCTTGGAAAGTTTATTTGTAAACGTTCCATCACGGAAATGAACAATTGAAGAGGCTTTTTGCAGGGTGAGAGAAGCTTGTCCTCGCGCTTCACCCGTTATTTGATTCGTCCTGAAAAAATCGGTATTTTTCCGCGGGACGATGAGAAGCCTGCGCAAAGGGCTCAAAAGTCGAGAGGGGCACCATGACCTTTGTCCTTTTCGACTTTTCCTTTTACCTGTGCCCGAAGGAGATTCATGGAATGAAGCTCATTGGCGAGAATTTGAACATCATGAGCAGCAAATATGGAAAGGCCCTGAAGGAAAAGGATGCGAAACCTCTGCAGGAACTCGCCATACAGCATGAAGAGGCGGGTATGGACTGGATCGACCTCAACATCGGCCCTGCGGGAAAGACGGGAGAGGAGCTGATGAGTTGGCTGGTTCCCGTAATTCACGAGGTGGTCGACCTTCCTTTGGCACTGGACACTTCCAATGTCAAGGCCATCCAAGCGGGGTTGAAAGCGCACAAAAAAGGACGTCCCCTCATCAACTCCATCATGGTGCGTCCCGAGCGAATGGATGCCCTGCTGCCCGTGGCCCGGGATCATGATGCTGATTTCGTGGCTCTCCTGTGGGGCCCCGAAGGCATGCCCCGGGATGAGAATGAACGGGGAGCCCTTTGTTCGGAGATCGTTCACAAGGCCATGTCCGAATATGGAATCGCTCCCGAGCGCATTTTTGTGGATCCCATACAGACGCCGGTGAACGTTCAGCAGCAGCAGATCATGAGCGTCCTGGAGTTCATGAAGATGTTTCAGGACATTGCCCCCGGATGCCTGAGCACCGTCGGACTCTCCAATGTATCCAACGGTCCGCCTGAACACCTGAGGTCCATTTTGAACCAGGTGATGGTTGTGCTTCTCAGGCACTACGGCCTTCATTCGGCCATTGTGGACTGTTTCGACAAAGATCTTCACAGGGTGGCCCGGGGTGAAAGACCGGATATCGAAGCCCTGGTGCTCAAGGTGGAAGGGGGGGAAACCCTGGACACGGCCTCCCTGTCCAAAGATGAAGCGGCTTACGTGAAAACGGCGCGGGTCATCCTTGGCCACACGCTTTATTCCGACTCATGGCTGGAGGTTTAGGGCCTGACGCAGGTCCGGCGGCTGAACCTTCCAAAAACCTTGGAGTGCTCTTTCTCGGATGACCAAGACCGGTGAATGAATTCCGCCCAGTCCCGTTCCCAGGTTTCCTCCCGTGGGAACGGGGACGTACCACTTCTCAAATGGGCCCTGTCATCCCTCCTCCGTCATCCGGCTCCTCCCTTTCAGTTCATTCCATTCCTGGCACGCAAATCACATACGGACGGCTCGTTTTTTTCTTGCTCTGCAAATAGAAGAAGGTATTTATAGTGGAGATGGGAAAGCAGGTGCCACTTGAGGGCACTCGTTTCCGTTACCGCACAGTTCCTTTAGTTGGCCGACACATGTCCAATTCCAAATAAAACAGGGAGAGCTCAATCATGGCGCATCAATATGTTTATTTTTTTGGTGGGGGAAAAGCCGATGGAACGGCCGGGATGAAATCCCTTCTGGGGGGAAAGGGAGCAAACCTGGCTGAAATGACCAACCTGGACATACCTGTTCCGCCGGGTTTCACCATCACCACGGAAGTCTGTTCCTTCTTTGAACGACATGATGCACGGTATCCCGAGGAACTGGAGGAGCAGGTTCTGGAGGCCCTGAGAAAAACGGAAGCCATCCTGGGGCGGAAATTCGGAGACCCTCAGAATCCCCTCCTTTTGTCCGTGCGCTCCGGGGCAGCCATCAGCATGCCCGGCATGATGGACACGGTCCTCAATCTGGGGCTCAACGACGAGACCGTCAAAGGGCTGGTGGCCCAGTCACAGGATGAGCGCTTCGCGTATGATTGCTACCGCCGATTCGTGGCCATGTACGGAGACGTGGTGCTCGGTTTGAAGCCCGTGCAAAAAGACGAAGTGGACCCCTTCGACCTGATCCTCGAAGAGATGAAACGAAAACACGGTGTGCAGTTCGACAGCCAGCTGCCTGCGGAAGATTTGAAGGAGCTGGTCGACCGGTACAAGGCTCTCATCATGGCTCACAAGAACCTGGATTTTCCCCTGGATCCCATGGATCAGCTCTGGGGAGCCATCAACGCCGTATTCAACTCCTGGAACAATCCGAGAGCCGTTGCCTACAGGGAGTTGAACAACATTCCCGATGACATGGGCACAGCCGTCAACGTGCAGGCCATGGTCTTTGGAAACCTGGGAGAGGATTGCGGCACGGGTGTGGGGTTCACGCGAAATCCAGCCACGGGCGAGAATGTCTTTTACGGTGAGTACCTGATCAATGCTCAGGGCGAGGATGTGGTGGCTGGAACACGCACGCCTCAGCCCATCAACAAGGCCCAGAAGACGGATCCGGACACCCTCTCCCTCGAAGAGAGCATGCCCGAAATCTACGACCAGCTGGAGGAAGTGCGCACCAAGCTGGACCGTCATTACCGGGACATGCAGGACATCGAGTTCACCATCGAGCGCGGCCAGCTCTGGATGCTGCAGACCCGCACCGGGAAGCGCACGGGGTTTGCCTCCTTCAAAATCGCCGTGGACATGGTCCGGGAGGGAATCATCACCAAGGAAGAGGCTCTTCTGAGAGTGGATCCCGATCAGCTCAACCAGCTTCTCAGGCCCATCTTCGACCCCAAGGCCAAGGAGGAGGCCATGGCGGGAAACCGCCTCCTGGCCAAAGGGCTCAATGCGGGACCGGGTGCGGCCACGGGGAGGGTTGTCTTCAATGCTCCCGATGCGGCGGAGTGGGCCAAGCGGGGGGAAAAAATCATCCTGGTGCGCATGGAAACTTCACCCGATGACATACGGGGCATGCACGCTTCCCAGGGCATTCTCACGGCCAGGGGAGGCATGACATCCCACGCGGCCCTGGTGGGCAGGCAGATGGGAAAGGTGTGTGTGGTGGGGTGCAATGCCCTGGAAATCGAATATCGTCATCATCGCATGACCGTTGGGGACAAAATCATTCGGGAAGGGGACTGGTTGTCCATAGACGGCACCACGGGAGAGGTTTTTCAGGGTCAGATTCCCACACAGCCCTCGGAAGTCCTGCGTGTGATCATCGAGAAAAGCCTTGATGCCAAAGATTCCCAGATCTACCAGGACTACATGGAACTCCTGAGTTGGGCCGATGAAGTGCGCACCCTCGGGGTGTGGACCAATGCGGATCAGCCCAACCAGGTGGAAGTGGCCCTGGCTTTTGGTGCGGAAGGCATTGGGCTGGCGCGCACGGAGCACATGTTTTTTGAAGAGAACCGCATCGATTCCGTGAGAGAGATGATTCTCGCAGAGGATGTGACAGGGCGGGAACGGGCACTGGCCAAGCTTCTCCCCATGCAGAAGGAGGATTTCAGGGCAATCTTCCGGGTCATGGAGGGCAAGCCTGTCACGGTGCGCACCCTCGATCCCCCTCTTCATGAGTTTTTGCCTCACGAGGACAAAGACATTCAAAAACTGGCCGGGGAAATGTGGGTTCCCTTCGAGAGGCTCAAGGCCAAGGTGGAAAGCCTTTATGAAGCGAATCCCATGCTGGGGCACCGAGGCTGCCGGCTGGGCATTGTTTTTCCGGAAATCACGGCCACTCAGGCCAGGGCCATCATGGAGGCCGCCTGTGAAGTGAAGCAGGAAGGGATCGATGTTCACCCCGAAATCATGATCCCCCTCGTGGGCCATGTGGCTGAACTGGGGAATCAGCGGAAACTGGTGGATAAAGTGGCGCGGGATGTGATGGAGCAGTTTGGGGTGCAGGTGGACTACCGGGTGGGAACCATGATCGAAGTGCCCCGTGGCGCCCTCACCGCTGACCAAATCGCTCAGGAGGCAGAATTCTTTTCCTTTGGGACCAACGACCTCACCCAGACGGTCTTTGGCATCAGCCGTGACGATGCGGGAAAGTTCCTCCCGGCCTACCTGGACGCGCGAATCTGGCCTCACGATCCCTTCGAGCGTCTGGACCAGGTGGGAGTGGGGGGACTCATGGAGATCGCCGTGGAAAAGGGGCGGGCCACCAAACCCGAGCTGAAGATCGGAATCTGCGGCGAGCATGGAGGAGAACCCTCATCCGTCGATTTCTGCCATAGAATCGGTCTGGACTATGTGAGCTGCTCTCCCTACCGTGTTCCTGTGGCGAGGCTTGCCGCCGCTCAGGCCGCCATTCGTGAAAAAAACAGGAAAGAAAACTCCTGAACCATCTGGGCTTTGTTTCAACGTCAACTGAAGGAGGAATCTGTGGAACGTCCTGTGAGATTGCGCCGCTCCATCCTTTCCGTGCCCGCCAACCGGGAAAAGATGATATCCAAGGCATTTGGGCTCCCCGTGGACTACGTGATGCTGGACCTGGAAGACAGCGTGCCTGTGCAGGAAAAGACGGGAGCCCGCAAAGAGGTGGTTGCCGCCCTCAAAAACGGCGACTGGACGGGTAAGGTTCGAGCCTACCGCATCAACGCCATGGACACTCCCTTCGCTTACCGGGACATCATCGAGGTGGTGGAGGAAGCGGGAGAACATCTGGACGTCATGGTGGTGCCCAAGGTGAACGATCCTTCAGAGATCAAAGCCATTGAGCTGCTCCTGACCCAGATCGAACTGAACATGGGTTTGAAGAATGTCATCGGCCTGGAAGCTTCCATCGAGACGGCCCTTGGCATGGCCAACGCCCGGGAGATCGCTTTCAGCTCGCCTCGCCTGGAAGCCCTGGTTTTTGGAGTGGCGGACTACGGGGCATCGCTCACCATGATGAGCAAGGGCATCAGCGGCCATGGAGACATGGAGGATTTCTATCCCGGGCATCGCTGGCACTTTCCTCTGAGCCGCATGGTCATGGCGGCGAAAGCTGCCGGGCTTCAGGCCATCGATGCTCCCTATGGCGACTACAAGGATCCGGAAGGGCTGCGCCGTTCGTGCCTCATGAGCGCAGCCCTGGGATACGACGGCAAATGGGTCATCCATCCAGCCCAGCTGGAAGTGGTGAACGAGGTCTTCACTCCCTCCACGGATGATGTGGATCGTTCCGCGCGCATTGTGGAGGCCTATGAAAAGGCCCTTCAGGAGGGCTGCGGCTCTCTGGCCCTGGATGGAAAAATGGTGGATGCCGCATCCATTCGTGTTGCCCAGATGATTTGTACTCAATGGGATGCCATCCAGAAGAAGTGAGAGCGAAACGAAAAAAAATTGCTTAAACTGTTTCCGGCAATGGTATCATTGCTGCCCAAAAGGCTTGAGGGAATGTCGTCGTATGGTCTCCATGCCAGGACATTTCCTCCGGGCCTGTCCTGCTCTTTCGCCCGTTCCTGTTCCTGAAACGACTTCTCTCTCACTTTCCGTGTGCTGCCATGGATGCTCCTCAAAAACCTTCCTATTGCTTTGACCATTCCCCTGAAGAAAGCCTTCGTCAACACCGGGAGCTTCAGATCCTCTTTGGCATTTCCTCGGCCCTCCATGCCTCGCCCCATCTTCAGGAACTCCTTCAGAGGGCCCTCAATGCCATTTCCCTCAACCTGAAGGTTTCCCTGGGGGCCATCTACCTCGTGAAAGAAATTCACGACAATGAGTGGCTTCTGGAACTGGAGGCTCATCACGGCTTTTCTTCTGCCCTTGCCAACAGCATCAAGTTTCTCTCCGCCCCCGGTGAGGTGATGGACAATTATCACCATGGGGAACAGGTGAGGTGGTTTCCCGTGGAGCGGGTTGTTTTTTCCAGGCTTCGGGAAAAAATGCAGCGCGCGGGCATCCAGGAGATCGTCTGCATCGCTCTCATGGCGGCCAGGAAAGTGCTGGGCCTGCTCTACATGACCAATGACGGCGTGTTGCAGCTGAAACCGGAACGGAGGGAATTTCTCACCACCATCGGGCAGCAGCTTGGCGTTTCCATTCAGAACGCCAAACTTTTCGAGTCGGTGGAGCGGGCCAAAAGCGAACTGGAAATCAGTTTCGATGCCATTGGTCACAGCATTTTCCTGGTGGACACCCGCATGCGCATTTACCGGGTGAACCGCACCAGTGAAATGGTCTACGGGAGTGCGGAGAATCTCGTTGGTGAAAAATACACGCGCATACTCTACGGCATGTCTCAGCCCCCTTCCGAATGTCCCATCTGGGCGTGCTTGTGGGGATCGCAACCGGCGCAGAGGGAAGGGCCACACCCCAGGTGGGGAGGGTACTACCAGTTCTTTGCTTTCCCCGTGGTCAATCCCACGGGGTCGCTGGAGCGGGTGGTGTATTATGAAAAGGACGCCACGGAGGCCAGGAAGCTGGAACAGAGGCTTCAGCAGAGCGACCGGCTGAAAGCCCTTGGAACCCTGGCTGCGGGCATTGCCCATGAAATCCGCAATCCCCTCGCCACCATCAACTTCAACACCCAGTTGCTGAGCCGTGAGCTTCAGCTGGATGGGGCACAAAAGCAGATGTTTGAGGATGTGGCCATGGAGGTGCGAAAGGTCGACCGCATCGTGCAGCAGGTGCTCCATTTCGCGCGCCCCAAGGAACCGCAGTTCCTGCCTCACCAGCTCAACGACATTGTTTCCTACTGCCTGGATCTGTCCAAGACCCATTTGCGCAAGGGCAATGTGGACGTGCTCATGCACCTGGAAGAAGGCATTCCCATGGTGGTGATGGATTTCAACCAGATCAGCCAGGTGATCATGAACCTCCTTCTCAACGCCATCGAGGCCATGCCTCATGGGGGCACCGTGGAGATCGCCACCCTCTTTCAGGAAGAGGATTCCACGGTGCTCCTGGAGGTGCAGGACAAGGGGCCCGGCATAATGGGTGAGGATCTGGAGAGAGTCTTTGACCCCTTCTTCACGCGCAAGCCCGAAGGGACGGGCCTGGGCTTGAGCATTTCCCGCCAGATACTGGACAATCACGGAGCTTACATAGAGGTGGATTCGTCTCCGGGCGAGGGCTCCGTCTTTCGCATCATTTTTCCTGTACATTCCTGAAATTCCGAAAAACACCACGGGGCTCCTTTTGTCATTCCTGAAAAAGGCGGGCCTCCATCCTTCACAAAAGAGTTCAAAGCTCTTCTGCCCGTATCATTGCAACGCCTTTCATTCTTTTTGATCATTCCCTGGACGGCCCTTGTGGGAAACGGGCATCCCCTTGCTCCATGGCATCAGGCCCTCTGTTCACCTTCCTCTTTCTTTCGAAAATGGATTTTTTGCAGGTGCGTCAATCACTTGCTGGAACAAGCCGTGAGCTTTTTTCATATGGACATTTGCGTCCTGTGCCTGCTGCGCCTGTGTTTTGAGTGATTGGCGTTTCAGTTTTGAAATTGTTTCAAGGTTTTTCCTCTTCATTCCGACGTTTTCAGCAAACCAGGTGAAGGGGAAAGGTCTTCTGGTTTTGACCGGGAAAGAGGGCGGGGACCAACCATGACTCTGCCTGCGGGCCCGCTGAAAGGTGCCAGGCACTGTCTTTGTCGCGCATGGAATGATTCATGCTTTGTTCACCGGGAAACAGAGAAAATTCGGCCGCAGGCCATTTGTGAAATTGAATGCTCCCACCACAGTCAATGGGGGATCACGGGACCTGCACAAGGAGAGAGTTTTTTGAAGCCCAAGCCGTCCGGATTCACCCTTGTCGAACTCATGGTGGTGACCGCCATCATAGGCATATTGGCCGCGGTGGCGGTGCCCGCCTATGTCAATTACATCAACCGCGCCAAGCAAAGCGATGCCGTCATTGCCCTCATGCAGGCAAAAATGGAGCAGGAAAACTTCTGGGCGGATGATTTCCGCTTTCGCTATGCGGGCACCATTGGCTGTCTGCCTTCCTTTTATGATCCGGAAAAAGATAAGGAGAAAAACCCAGGGGACAGGTGCCTGGCCAATTGCGGTGATTGTGCTCAAACTCGTTATACAACGGTGGAAGGCTATGAGATCTTCGTGGAGCAGGGAAGCGTTTCCGCCAACAGTTTTACAATCTGGGCTGAGAAGAAAGTCTATCCTTACAGGGGCACTGATAGGCTGAGCATAAATGCCGATGACACCAGGCCTGAGGTAGATAATGAAGATGCCCTGAGCTTCTCGCTGTTCAAGCTTCTTTTTGACTGATTTTTTCATGGTTGCAGCTGTTTACAACTGATGATCTTGTTTTCTGCAAGCAATCTTTCAAACATGTGGATTGGGAAAATGCTCGAAAGAACTCCCAAAAGTCACTTATTCGCAGCCGTTTGG
>Ga0207421_10000624_pt1 | contig 45696 bp, 43 predicted proteins | sample SodLakKL_010_SED_4_FD_187542 | JGI IMG/M metagenome (GOLD analysis project Ga0207421, IMG submission 187542) | Alkaline sediment microbial communities from Lake Tanatar, Kulunda Steppe, Russia - 8KL_010_SED (SPAdes) (version 2) | ecosystem: Environmental > Aquatic > Non-marine Saline and...
ATGGTGCGGAACGTCGCCGAGCTGTTGGCCGAACTCGAGACCGAGGACTTCTATCTGCTCTCGGGGATCGAACAGGGAATGCGCTTCTCGGAGTGGGTCCGCCGGGGGAAACTCCCCGAGTTTGCCGGCCTGACGGCCGAAGAGGTGGACTATCGCCTCGAGCGATGCCTGAAGCGGGGCCTGATCGAAAAAAAGACTATTCAGTACGAGGGCTACACGCTCCAGTTCGAGGGCTACGACGCCCTGGCGCTTCGAGCGCTCGTCGAACGCGATACGATCACGGAGTTCGGATCACCGCTTGGCGTCGGCAAGGAGAGTGACGTCTACGAGGTGAAGTCGTACAAACCCCTGGCGTTGAAGTATCACCGTGAGGGCTATACGAACTTCCGGGAGGTCAACCGCGAGCGCGATTACACGTCGGAGAATCGTCACGTCTCCTGGCTCTACACCGCCCGAAAGGCCGCCGAACGCGAACACGACATCCTCGAGACGCTGTATCCAGACGTCGCCGTGCCTCGTCCGATCGATCACAATCGCCACGCCATCGTCATGGAGAAGATGCCCGGAGTCGAACTCTCGCGGACGAAACTCGCGGACGAACAGGTGCTGGGTGTCCTCGAGTTGCTGTGTTCGGAACTCGCGCGCGCTCACGAGCGCGGGTACGTCCACGCCGACATGAGCGAGTACAACGTGTTCGTCGCCGAGGACGGGGTGCGAATTTTCGACTGGCCACAGGCCGTCCAGACCGATCACGAACACGCCCGGGAGTTCCTCGAGCGCGACTGCTCGAACCTGCTGGGGTACTTCCACCGGAAATACCCGCGGGTGATACCCGCGGAACTCGAGGCTGAGGACGTGGCGCGGGCGATCGAATCGGGGTTGGTTTCGGATTTGCCACTCTAATAAACCCTATACGACGATATGAAACTGTCTGCCTGTGGTTGCGAATGCCGGTGATTTGCTGAACGTTCCACGGCGAGTGAACTACCCCGCCCACGGTGGTGCGGGGCGTCCGTGTTTAGTCTCCAGAGGGTGATGCAACGGACTTTAATTCCTCTCGCGCTTGGCAATTGCCTTGGGCCGACGTTCCGTGTCGGTGAACACCCGAACACACATCGTGTCCGTGAGAGTCGGTCGCTCCACCACGACCCGATACCGCCCGTCTCACCTTCCGCACTCGCGGAAGGGTTTCGAGAGACGGCACATTTCCATTCTCCTCATCAAACCACTCCTGTACTACGCACACTGCTGCCTTCCGATCAGCGTGATCTTGGAACCCGCACTCCTGACACGTGAACCGCTTCTTGTGTCGATTCGCTCGTTCTGTGTGTTGACACTCCGTCCGTGGGCATCGCTGACTGGTGTACTCCGGATCAACATCGTCTGACGGAATCCCTTCACCCAGCTTTGTACGACACCATCTCTTGGAGCGCAGCAAACGGCAGGGAGTGCAGGCGACGGTTCATACGCGTTCCGTAGTCGATGGACTCTCGCATGTCTTTGAGGTCTTCAAAGACCATTACGTCGGTGAACTGCGAGATCCACTCAACTACTTTCCGTGATACTTTATGTAGATCGCCGTGAACGTAGTCGCGTTCTTCAGTCTTCACGACCGTCTCGAACGCGGTCTGCCCGGCTTTCTGCATCCGCTTGCGCTTGGTGAAGAACTCGTGACGCTGTTCTTTACCCGACGGATACTCGAACAGCACAGAGCCTTTCACTGCACCGCTCCGACTCATCGCAGCGAGTACAATAAGTCCTCGTTCACATCAACACCAACAATCGTGTCTGCACCGTGCTTACTGGCGACTCCATGGGTTTCGTGTGTGACGATGACGTGGAGTCGCCACTCATCGTGTTTGTAAACGACTTCAGCAGTACCAACCCACCATTCATCGTCGTTGAACGCGGTTTGGAGTCGGTCGAAATGATCTGGACTGCCACGAAGTTCGCCTTTGAGGTGCGTACCTCTCGTGGCAGTCACGCGGAACCGAACCGTCCCGTCGTCTTCAGGGAACAGGCGGTAGTCTTCTCCGTGGTTCATCACCATCGGGTACGACTCGTCGATGTACAAGTAAGGTCGCCCCCCATCCGTCATCGTTGTTGTCGAGGTAGGTTTCGATTTCGCCAAGAGCTTTCTCGACGATGAGTTGGGTGGTGTTGTTGACGTGGTCGGCGTTATCCACGACGACCGATTTGATCTCGTTCCACTCCCACCCTTGGCGGTCGAGGCGGTTGGTTTCGTTGCGGATGCGCCGGGCTTCAACACAGCCGGTTTGCAGGTCGTCGCCACTCCCCGTGTTGATGTTTAGTCCGAACGATAAGGTCTGGGTGAGTTTGGACGACTGCACCGTATTCTCGTATGGTTTGATACTTGTTAAAAATTCGTGTTGTGCCGCTCTTCACCGACGGGCACGCTGGCCCGTGGTACTCGCGCTGCTATTCTTTATATAGAGCCAAGGCCTCACCCACGGTGTTCGGACGATACTCGATTATCAGCGAGCGGTAGAAAAGGAGATGTCGGACTTGCTCAATTGGGTCGAAATTCACCAGGAGAAATTACTAACAATTGAACAATTTACACACCCTCACAACGAGTCGGCTCAGAAGCGGTCTATCACCGCTTCTGAGCCACTGGGCCTGTATTGCCACACTTTTAATTCTGCAGTTCAGGTTTGGAATTTGGCACACTCTAACGCATTAGGTGTCCCAGTGTGGTGGTAGAGCGAGGGCTCACCAACGGTCCCTATCGGTGAGACAAAAGAGGCAAGTTCAAGTAAACTTGTTCTAGTGCAAATGAATTGCATATCTTTATTACTCTCCCCGAGACAGCATACGTTGCAGTCGTGTGCCCCGACCCCACACATACAGGGGGGGTTGACCAGGGCCACTAGATCGACACATGAGCTGTCCAGACTGTAGCAACGACCGGACTCGTGTCCGTGACACAGCAGCCAATACGAACGGGGACGCAGTGCGCCGTCGCCGCGAATGCCAGCGCTGTTCGTTCCGCGTCACGACATACGAACGTCCGGAATGGGACTCACTCCAGGTGAAGAAGCGAGACGGCAACACCGAACCGTATGACCAGCAGAAAGTCCGTGAGGGTATCATCCGGGCTGTGAAGAAACGTCCTGTGGCCGATGCGCAAGTCACCGAATTGGTGGACAGCATCGAAGCACACCTCCAAACACGCGACGAACGGATCGTCGCGTCCAGCCTCATCGGCGCCCTCGTCTCCGATAACCTCCGAGAACTTGACAAAGTCGCGCACGTTCGGTTCGTCTCCGTGTACAAGGGTTATTCAGACCCAGAAGACTTCAGGACTGTGACAGTGTTCTGGCTACCAATGACGTTGCAGTCCCTGAGACACCATCACGACACCATACGGATACACAATGAGCTCCCAGACCAGTACCAGTACAACCCATCGACCCCACTTGGTGGGGTGCAGTGAAGAACGTGCACACCAGTACTGACATCAAAAAAGAAACAACACAACCACGATGAATACCAAACAGGTTGCTCCGCCACAGCACGCACGAATTAGCGGTCGGTACCGCCCCTATCGATTATCGATGCATCAACCAACGATTTCTGAGGTGATTTCCAATGAATACGAGTGACTCTCTCCACACTCCATCTGATGGTGATGTGGACGCAGGCACAGAGACACAGACCGACATCTTCGAGGAGCGAATCCAACTCAAACCCTACGAGTATCCGGAACTCCTCGATTACGTCGAAGCTATTCGGAATAGCTACTGGGTTCACACTGAGTTCAATTTCGAAGGTGACGTACAAGATTACAAGGTCAACATCACCCCGGCCGAAAAGACGGTCATCAAGCGGACGATGTTGGCCATCGCGCAGATCGAAGTGCAGGTGAAGACGTTTTGGTCGGACATCTATAAGCAGATGCCGAAGCCCGAAATTGGGAGTGTGGGCATGACGTTTGCCGATAGTGAAGTCCGTCACATGGATGCCTACAGTCATCTCCTCGATGTACTCGGTATCACGGAGGACTTCGAGCAAGTCACGGACGAGCCTGCCATCAAGCAGCGAATCGGCTACCTCAACGAGTATCTAGAGCGCGGCCAGACCGATGACCGCCAAGAGTACGTGATGAGCATTCTGCTGTTCAGCACGTTCGTCGAGCACGTCTCGCTGTTCAGCCAGTTCCTCATCATGACGAGCTTCGACAAGTACGAAAAGAAATTCAAAGGGATTGCAAACGCTGTCGAGGCAACGAGCAAGGAGGAACAGATTCACGGCCTGTTCGGTGTCGAACTCGTGGAGACCATCCGCGAGGAAAACCCCGGTCTCTTCGATGAGGACTTCGAGGCCGATGTCAAACAGGCCTGTGAGCAGGCGTACGATGCTGAGATGGAGATTCTTGACTGGATCTTTGAGGAGGGCGAACTGGAATTCCTCCCCAGAGAACACGTGAACGCGTATCTCCGGGACCGGTTCAACCAGAGCCTCGAAAACGTGGACGTCGAACCCATCTTCGAACCCGACGAAGCGTTACTCGAAGAGACGCGGTGGTTCGATGAGGACATCATGATGACGAAGGATAACGACTTCTTCAGCAAGCGATCCACCACGTACAACAAGCACACCCAGAGCGTTACTGCGGAGGACATGTTCTAACAATGTCACAGCAAGCATACAAAACCGTCACGGAACAACAGGACGAACCGTTTTACTGGCTAAACGAAAACAGCAGGGAATTCCTCAGAGAAGGATACCTGCTTGCGGGCGTCGAGCCCGAAGAGCGTATCCGGCAGATCGCAGAACGTGCCGAAGAGATCCTCGATGAAGATGGCTTCGCAGACAAGTTCTACGAGTACATGGGCCGAGGGTACTACAGCCTTGCCAGCCCGGTCTGGGCGAACTTCGGGCTTGACAGGGGCCTCCCCATCAGTTGCTTCGGCAGTCATATGGAGGATAGTATGGAGAGTATTCTATATACGCAAGCCGAAGTGGGCGAAATGACCAAGCTCGGTGGTGGGACAAGCGGGTACTTCGGTGAACTTCGCCCCCGAGGCAGTCCGATCACCAACAACGGGAAGAGCAATGGGAGTTACAGCTTCACGCAACTCTTCGACACCATCATCAACGTGGTCAGTCAGGGCGAAACCCGGAGAGGCCAGTTCGCTGGATACATCGACGTTGAGCATGATGACCTCGAGGAGTGGCTGAACATCAAAACCGAAGGCGACCCCGTGCAGGACATCTACTACGGTGTCATCATCGGTGATGAGTGGTTCCAAGCGATGATCGACGGCGACGCAGAGAAGCGAGAGACGTGGGCCAAAATCATCGAAACGCGGATAAACATTGGTGTCCCCTACATCGTCTTCCGCGACAATATGAACGAGGGGAAACCGCAGGTCTACAAGGACAACGGCTACGAGATTAACGCCTCAAACCTGTGTACCGAGATCGCGCTCCCTGCCACACCAGATGAGAGCTTCGTCTGTTGCCTCTCAAGCATGAACGCGCTCCACTTCGATGAGTGGAAAGAGACTGATGCGGTCGAAACGCTGACGCGCTTCCTCGACGCTGTGATGGAGGAGTTCATCCAGAAGGCAGACGGCGTGCAATTCATGGAGCGCCCTGTCCGGTTTGCCAAACGCCATCGAGCGATTGGTATCGGTGTCCTCGGCTGGCACAGCTACCTTCAGAAGAACATGATTCCGTTCGACAGCATGGAGGCAATGCAAAAGAACGAGCAGGTGTTCCGAACCATCAAGGAGCATAGCTACGAGGCAAGTGCAGAGCTCGCTGAAGAGTTTGGTGAGCCAGCAGTCGTTGAGGGGTACGGGCGGCGGAATGCCACGACGATGGCTGTCGCACCAACCAAATCCAGCAGTGTGATTCTTGGGCAAGTCAGTCCGAGCGTTGAACCGCTGAAGTCGAACTACTTCGTTCGAGATGGTGCCAAGTTGAAGGCGACTCAGAAAAACCGGTTCCTCGAAGCGCTGTTAGCCGAGCGTGGAACGGATACTCGGGAAGTCTGGGATAGCATCGCGGCCAAAGACGGCAGCGTTCAGCATCTCGACTGCCTCACCGATGAGGAAAAGGAGGTGTTCAAGACGTTCTCGGAAATCCCGCAAATGGCCATCATAAATCAGGCTGCACAGCGGCAGAAGCACATCGACCAAGCACAGAGCATCAACGTCTCGATTGACCCTAGTGAAGTGAGCGTCAAGCAGATTAACCAGCTCTACATCAGTGCGTGGAAGAAAGGAATCAAAAGCCTATATTATCAACACAGTGTCAATGCTGCACAGAAATTCAGTCAGGACCTCCTCGAATGCAAGGCCTGTGAGAGCTGATCTCCCATCAGTCGGTGTGATCATGTGGTCACGTCTGAAAACCGTTTAGACTTCACACCCATTCGCTGTGACCGATACGCTACACTGTATTGTACCTTTAGTTGACCGCTTGAGGAACTCGTCGAAGAACTCACGGTATAGTGGCCACTGACCGTCATTGCACACCCTCACGAGACCATGGCTCAGAACCGGTCACAAACCGGTTCTCAGCCGACTCGCTGTGAGGGTGGGTAACTCGTTTCAATTGGTACTATAGGTCGGTCCTCAGCGGGAAGAGTCGACGGTAATCGCTCGCGTCTTCCGTGCGTCTCAGGACCCCGGTCACGCCCCCTGGAATCCGATCAGACGCAGACCGATCAGGCAGACGAGCACGGTCGAGCCCTCGTGGCCGATCACTGCAATCGGAAGTGGAATCCCGGCCGTGAGAATCGCCCCGATCATGATCGCGATCGCTCCGAACGCGATGACGAGGTTCACGACGAGCGTCTTGTGGGTCTCGCGGCCGAGTGCGAGCGCGTAGGGCAGCTTTTCCAGGTCGTCGGACATGAGCACGACCTCGGCGGTCTCGAGGGCGACATCGGTGCCGGCTCCACCCATCCCGACGCTCACGTCCGCCGTCGCGAGCGCCGGGGCGTCGTTGACGCCGTCGCCGACCATCGCCACCGCTTCGTGGCGCTCTTGGAGTCGTTCGATCCGGTCGACTTTCTGCTCGGGAAGCAACGCCGCATACACCTCGTCAATCTCGAGTTCCGCCGCGATAGATCGAGCCACGCGCTCGTTGTCGCCGGTCAGCATGACGATCCGCTCGACGCCGAGTTCGCGCAGGCGAGTGATCGTCGCTGCGGCGTTCTCACGGATCGTGTCGGTGAACGCGAGCCAGCCCAGGATCTCGAGGTCGTCTCCATCCTCGCGAGCGACGAGTACGCTCGTTTTCCCGTCGCTCTCGAGTGCTCGCAGGGCCTCGAGGCCCTCCTCGAGGCCCACGATCGTTTCCCCCTCGATCACCGTCTCGAAGTACCGGCTGTTCCCGATGTGGATCGTTCGACCGTCGACCCTCGCGTGGACCCCCTTCCCGACGACTGCCTCGAAGCCGCTCGCGTTGGGGGGCTCGAGGCCGCGTTCCTCCGCTTCCTCGACGGTCGCCTCGGCCAGGTGGTGTTCCGATCGGGCCTGGACTGCCGCGGCGAGTGCGAGGAGGCGATCGTCGTCGCCCTCGAGACTCGTCCCTCGACGGGGCGTTACGTCGGTCAGTCGGGTGTTACCCTCGGTGAGCGTGCCGGTCTTGTCGAAGGCGATGGCGTCGACGGTCGCCGTCCGCTCGACGTGTTCGCCGCCCTTGAAGAGGACGCCCTGACGCGCACCGGCGGTGATCGCCGAGAGCACTGCTGCCGGTGTCGAGAGGATGACGGCACACGGCGAGGCGGCGACCATGAGGGTCATCGCCCGGTAGAACGTGGGGTCGAACTCGTGTCCCAGCCCAAGTGGAACCGCGACCGCGACCGCCGTGAAGGCGAAGACGCTCAGGACGTATGGCTGCTCCAATCGATCGATGAGCCGCTGGGTCGGTGCCTTCTCGCTTCTTGCCTCCTCGACCATGTGGATGAGCTTCGAGATGGCGGACTCCTCGGCCTCGCGGGTCACCCTGACCTCGAGGCTTCCGGTCTCGTTGATCGTACCACCAAACACCTCGTCGCCGGGTGCCTTCGTGATGGGGACGGACTCGCCAGTCAGTGAGGATTGATCGACCGTGGTTTCGCCGGCTTCGACGACACCGTCCAGTGGGATCCGATCGCCGGGACGGACGACGAATACCTCGCCGATCTCGACGTCGTCGATGGGTACCGTCACCTCCTCGCCGTCACGGCGCACCTGTGCGGACTCCGGACGCAACTGCATCAACGATCGGATCGCGTCCCTCGAGCGGCCGATGGCGTAGTGCTGTAACACGTTCGACAGCGAGAACAGAAAGAGGAGCATCGCTCCCTCGAAGGGCGCGCCGATGGTGAGGGCGCCGAGTGCCGCGATAATCATCAGCAGGTCAATCTCGACGGCCGGCTCTTGGAGGGCGCTGATGCTCTCTTTGAGCCCGTACCAGCCACCGAAGACGTAGGCCCCACCGTAACACGTCCAGACGAGCCAGGAAGCCCCGTCGAACCAGCTCGCGAGGAGGCCGCCGATCATCCCGACGAACGTCAACACGACGAACGCCCCCTCCCGCTTGAACGTCGCCCCGTCCGGAACTGCCTCCTCGTCTTTGGCCGCCTCTCTACGGAGCTCCGGCGGATCCGTCGTCGTCCCGACCGTGTCGCCAACATGCTCGGGACTCGAGGGCTGTTGCATATGCGTACGTGCGAACGCATGAGAAATAAGTATTTTCAATAGGCGGAGAAAACTTAGGACAACCTAAATAAATATTAGGCATACCGAAACGTCGGTGGCAAACGTCGACTCACCAGATCGGTTTCCCCAGCACCGACGCGATGTAGACGACAATGGCGACGATGATTATCATCGGACCAGTCGCGATGTTCCAGATGTACGAGAGGGCAAATCCACCGAAGATGGCGATCTGTCCGATGACCACCGAGAGGACGAAGCCACGATTGAAGCTACTCGTGAGCTGCATCGCGGCTGCGACAGGGATGACGAGCATTCCGGCGACGAGAATCGCGCCGAGGATCTGCATCGCCGCGACGACGACCAGTGCCGTGAGCACGACCAACAGGGTATCGTAGAACCAGACGTTGAGTCGGGCGAGTCGGGCCGCCTCACGGTCGAACGTAATAAACAGCAATTGCTTGTGAGTGAGCGCAACGGTCAACCCGACGAGAAACGCCAACCCGAGCATGAGCTGGACGTTCTCGAAGGGCACGAACAGGATGTCACCGAACAGGTATCCCTCGACGGTGGCGCTAAAGACCACACCGTAGGAGATGATGGCGATACCGACTGCGAAGCCGCCGGTGAGCATGATGGCGATGGGTACGTCGGCGTAGCCATCGGTGTTCACCGCGACGTACTGCATACCGAGGGCCGCGACCGCGGCGACCACCAACGCCCACGCCAGCGGGTAATCGAGCGGAATCGCGATCCCGGCGACCTCGAGCGTCGGGACGGCCGCACCCACGAACAGGCCGATCGCGACCCCGCCGAAGGCGGTATGGGCGAGCGCCTCGCCGATGAGTGCCATCTGTCTGTTGACGAGATACATCCCCACGACCGGTGCGGTAAACCCCACGAGGACGCCTGCGGTGAGCCCGCTCTGCATGAACGAACTGCAGACGAACCAGTGGTCGAAGGTCCCACACATCGTGTAGGCTGCGTCCGGTTCTCCCCAGAACCCCGCGTACAGCGGCGGGAATACCCAAACGATGAACGCTGTGAGAGCGAGTAACACGACCGCCACGCCAGCGCCGAGACCCAACCGATCACGTCGTTCGTGGGACAGCCCTATCCCCATGGTCAGTCGCCCCCAGCGCCAGCGTTGGCGCTGACGATTCGCGCCGAACTGAACGCGCGCTCGAGCGCGTCGCTCTCGAGAAACGCGCTCGTCTCGGCGTGTTCGTACAGCTCCCCGTCGAGACAGGCCATCGTGCTCGCGTGCTCGGCCACGACGCCGATGTCGTGTTCGATGAGCACGATGGTGATGCCCGCACTGTGCAGGTCGGCTAAGAGTTCGTAGAACTGCCCGACGGCGTCGGCGTCGACGCCGACGGTCGGCTCGTCGAGGGCGAGGAGGTCGGCTTCAGAGGCCAGCGCTCGAGCGATGTATGCTCGCTGGCGCTGCCCGCCCGAGAGCTTGCTGAGTCTGCGATCCTCGAGGTCGGCGATGCCGACCCGTTCGAGTGCCTCGTCGACGTGCCTTCGATCGTTCTCGGTCAGTCGATGAACGCCCGCGTGTGGGTACCGTCCCATGCGGACGACCTCGCGGACGGTTACTGGCATCATCGTATCGGCATCCGTCGAGTGCTGGGAGACGTATCCCAGACGCGTCCCCGCTTCGAACCTGTCGGCGGGCGTTCCGAACAGCTCGACGGTGCCTCGATCGGGCGTCTGGAGCCCGAGCATGATCTTGAGCAGTGTAGTCTTTCCGGAGCCGTTCGGGCCGATAAGCCCGAGAAACTCGCCAGCCTCGATGGTCAGCGAGATATCTCGCAGGACCGGTCGGTCGTCGTAGGCAAAGCTGACGTTATCGACGGCGATGGCGTGAGACATAGATTTGGATTCGTTAACTGTTTGTTAATGGGGTGCGAAGATATAAATTCGCTTCGTCTAATTCACTCGGCTTGCAGCGCGGCCGCTAGCGTGGGCAGGTTGAGTTCACGGAAGTGGTCGAGATAGCCCCAGTCGGATTCCATCTCGACGGATGGGTCGACCTCGGGGCTGCCATCGAGCTGTGTCTCGACGGGCGATAGTGGAAGGATCTCCGCGTCGACCTCTTCGGCGAGCGACTCCGCAAGTGGCGCCGGCTCCCCGACGTCGTAGAGGACGTGCTCGATGCCAAAGTCCTCGATGAGTTCTTCGACCTCCTGGACGTCCTGTGGCGAGGCCGAGTCGTCTGGGGAGGTCCCGACCGGCGAGTAGACGTCGATCCCGTAGCGACGATGCCACCACTGGAAGGAGTCGTGTGTCGCGACGACGATTTCGTTGCGTTCGGCCCGGTCGATGATGTCGTGGATGTCGTCGTTGAGCGCTTCTAACTCCTCGTTGAAGGCCGCGGCGTTTGCCTCGTAGTCGTCGGCGTTATCGGGGTCGATCTCTGTGAGGCCGGCGGCGATGTTCTCGACGCCCTCCTGGCACTCGACGGGATCCATCCACCAGTGTTCGTCGTTGTCCTCCGCCGGGCTGTCGAAGAAGTCGATCCCTTCCGAGGCCTCGATCACCACGACGTCGTCGCGTTCCCCGAGCTGGTCGGCGGCGTCGTCCTGCCAGCTCGCGAAATCACGGAGATAGACGAAGCCGTCGGCCTCGTCGAGTTCCTCGACCGTGCCGGGTTCGGGTGTCCAGTCGTGGCCGTGCTCACCGATCGGGACGAGGTCGATCGCTTCCATGTGTTCGCCAGCGGTCTGTCGGACGAAGTCCCAGACGGCGGGCATCGAGGCGAAGACGGTGTACGCCGCATCACCATCGCTTTGCGGGATCTCCTCGTCGGTCGTGTCGTCCTGTGGGTCCTCACCGAGGCAGCCGGCTGCTCCCACTGCGAGTGCGCTCCCGGTTAGTGCAGTGAATTTCCTGCGAGAGACGATCCGTGAACCGTTGCGATCAGGCTTCATTACCACACCAATAGAGGGCACCCCATTTGAATTTTTTCTATCTAACATATAGATTAGTAGTGTCTAATCTACCACCGCCGATTCCGACACTTGTGTCGAGAGGCAGTCCATCGATCTGGCAATGACGGAACTGGAGTGACCGAAACGTTGAAGTAATGACGTAAAGTACGCTTTACTGTAAAAGAGGCTTTCCACCGTGATGAACGACCTCGAGACTGCTCGAAAACGACGCACCGTCCGCAACCGGTATCGAAAACTGGCCACCTACAGCATCTGGGGTGGCATCTTGGCGCTGTTCGCCGCGACGGCCGTCTGGATTGCCTACCCCGACCCGTTCGTCATCTACGCCGGCGTCGGCCTCTACTGGCTGGGCTTTTTCGCCTACCTCGGCATCCACTACGGCACCGATTACGACCTCGAGGACGAGCGAGACGACGAAATCGCGAACAAAGCAGGGGCGATGACACTCGGCGCGGCGGCCGTCATCGGTGTATTGCTGACCCCCGCTGCCGTCGCCATCGACGTCACCGGCGTCGCCGACGTGCCCGAAGTCGTCTGGGGCATCGTCTGGGCGTTCGTCGGCCTGTTCGTGCTCTTCGGCATCGCCCACGCGTATTACGAGCGCCAGCATCAATGAAAAACGAGGTCCGCCGCCACCGCGAGAAACGGGGGCTCAGCCAGGGTGACCTCGCGGCCCTCGTCGGCGTCTCCAGGCAGACGATCAACGCCATCGAGCGCGAGCGCTACGACCCCTCCCTCGAGTTGGCGTTCAAACTCGCGGCCTTTTTCGAGGTGCCAATCGAGTCCCTGTTCGATCCGGACCTCGAGCCCCTGGACGAGTAGTCGGCTGCCCTCACTCTTCGACCCTCTCGGTCGCCTCCCGGAACAGACTGTCGAGAATTTCGGGCGTCGTCGGGTGGTAGGCCCGGTCCGGGATCTCTCGGACGTCGAGTCCCATCTCGACGGCGAGTTGCATCGTCTTGGCCATCACGTCCGCGTGGAGATGGAGCCCCTGATAGCCAAGCACCGTTCCGTCGTCAGCGTCGACGACCAGCGTGGCTAGCCCCTCCGGGTGGTTCTTGCTCTTGAATACCCCGTCCGAAGACGCCTCGGTGGTGACGACGGCCGCGTTCACCTCGCTGTCGGCAACCGTCACCGGCGTGTGACCGATGCGGGCGAACGGGTAAACGCTCAACCCGGAGAAGATCACGTGATGGGGCACGTTCGTGTATGCCTCGAGGGCCTCGCCGCGGGCATGCCGAAGGATGTTCCTGCCGGCGACGAACCCCTGTTCTTTGGCGACGTGGAGAATGGGTTCGTGCCCGTTTGCATCACCCACGACGAAGATCCGGTCGTCGTCGGTTGCCTGCATGGTCGACTCCACCCACCCCGGCCGGGGTTCGAGTGCCGTCGCCGCGATGCCCAACCCGTCGACGTTCGGTTGCCGTCCCGTGAAACAGTACAGATGCTCGGCCTCGAGTGTTTCCTCCCGACCAGCCCGTTCGACGGTCAGTGCCACGCCGCCGTCGCCCGTCGCCTCGAGGCGTTTCTCGTCCGTTTCGGTCAGGATCTCGACGTCGAACTGCTCGCGGTAGATCTCGAGGATAGTCTGGCCATACGTGGGCGGGAACTCGTCGAGGGGGCGATCGTCGTGTTCGATGACGGTGAGGTCGACGTCACCGACCTCGCTGAGATAGGGAACCATCTCGAGCCCGATGTAGCCGAACCCCATGACGAGCCCGGAGTCGGGGAAGGTGGTGGCGTCGAGAACGTCCGCACTCGCCGACCAGTCGACGGCATCGATGCCCGGCGTGTTTGGCACGTTGAGCGTCGACCCCGTGGCGACGACGATGTAATCCGGATCGATCGTGCGATCACCCACGGCGAGCCGGCGCTCGTCGACGAAGCGGGCGGTGTCGCGGATGAACTCGACGCCGTCTCGCTCGGCCAACTCGTGAACGTGGGCTCGGCGATGTTCGGCGAAGCCGAGGACATTGTCGTCCTTCCGGGCGACGATCGCTTCGAGGTCGGGCTCTGGAACGCCCTCGAGCCGGTCGTCGTGACGGGCCTGATAGCAATGGTGGGCGGCCGAAAGGACGTCCTTCGAGGGCATACAGCCCCGGAGAATGCAGAGCCCACCACCGGGTTCGCCGTCGTCGATCAGTGTCAGGCGCAGGTCGATGTCTTCGGTCTGCTCGAGCAACTCCTCTGTGGCGGCGACACCGGCACTGCCGTAGGCACCGATGATGGCGACGTGTACGTCGTGCATACTGGCTCTTCGGGGGTGGGGTCAATAGTCGTTGGTGCGCCCGTGTTCGAGGCACACACGAGTGATCTCCGATCGATATTACCCGCGGACTGGTGGATACTACCGTGAAATCGACTCGCCACCCGCCTCGATGACGGTCTCGACCTCGTCTCTCGTCACCAGCGCCACGTCGCCCGGAATCGTCCGTTTCAGGGCTGCAGTGGCCGCGGCGTACTCGAGGGCGGTGCCGACGCCATCTCCGGCGAGGCGGCGAGCGATGAACGCGCCGGTGAAGGCGTCGCCGGTGCCGATTGGGTCGACGGTCTCGGTCTCGTAGGCGTCGTGATCGTGCAACACCGTGTCGTGCCAGGCGAGTGCCCCCTGATCGCCACGCGTGACGACGACCGTCCGGAAGTCGTATTGCGAGCCGAGTTTGTGGGCGAGCTGTCGCGGATCGCCCTCGTATCCGAGGACCGTTCGGGCATCGCGGGCGGCGATGACGAGGATATCGATGCCCGGGAACAGTTTGGTGAGGGTGTTTCGGGCCTCTTCGGGCCCCCAGAGCTTGCGGCGATAGTTGAAGTCGAAGGCAGTAATCGTGCCGTGTTGCTGGGCCGCATTGAGCAACTTGGCTGTCGTATCCCGAAGCGTCGAGGAGAGGGCTGGGGTAATTCCCGAGGTGAAAAACACCTGGGCCTCCTGGATCAATTCGAGGTCGAACTCATGGGGCTCGGCCGTGGTGACTGCCGCGTCCGAGCGGTCGTAGATGACGTTCGTCCCGCGAGGTTTGCCCCCGTGTTCGAGGTAGTAGGTCCCCTGGCGACCCTCCTGACTCCAGATGACGTCGGTCTCGATCCCGTACTGTCCGAGCTCGCCGACGACGCGCCGTCCGAGCGGTGAGTCGGGCAGCTTCGAGGTCCACGTCGCGGTTGCGCCCAGCCGTTCGGCAGCGACGGCGACGTTGCTTTCCGCGCCGGCTGCCCGAAGTTCGAGCTCGCTCGCGGTTTCGAGTCGTTCGTGGCCCACCGGCGAGAGCCTGAGCATGGTCTCGCCGAACGTCACGACGTCGCTCATGTACTCACCTCAGACGTGGTCGGTTGGTCCATAGTTCGCCCAAGGGCCGGGTTTGGTATAAGTGGTACCGGTCGTTGCCATGGGGCTCCGATCGAGCGGTTTTTGTGTCGGCACAGCTACGTGCCAGCCGACATGGGCGAGGTCACTATTCGGGCCGCCAGGATCGACGATGCGGTGACGATCCGTGCGGTCGCCCGCGAGAGCTGGCACGCTGCCTACGACGAGTTTCTCGGAGCCGAAACCGTCGACGAGATCATCGAGTCGTGGTACGCCCTCGAGGGCCTTCGCCGATCGGTCGCGGCCGCGGACAGTCGGGTGTTCGTCGCGGCGACTCACGACGCGAGCCAGGTCGGGGGAGTCAATGCGGTGGACTCGAGCCGGGTCGATGAGGACGGGCCGGCTCCCTCGCGGTCGGTCGAAGAGGACGAGATAGCCGAGGACACGTCACCCTCGATCGTCGGGTTCATCCACGTCGGTCCCTGGCCCGACGAGCCCGCTGAGCTTGGCAAACTCGTGGCACTCTACGTTCGCCCGACCCACTGGGGCCACGGTGTTGGCTCCGCGTTGCTCGAGCGTGGTGAGTCGGCCCTCGAACCCGCGTTCGACCGCCTTCGCCTCGAGGTCTTCCTCGACAACGACCGGGGACGGCGCTTCTATCTGGATCGCGGTTTCGAACGGATTGCCACCGAACGTGAGTCCCTCGGTGGGGACACGCACGAGGTGGCGATCCTCGAGAAATCCCTGTGAAGGCCGTCACGTTTCCATGGGGGATTCGACGAGCCCTCAGGAACCGTCGATCCACGACAATCCGTTCTCGCCTCCTCGAGTGCGTCGTCGGCGAGCGGGAACTGCCGGAAGTGAACTACGGAGTTCAACGTGTAACGCTACCGCTCTTGAACTCTTGACACACAGGCCAAACTGGAGTCCTCGTCACTGCTGACACCGATTGACCACGTCGCCACCGTCTCAGCCGAGCAAGCGATAGAGGCTACTCGCGGCCACTGCCAGCATCACGAACACGCTCGAGAGTACGGGGTCGACGCTCGAGACGATCGGCACCTCGAGGCCGATGAGGACGATCACCACCAACCCGAGGACACAGACCGCGAGGTGGCCAACTAACAGGCCCGTCCGGACCTGTACCTCGCCGTCGACGTAGCCGTAGACCGCCTCGAAGTGGGGTCCGGGCGTGATCGTCTTCGCCGTCGAGTCGTACTCGATGACGCCGTCTTCCTCGAGTTGTGGGAGGTGAGTCTGCTGCAGGGAGACGTAGACGCTCTTGTACAGGTTGTTGGGGACGGAACCTCCGTCCGATTCCTCGGCGGCGATGTCGGAGGCAACGTCCGACACGTCGAGCGTTCCCTGGGCCTCCGCGAGCAACCGCACGATCGCTCGGCGACGGTCGTTGCCGAGAATATGAAAAATGTCACTCTCAGCGAGCCCCTCCGAACGGTGCTGTTGGACGGACATCTCAGTCGCCCCAGCGACGGAGGCTGCTTGCATACACGCCACCACCTGTCATTGCTCTGGTGACACGTTCAGCAACGAGTCCCTTCAATCTGATGTAAAATAGCTTACGCGAACGGGGCGAACGGAAGCCGTCGGCGAACGTGCGTCATCGTCGGCGACTCACTGCTGTGGGAGGTGATCACCGGATTGCATTTCTCGGTAGGTCGTACAGGACGGGCAGCCGTGGACGACGTCGCCGTTGTCGCCGAACACACGGGCAAACTGCTGTGTGACGTGTGCGCCGCAATTCTCACAGCGGGTTCCAGTCGATGACGATTCCGTCGGTGTCCAGTTGAGGTGTGTGGTTGGCATGTGTTGGGGCATGGGGAGTCAAATGTACTTGTGAGACGCTACGGGTCTACTCGAGGCCACGCGGGGGTCACTCGAGATACCGGAAGGCGGGGCCGGTATTCGAATAAAGGGTGCGACCGTTCACCCCGGTGGGTGTCGGGTACACCCGGTAAGCGTGGCTTTTGTGGTCAGACCATCGGCCGTGGACCTGCTGGTGACAACCGAGACGACACCGTTGGTGGCTGAGTTACACCGAATCGTCTCGGCTTCGCCTGGATTCGTGACGGAAACAGCGCCCTACTCGCGCGAAAAAGCACCTCTTACTGGTGATAAACGATCGGTTTCTCGCCCGTAATGACATCCCTTCCCTCGATAAAGTAGTCCGTTATAAAATACCCGAATCCCTTACCAGTTAGCTCGATGGACGGTATCGAGGGCCAGCCTGTCAGGGGATCGGCACTCGGTACGTACCCCGATGCCTCAGATTGGGGACCATACACGGTGATACAATCCATGTCTACGCAGGCTAACAACACGGCGGCGGATTCGACAGTCGACGAACGCGTCCAGCTGGACGTTCTCGGTGACGAATGTGCGCGAACGATCCTCATCGCCAGTAGCGAGGGGCCACGCACGGCGAAGGAACTCACTGAGCGAACCGATTCCTCCTCGGCCACGGTGTATCGACGGATCAACAACCTCCTCGAGAGCGAACTGCTGGCGGAGTGTATCCGCTTCGAGGAAGACGGGACCCACACGACGGCCTACGAGGCGACCGTCGATCACGTGCGGGTGTCGATCGGGCCGGAGGGGATCGACGTCTCGCTTGCGCCCCGGTCGATGTGAACGGGTGGTCACGTGTGGACCCCCCAACGAGGAACGCTGGCAAACCGTTTCGACCGGAGAAACGGGTGTCTGTCATCGAAACGGTTTGGCTGCTCGCGACGAACTGACCGGTTGGCGAATTGTATGATGTGGATAACAAATATCCATTCAGCGGAACGGTCCACGTGATTGAGCAATGCATGATCTGACCGGATTCCAGCGCGACCTGTTGTACGTGATCGCCGGCGCCGACCGACCGTCGGGCCAGAACGTCAAGGAAGAAGTCGAGCAATACTACAGCTCCGAGATCAACCACGGTCGACTCTACCCGAATCTCGACACGCTCGTGAACAAGGAGCTCGTCGAGAAGGGACAACTGGATCGGCGAACGAATTACTACGCGATCACGGACGCGGGGCTGGATCGGATCGACGAACGTCGGGAGTGGGAACGACAGTACGTCGACGTCTGATCAGGAGTGGGAGCTCTGCCCAGCGACCACCGACACCTGGGTGTCGATCGGCGAGACAGCGCCCGTCACGATATCTGGTGTCGTCTCTGCCGATCAGCGATGGGTCGAAACTGTTGTGCCCGACGTGCACTGACACGGCTCGCTATGGGTGTCGAGACGTCTCGAGGCTGGAATCCGATCTCGACGGGTGAGCTGCGGGAAGACCGGGAGCCTCGTCGTTGCTGATCGCCCCCACGGCGTGCGTGAGCGTCTCTCCCGGTAACACGTCCATAACAAAGCCCGTCAGACGCAAGCCGTTCACTGATTCGCACATGCTCGAGGAGGTCGTCGACCGACAGGAGCCCACGGGGGAGCGATGAGTCTGGCCAGCAAGACGCGCCACTCCGTTGGCGCGGTGACTCGATATCCGACGGACCTCGCGGTCGTCTCGGTGCTCGCCGTCCTCGGGTACTACGCGATCACGACGTTTCCGACGGGGAGTACCGTGCGGTTCGTTGCGACCCTCGCATTCGTCGGGTTTTTGCCGGGCTACGCACTCACCGCCGTCCTGTTTCCCGCTCGAGCTAGAGTTGGCGATTCGACAACCGATGGACGCGGTCCGGAATTCGCCCGCTCAGGTGGGATCGATACCGTCGAACGGCTCGGGTTGGGGCTCGGGCTCTCGATCGCCATCGTGCCCATGCTCGTTCTCGCGATGCCGTTCACCGAGTGGGGGCTGGCGACCGAACCGCTGGCTGGCGGTCTGGTCGTTATCACGCTCGTGCTCGCTCAACTCGGCGCGATCAGGCGCTTGCGGGTGCCCAGGTCGGACCGATACGTCGTCTCCCTGACTGCGGGACTGCACCGGGCCTCGAGTGCAATGGGCGTTGGTCCAGCGCGGGTCTCCTCGATCGTGCTGGTGATCGCCGTCCTGGCTGCTGCGGGCATGCTGGTGTACGCGTTCGCCGCCCCGATGGCAGCCGGGGGGTACACGCAGTTGGCGATCTACACGGCCGACGACGACGGGGAGTTGCGTGCGGAGATGCCCGATACGGCGATTCCCGACGAAGAGATCCCGATTACGTTCCAGATACACAACGAGGAGCGCCAGGCGATGAACTACACGGTCGTGATGCAAGAACAAGTCGTCGAGGATGGCGACGTCGACCAGCGGATCACCCATCGGGAAATCAATGCGACGAGTCGATCCGAGGACGGCGGTCGCATCACCGCCGAGCGAGGGGTGACCCCCGAGGCGGCGGACGGAGAGACGGTTCGTATCGTCGTCATGCTGTTCGAGGACGATGCGCCGGTGACGGCGACGAAGGCTCAGGCGATGGAGTACACCTACTTTTGGGTGACGATGGAGATTCCACCCGATGCGCCGGGGACCGTCGACGAGAACGCGACGGACGACGAACCGGGGACGAACTCGACTGATGAGGGGAACTCGACGGTGAACAGCGATGAGGCGGGGTCGGACGAGGATGGTGACGATGACGACGGTGCGGATGACAGTGATTCGGTGGCTGAAGACGAGGCTGATGACGATGCACTCGAGGAAGATGATGCTGAGGAGGCTGATGAAGACGGTGATGACGAAGAGGGCGATGACGACGATGAGGAAGATGATGAGGACGACGAAGAGGGCGATGACGATGATGAGGAGGGCGATGACGATGATGAGGAGGGCGATGACGACGACGATGAAGAGGGCGATGAAGATGATGAGGACGATGAGGATGAGGAGGACGGTGATGACGACGAGGATGACGAGGGCGGTGATGACGACGAGGAGGAAGATGGTGAGGACGACGATGAGGGCGATGATGACGACGAGGAGGAAGATGATGAGGACGACGACGATGAAGAGGACGACGACGAGGAAGATGACGATTCCTTCTTCCCCTTCTAAACCTCACCACCGAACAGTCACGCCTCGAGATCACGCCCCCACGATACCCCCGGTCACCAGCGACCTGGGGCATCGACGGAACCGATTCACACCCCTTCGACAGCGAGCCTTGGTGTCGCGTGGGAGTGGGCAATGACGTGCAGTGACTTCACGAAGACATAGCTCCCGGCTATATCCACGTGTCCCACCCCCAACGCTCGACTCGAGTTCACCCATCCAATGGCTGAGTCGGGTGGGTGCCCGACTCATCCTGTGTCCCCAATTAGGCCCCGTGTTCGGCCTCGATGACGGTGGCCATCTCGAGGTCGGCATCGGTGATACCGCCGGCCTCGTGACTGGTCAACCGAATCTCGACCTCCTTGTACCGGATCGTGATCTCCGGATGGTGAAACTGTGCCTCGGCGATTTCGCCGACCATCTGTGCGAAGTTCACCCCACGGAGGTAGTCGTCGAACTCGTAGACACGAACGATCTCATCGCCCTCCCGGTCCCAGGCATCCGGGAGTCCCTCGGCAATGGCTTCCTCTGAGCAGACGTCCGTCATACGAAGCTGCACGGAAGCCAATTAAATAACGGTTGTGCCCGGCCCCTATCCACAGGGTGTAGGGGCTGGTAGCGGCGTCATCACACAGGGACCGAGGCGGCCGTACGAGATCAGTCGTCGTCGGTGATCCCGACCGAGTGGCCATCGAGCGGGGACTCCACTTCGGGTGGGGACGGACTGTCCTCCCGATCGGTGCCAAACGCGGGATCGAACAGGTGCAACGCCGTATTGATCGTCTCCCAGTCGTCGTTGCCCGCCGCCTCACGCAGGCTCTTCGTCGGGGCCGCGAGCAACTGGTTCACCAGCGAGTCGACCATCGACTCGACGATCCGCCGCTGTTCGTCGGTGAACGCCTCGCCGTCGCCGGCCTCGAGACGGGACCACGCGGTTTCCAGCTCGCGGGCCTTCAGACGCTCGGCGGATTCGTACATCGAGGCGATGACCTCGTCAGCACGGGCACGCTTGAACTGCTCGTTCACGTTGGCCAGTTCCGCCTCGACGATGGCCTCGACCTCGCGGGCGGCGTCGAGGCGTTTCGACTGCGTCTGCTGGGTCACCGTCTCGAGATCGTCCAGATCGTAGAGGGTGACCGGCTCGAGGATGCGGGCCTGTGGATCGACGTCCCGTGGTTGGCCGAGGTCGACCACTATCTGTTCGCGACCGCCCAGGTCGGCGGGCTCGAGCAACGGTTCCGGACTGCCCGTTGCAGCGACGATAATGCCGGCGGCCGCGGCTGCACTGGACAGCCCATCGAGGCCGATGGCGTCCCCATCGATGGCGAGTTCGTCGACGACGTGTTCGGCGTGTGGCACGGTTCGGTTGGCGACGACGACCGAGTCGACGCCGGCGTCCGCGAGGCTCCGAGCGGCCAGTTGCCCCATCTCACCCGCACCGATGACGAGCGCGGTCTCGGTCTCCACGTCGACGTTTCGGGCGACCAGTCGCGTCGCTGCCGATCCGAGCGAGACGATGCCCTCGTTGATCGACGTCTCCGTTCGGGCCCGCTCGCCGACGTGGATCGCCTTGGTGATGGCGGCCTCGAGCCATTGGCCGATCCCGCCGGCGGTTCGGGCGTCCTCGTAGGCGGTGCGCACCTGGCCGATGATCTGGTCTTCGCCCAGCACGGCGGATTCGAGACCGGTGGCGACCCGGAGGAGGTGGCGCAGACTCTCCTCGTGGCCGGTGGTGATGACTGCCTCCTCGTCGATTCCGTGGAAAAACGCCTCGAGTGCGGTGTGGCCATCGCGGCCGTCGGCGGTCACGACGTAGGCTTCGGTTCGGTTGCACGTCGAGATGACGAACGCCTCCTCGACGGCGGGCGCGGTCAACAGCTGGGCAACGCCGGCCCGTTGGCTCTCCGGACTCCCAGCAGCGATTTCGTCGACGCCAGCGCTCCTGTGAGTAATCCGCTTGCCGGTGATCACACCCGTCTGGATCACGGGGAACCACCCCTTTCGACGCGTTCGGCTTCCAGCACGTCTTCGATCACTTGGCGGGTGTTGGCAGTACCGGTACGTAAAGCTGTCCAAATACCAGATGCGTTGACGACGTCGGTGACGATCGCTCGACGGCGCTCGGGTGGGACGCCGCGGGCCTTGAGTTCCGCCCGGAGGTCGCCGACCAGCGTCGCCATCTCGCCAGCGCCCGCGAGGTGGTCCTCGAGGTCCTGTCTGAGGTACTTGCTCAGCGCGGGGGCCGTGCCCCCCGTCGCGATGGCGACGGTGACCGGTGGCTCCTCGACGGTGGCGGGGACGACCACACTGTCTGGGTCGCGCGCGCCGGCCCGGTCGGCGCGATTACACAGCACGCCGCGATCGCGAGCCGCGTCGGCAACGGCCTGGTTGACCGCCTCGTCGTCGGTAGCGGCGACCACCAGCGCGGGCTCGTGGCGCTCGAGCCAGGTGGGAACCGCGTCCGGGTCAGGGGCGGCACGCACAAGATCGGCATCACCGAAGTCCCGGTCGGCGAAGTCGGGGCTGACGACGACGACCGTCGCCTCGCGGGCGAAGCGGCGAGCCTTCCGCGCGCCGACGGAACCGCCGCCGAAGACGAGCACCGTCGCGTCCGTGAAGTCGTGGAGGAGTGGGATCATGGGTGGATGCGTGTCTGCGTGGATCGACATCTGGACTCGGGACTCCTCCACTCAGGAGCCGTGTTCGCTCGATGGAGTTGGGGCCGTCGACGCTTCGTCGGAGGACTCGGTGTTCGCCGCCGCCCGTTCGGCGAGACGGATGCCGGTCTTCTTCAGGATCTGGGTCGAGAACAGGGTGTCCCAGTCGTCCTCCTCGACGTCCCAGTGGGTGGCCATCGTCTCGCGAACTTGCTCGACCCGCTGTTCGCTCTCGGCCTCGGTTCGCCCGTGGGTCATCGCGAAGACGTTGTACGGCCAGACGCCCTCGTGGCGCGGGCGCTCGTAGCAGTGGGTGACGAACGGCAGCGCGGCGACCTCCGGGCCGACCGTCGAGACGAGCTCGTCGGGGACGCTCCAGACGGTCATACCGTTTTCCGTGTAGCCCAGGGCGTAGTGGTTCGGGATGACGCCAACGCGTCTGATCTTCCCCTCCTCGTTGAAGCGTTTGATCGCCTCGAGGGTCCACTCACGGTCCTGTCCGATGGCCGCGGCCACGTCGGCGTAGGGCGTCTCGGTGACGGGGAGCCCGTCCTGAATCTCGAGGATCAGGTCGCGTTCGGCCGGCGTCAGGGACGAGCGGCCGGTGGGCTCGACCGCCGGTCCGAGCCCCGTCAGATCGAGGCCACCGTCGGCGAGGGGGCCGTCGACGTAGAACTTGGCCTCGACGCGGAACTCCTGTTGCTTGGGGAGGTTGTACGTCGGCTGGCCGGTTTCGTCCTCGATGGCCTCGAGTACCTCCTCGACGCGGTCGGCTTCCGCGACGCTCACGACAAACCACACGTTCAGGTGTGGGTGTGCGCGCTCGTAGTTGTGGGCGACCTCGCGGTACCCGTTGACCGCCTCGACGACCTCGTCGAAGCGATCCTCGGGGGCGTGCATCGCGACCAGCGTGGCCGCACCGCCGATCTTCTGGGCGTTGACCAGCGCGCCGAACCGCGAGAGAACGCCGCGCTCGTCGAGGTCGCGGACGGTCTCGAGTAGTGCTGTCGCGTCGATATCAACGCCGGCGTCGCGCATGGCGGCCGCGGCGGGTTCGAAGGGGGTTTCGACGACGGGAAAGCCACCCTGAAAGGCGTTGACGACGGCTCGCTCGCGCGTTGTGAGGTCCACGTCCGTGCTCATACTCGTGACTCGGGACGGACGGGACATAAGGGACTCGGGACTGGCCGGCGGCCAGGCTTCGGTGACCTGCCGGCGGGTCCTACGCCCCCTCGACTCCAGTCACCTCGTAGCCTAGGTCACGAACGCCTTCGAGGATGGCCTCGTGGTCGGCGCTCGCCTCGTAGTAGATGACGATGTCGAAGGTCCCATTCCGCAGGAGTTGCTGGCACTCCCAGACGAACGCCTCGTCCTCGAGGGTGCGCCCCTGATGCTGGTTCGAGGAGAACTCGGGATCGTCGTTCCCGGAGTAAACGAAGCAGTCGGTGGGGTCGTAGCCGGCGTGTTCGGCGATCACGTCGCCAGCGTCGATGGTTGCCTGCATCATCTTGACGTCCTCCTGAGAGCCGTACTCGGTGTGGACGATGGCTCCGTTGAGGTCGATCTCGCCGGGCTCGAGTAGGGCCTTCGTGCGAGCGTAGAGGTCGGCGTCGATGGCGTCGGTCATTGGTGATACTCCGTTGCGCCCGGGTCAAAGCCCTCACGGTTCGTCCCGTCGAGGCCAGATCACCCCTCCGTCCGCGATGTTGGGAACGCTACGACGTGACACAAAAGACCCATAACCGGCGATGTTCTTACTAGCAGTGATGAGGCAGTGGCTCCGACGACGTATCGACTGGGGATACGAGCAATTGCTCTCCCGGGAGGTCTCCGGAGCCCCGACCCACGTCGCCGTCATCCAGGACGGTAACCGACGATACGCCCGAAAGCAGGGGAGTGAGGCTCCGGACGGCCACCGCGCCGGCGCGAACACGACCGAGCGCGTTCTCGAGTGGTGCCAGGAGATCGGCATCGAGGAGCTCACCCTGTATGCCTTCTCCACCGAAAACTTCAGTCGCCCCGAACACGAACGCGAGGCCCTGTTCGAGCTCCTCTGTGAGAAACTCCGGGAGTTCGCGGACGCCGATCGCGTCCACGACAACGGCGTCTGCATCCGGGCGATCGGCGACCTCGAGCGTCTCCCACCGCGCGTTCGCGAGGCCATCGACTACGCCGAGGGACGAACGGCCGGCTACGACTCGTTCGTTCTCAACGTCGCGCTGGCCTACGGCGGCCGGGCCCAGTTGCTCGAGGCCGCCAGGGACGTCGCTCGAGCCGTCGAGGTCGGCGACCTCAGCGCCCGAGAGATCGACGACTCGACGATTCACGAGCGTCTCTACGCCCAGCCCGTCCGTGACGTCGACCTGATCATCCGGACGGGTGGGGACGAACGTACCTCGAACTTTCTGCCGTGGCACGCCAACGGCAACGAGGCCGCGGTGTTCTTCTGTGCGCCCTACTGGCCGGAGTTCTCGAAGACTGACTTCCTGCGGGGTATTCGGACGTACGAATCCCGCAAGGAGTCCTGGCGACGGACCCGTGCCCGTCGAGCACTCGCGCTGTGTCGGGCGATCGGGGACGCCGAACTGGGCGAGGCGACGGCGATCCTTTCGCGGTTCCGTGAGTCGCTTCCCATCGCGGAGCGTCCGGACCCTGCGGAGTTCGACGCCGACGCTGACCCCGACCGCGCCAGGGATTTCGAGGGCGATGGCACGGATACCGTCGTCGCCGACGGCGGTCGCCCGGAGGACCCATGCGAGCGTCGATAACTGGGACGTGACCTGGCCCTGAACCTGGACTGCGCGTCGTCACCCCCGAGCGCACGAGGTGCTGCCCTCCACGCTCCGGCAGTGTCCCGACGCTGTCCTCACCGGCCAATCGTTATCCCCTCCGTCCCCGTATGACAGTACGACGATGGACGCACCGGGACGCACGGGCGACTGGCTCGAGTGGGGTGCACTCTCGCTGAGCGTCGCTCTCGCCGGTATCCATCTGTATCTGGGGCTGTTCGACCCTGCTGCGGTTCCCGGCCGGTCGACGCAGTTCCTGTTGATCGGCGTCGTCCTCCTCGCGGGGCCGGCGATCTATGTCACCCCCTTCTGGCGTCCCGTCTGCTATCTCCTCGGTGCGGTTTTTGCCGTCGTGCTTGGCGTCCTCTGGGTGCTCGGGGGCATGCAACCGCTGTTTCTGGGCCTGGTGACGGGTGTGCTCGCCACCGCGTTCGTCGGCCTCACAATCTGGCTGTTCGTCCGTGAGAGTCGACCCACCCGTGAGTAGTGCTGACTGCTCGAGGCTGATTCCCGCCGACTCGGCGAGACGGCTCGCCCGCTGGTGGTCACTCGCCCATCTGGAGTCAGCCGGTCAGGACGAGGATCGCGAGCATGGTCCCTGCACCGACAACGACCCCGGCCACGAGGTCGGGTCGGCCACCGCTGGGGAGGGCCTCTCCAGCGGCGGTCCCTGCTGGTAGGTACTCCGCGAACACGAGGTACAACAGTGCGCCGGCCGCGAAGCCGAAACTCACGGGCAAGAGGGCGTCGAGGCTGACGGCCAGTTGGTAGGCGACGACCGCGCCGATGGGCTGTGGAAGCCCCGAGACGACGGCCCAGCCGACGACCTTCCACCGGGAGACGCCGTAGGCCACGAGTGGAATCGCGATGGCGAGCCCCTCCGGGATATTGATGATCGTTATGGCGACCGTCATGGAGATGGCGAGGGTAGAAATCGCGGTGTCGCCGATCGTCACCCCCGTCTCGTGCCCGATGTCGGCGAACGCAACGCCAATGGCGATCCCCTCGGGAATGCTGTGCAGCGTGAGCACCCCCACGGCCAGGATCGCCGTCCGAGCGTCGACGGCTGCGGATTGTGGGGTCGGGCCGCCCCAGTCAGCCAGGACGGAATCGGCGAGCAAGACGAAGCCCACCCCGGCCGCGGTGCCGGCCAGGACGTGCAGCCAGTGACCGTCAGCGACCCCTTCGGCGAGCAACCCGACGGTCGAGGCGGCGAGGAGGACGCCGGCTGCCACACCCCAGAGGCCGACCAGCCACCGCCCCTCGATCTCACGCACCAGAAAGAACGGCAGGACGCCGAGTCCGGTGGCGAGACCCGTGAGCAACCCCGCGAGGAAGACGACCGACAGGTCGCCGCCTGGTATCATCGACCGTGAGTCGCTGCCGTGTCGACAAAAACCCCATCGTTGCTCGAGCGGGTTGGTGGTGGCGGCGCCTCGAGCGGGAACGACCGATCGGCGGAGCTCCGGCCCCGCGAGTTCACAAATGGCCCTGGGACGGGAGCATACTAACGCCGCTTTCGGTCACTCGGTCAGCGTCATCACCGGCAACATGATGGCGACGCCGATGGCGATCCCCACGAGGAGTTCCCGTCTGCCCTTGCCGGGCAGATCCTTGCCGTGCTCGAGCGCATCCGGGAACATGTCGTTTAAGACCAGGTAGATCATCGCTCCGGCGGCGAATCCGAACCCATACGGCAGCAGGTCGCGGGCGATCGAGACGAATACGAACGCGACGGCGGCACCGATGGGCTGTGGGATGCTCGAGAACACCGCCCAGCCGAAGATCTTCCACCTCGAGATGCCGTAGGTGTGTAGCGGGATGGCGACTGCCAGCCCTTCAGGGATGTTCTGGATCGAGATGGCGGCGGTGATGAACACCGCGAGTGCCGGGATCGCCAGCCCCGCGATCACGAGGTCGCCTTCGGCCCCGAGGTCGGCGAAGGCGACGCCGAGGGCGACCCCCTCGGGAAAGCTGTGGACCGTCAACACCCCGACGATGAGGACGAGCTTTCGGAGATCGGCCTCGGGCATGGCGCGGGGCTCGAAGTCGTAGCCGGCGATGGCTCGATCGGCCAGGACCACCAGCGCGACGCCGATGAGCAAGCCAGTGGCGACCTCGAGGATGGTCCCCTCGCCGAGGCCCTCCACGACGAACCCGAAGAGCGAGGCAAAGAGCATGATCCCGCCGGCGAGTCCCCAAAGGACGACCGTCAGCCGGTCGGAAATCTCGTCGACGAAGAAAAACGGGAACGTCCCGAAGCCACAGACGATTGCGGTAAAGATCCCCGCCGCAATCACGAGCCAGAGTCCGTCGGCGATCATGGTCGTACTGGTACACGAGAGTCCTTTAGCCGTGTCGGTCGCTCCCGACCGTAGGGAATCGCGGGCCTCAGATTGGTATTCGAAGGGCCGCAGATGCCCACGGAAGGCAATCTGATAGCTCGAGTGGGACAGTCAGGCAGTCGAGATATCGAAAGCAACGTCAGGGTGGGCGTTCTCTTTTGTCACTCTCGTACGGTCCTGGGTGGGGCTTCGCCGATCGAAGAGTGCGGTGCAATCGACCTCCAGGCCGAATCAGGAGCCAAACCGTCGTGTTCGGTTGCAAAACTCCCGAACGGCCCGCAGAAAGTCCCGCTTGCGGAAGTCACGCCAGTTAACGTCCGTGAAGTAGAGTTCCGAGTAGACCGACTGCCAGATCATGAAATCCGAGAGCCGCTCGGCCCCCGTCTTGATGACCAGATCCGGTTCGTCCGGAAACACGAGGTGTGACTCGACGGTCTCGTCGTCGATCGCCTCGGCCTCGAGGTCGCCAGCCTCGACGCGCTCCGCGAGCGTCTGGACGGCACTCGTGAACTCGTGTTTCCCCCCGAGGCCGATTCCGATCCGGATCGGCTCGTCGGCACGGTGGCTGTCCTCGGGGCCACGGACGGCCGCTGGCTGTGGCGTCTCGAGCGACTCGAGTTCCCGGCGTAGCGTCGGGACAGCGGCCCGGTCCAGCACGCTGACGTAGACGGTCACCCGCGTCGCGTACTCGAGGGCCCACTCGAAGAAGTCGAGGAGGGTGTCGTAGGCGCCGCGCTCGAGGAGGTCCCGTTCGGTGATGATGAGGGCAACGTGGTCCGGCAGCTCTCCCTCGTGGCGACGAATTCGGACGGCGAGGTAGCGTTCGTACAGCCCCACGCACGCCTTTTGCTGTGGCTGGATGATACCGGTTGCGGTTAGGTTACATCGCTTCTGGCGGGTGGTGGTGGCTCTCGAAGTGGTGTAGGCCGGGCGGTATCAGGTCTCGAGGGCGTGCCGACTCAGCGGAGGCGAACGCGGTTGCAACGCTGGGCGGACACGGTCGAACGGTCACGTGAGATACCAGGGGGTGATCCGCAACCGCTCCCCGACGCCGGGATGCCCCCGCTGCAGGCGTCAAGAACCTTCAAGTACCCCCCACAGAAAGGATCGGATAACGTGACGACACCGGTCCGACGAGCAGGGGCGTTCGCGGGGGTCTGTACGCTCACGCTGGCAGTGCCGGTGCTCGGCCCGGAGCTATCGGCTCCCATTGCGCTGGCGCTGGCAGCCGTCGCCCTCGTGGTTTCGGACGGGCCCGTGTTCGATCTCTTTGCCTTTCCCGACGACTACGCCGAGGGACGACTCTACGGCCTCTTCACCTTCGTCCTCGCGGTGACGACCCTTGGGGCGCTCGCGATTCTGGGCTCGTTTCCCCTGCCGGTGTTCGTCGGGACTGTCCTGCTGGTCGGATACGGGGCCTTCGCAGAGACGGTCGTCAGGACACGCACCGAGGACGCCGTCATCCACGCCGTCGCCTTCTGCACGGTCGGGGCGATCGCCGCCGTCGCCGGCCAGTATGCCACGACCCTCGTCGTCGACGTTTCAACCGAGTCCCAACTCCCGATCATGGTCTTTCTGGCGGTGAGTGGCGCGCTGCTCGCAGCGCTGTTACGGGACGTGCTGATCGCCTACGACGACCCGATCGTCCTGCTCAGCGTCGGCCTCTCGCTGTGGTTGCTTTCGGCACTCGAGCCGACGATCGGACTGATCGGCATGAGCGCGGCCCTCGCCATCACGATCGGCATCGGCGTCGTCTCCCACGCCCTCGGAGCCGCCTCCGTCGCCGGCATGGTGACCGGTATCCTGCTCGCGCTGTTGACGATCGTTCTGGGTGGCTACGACTGGTTCGCCCTCCTGATCACCTTCTTCGCCGTGGGCAGCCTCTCGACGAAGTTCGAGTACGAGACGAAGGCCGAACGGGGTGTCGCCGAGGCGAACGACGGCGCTCGCGGGAGTTCGAACGTCATCGGCAACACCGCAGCCGCCATGGTCGCCGTCGTCGGCTACGCCGCCAGCGAAGTTGCCCTCATCACCGCCGACCCGGGACTCTTCTTGTTTGCCTTCGCCGGCGCGCTCTCGACCGCGCTCGCGGATACCCTCTCGAGTGAGATCGGGTCGGTGTACGCCGAGCCCCGACTGATCACCACCTTCGAGCGCGTCGAACCGGGCACCGACGGCGGTGTGACCTGGCAGGGCGAACTCGCAGGATTCGCGGGGGCGGGGGCGATGGCCGCCGTGGCGTTTTTGGCCATGGGGGAACTGGCTGCCGTCGGGGCGGCCATCGTCTTCGTCGCGGGTGTCGTGGGCATGACTGTCGACAGCCTCCTGGGGGCGAGTCTCGAGGGCGTTTACATCGACAACCAGGGGGTCAACTTCCTCGCGACGCTCGCGGGCGCGCTGGCTGCGGTCGGCCTTTATCTGGTCGTCTGATCGCCAGCATGCGGACGTGCCCGCTCACTTTTCGACCTCGAGCAACGCCACCCGCTCACAGACCAGGGCCTCGAGGTCGGCGTCGGTCGCCTCGCGTTCCGCCGACGTGATGTCGAAGTACGTGCTGATGGTCGCCGGATCGGCCGCAGTCCGGAGGTGCGCCGGGGCGACCTGTTCGAGGCCGTATCGCTCGGTCAACGCGTTCGCGGCCGCGTCCTCCCCCTGTGAGTCCGCCCCGTCGACGAGCACGACCGCTCTCTGCTCGCCCACCTCGACGCCCATCTCGAGGGCTCGATCGATCTGGCGACGACCGGCGGCGTAACAGCAGATCTCGACGGCGCGGTCGCGGGCGACGTTCTCCCCGCGGTCGAAGGCCCGGTCGGCGAGGGTGACCGCGCGCTCGAGGTGTCTCGGGCCCGCGACGTAGCGGGCGTCGAACGCCTGGACGGTGACGTCGTGTGCATCACCGACCGCCCCGATGCGCTCGAGGAAGGCCTCGAGGTCGTCGATCTCGATGGTCCCAACCAGAAACTCCATCAGAAATCACCCAGCGAGGCCTGTGTGTCCTCGTCGTCCTCGGGATCTGTTCGGCCCCCATCCTGGCCAGTCAAGGTGCCAGCGTGGCTGTCACCGCCGTTCTCCAGCCCTCGATCCGTCGTTCCATCCGGTACTCGAGGCTCGACACCGTCCATCGAGGGCTCCTCGCGACCGGCGTTCTCGAGGATGTTTTCGGCGGTTTTTGCTCCCCTGAGCGCGCCGAGGACGACGCCCTTGTCTGCAGACCGCAGGTCCGCAGGGGTCTCGATCCCCGCGGCGTACAGGCTACGGGCGCGTTTCCGACCGACGCCGCGGACGCCGACCAGCTCGAGGAGGTCCTCGCGGACCCCGTGTTCGACGCGGGCGCGAGCCTCGCGAACCGCGACGGTCCATTCGCTGTCGATCTCGTTGGCCAGCGATTCGGCGGCCCCCAGCAGCCACTCGGCGGTGTCGACCTTGCCCCGCAGGTCTCCCGGTCCGATCTGATAGCGTTCGGTCAGGCGATCCTCGTCGTCCTCCTGGGCCCAGTCCTCGAGCAGTTTTCCGGTCTTGAGGGCGGCCAGCCAGTCCTCGAACCGGTTTGTCTCGTGTTCACTGGGGGCGTCCCCCAGCAGCTCTGCTTTGCGCTCGTAGTACACCTCGCCGTACTGCTGGTCCTCGCCCGAGCGGAGGTAGAGTTCGTACATGTCCGGCGTCCGGGCGATGAGCTGGTAGCATCCAAGTGGGGTTGGGCGCTCGTCGGCGTCCTCGAGCCCGTGGACGATTGTTGCGGCACTCATCGGATCGAGGTAGAGTCTGGAGACGGTGTGGCCCAGGCTCGTCGCCCGGAGTTGCTGTTCTTCACCCCTGTCATCTGCGCTCGAGAGGTCGGCAGCAGAGACGAATGCGTCCGTGGCGTCTGCGCCGTCGCCCTGGTCCGTGGAATCGATGGCCCCAGGACCGCCCTCGCGCTCGAGGAAGTCGTTACGCTCGAGGTACGCGAGGACGTCGTCGGTGACGGCCTCGAGTCGGCCCGCCTCGGTCGACTGGGTCGCATACAGGGTGTCGTTCATGAACTCGAGGAGCCCGTCCCGGGTCGTCGCGAACCCGGAGGCGACTGTGGCCAACACGTGGGTCCGGAGGGCGGGTTCGGCGGCGAGTTTCGAGCGCACGTCCTCGGGGTCGGCCCAGACGTAACGCTCGAAGAGGTCGTCGAGGTCGTCGTGGCTCTTCGCCAGCAAGACGGCCTCGCCGTAGGGGTCGAGGCCGGGCCGACCGGCACGCCCCATCATCTGGTGGACTTCGAGGACGTTCAGCGGGGCCATCCCGCCGGCGGTGGCGTCGAAGCGTCGCCAGTCCCGGACGATCACCCGGCGTGCGGGCGTGTTGACCCCCGCTGCCAGGGTCGGCGTTGCCGAGATGACCTTCAACAGCCGCTCGCGGAAGGCGTCCTCGACGAGGCTCCGGTGTTCACTCGCCAGTCCCGCGTGGTGAAAGGCCGAGCCCGATTCGACACAGGTCGCGAGCTCCTCGCTGGTCTCGGTGTCGCTGACGTCACGAATATCAGCCGCGAGGTCGACCAACTGCGTCGTCTCCTCGGCGGTGAGCTGGGGGCCGCTGGTCCGGGCGAGTCGCCGGGCGGCGGCCTCGGCGTTTCGTCGCGAGTTGACGAACACGAGCGAGGACCCTCCCTCCTCGAGGATGTCCCTGACGAGGGCCTCCTCCTGTTTTTCGTTCCCGTCGACGGCAACCTCGCGGGTGTCGCCGTCGTCGAAGTGAACGGCATTGCCGTAGTGGACACCGGTCTGGAGGTCGATCGGTCGCCAGTCGCTGTCGACGAGGCCGGCGTCGAGCCAGCTGGCGATCTCGTCGGCGTTGCCCACCGTCGCGGAGAGGGCGACAACCTGCAGCGCCGGGTTCAGCTGGCGAAGCTTGGCCAGGGTCACCTCGAGGGTGGGCCCTCGCCCGGGGTCGTGGACCAGGTGAACCTCGTCGCTGACGACGCAGGTCAACTCCGAGAGCCAGCTCGCGCCGTTTCGCACGAGTGAGTCGACCTTCTCGCTGGTGGCGACGATCAGGTCCTTCGTGGCGAGCCAGTCGCTGGTCGACTCGTAGTTGCCGGTCGCGACGCCCGTGGTCACCCCGAAGCGTTCGTAGGCGTCGAACTCGGCCTTTTTTTCGCTGGCGAGCGCCCGAAGCGGGACGATGTAGAGGGCCTTCCCCCCGCGTTCGATTGCCGAGAGCATCGACAGCGCGGCGATCATCGTCTTCCCGCTCGCCGTCGGGACCGCGGCCACGAGACTCTCTCCCTCGAGGATGCCGGTCTCGACGGCCTCGGCCTGTGGTGGATACAGCGACTCGATGCCTTCCTCGCGGAAGTGCTCGAGCGCACCGGGTGGAAGTCCCGACAGGTCCTCGACGTTCATTGGCCGTGATTGGTGCGTGGTCGGGTTTAAATTGTCGTCTTCGGCGACCGTCTCGTGGCTGACTTTTCGGTCCGCCTCAACAGATCCCCTCTATGTGGCGGTCGCTCGAGGCCCGGGACCGCGCCCGTCAGGGCTATGCCATCCCCGTTCGAAGCCTGAGTATGGAGATCGAATTCGACGAGGATACGTGCATCGGGATGTACCAGTGTGTCGCCGAGTGGGGCGATGGCTTCGAGAAGGACAAGGACGCGGGGAAGGCCATCCTCGTAGACGGTGAGGAATCGGCGGACGGCGTCTTCGTTCGCGAGGTCCCCGAGGGGGCCGAACTCGACGCGAAGTTCGCCGCCCGGACCTGCCCCGTGGACGCCATCACCATCTACGACGACGACGGCGAGCAGTTGATCCCGTAAGCGCGATTGGTGTCACTGCACACCGGCAAGTGACCATCTCGACCCGTCGCATACGGGAACGAGATCACAACAGCTCTGCGGAACGCCAGCAGGCTCGTCCGGTTCACCTGCGGTCACTGTGGCGGGTCGTCGGCCGAAGAAATCGTCGTGGTGTGGGCGACGGACACTCGTCGTCGACAACTACTCGTCGAGGTGCTCGATGCCCTTCTTCGAGACGTTCGCCTCGGTGATCTCTTCGGGCATCCAGTCCGGCTTGTCGTCCGGTGCTTCCTCTTCCCAGGCCCAGCCGTCGTAGATGTGAACCTTCTCGGTCCCCTTCTCGCGGAGCCTGAGTTCGACGCGGTCAGCAGCGTCCTCGCTCGCACCGGGATCGAGCCGTCGGGCCGCCTTCAGCGCGGCCTGTCGGGGGGTGTTCCCGGAGAAAACGCTCGATTCATCGCCGCCGTCCTGACGCAGTGCAAAGTTTCGTTTACCGTCTTCACGTACCATGGTTTTCGACCTCCATGTCAATCGAGTGCACGGTCCGACTTAAAGATATCCCCGAAAACCGACCGACAGCGTCGGTATCTTTAAATAGGTGGGACTCTCCGCTCGTTCACAATACCCGGAGACGACGGCGTTATCGGATTCCTGATCTGTCTTGGATACCCATGTGATCGAGAGTCATTCGCCACGGCGTCGAAAACACTTAAGTACATCCTGCGGCGAAGTTGGGGCTAGAAACCCGCGATGGTACGGAAAAAGAAGCTGAGTCCAAGCGGTGCAAAAGACGACGACGGTAACTATCACAACGTGCACCTCAATCTCCACGAGGACGAACTCGCAGTCGCGGGGATGGATATCGGTGACGAGGTATTCGTCCGCGTCCGCGACGGCAAAATCATCATCCAGAAAGCAGACGAGGACGAAGTCGAACACGAATTCTGACCACACCTTTCGGGCCAGTTTGTTGCCACCTCGGCCCCCAGCGACGGCTTCGAGTGGATTCTTCTCGGGTGACCCGACCCGCGAGGTGTCGTCGTGTTCCGTTCGAAGCGACCGGAGCGGATGGCGCCGTAACCGACGCCGGGTTACCGCAGCGCCTCGAGGTCGAACTCGAAGGCTGCCACGGGTACCTCGAGATCGTGTTCCACCAGCACCTCGGGGTGGATTTCACCGATGACGCCCACCGCCTCGCCGTCGATGACGACCGCAGCGGTGCGGCCGTCGATGAACGACGGATGCGCTGTCGGTGGGGTCTCGACTGTCGCGCCGAAGCTCGCGGCGACGGCCTGCAGGCGCGCTTTGGCATCCTCGTAGGCGGCGTCGTGGCGCGCCAGGACGGCCGCGACGTGGCGACGCTCGTCGACGCCAGTGTTCTCGGTGTCGTCGACGCGTGCGGTGAAGCCGATCTCCGCGAGGTCCTGGGGGTATCGGCGGTGCGTGTTGTTCTCGAGGACCATCAGCAACGAGGGCAACACCCAGGTCCGCAGGCTGGTGTAGTCCTCACTGTAGGGTTCCGTGATGGTCGTTGGCTCGCCCGCACCGAGGGCGTCGTCGTCGGGGGCGAGTCCCATCCGGTCGAAGTTTTCGACCTCGCTGATCATGTGGAAATTCAGCAGGTCCTGCAAGCCCAGGCCGACGAGTCGCGTGCGGACGGCGTTCTCGATTCGGGAGCGCTCGTGGCGACCACCGATCGTGCCGACGTCGGGGTACCGTGGCTCGAGGTCGTTGAAGCCGTAGGCCCGCCCGAGGTCGTCGATGACGTCGAGGGGGTGGAGGACGTCGACGCGGTACGGTGGGATGGTGACCTCGTAAGCCACGTTGCGCTCCGCGTCTTCGCTCCCGGGGACGTCATCCGTTCTCGCTTCGTCGACGATCGCCGCCTCGAGCCCCGAGCGTTCGGCGAGGTCGATCACGTCCTCGGGTGCGAGGTCGATGCCGAGGATGGTCTCGATGCGGTCGTGGGCGACGGTCTTCGTCTTCGTCGCGAAATCCGGTCGTCGGAGCGTCTCCTCCGGGTACTCGACGGTGACGTCCTCGATGGTCGCCCCGCGGGCGGAAAGCGCGTAACAGACGATCGCCAGCATCCGGTCGATCGTCCACTGGTCGGTCCCGGTCATCTCGACGAACAGATCGCGGGAGTCGGTCGAGACCTCCGTGCGCCGTCCGTTGATCACCGGCGGGAACGAGAAGAGTCCGATGTCGTCGTAGATGGCAGGGTAGCGCTCGTAGCCGCTGACGAGGTCCGCGTAGGTGCGGCCAGTCTGGTGGTCCTCGAGCACTTCCGCGGGGGTCAGCTCCCGGTCGGAATCGAGTGGCACGAACCGATCGCCGTCGGGGTCGACGCCGACGTACCTGATGGTCGGGGTCCCCTCGCTTCCGGGCGCGCCCTTGAGCATCGTCAGGTCGTGGATGCCGATGGCCCCCTTCGCGCGTTTGCGCCCCATCGTCGCGTGCAGTTTCTCCTGTAACTGGATCAGGGACTCCAGGGCCGCGTCGTCCAGGTCGACGTTGCGGACCACTGCACCGGTCACGTACGGACGGTCCTCGGGGACGGACTTCCCTACCTCGATGGTCCAGTCCGCCGGGTTCGTCGAGGGCACGTGGATACCACGAGCGTCGCCGTACTGGTATCGAAGCGAGCGGGCGACCCCCTCGACAGAGAGGCGGTCCAGGCGATCCGGGGCGAACTCGAGTTCGAACTCGCCTGCCTCGGTCTCCCCCTCGTACTCGAGCCCGAGGCCGAAGAGGTCGGTTTTGAGTTCCTCATTGCCCTTGTCGTCTTTGCCGGTCAGTTCGCGCAACTCGTCGGGATCGATCTCGACTGTGGGCATCAGTAGGTCACCTCCGTCTCCCGCAGCAGTTCCAGGTCACACAGCGTCCCGTGGATGTCCCGGATGTCCTCGAAGCCGTACATCAGCATGAGCAGGCGCTCGAGGGCGAGCCCCCAGGCCATCACGTCACACTCGACGCCGAGGGGCTCGAGCATCTCCTCGCGGAAGATGCCCGAGTTGCCGATCTCGACGAGTTCCCCCGTCGTGGGATGGGTGCCGAACAGCTCGAAACTCGGCTCCGTGTAGGGGTTGTAGTGGGGTTTGAACTCGATGTCGTGGATACCGAACTGGGCGTAGAACTCCTCGAAGGTGCCCATGAGATCCCGCACCGACAGCGAGTCGGCCATCACCCACCCCTCGATCTGGAAGAACTCGAGTAGGTGGGTCGGATCCAGCGTGTCGTTGCGGTAGACCTTCTCGACGCTGAAGTACCGCTGTGGCGGTTCCAGTCGCCCCATCTGGTGGCCCGAGAGATACCGCGCAGAGAGCGAGGTGGTGTGGCCACGGAGGGCGATCGCGCGCGCGAAGTCCTCGTCCCACGGCGAATTGTAGCCCTCGCCGTCGGGCCCGACGCCCTCGCGGTGGGCGCGCTCGACGCGCTCGACGAGGGCCGCCGGGAGCTCGTCGATGTGGGTCGGGTGCTCGAGGGCGAACCGATCCCAGTGGGTTCGTGCGGGGTGGTCCTGGGGCATGAACAGGCAGTCGTTGATCCAGAAGTCGGCGTCGGCGTGTGGTCCCGCCATCTCCTGAAAACCCATGCCGACGAGGACGTCCTTGACGCGCTCTGCGGTCTGACGCAGGATGTGGACGCCACCGCCGTCGACGACCTCGGCGTCGGCCTCGACGTTGTACGCGGCGAAGTCCGCATCGCGCCACTCGCCACTCGTCAGGAGCTCTGGGGTGACCTGTCCGACGGTGTCGGCGGCCTCGATGCCCGCCATCAGTTCCGTGACCCCCGCCTCGGTAAGTATGGCGGTTCGGACCGTCGACTCGCGGCGCTCGAGCAGGCCGCGCCGTTCGAGTTGATCGAGCGTGTCCGCGTCGACCTCGAGTGTGGCAACCGGATGCTCGTCGGCCGCCGTATCCCCAGCCAGCGCCTCGAGGGCGCCGACCTCGCCGTCGGCTGTGGGGTCGGCGTCCGGATCGGCGGTGAGCTCGCCGCTGTCGATCGAGCCGTACCCCTTCCGGGCGTAGTTCGAGAGGGCGATATCGACCTGGGGTCCCTCGAGACCCGACCGGCCGATAACCTGCCCCATCGGAGCAGGGGTCTCGTCCGCGCCGGCCTCGAGGGCGGTCTCATAGAGGCCCACCTCCGGGAGGGTCGCCTCGGCGTACGTTCGGCCCTCTTCGGTGAGGGCCACTGTTTCGTCGACGGCCTCCTCGACGGCGACCAGCCCCGCCTCCTCGAGGGCGAACACCGCGCCGGTGACGCGCTCGGGTGGCAGGTCGGTCGCGTCGGCGAGGGCGTCGACGGTCCGTGCCTCGTCCGCGCTCGCGGCCTCGAGGACCGCGACCTGTGTCTGTGATAGCTGCATTCGCTTGTTCGTATGCCCGCGTGTCGGTCAGTTAGCGGTTCCGATGTGCTGTGGCCCGGTCGTGGGGACCACGCCGACCGGTTTCGACTCGAGTGTGTCCGCTGGGTTGACTCGAGCGTTCACCGATCGGTCACGCAAAAAAGCCGAATCCCGAGACGGTCGGCGACGGCTGTGAGTCGGTGCCGGCACGTGGGTGGGATTCGGGTGCCATAGGTCACAGTCGCGTCACGGTAGGCAAATACGTTGTGGTGGTTCCCCAGGGTGAGGCCGTCGACCCCTTCGCTCGAGGGCGGTGGTCGAGCGCCGACAGATGTCGCGTTGGGCCGTTCGGCGGCTGTCCTCGAGGCAGCGGGGGGATCGCCAACCGATGGCCGGGTTCGACCATCGGCGACGCTGGACACCGGGTACAGTGAACAGAAGTGGGTCCGAGGTGGTTTGAAGGGTGTGGTTGGTGTGTCTCTCGACAGTGATCGCGGACCCAGTAGCTCGATTCGGCGGTATCGTCTTGTCCGTTCGGCCTGCATGCGTTGGCTCACCGCCTCGCTCGTGTAGGACGGACACACCGCCGTGTATGGTGATTGTGGTGGCCGGTCACGACGAAAGCGCACGCTCGACCGCCTGGGCGACGGCTCGAGCCTTTCGTGCCAGCGCTTCGGATACGAGGCCGTCCTCGACGGCGGCCGCGAGTTCGGCCTCGTCGACGATCTCGCTCGTGGCGTCGGCGTGCCGGATGACGTCGACGTGGAGGTCGATGTATCGTGCACAGTCGGGAAACAGTTCGACGGGCGTACAGACGTTCACGTAGGTCCCCTTCACGGCTCCGTCGGCCGATCGGTACGTCGTCGGGTACCACCACCGCCCCTCCTTGAGTTTGGTCACGGCGATATCGCCATCCTCGATCGGCACGTCGAGGGCGTCGTAGGTGCCCCCGCCCCGCATCGATCGCTCGAGGGTGACGGTGCCATCGGCGCCCCAGTCGGTGATCTCGCCTCGACCAAGCGTGATGAGGCGGCCGTCGGGTTTGCCGTGGCCCAGTTCGAGGTGGTCGCCGTCGACGGGACCGAACTGCCGGCTGACGGCGGCGAAGGGAAAGTCGTCGCCGTCGTCGGCCGCCCCCGTGGCGTCCCCAGGGGCTTCGCACACCGCCTCGACGAAGTCGACGGCCGCGCTCGCCGATCGGCTGCCCGCCTTGATCCGGTGGTGGCCGACCATGGTTGGCTCGACGGCACGCCTCGAGGCGTCGAGTTCGAACCGGGACTCGCGGCCGAACCAGCACCAGGTCGTGGTCTGGGGCGTGGCGACGGCGTGTGGGTCCTCTTCGTCCCCGATCGCACGCTCGAGGTCCGCCGCTCGTTCCCGAGCGGCTGCGAGCGCCTCGGTCATCGTCTCGAGGTCGGCGTCGGCAGCCCCGCGGTGCCAGCGGAGGCCCCACCCATCGGGTATCTCGACCGACAGGAGGTCGGTCATGCCGACGAGTTCGTCCGCTCGCTGGCCGTGGAAGTCGGCCGAAGGGCCCGCCGCGCCGCGCTCGAGTGAACAGAGGCCACCCTCGACCCTAACGCCGGGCGCGACGCGTGGGTCGTCGTCGCTCCAGGGTGGGGTCGGCTCGCGAACCTGGACGCGGTACTCGTCACCGTCGTCCACGTAGCCCTCGACGGCGTCGTAGGGGAGGTAGCCCCGCCGGCCGTCCCCGAGCGCGACCGTCGCGCCCCGGCCACCTGCGGCGTCGACCACGTCGACCTCGACGACGGCTTCCCGAGGGGTGTCCGCCCGCCAGAGGAACGTATCGAGCGCGAGGTCCGCGAGCGCTTCCTCGATCGCCCTGACGCTCGGCCGATCGCCGCTGATCTCGAGGCCCTGTCGGTCGCGGGTGGTCTCGATGCGGACGTCCGCGGGGGCGGTCTCGAAAGTGGTGTCGAAGCGCTCGCGGATCGGTTCGGAGGGCTGGACGACCGCACAGCCGGCGGCCTCGAGGCGGTGGGTCAATGCGGTGGTGTAGATGCCGCGAATACGGACGCCGGGGGTCGATTCGGTGTCGGCGGACCCGTCGCTCGAGGGCTCGCTCATTCCAGGGTCTCCCGGTCGGCGGCGAACCGCACCCGGTCGTGGACGGTGGGTCCAAGGGTCAGTTCGACGTGGTGGGGCTCACCGTCGTCCGCTGACTCGAGGATCCGGCCGTCCTCGACGTAGACGCCCCAGGTGTCGAATCGCAGCCAGCCCCGCATGTCGGCGGCGTGGGTGGTCAAGTCGAGGGCCTCGACGGTGTGTTCCGGGAACTGACTGCTCGAGTGGGCCATCTCCATGTCCGAGTAGACCGTCTCGTGGCGCTCGAAGAACGACTCGAGGACGCTCGCGTCGGCTGCGACCGCTTCGACGACGTGATCGGACGCTCGCTCGAGGTCTGCCGTCTCGAGGCCGACCGCTCGCAGGGCCGCCTGGGTTCGCTGATCGAAGTGCATACGCGAGTGTTCGCGCGGGTGGGTTTGGTCGTTGTGGGTTCCACTCGAACGTTGGGATCGCGGTTCGGGGGTCCTCGAGCAGTGGCCACGCAGCGCGAGCGCAAGGGTTGTTCCGATCACTGTTTGCAGCGGGGGCGCACAACGCGCTGGCATGCAAATCGACTGTCGAACCGACTCGAATCCACGGACATTGGTTACTACGATTTATGAATCAGTACGGTACAACTACTGTATCATTGGCCGATCGACCACGTCGTGATGACTCGAGTGTGCGATAGGCACGCTCTCACCGGGCTCGAGCGCGTTCCGCAACAGGTAACTGCCCAAGGGACGACCGTCACATAACGCGCATGACCGCCAATCGAGCCGACGCGGAGGGGACGTCCGAGGCCACCGGCACCGCCGAGACCGGTACCGCAAGTGGGTTTTCGACGAGCGTGGGCGACACTGCCAGGAGTGCCGGTCTCGAGGAGCCGATCATCGAGGCCCGGGACATCGACGTCTACTACGGGGATACCCAGGCGCTGAACGGGATCACGATGGACATTCCCGAGCGACAGGTGACCGCACTCATCGGTCCCTCTGGCTGTGGGAAATCGACGTTCCTGCGCTCGATCAACCGCATGAACGACCTCATCGACGTCGCGCGCGTCGAGGGTGAGTTGCGCTTTCGGGGGAAGAACGTCTACGACGACGACGTCGACCCCGTGGCCCTCCGCCGGAAGATCGGCATGGTGTTCCAGAAACCCAACCCTTTCCCCAAGAGTATCTTCGACAACGTCGCCTACGGCCTCCGCGTTCAGGGCCAGGACGACGAGCTCGAGGGCCAGGTGAAGACCGCCCTCGAGCGCGCGGCCCTGCTCGAGGAGGTCGAAGACCAACTGGACTCGAGCGGGCTGGATCTCTCCGGTGGGCAACAACAGCGCCTCTGTATCGCCCGTGCCATCGCCACGGACCCGGAAGTGATCCTGATGGACGAGCCGGCGTCGGCGCTCGATCCCGTCGCGACCTCGAAGATCGAGGACCTCGTGGAGGAACTCGCCGACGAGTACACGGTCGTCATCGTCACCCACAACATGCAACAGGCCGCTCGCATCTCCGATAAGACCGCCGTCTTCCTCACCGGTGGCGAACTCGTGGAGTTCGGCGACACCGCTCGCATCTTCGAGAACCCCGAACACCAGCGCGTCGAGGACTATATTACTGGGAAATTTGGGTAAACGTTCGACGGACGCAGTACTGTCGCTCAGACGGTAAACAGGTGCCCCTCCGTCGGCACGTCGAACAGCCCCACGCGCGCACCAGCATCCAGCCAGGCGTGGCCGTATGAAAACGCCGCCAGCGCGTTCACCAGGTCGTCATCCTCCCGGAAGTGCCGACCATCCGCGAGGTACGACTGAGCCATCTCGTAACACTCCGCGGCGGCCTCGCCCATCGGCGTCTCCGGGGGTGGGGCGATCGTCGCCGCCTCGAGTGCCTCTGTGAGTAACTGGCCGTAGCGATCCGTCTTCTCCTCGAGGTCCGCAGCCATACCCGACACTGGGAGCGAGTGACTCCTAAATCCGTCGTCGTCGCGTTCCTCGGGGCCCCGTCGGCGACACGGACGCGTCCGGCGGCGCGACCGCCGACGGCTCCGTAGATTTTCAGTCAGTAACCGGGTAACCTGAGGGTGACTCCGAGAGCGCAAGGCGTTTAGTCGCCGTCTTCGAAACAGTACGCATGAGCGAGCAGCCTCGAGTGGAGATCTACACCACGGAGAACTGCCCCGACTGTGAGAAGGCCACAGCCCTCTTCGACGCCAAGGGCGTCGACTACGAGACCTACGACGTGACCGGCGACGACGACCTGTTCGCGGAGATGGTCGACCGGGCCGACGGGCGTGACACCACTCCCGGGGTGTTCGTCGACGACGACTGCATCGGCGGCTGGGACGACACCAGGGCGCTCGAGCAGACGGGCGAACTGGACGCGCTGCTCGGCCTCGAGGACGCGGTCGCGGCGATCGACGAGGACATCGTCGAACACCGTCGCCTCATCATCGCCGGGACGGGTATCGCGGGGCTGACCGCGGCCATCTACGCCGGTCGGGCGAACAACGACCCCCTCGTCATCGAGGGCGACGAACCCGGCGGGCAACTTACGCTGACGACGGACGTCGCCAACTATCCCGGCTTCCCCGAGGGGATCAGCGGTCCCGAGCTCATCAACGAGATGAAGGCTCAGGCCCGGAAATTCGGTGCGGACCTGCAAAACGGGATCGTCACCGACGTTGCCCGCGTCGATCCGCGTGACGAGCAGGCCCCGTTCCGCGTCGAACTCACCAACGGCGACGTCTACACGACAGACGCGTTCATCGCCGCCTCGGGAGCCAGCGCCCGGACTCTGGGCATTCCCGGCGAGGACGAACTCATGGGGTATGGCCTCTCGACGTGTGCGACCTGTGACGGCGCGTTCTTCCGCGACGAGGACATGCTCGTCGTCGGCGGTGGCGACGCCGCCATGGAGGAGGCCACCTTCCTCACCAAGTTCGCCGATACCGTCTACATCGCCCACCGCCGCGAGGAGTTCCGCGCCGAAGAGTACTGGATCGACCGCGTCCACGAACACGTCGATGACGGCGACATCGAGATCATGAAAAACACCGAAGTGGTCGAGATTCACGGCTCCCAGGCTGAGGGCATCGATCACGTCACCCTCGTGCACAACGAGGCCGGCCACCCGACGGACCGCCTCGAGGACCCCGACACCGAGGAGTTCGATTTCGAGGTCGGCGCGGTCTTCTTCGCCATCGGCCACACCCCCAACACGAGCTACCTCGAGGGGACGGGCGTCGACCTCGACGAGGAGGGCTACCTCCAGACCGTCGGCGGCGACGGCGGCGGGCAGACGGCGACGGGCGTCCCCGGCATCTTCGGTGCGGGCGACGTGGTGGACTTCCACTACCAGCAGGCGGTGACCGCCGCGGGCATGGGCTCGAAGGCGGCCCTCGACGCCGACGACTACCTCGACGACCTCGAGCGTGCGGGGACGGCCGTGCTCGAGGAGGAAGTGGCGGCGGCCGACGACTGACCGGATCGATCTGGACGCGTCTCGTTTTGCTGTCACGGGTCGCGGACTCGAGAGCTGGCTATTGCGACCGTCTCGAGTGAGGGGGCTCGACGGGACCGTTCGAAACCGTACGCGTAGGCGTGCGGATCGTTTCGGTTGCTCGACGGGCTCTCTCGTCACCAGTGAGTGGGTGCTGGGGTGGCGTTGTGAGTGACCCTCTGGCGTCTCCGCCTCGAGTGAGTGCTGTCCGTTGGAGTGGGTGGTGTCTGGCCTCGAGTTGTCGGTGTGTCCCCTCGGGTGGTCTGTGTCGTCTCAGGGTGCGAGCGATAGCTGGGACAGCACTTCACCTGTATCCACGCCCGCCCCCGCGATCGGGTGACTGCTTCGAGTCGGTGCTGTGAACGTCGTGGTGACTCGAGTGGGCTCGATCGGCTACGATGGCCGCGTCACCGTGGTGCTGTCGCTGCGTGGGTGACGGTCAAAAAATGGATCGCAAATCGCGAGCCGAATCGTGAGATTCGGTGGTTAGTGAGTCGACTTAGTCCTGACGGCGGAGCGCCAGCATGGCGGCGCCGAGCAGGGCAGCGAGGGCGACGGCAACACCGAAGCCGGGCTGATCGTCGTCAGCGTCGTCGTCGGTGTCATCGTCCTCGTCTTCGTCAACGTCGTCGTCATCGTCTTCGTCGACGTCAACGTCGTCATCTTCGTCTTCGTCGACGTCAGCGTCGTCATCTTCGTCTTCGTCGACGTCAGCGTCGTCGTCCTCGTCTTCGTCGACGTCGTCATCGTCATCCTCGACTTCGTCGACGGTCAGCGTACCGTCAGCGACGGAGTCACCGTCGAGGAAGAGTTCCCAGTCGTAGTCGCCGGCGGCGGCGTCTTCGACGGTGTACTCGAGGCTCTCGCTGTCACCAGCGGAGACGTTGACGTCCTCGTCGACGACCGTGTCGCCGGCGAAGTCGAACATGACGGACGTGTCGCCGTCGGCATCGCCGTCGTTGGAGACGGTGATGGTGACGGTCACATCGTCACCTTCCTCAGGTTCAGCTGGGTCGACTGCGACGTCAGCGCTGAACTCTGGTTCAGGGTCGGGTTCGACCTCGGCAGCACCGAGGGTACCCTCGACGTCGTCCTCGAGGTCGCCGAGGTCGACATCAAGGTCGTAGTCGTCACCCTCGGAGCGGTCCGAGAGGTCGAAGTCCATCTCGATGGTGCCGTCGGCGGCGACCTCACCGGAGGCACGCCGGACGGTGTCACCGAGGTCCATCGTCGCGTCGGCGGAGTCGCCGCCAGGCGCGAGGTTGGTCTCGGCGACGACAGTCTGGTCGTCGTCAGCGACGAGGTCGTGGTCGGTGATCTCGAGGTGCGCATCCTCGTAGGTGAACAGCGCGTCGACGGACTCGTCGTCGTCAGCGTACGCGTTGTCGTCACCGACGGTGAAGGCAGCCTCGAATTCGGCGTCGTCGTCAGCTTCCTCGAGGATGTTCTCGAGGTCAGCGACGACGAAGAACTGCTCGTTGTCAGCGTCCGGGACGACGGTGAAGTTCTCGTGCTCGTCGCCGTCGATGGCGATCGGCGCAACCTCACCGTATGCTGGGTCCTCAGTGCTGGAGACCTCGAAGCTCAGGTCCTGTTCGTAGGGGTCCCAGGCTTCGGAGGTGTTGTCTGCGTCAGCATCCCACATGTAGGCGTAGAGGCCGGAGGCCTCAACCTGTGCGACCATCAGGTCGCCCTCGGCGATGTTGTTACGCTCGACACCCTCCTCTGGGATGGCGTCGGCGTCGAGGTCACCGAAGTCGAATTCGCCGGATGCCGTCCAGACCGTCAGGTCGTCAGTCGAGCGGTCCTCGAGGTCGAGGAACGCACGGTCCTGGGTGTCATCAGGCGTGGAGGCAGCCGCAACCTCGTACTCGTACTCGCCGTCGATGATGCGGACGTTGTCACCGAACTGGGTCATGTTCTCGTCGTTCTGATCGACGATCTCTGCGTCAGAGTCGCCGACGACGGAGAACGCGGTGGAGTTCTCACTGTCGGACTGACCGGCGGCGAAGGTGTCGAACGCGATCGTCACGTCGTCCTCGCCGGCGGTGTCAACCGTCAGGTTGGCCCAGTAGGTGTCGAACTCGTCCTCGACGGTGACGTAGAGGTCCTCGTCACCGTCTGCTTCGACGGTGAACTCGGTCACGTCACCGGTGACGCCGTCGTAGTTGATGGCGTCGAACTCGGCGTCGAAGTCAACGGGTTCGTTGACTGCGACTTCAGCCGTGTCCGAGGCGGTCGTGTCGGTCACGTCGACGGTGAACTCGTAGTCACCGGCGTCGATGTCATCGGAGAAGTG
>Ga0207421_10000625_pt1 | contig 45668 bp, 40 predicted proteins | sample SodLakKL_010_SED_4_FD_187542 | JGI IMG/M metagenome (GOLD analysis project Ga0207421, IMG submission 187542) | Alkaline sediment microbial communities from Lake Tanatar, Kulunda Steppe, Russia - 8KL_010_SED (SPAdes) (version 2) | ecosystem: Environmental > Aquatic > Non-marine Saline and...
TTCGTCGGGTTTATGGAACCAAATCCCGTTATCTGATTCTGCGCGCATGCCCCGGACAAAGAGATACATCACTCCTCCAAACTGCTCTTCATAATTAAAATCCGGCAGCGTCTGCTTTAAGTGGCGAACCAGCGCCACGGTGTAGAGGTGATACTGAAGATCGTATCCCGCAGCACTGATTTCATGCCTGAGCTTTTCGTTAGAGTAGTCATCAAGGCTGTCGCCCAGGTAGTTTGATTTGTAGTCCAGGATGTAGTACTTCTCGTTTTGACGCACTATCAAATCAATAAACCCGGTAAGGTAGTTCTTTGCCTTTTCAGTCTGATTTACATTTACCTTCTCATTTCTGATTATCTGCAATAGAGATTTTGTATCCGGTTTTGCAATGGGAAAGTAGAAGTCCATCTCCCTGAGGTGATCGTGGCTGTTCACCCTTCTCAGGTCCAGCCCCCGGTAATCGGCGGCCAGAATATGATGGATCATGGTTTGCATGACCGGCATCCACTCCGAATCGATTCGGTACTCTTCAAGTACTTCTGTGATCATACCGCTGAGATCTTTCGATTCTGCCGTGTCAAAGTCAAACTCATCATGTTCAAAAAGCTTGTGAATGGCGGTACCGGCCGTTGCGCCTTTTGGAAACGTGAAGATATTCCGGTCGGGGATTTGTCCGGAAGGTTGAGAGAGCGCATCCGCGTACCAGTCGGTAATCTGATCGTAGTCGGGTTCAATGGCGTCTGTCTTATGCCCGGCCAGTGACGAGAAACTCTCTACCCGCTTCTGAACCGGAAGATTTATCCTGCCCCGATAGGTTTTGACCGTCAGCTCCTCTCCCCCGGCCCTGCTCCACTGAACTTTCGCTTTACGCTGAACGGGGTTTTCCAAAATATCCAAACGTATCCTGTCAGGATTTTGAACCGACAGCTTTTTAAAATGATCCAGAAAAGTATCGTCAGAAAGATCCTTATCTCCCTCCTTTATTTTGTTTCCAAAATTTTGGATCAGGTTATCCCGGCCAAGCATGGATGCTCCAAGGCCTGATAGGTGACTCAAATTATGCGCCGACCATATAACCCTGCACTCATACTTAGCACGGGTTAGTGCCACGTATGTTTTTCGCACCTCTTCCGCAATCGATTCCACAGCGCTTAGGTTCTCAGCCTCAACCCTGTTCTCGGTCTCCATCTGATCAACATTGATGGTAAGCTGTTCACTATCCGGTTTGTGGTAGCTGAGAAAATCGTTCTTCTTTGGATCTCTGCCCATCCACAGTGTTGGGCAGATCACCACCGGAAACTCAAGTCCCTTGCTGCCGTGTATGGTGCTGATCTTCACCAGGTTCTGATCGCTTTCAAGCAGCAGGGTCTGTTCATCATCTTTTCCGGGATTCTTCAGTTCCCGCAAATACCATGAGTGGAGGGTATTTGGATCCATTTTAGAATCGAGCTCCACCGACGAGCAGAGTTCAGCCAGCTGATGCAGATTCGTCAGGATTCTCTCGGAATTTCTGAGCTCGGCTATCTCATCAAGCCGGCCTTTTTTGTGGAGAAGCGACCTGAACATTGCCATAAAGCCATACCGGCTCCATCGCTCCTGGAGCTGCAGCAGCTCTTCCGTGAGTTCCTGCCTCAGGGTTTCGTCATCCTTGAGTTCATAGAGCCGGATCAATCGGGACCCGAACAGGCCGCTTAAAAGCGCCTGATTTACCGATCGCCGGTTCATCGGTTCCAAAACAGCTTCCATCACATATCGAAGTCTTTTTGCTTCAAAAGTGTCGAACACCTTCTCCTGGGAGTAGGTTACCGCATCCACTCCCACCTCCTTCAACCGGTGCTTGATATCGGCAGCATCCCGGTGTCCGGTAACCAGGATGGCGATATCGCCCGCTTCAAGCCGGCGTTCAGGTTTACTTTCAGACTCTCTGAGCATGATACTCTTGTGTTCAAGAAGATCTGCAACCTGCCGGACGGTTTCATCAAAAGCAAAATCCTTGACGTCGCCTTTGCTGCCCGAAACTCCCGGTAGCGTAGTGATTTGAAACGGAACCGGCGGCTCTCCATCTACCAGGTACTCCTTCTCTGAACCGGTACGGCCCACATCGGATTCAAAAAAATCAATTTCACTTTCGATAAATGGCTGACGCTCTTTACTTTGAAAAAGGTTGTTGATAGCGCCTATCAGTTTTGGGGTGCTTCTGAAGTTCTTTTTCAGCGACCAGGTTTGCGGATCACCCTCTTTTTTTGCCCGAAAGTAGGTATAGATATCGGCGCCCCGGAAGGCGTAGATCGCCTGTTTTGGATCACCAATCATCATCAGCGATGATTTATCACCCGACTGCGGGTAGATTGAATTGAAGATGGAGTACTGAATGGAGTCGGTATCCTGGAATTCATCCACCAATGCGTATGGATAACTTCGAAGAAGTTTTCTTGCCAGTGTCTCGCCTTTTTTGGGATCTGACAATGCTTTTTGAAGCTTTATCAGAAGATCATCGTAAGTGATTGCCTTGGAGTTGATTGACAACTCCTCTCTTCGTTCCAAAATATTCGCACATGCCTCTTTGATGAGGGTTGTTTTAATTTGAGGAAGGCGCTCAGTCAGGTCGCTAAACCGGGTACACAGCTCGAAAAAGGCATGAGATTGGGTTGGGGACCCGTTTTTCTTCAGGTTTTGCTCATCGTAGAGATAATCGGAGGTGAAGTATTTCAGGCTTTGAGGTGTGTCTTCACTATATCTGGAATCATTCAGAAAAGTGCGCAGCTTGTTAAGCCTGGTTCTCAAATGAGTAGTGTAGCGGCTGATATCACAATTATTTAAAATTTCAAGGATATCGCTCTTATCACTCTCCCATAAGCCGGCCATCTCCTTTCGAAGTGTCAAAACTGATTCAAGATAAGATTCGGGATCACGGATAATTTCTCCTTCAACCACAGCTCCCTGCCTGTTAATCACATTGCCAATACCCTTATTGCCGATCAGTTCCTGAGGTGATTTTGCAATGTCCTGCAGCTTATTGATATAAACCCTGCCGGACTCTGCAGCACTGTGACGATGCATAAAGTTTCGCCAAAAATCTTCGGCGGCCTGAAGCAGCAGATCATCATGCGGTGTGACTTCAAGATCGAAAGGCACACCGGCGGTGAGTGCCTCTTCGTTCAATACCTTCTGGCAAAATCCGTGAATGGTGAACACCCGGCCGTCGTCAAAATTCCGGATCGCTTCCTTAATCCGGGCTTCGACAGCACCACGGTCCTGAGTATCAACCCAGTTCAGGAATGCACTCAGAAACGTATCCTCACTCCTGTTTCCGCTCTCGAGCAGATGCAAACACTCACGGAGGCGGGTCAGGATTCGGTCGCGCAGTTCTGAGGTCGCTTTTTTGGTGAAGGTCATCACCAGGATTTGATCTACGGTGAGTTCTTTTTCGAGCAATAAGCGGATGAAAATCCCCACAATGGTGTAGGTTTTCCCGGTACCGGCACTCGCTTCTACCACAATTCGGGGGTTCCACTGCAGATCATAAACTGAGTCAAGATTTTTCATTTCACCTCCTCCGTATGATCAATCATTGCTCTTATGACGTTCCTGAAGCGATCTGAGATAAACTCTTCAGTAAAACGGGCATCCTCGCCCAACAGAAATGAGATGCTCAGGTCATCCCGTTCGGGATAGGAGTAATCCGAATCATTGCCCTCAAATTCAGTTTTGGCTTTGCTCAGCGCTTTAGCAGGGTCTGATTCAAACAGGCTTTCATACTCGTACAGTGTATTCGGAAAGAAAAGCTGTGGGTCCATCAGGCCGTCTCTGAAGATCTTCATCAGTTCAAGAAGAAGATCATCCGAATCTTCAACCTGTTTAAACCGGAATAACCGTGGCTCTCCTTTTTTAGGTTCGCAAATCAAAAAGGACTCTTCATGGGCTCCTCCTTCACCATTGGAAATTAAAAGATGCTTTATCCAGCTCTGCAGCAATACTTTACCCGAATAACTTGAGAAGTTGATATCCAGAAACCCCGTATCACTGTAACTCAACACAGTTCCCTCAACAGTGCATCCATCCAAAGTGAGTGAAATATCCCTTTGGGTGCATGCCGGTTTAAAGGAGTTGTGTTTCATCATTTCCATTGCGGTATCAACGGCTCCCTGAATCTGAAGCAGTTCACTTCTTCCCGACCAGCCCGCCGGCAGCATGCCGGATTGGGTAAGAATGGACTGCATCTCCTCCACCGGGTTCTCCTTCAACACCCAATCAAAAACCCGCTGAAACAGCAGATGTTTTTCCAGGCTATTTATTATGAACTCATCTTTCTCGTCGTATAGATCTCTAAACCCTGCATCAAAACGCTTTTTGAGAAATGATTTAACCGGGTTTGAAAAGAATCCGATCAATTCATTAACCTCTACCCTGTCCGCTATTTCCGGATCAGGCAGAGAACCATTTAAAACCAGCCCGGAGTGGTTCATTTCGGATTGATTGATCCTTGAAGCGGCTTCAAAACCGAGTTTCGAATAGTTATCTCCGGATTTGAAATTAGAGGCTGAAAACAGAGTGAGGGCTTGTTCCTGAACCAGTTTTTCCAAGGGGATACCAAATGCGTTTGAGAGATAGTCGATCCATTCGCTCAGTATAGGTGATGGCGGTATCGCTTCGTTGTCGACCGAACTGCGGCCAATATAGCTGCAGTAGTGGATATTTTCGGCAGCCATTACCGACTCCAGAAACAGGTTGCGGTCTTCATTCTTCCTGTTTCTGTCTGTGGGTTCAGGCTGCTGAACCATCAGGTCAAAGTCGGGCGCTGAATTTTTGCGGGGAAAAACAGACTCATTAATTCCAATCAGTGCTATCATTTTAAAAGGTATACTCCTCACCGGTACCATAGAGGTGAAAGTAACCCCTCTTGTAAAGTTCGATCCGCTCCCGCTCTTTTGCTCCAATCCGGCAGTAACCTCTTCTCTGACAACTGAAAAAGGAACCTTGCTTTTCATTTTTGCAAGAGCACAGCTTTCACGCAGCTGATCTGTTACTTTTGTGATTCCAAATAGTTCGCCGGATTGAAGCGCCCCTTCAGAAAAGAACTTCAACATCAATACTTCTATCCAATCGCACCACTGTTCACAGCTTCTCTTCTGTTTAATCTCATTTGTGGCCGATTGCAACTGCTGTAAATACCTTGCAAAACCGGCCCAGGTTTCCTGCTCAGAAGCGGATTTCACACCGGAATAGAGCAGCGTATCGTTAACCGTCTGCCCCTGCCCGGTAGCCATCCACTGCCCCAGCCAACCCCGTTTCAGAGCTGCATCCCAGGTCTGTATGGATTCAGGAGGCTGTCCCCACTCAGAACGCTGATTGGCGTCCATACCCCATACCACATGGTTCTCTTCCATCCACCGCCTGATCTGAAAAGCCTCCGATTCAGAACTGTTAAACCGCTCCCGTACCGGGCGCAGCATAAAGAAATCCATGACCTCATTGAAATGAAACCGGGATTCAGGCAGCGATAGAAGCCGGGTAAAAGCCCGTTCAAGCCCATAATCCCCTGCCTGATTTTCGCCACCTATGTGATATGGGATTTCGGGCTGACCCTCTTCCCGGGTACCAAACACGGCATTCACTGCAGATTTGTACTTCTCCACTTCCGGGGTTACAACCAGTACATCATCGGGATGGAGGGATTCAACCGACTCAAAGAGATTCAACAGGTAGTTGTGCAGGGTCTCCACTTCACGCAGCGGTGAATGGCATGAATGAATCTCGATGCCATTCAGGCCCCGGCCTTTAACCTTCAGTGAGGGATGCTCTTGATTAAGGATAGAATTTTGAACTGCAGCCAAATCGTGAGGCTTATCAGCCGGAATAAACTCAACCCGGTGGTCCGACTCTTTAAAGCTGTAGAGAAGATCTGTCGCGGCGGCTTCCTGGCCAAAGGCATCCAGCAGCTGATGATTGTTAACCGAAGGGTTCTTTGCGGGTGAGGTCAAATAAAGAAAAAGATCAATCTTTCCGCCTGCAAAGCCAAGCATATCAGCAATCGGCTTGGCGATCAGGCCGGGGTTAAAGAAGTAGACCGGCCCTTCGGGGTCTAATTTGTTATTACGGATAGCATTTATCGCATGATCATAGAGCTCAGCTTTATTCAATTTCAAATTGTTACTGTGCAATGATTTAAAGTTATCATTTACAATATTCCATAAATCCCCCTGCCACTTTTCATCACCGTTACCCGTATTGCCCAGCTGCCATTTTAGGATGAGCTGAGGCCTGTAGATTAGATATTGATCATATGTGGAAGCCAATTGCCGGCTTAACTGCAGAATAGCTGAATCTCTGTTTTCAGCAGGTTGACTTGATATGAATTGATTTAGAACCGGGAAATTTTTTCGAACGGAATCAACCAGCAGTGTTTCATACAGAGCCCATTGAAGAGGTTCAGGATCAGAAGGAAGTTTTTTGGGAAGGTCAGGGTAGAGTTTTCGCACCTGTTTCCACTGCCACTCAGCCGGGAGCATGAAATTCAGATTACCGGCAAAGCCCCTCTCTTCGGCCAGCGTGAGCTGCAGCCAGCGCGCTGTATCCAGATTTGGCACAACAATAGAAGGAGCATAAAATGGATCCCGCTTTGCAGATACGTCCAGCTGAGATGATAACAGTGTCGCCAACCGGCTCATTCGGTTGCTTTTAAAGATTTTGATCATGTCTGATTATATCATTCTCTTGTGAAAGTTTCCTGCTTCTCTGTAATTGCTTTAAACTAACCATACTAAGTGACAGCTCATGACACACCCAATTCCGGGTTGTGTAAAAATTTTCACTGCCATTTGAATGTATTCTCTTGTGATAAGGTTTTAAAAACAAAAAAACGATGAGACAGATTTTACTTTTCCTCGCAGTTCTGCTGATTACCGCATGCAGTACCATTGAGATTAAGGAGAGCGATGTATTTGATGCACACCGCACAATTACGCCCGAGACCTTTAACTTCACAGAATTTACATTTCATGAACAGATGCTGGAGACGGATGATGGTGTTAAGCTCAATAGCTGGTTTTTGCAAAATGAAAAAGCAGTGGCTACTGTGCTCTACCTGGGAGGAAACGGGTTTTTGATGGTAAAGTCCCGGCCGCTCATCGAGGCTTATTCAAAAATACCGGTAAACCTTCTTTTAGTTGATTACAGAGGGTACGGCTTAAGCAGCGGTGAGCCGAGCGTGGCCGGGGTTATGAGTGATGCAAAAGCAGCATTTCAGTTTCTTAAAGAGCTGGAGGCGTCTGCTTCGGGCCCGATTTTTGTACACGGCCACTCCATGGGCTCTTTTCTTTCGGCATATATTGCAGACACAGAGGTGGTGGAAGGATACATTTTGGAAAGCCCGATAGCTGATGTGGATGGCTGGACCAAAAGCCTGGTACCCCGGATACTTCGGCCGTTTATTCGATTCGACATTGATGATGCCATTCGGAACCAAAATAATTCTGAGCGAGTCAAAAATATCGAGATTCCTCTATTGATAATTGGTGGTAACAAAGACGATATCACCCCATTTTCAATGGCTGAGACGCTCTACAGTAAATCCTCTTCTGTCTCAAAAAAGCTGGTGGAAATCGAGAATGGCAATCACAATAACCTGCCGGTGTACTCTATATACAGAGAGACGATTCTTGAGTTCATTCAACAATCGATTGAGCCGTAAACACTTAATACTTCATGAACGATAACAAGAAGCATATTGTATTATTTATAACAACCAATTTCATTTGAAATCAATATGATTACAGAACCCGTAATACTTTTAGTGCTGCTGAGTGGTATACTCATTTCAGGAATCTTAACAGTTGGTCTGTACCTGAATAGAAGAGAGATGAGAATGGAATTTGAGGAAAAAAGGGAAAAGAAATTATCCTATCGCACGAACGAGGAATTCATTGGCAAATGATCTCAGAACTCCTTTCCGGCTATATACTCTTCGAGGGCTTCGGTAACCGTAGCTGAGTAGGATGATTCTATTGAATCTGAATAAGCCTTAAGACGAATGATCAACGACTCTTCAAGATAGTAGCTTGCAACCTTTTTCTTTGATGGAGTCGGCGCTTCATGCACCGGAACATCCCGTTCAACAAGCTGCGACGATATTAAGTCGTCAGAGGCTGAACTTTTGCGATTTTCTATATCCATAGCGTTAACCTCGAATGGTGAGTCCACTTCCTCATCTACTTCACAGTCGGCTACACCGTTTATATTTGGTATAAATGAAAGGTCGGATTTTCCCAAAGCATCTGAGCCAAAGGGAAAGTGGCCTAAACTTTTCTTCGTATTCATAATTGTTTAATGGCCGTTTCTGATTTCCTTTGCGAGCATTTGATAGTCATGAGCGCCGTTACTTTCGCCGTCATACTCAAAGATAGTTTTATGATGGCTGGGCGCTTCTGCCAATGCCACGTTATCCCGGATCACCGTATTAAATACTTTGGCTCCGAAATAGTCGCGAATGTGGCCTACTACTTCTCTGTTAAGATTTTTTCGATTGTCGTAGAGCGTACAAACAATGCCTTCAACTTTCAAATCTTTATTCAATCTTCTCTGCACAACCTGTATCACGTCCATCAGTTTCGATAATCCGTGCAAGGCCAGGTATTCCGACTGAAGCACGATAATAAGTTCATTGGCAGCAGTAAACGCATTGAGTGTAAGTACTCCTAAATTGGGAGGGCAATCGATCAGTACAAAATCATACTTGCTTTCAATCTCCATGAACGCATCTTTTAAAAGCATCTCCCGGGCAGGTATATTAACAAGCTCCATTTCTGCACCAGATAAGTCAATCGATGAAGGAATAATATCGAATGACTTATGTTTGATCACAATCTCTTCAATGGTAGCCTCACTCTTCAATACGTGGTAAATATTTTTATCGATACGATTTGAGTGGAGTTTCAGGGAATAGGTGAGATTCGCCTGAGGATCCATATCGACCAGAAGCACTTTGTACCCCAGGTTCGACAACCCGGCACCGGTATTAATAGTGGTGGTGGTTTTGCCAACTCCGCCTTTTTGATTTGTAAACGCTATTTTTCTCATTACGCCATTAGTGATTGTTTAAGAAGCTCTATATCTCCATGCATTATATACGTAAAGAGACAGATCATGGACAATTGTTACAAATTATACTAGAAAAGATTTTCAGATAGAAAAAGGGCACCATTTCACCGGTGCCCTTCTTGCCGTTATTTGATTGTCGATAATACGTCTTGGAGTTACTGCTTTAATGATAGTAAAGGCAAATTACCGGACTGTTAAGCGTGTATTATGCTTTTATGTTTAGTATTTATTGATGAATAAATTTTAGTAGATACTACGCCAAGAGAGGGTTTAGTTGCGATTCCTTTAATCATGATTATAACCTCATAATCTTCACTTAAACCCCCAAAATATGATTCAGGTTTTACTTATCTTAAGGGCATCAAGATAATATGTACGCCTTAGCTTAAGAAGATTATTGACAATCGGGAATCTTTTAGGTCTACATTTACTTTTAAGCGATAAACTCGTTACACTGACTTTTACTTTATAAATTTTATCCGATGCCTGATATTTACCCCGGAATGCGCTTTTTTAGTCGAAAATTAATTAAACCAGAAGATCTGAACGCACATGGAACGCTATTTGGCGGCAGTGTGCTGGCATGGATTGATGAAGAGGCTGCAATTTATGTGATTTGCCAATTGGGCAAGGGCAATATTGCAACCAAGTTCATGTCTGAAATAGATTTTGTGAGTTCTGCCAAACTCGGAGACATTATCGAAATTGGAATGGAAACGGTAGATTTCGGTACAACATCCATCACAGTAAAATGTGAAGTCCGTGAGAAATTTTCCAAATCAACCATCATCAGAATTGATAAGATTGTATTTGTACACCTGGATAAAAACGGACGACCAATTCCTCACAATATTTCAAAACCAGTCAATTAAGAACGACGGCTATGGATACAAATAAACAGTTGGTTGATGTTCAACTCGTCAGAAATATGCTCTATGACGACGACGGATACGTAAAGGAGTTTGCCCATGCTTCAATAGAATCATTCACTGAATTCAGGGACTCCTTCAAACAGCATGTGATGGACCGTGATATAGATGAACTCCGAAGAGCCGGGCATAAAATCAAGCCGGCAGCCCTGATGCTGAATCTGAACCTCGTTATCGATATGTACGATAGAGCAAAAACCCTTCTTGAAAACAATGCATCAACGGAAGAACTTTCAGATTTGGTAGATGAAATGGATAGCTACTGCAATCAGGTTCTATATGAGTTTAATGAGATAACATAACCGGTTTTCATCAGATGAAGAATATACTTATTACAGGCGGAACCGGGTTTATCGGCAGCCACACCACCCTGGAGCTATTAAATGAGAATTTTAATGTCGTGATCATCGACAACCTGAGCAACAGCAAGAGAACCTCTCTCGACCGGGTAGAGAAGTTGACAGGCAGAAAAGCCGATTTTCATGAAATTGACCTGCTGGACCGCGAGGGCCTGCAAAAGCTGTTTTCACAATATGAGTTTGACGGCGTGATTCACTTTGCCGGTTTAAAAGCCGTTGGAGAGTCTGTCGAAAAGCCCCTTCTTTATTATAAAAATAATATATCAGGAACTGTAAACCTATGCGAGGTAATGAGTGAAGCCGGTGTAAAAAATATGGTGTTCAGTTCATCTGCCACGGTATATGGCGACCCTGAGGTGAACCCGATTCCTGAATCAAGCCCCGTTACCTTTGTGAATCCCTATGGGTTTACGAAACTGAGTATAGAGTATATCCTCAAAGACCTTTACGCATCCGATCCCGACTGGAATATCGCTCTATTACGCTATTTCAACCCCGTTGGAGCTCATAAATCCGGGCAGATTGGTGAAGATCCCAATGGCATTCCCAATAACCTGATGCCGTTTGTTACGCAGGTGGCTGTCGGTAAACGGGAAAAGCTGAGTGTTTTTGGCAGCGACTACCCCACTCACGACGGAACAGGCGTAAGAGACTATATTCACGTGGTTGACCTGGCTATTGGTCATCTGAAAGCCCTGGAGAAGCTGGAATCTGGTCCCGGAGTAGTAACGTACAATTTAGGAACAGGTACCGGGTCGAGCGTATTGGATGTTATAAAAGCCTTTGAAAAAGCGAACGGTGTAGAAATACCCTATCAGTTAACCGACAGGCGGCCCGGTGATGCGGCAGCCTGCTATGCCGACCCATCCAAAGCCGAGAAAGAACTCAACTGGAAGGCTGCACGTGATCTTGAAACGATGTGCCGCGATGCCTGGAACTGGCAATCAAAAAACCCGGAAGGGTATTGATTTTAAATTTTTAACGGCCTCTCTAAACCTACCTGAAAGTTCAGTTATCTTAATTTCGTGTCATAATTATTCTATGTGAGTGGCCGTATCCCCTTCCAATATAAATACTAAGCATATTTTTTAGATCACTTTTCGTATCACAAAGTTATTTCATAAATGTTAGGTTACCGATCAATCGTTCCTAATGGGACGAGATTGGAGTCAATCACAAGCTGTTACAATGATCATTAGCAGACCAACAACGATACGTCCTGTAGGGACGTGTGATCGGTAACAGCAGTGTTAGGAACTATCCCGGTCTGCGTTCCGTCAGGAACGCTTGGTGTATCAAAGGAATCTGGATCTGCCAAGAACAAGAAGTAGATGATCTGATTATCCATGCCATTGACACATCATATATCAACATATAACCGTAATAGACTTTTCGTTGATACGGAGGACTATTAGGAATTTCTAATATAAAAAATCCGAAGCCGGCGTATCGTGCAATCAGCTAACCGTAAACGTTTCATCAGGGGCCATGGCCAGAACGGTTTCGGTCATAAGATCAATTAAAGCTTCAATATCTTTTAAAGACGCCGTTTCTACAGGTGAGTGCATGTAGCGTAATGGAAGCGAGACTAAAGCGCTTGGAATACCGGTACGCTGATAGAAGATACTATCGGTATCTGTACCTGTTCTTACACTTGTTGCCTCATGCTGAAGCTCAATTTTTTTATCGGCAGCGGTTTTCTCAATAAATTCGACCAGTTTCTGGTGGTTGGCTCCTCCATGCTGTACGGCAGGCCCCTTACCCAGTTTTATCGAGCCATGTTCTTTATTGTTTATTCCCGGGGTGTCGGTTGCATGAGTAACGTCTGTAACGATCGCTACATCGGGCATATGGCGATAGCTCATCATTCTTGCACCAAACCCTCCCACCTCTTCCTGTACGGAGTTTAGAGCCATTACATTCACTTTCAGGTTTTTCTTCTTCTTATTCAGATTCTTCATAACCTGGGCGATTACAAATCCGCCAATTCGATTATCCAGCGCTCTTGCGGTTACAATTTCATCATTCAGAAATTCCACATCATCCGTAAAGGTTACCGGATCACCTATCTGAACCAGCTCAAGAGCCTCTTCCCTGCTGGAAACTCCGACATCAACATAGATGTCTTTCCAGGAAGGCTGTTTGCCTCCTCCGTTTTTGGTATCCTGCAGGTGAATGGCTGTGTTACCCACAACGCCGGTTACCCGGCCTTTTTTATTGTGAATGTAAACCCTCTTTGCACGAGCAATGGTAGAGTCGCTTCCGCCCAGTCTGTTCAGGGTAACGAACCCTTCATCTGAGATATATTGAACCACCATGCCGATTTCGTCTGCGTGAGCTTCAAGCATTACTGTGATAACATCCGAATTGGTGTTTATTTTGGCAACCGCCGATCCATATGCGTCGCCCTCAACCGTGTCGGCATATTGTGAGACATACTCTTTCCAGACTTGTTGCCCGGCCGATTCATACCCGGTGGGACTTGGAGTTATCAGGAGCGTTTCTAAAAAATCGTGTGTTTTCTTATCAAACATCGTATTTAGATGATTATCTTGAGTTTAAATTTTTGTTGAATATAAGCAAGTAGCGGAAGCAAAATGAGGATAATTACCTGAATTATTCACTCACCATTGAGATTTTTTCTAATTACCTTCAGGAACTCAGTTTCTAAAGCATAAGTTCTATACACTATATGGACAGGCCGATATACAATCCGGAACAATTTGCGCACTGGACTCAAATCGAAGTTCGGTTTCGTGATCTTGATCCACTCAATCATGTCAACAATTCGGTATACAACACCTATCTTGAGGAAGCCAGGATCGACTTTATACAACAGATCCCTGAGTTTAAAGAGTCTATGGCTTCAGGCAAAAGTTTTATTTTGGTTCATCTGGAGCTCGACTACATAAAGCCGGCACGGTTCAACGATGTCTTGCTGGTCGGATCTTCTGTCGAAGAGTTTGGAAACAGCAGCATCAAGGGGTTTCAGGCCATTTACTCCAGCAGTGATCATGAACTAAAGGCAGTAGCTAAGACAACCGGTGTTTGGTTCGACTTGAAATCCAATCGCCCCGTTAAGCTGCCTGAGCTGCAAAACCGTGATAACCTTCGATATCGACCACTTACTGATGGATAAAAGTAAACAGTATAAAATTTTCAGTGACCCGGTACACGGATTCATCTCGATACCAAAAGGGATAATTCTGAAGCTGATTGATCACGCCTATGTTCAAAGGCTTCGCCGTATCCGCCAACTCGGTCTTGGTTACCTGGTATTTCCGGCTGCGGAGCACTCCAGGTTTTCGCATGCTATCGGCGCTCTTGAACTGGGGCAAAGAGTACTGAAGAACCTCAGGGAGAAAGACACCACAATTAGTGATGCCGAAATTAACGGCACGCTCATTGCCATACTTCTGCATGATGTGGGCCATGGCCCGTTTTCACATACGCTCGAACACTCACTAATACACGATTTTAACCATGAGATGATGAGCCTCCGGATTATGGAGGAGTTAAACAATGAGTTTGACGGGGCATTAACTGTAGCCATTGAGATCTTTACTGACCAGTATCCAAAGAAATTCCTGCACCAGCTTATATCATCCCAGCTCGATATCGACCGGCTCGACTACCTGAAAAGAGACAGCTTTTTTACAGGGGTATCGGAAGGTTCGGTCGGGATTAACCGGATTCTAAAAACCATGCGGGTCTTTAACGGAAACGTGGTTATTGAAAAGAAGGGAATATATGCCATCGAGAATTACATACTTTCGCGACGGCTCATGTACATGCAGGTATATCTTCATAAAACCGTGTTATCGGCCGACTCCCTGATAAAAAAGATTATCCAAAGGGCAAACTTCCTCGTGAAACAGGGAGAGCCCCTGCCCATTCCCTCCATCAGCCTTGACTATTTTCTGAAGAGAAAACCGTCAGCCAAAAAACAGATTACGGCACCTATGCTTGAGAAATACATGGATCTTGATGATCATGATATCTACACCTGCATCAAGCAGTGGTCGAAATCAGACGATCCGATACTTGCAGATCTCTCCACACGCTTTCTGAACCGCAAACTATTTGCCACTACTTTCATTCAAAAGAAAAACCTCAAGGTTCAGGTTGATCAGGCCGTGAGCAAAACGAAGTCCTATCTGAAAAAATCAGGCTTTCCCAGCGATGACGTATCTGCTTCATTCTATATCGATCACGATCAGAGCTACAGTGAAGCATATAAGTATGAACATGAGAGTATCTGGATACTCGACGATGACGATAAGGCTATAGAGTTTTCAAAAGCGGCAGACACCAAGCATATTATCGCATTAACCAAACCGGTGGTTAAACCCTACATTGTGCATTTAAAAGAAGTACAGCTTGGATAGTCAGTTAAGCTCAAACTCTTTAAGCATTTTCAAAAGCTCCATCTCTTTAAACGGTTTCTTTAGCAGGCCGTTGAAACCTCTCTCTTTAAGTGAGCTTTTATTTTTATAGAGCGAGCTTGCTGTTACCGCTATGATGGGAATACCGGACTGCATGTTATTGAGTAGCCTGATCTGCTTTACAGCTTCAATACCATCCATAACCGGCATGCTCAGATCCATTAGGATCAGGTCTAAATCGGAAGTATCACTCGCTATTTCCAGGGCTTCTTTACCATTTTCAGCCTCTGTGATCTTATATCCGTTGCGTTTAAGAATAATTCTCAGCAATGTTCTGTTAATGGGCACATCGTCCGCAATTAAAATGTGGCGTATGCGCTTTTTAACATCATTTCCATTCTGATAGATCTTATTTATTTCGCGGTCGGTCAGAAGATTTTCAATACGCTCTTTAAGCAGGTGTGAATGTTCATGTATGGTATCGAGGTACTCTTTTTGAATTTTTGTGAGATTGTTTTCCCTTACTAAAAGTTCACTGTACCCCGCAATAGCATTCAGCGGAGTATTCAGATCATGCATCCACTGGGTTACATGATCATCCTTCACAGAAATTGAATGCTCTTCGTGCTTAATCTTGACAAGTTTTCCCAAAAACTCGCCGCTATTTTTTGTAACTGCCACAATTCTGACTTCATAATGGTCATCATCAATGTATAGAGAGTGGTTCACATTACCAGGGTCATTACCCTCGATGTGTTTGACCATCTCTTCGGGGAGGGCGATATCCATGAGCTTCTTGTTATCAATATTCTCACCTTTCAGGTTAAATAGCTCAAGGAAACGGTCGTTTGCAAACCGTATGGTTTCTTCAGAATCAATTATGATATCAGCTGTATCTGAATGCCGTGCAATAGATTGCAAATAGTGATATTGCTCACTGTTGCTGAGGTCAAAGTTGCTTTCTCTCTTTCTTCTATAGATATAGTACATAGCTAGTAAAAACACTATTAGAAGCGCGATTAAATAGATTTGATTCGTACTATTGTAGAGCCAAATCTCATTTAAGAGATAGAACTGATGTATGTTTGGTGTATTTCCCATATTTCTTGATAGAAAATAACCGAACTTTGGGCAGTGATGCTGTTAGTCTTTTTTAACTTTAATAGAATCGTTGATTAAACCCTTAATATGAATATATTCTAATCATCATATTCTGTTATAGATTACAAAATCAAACTCAGAATGAGTTTCTCTCCATTTCTCCTTCCATATCGTCCCAATCTTATCCCGATACTCCGGAAAAAATGTATCCCCTTCATACTCTTGTTTTATTTCGGTGATAATCAGTTCATCAACGTGATCCATCATCTGTTCATAAACCGTGCCTCCGCCAATTATGAATACCTTATCATGGCCCTCTAAGTAGTGCAGGGCTGCTTCAATATTCTCAAATGATTTTACATGATCGTAGCTTCTGGACCTTGACAAGACGATGTTTTCACGGCCGGGCAGTGGTTTTTCATTCAGCTCCTCAAATACGATTCTTCCCATAATGATGGGATGCCCCATGGTTTGCTTCTTGAAAAATTTTAAGTCTTCACTGTAACGCCATGGCAGTTCGCCATTTTTACCGATTACAAGATTCGGATCATGTGCCGCAATAATTATCTTTTTCATACCGCAACCGGAAATTTAATACCCGGATCAGGATCGTAACCCGACAATTTAAAGTCGTCGAATTCAAGTTCATCTACCGGTTTACGGGTAATATCAAGAGTGGGAAGCTGTTTCGGTTCTCTTTTCAACTGCTCTTTCAAACCGTCGATATGATTTTCATAGATATGGGCATCCACAATGGTGTGTGCAAATGTGCCCGGTTCAAGTCCCACATCCTGGGCAATAGCCATGGTGAGGGCTGAATAGCAGGCCAGGTTGAAAGGAATGCCGAGAGCGATATCACCCGACCTTTGGGTAAGATGGCAATTCAGTTTCCCATTCGACACATTGAAGATATACATGATATGGCATGGCGGCAGGGCCATTTCGTCCAATAAACCCGGGTGCCACGTTGAGACCACAATTCTCCGGCTGTTGGGATTCTTGCGCAGCATATCAATAGCCCGCTGAACCTGGTCGAACTCCTCATACCTCCACGTCTTCTCCTGTGTATCGCCTAGTTTTTGATAGGCTGAACCATCTTCGGCTTTGAGGTATGGAAAGCGCCTCCACAAAACGGGGTAGATTGGCCCCACATATCCATCTTCTTCTGCCCATGCATCCCAGATATGCACATCATTCTCATCGCGCAGCCATCTTATATGGTCTTCGCCGCGCAGGTACCATAGAAGCTCCATAATTACGGATTTGAAGAAAACTTTTTTTGTAGTCAGCAGCGGAAACCCTTTTGAGAGGTCTACCTTATAAAATTCAGCAAAATTGGAAAGGGTGTCAGTTCCGGTACGGTTTTCCTTGCGAACTCCGTGATCCAGAACATTTTGTACCAGGTCGAGATATTGTTTCATGATTTACTACAGTTTTAAAGAACAACTCCGGTTAACAAAAACACGGCAATTGAAAAATAGATTATAATTCCGGTTACATCCACAAGGGTTGCCACAAATGGGGCTGAGGTTACGGCCGGATCGAAACCAAGTTTTGACATAATAAAAGGGAGCATTGAACCGCTAAAATTTCCAAACATAACAACACCGATCAGGCTCGAACCTACCGTTAATGCCTGCATAAATATTGCATATGAAAAAACTTCACCCCTCAAAACCATCCAGGTGGAAATTACGACCGTACCCATAATACCCAAAATTGAACCCAGAAGCAGACCCGAGAGCAACTCTCTTTTCAGAACAGAAAACCAGTCGGTAAGTTTTAAATCATCCGTGGAAATAGCCCTGATTATCAATGTTGCGGCTTGCGCTCCGGAGTTTCCGCCGCTTGAGATAATCATGGGGATAAAAAGTGCCAATACTGCAGCCGCAGCAAGTGTATCCTCAAATCCTGCCATGGCCGTAACCGTAAACATTTGCCCCAGGAATAATAAAATTAACCACCCTACCCTCTTTCGAACCATTTCAGCAATATCCGTTTGAGAGTAGTAGTTATCCAGGGCGCTCATACCGGCCATAAGCTGCATATCCTCGGTGGTTTCCTCTTCGGCAACATCCAAAACATCATCCACCGTAACAATGCCCACCAATACCCCGTCGCTATCAACAACAGGCAGGGCTACTCTGTCGTATTTACTTAGCATTCGAACAGCTTCTTCCTGGTCATCAAAAGCACTCAGTGCTTCAAATGAATTATCCATGATGTCTTCAATCAGTAAATCAGGGGCAGCTACAATCAACTGGTTTAAACGGAGATCGTCAATCAGTTTTTCCTGTTCGTTAACCACATAAATTACGTTTACCGTTTCAGCAATTCGCCCAAACTTACGAATATGGTTAAAGCTTTCATCTATGGACCAGTCTTTACGAACCTTCACATAGTTCGTAGTCATAAGCCTTCCTACGCTTTCAGGAGGATAGCCGAGCAATCTTCTGACCTGGGCGATATTCTCAGAGTCCATTGAGCTGAGAACCCGCTGGGTAAGGTGGCCCGGCAGCTCCTCCATAAGGGCAACCCTCTCATCAGGCTCCAGGTTGTTCATCACATCGCTTAACTGCTGCCTGCTAAATACTTCCAGAAGCTCTACCCCCTTACCACTGCTCAAATAGGTAAACACATCGGCGGCCTTGCTTTTTTTAAGCAGCCTGAAAACCACTACCGCAACCTCAGGTTCCAAATCTTCAAGCAGCTCGGCAACATCCACCGGAGGCACATCATCAAGCGACTCCTTGATTGCAATCCAGTCTTTTTTCCGGATTAACTCATCAATTTCAGGTTTTAGTAAATGTGCAAGCATGAAATTTCCAATTTCTAAAGCAGGAACCAATCATTTTCGCTTCAAAGAAACGAAGGTTTATCTACAAAACACAAACAGATTTTTTAAGGAAATTTCAGTCAGATAAAGCTGAGTAAACCCTGTATAATTTATTTCCGATCTAAACTTCAATTTAACTTTTCCAGAGCATCTTTTGCTGCAACCTGCTCCGCTTCTTTTTTACTTTTGCCCTTACCCGTTCCTAGTTTTTTACCACTCACATATACCGCTACAGAGAATGTCTTATCATGACCGGGGCCGGTTTCGGAGATCACTCTATACTCCGGCAATGGTGCTTTTTCCGACTGTGTATACTCCATCAAAAGGCTCTTAAAGTTATCTACCTTCTTCTCAATAATTTTGATATCAAGAAATTCATTAAGATTGGCCTCCACAAACCGGAATGTGAAGTCGTATCCCTGCGAAACATAAATGGCCGCAATTATTGCCTCATATACATCAGCAAGCACGCTTTTGGAAAGCTCTATTCCCTGGCCGGTTGACCGGTGTCCAACTTCAAGAACCTCGTTCAGTTTCAGTTTTTTCGCTAAATCAGAGAGCGTGTCGCCCTTCACAATTTTTGATCTGAGCTTAGTCAGGAAACCTTCATTCTCCCTGGGGTAGGCTCTGAATAAAATTTCAGTGACGATGAGATCCAGAACGGCATCTCCTAAAAATTCCAGGCGTTCGTAGGTTTCATGAGCTTCATACTTCTCATTATCAACTATTGAACGGTGGCGTAGTGCTTTGGTGAAGAGATGAACATGCTGAGGGAGAATTGGAAACCCGAGGTGAATTTCAAGAAGGGCAATACGTTCTGAATGTTCAGCTGGAGTATGGACTTTTCTCTTTCTGAACCAATCTCTGAACCTTCCCAACATCAATTAATTTTCAAATTTTTTGAATACCAGGGTTGTATTATGTCCGCCAAACCCGAATGCATTGTTCATCGCATATTTCACATCCCGAACTTCAGCTTCGTTGGGTGTGTAATTCAGATCACATTCCGGATCGGGATTATCCAGGTTGATGGTTGGTGGAACAATACCGTGATAGATAGCCAACAGTGTAGCCAATGACTCTGCTGCACCGGCCGCTCCCAACATGTGACCTGTCATGGACTTGGTCGAATTGAGGTTGATTTTGTAAGCGTGGTCACCAAATACTTTTTTAATGGAGTTGGTTTCAGCAATATCTCCCAGGGGGGTGGAAGTACCGTGCATATTGATGTGATCAATATCCGTTGTTGAAATTCCGGCCATTTTTAACGCGCTGTTATAGGCCAGTATCACTCCACTTCCATCCGGATCGGGGGCGGTAATGTGGTAGGCGTCGGCGCTAAAGCCGTAACCGACTATTTCACCGTAAATTCGTGCACCTCGTTCCTGTGCGGAGTCGAGCGACTCCAAAAACATCATCGATGCGCCTTCCCCAAGCACAAAGCCATCGCGATCTTTATCGAATGGCCGTGAGGCTTTTTCAGGTTCATCATTTCGGCGCGAGAGAGCCTTCATAGATGAAAAACCTGCTATTCCAATTTCCCAGACGCAGGCTTCCGTTCCGCCGCAAAGAGCCATATCTGATTGGCCGTGCTTTATGAAGTCGTATGCCAGCCCGATATTATGTGAGCCTGTAGCACATGCTGAGACAGCACAAAAGTTAGGGCCTCTGAATCCATATTTAATGGATATCTGGCCTGCAGGCATATCAGGAATTAACATTGGGATAAAGAAGGGTGTAACCCCTCTCGGCCCGTGTTCGTTATGAGAAATGGACTGATCGTAAAAGGTTTTCATCCCACCAATGCCGGTACCAACCAAAACAGCAACCCGATCTTTATTTATCGTATCAAGATCGATTTTGCTGTCAAGAATGGTTTCCTCGGCAGTTATAAGGGCATATTGAGTAACCGGATCGAGTCTTCTGGCTTCTTTGCGATCGAAATGATTGTTCGAATCGTAATCCTCAATCTGGCCCGCAAACCTGGTCGGATACTCGGTTGTATCAAAATGGGTAATAGGCCTCACACCACTCTTACCGGAAATAAGACCGTTCCAAAAATCAGGAGCGGTCTTTCCGACGGGTGTGAATGCACCGATTCCAGTGATTACAACTCTCCGTTCAGCCATTTGTCATTCTCTTATGTTATTACTACGATTTGCCTTGAATGTATTTTACTGCATCTCCAACAGTTGCAATGTTCTCTGCATCTTCATCAGGAATACTAAGATCAAATTCCTTTTCGAACTCCATAATAAGCTCTACAGTATCGAGTGAATCTGCACCCAGGTCGTTCGTGAAGTTTGCATCAGCTACTACTTCTGATTCATCAACTCCTAGTTTATCTACAATAATGGATTTTACTTTTGCTTCGACGTCTTGTGACATATCAGTCCTATCGATTTTAATTAAGGTTTGTAAGTTAGTTTAGAAAAATTTTTGACATGAGAAAATACAACATCTCATTGAAAAATAACATGATATTGTGAACCTATTTACGGTTCATTAAAAATAGTTACATAGCCATTCCGCCATCCACACGAATCACCTCTCCGGTGATATATGAACTGAGATCGGACGCAAGGAAAGCTACGACGTTGGAAACCTCTTCAGGCTCACCTGCGCGGCCCAGTGGTGTTTCTTGCTTGATCGCATTGAGCACCTTTTCGTCCAGTTTTTCTGTCATTTCAGTTAAAATATACCCCGGAGCGACCACATTTGCCCGGATATTACGGCTTGACAGTTCTTTAGCGAATGATTTTGTAAATCCTATCAGCCCTGCTTTGGATGCCGAGTAATTACTTTGGCCGGCATTACCGGATATACCCACAACCGACCCGATGTTGATAATAGACCCGCCCCTGGCCCTCATCATCGGCTTTGTAACGGCTTTACTGTAATTAAAAACACTTTTAAGGTTTGTTGTAATTACCGCATCCCAATTCTCTTCGCTCATTCTCAGAATGAGATTATCCTGGGTGATACCGGCATTGTTGACCAGTACTTCCAGTGAGCCCCATTTCTCAACAATAGTGGACACGACCTCTTCCGCTTTTGAAAAGTCAGTTGCATCAGCCTGAAGAGCCACCCCTTTTACACCATTGCCCTCCATCTCCTTTACCACTTCGTTTGCAGCATCCGCTGATCTTGAATAAGTAATAGCGACATTTGCACCCAATTTTGAGAGCGTTAGTGCAATAGATTTACCGATTCCCCTGCTTCCGCCTGTAACCAGGCAGTTTTTTCCTTTTAAATCCATAACTATTCGTAACCTTCGATTTCTACTTCTTTTAATGTTCTTTTTACAAGACCCTGCAATACTTTACCGGGGCCTACCTCGGTAAACTTACCGGCACCGTCTTTTTTCATATTCAATAGAGTTTGAGTCCATCTAACCGGATTCATCAGCTGATCGAGCACATTCTCTTTAATGATTTCCGGATCAATGGTAGCCAAAGCGGTATAGTTACTGTATACGGGGCAGTTTGGTTCAAAAAAATCAGTTTCATTCAGCCTTGCTTCGAACTGTTCGTATGCAGGCTTCATTAGCGGCGAGTGGAACGCTCCGCTTACATTAAGCAACATGGCCATTCGGCTCCCCTTCTCTTTTGCAAGTTCAACAGCTTTACTGACGGCATCAATATCCCCTGAGATTACAAGCTGACCGGGGCAGTTATAATTAGCCGGTACCACAGGTTTATTTATGACATTTTCAGCTTCTCTGCAAATTTCGTCTACAGTATCATCATCCAGGCCAATGATTGCCGCCATCGTGCCCGGATTTTGCGTCCCGGCCTCCTGCATCAATTTCCCCCGAAGCGAAACCAGCTTCAATGCATTTTCAAATGATAGTACATTAGCAGCAACAAGAGCTGAAAACTCTCCCAAACTGTGACCGGCTACCATCTCGGGTATTAAATCCAGTTTTTCGAAAAGTGCAACTGAGTGAAGAAATATGGCCGGTTGTGTAAATTGAGTTTGTGAGAGTTCTTCCTGAGGGCCGTTAAACATAATCTCACTTAAAGAGTACCCCAGAATCTGGTCGGCATACTCAATTTTTGATTTAAACACAGAGTCTGAATCAAAGTGCTCTTTCGCCATTCCGATTTTTTGTGAACCCTGTCCGGGAAAAAGAATTGCATTCATTTTTTCATCCATTTAAGATAGACAGCTCCCCAGGTTAGGCCACCGCCAAAAGCGGAAAGCACCAGGTTATCCCCATAATTTAGTTTTTCTTTCCAATCATACAGACAGAGCGGTATGGTAGCAGCTGTTGTATTTCCATAATGTGATATATTAATCATCACTTTCTCTTTATCCAAACCCATTCGTCGAGCAGTTGCGTCGATTATACGAAGATTTGCCTGATGCGGCACAAGCCAGGCTATATCATCAGCGGTGAGATTATTTCTCTCCATAATTTCAAGAGAGACATCCGCCATTCCTTCTGTAGCTCTTTTAAATACAGACTTGCCGTCCTGGCGCAGAAAATGCATCCTGTTTTCCACGGTTTCAGAACTTGCCGGATTCACAGATCCGCCGGCGGGCTGATACAGCATACAGGCTTCATCACCCTCTGAATGATGAACATAGTCAATAATACCTCCCTCTTCCCCGGCTTCAAGAACGACTGCCCCTCCGCCATCACCAAAGATCACGCAGGTTGTCCGGTCGGTATAATCTACGATTGCGCTCATTTTGTCTGCACCGATAACCAGCACTTTTTGAGCCCTGCCGGATTCAATCATATTCCCACCGGTGGTCAGTGCATACAGAAAGCCCGAACAGGCTGCCGACAAATCGAATGCGAAGGCTTTCGTTGCTCCGATACGTTTTTGGACAAGGGCTGCCGTGGCCGGAAACATATAGTCGGGGGTTACGGTTGCCAGAATAACTGCGTCTATTTCTGAGGCGGCTATACCGGCATCTTCGAGAGCTTCAAGAGCTGCTTTCTCTGCTAAATAAGAGGTGGCTTTATCGGGATCTTTTAAAATTCGTCGCTCAGATATACCTGTTCTTGACCGGATCCACTCATCGTTTGTATCTACATACGTTTCGAGTTCATCGTTTGTAAGTATGTAATCGGGCAGGCATCGACCCACACCCGTAATTATAGCTCGGTTTACAGACATTAAGACGTGTATTATTTATTAAGAGACGCTACTATTTTACTGTTGACTTTATGATCAACACACTGAGCGGCATTTAGAATCATATTCTTAATAGCAGCAGGAGTACTGCCTCCATGGCCTACCAGGCTGGTGCCGTTAACACCAAGAAACGGGACACCGCCAACGCGTTCATAATCGAACGTATGGAGAGACTTTCCAATAATCTGGAAGATCAGCTTCTGAAGATCAGGTTCTACACCATCCTCCTTCATTGTTTTGGAGAGAAGAAATTTCAGCACATCGGGAATTGATTCACCGAATTTGAGGATCAGGTTTCCTGTAAATCCATCGGTTAGGAATATATCGGTTTTGCCAAACAGGATATCTTTGCCTTCAATATTTCCAAGAAAATTGGGCATCGTTGAGAGCAGTTTAAATGCCTCTTTATGAAGCTCTGTACCTTTGTCGGGCTCTTCACCCACATTCAGAAAGCCAACGGTAGGATTGTCTATCCCGAATATTTCTTCTGAAAAGATACTGCCCATTTTAGCAAACTGAAGATACATCTCGGGCTTCAATTCAAGATTAGCCCCTGCATCAACCAGCAGGCTTAACCCTTTAATTGTAGGGTAGGTTGCCGCAATGGTAGGCCTGAGTACTCCTTCAAGCTTTCCCAAAATAAAAGTTGAAGCTGCTAAAAGCGCACCGGTATTTCCGGCACTTACAAATGCAGAGCATTCACCCTGTTTGTGAGCCGAAATCCCAATTGTAATAGATGAGGATCGCTTTGATTTAACGGCTGTTGCCGGAGATTCTTCCATCCCGATAATTTCAGGTGCATGAAGGATGTGAACCCGATTTTTGTCATAATCCGTATTGTTCAGTTCATCTTGAATCAACTTCTCAGGGCCCACAAGCATCACCTGAAGCTCTGGGTCCTCTTTAGTTGCTTCTAAAGCACCAATTACCGGATATTTTGGATAGTGGTCCCCTCCTACAGCATCAACAGCAATGATCATATAGCGAGAATGTTTTATTTAGATACGTTAAGCACCTGTCTGCCACGGTAGTAACCGCATTCCATACATACGTGATGATACTTATGCACGGCACCACAATTAGTGCATTCAGCAAGTGTAACTTCTGTAATGCCATGGTGAGAACGTCGTTTGTTTCTGCGTGCTTTTGACGTTTTTCGTTTTGGATGCGCCATTTCGTTTAGTTCAATTAATTAATTATTACTTCAGTTTCTTCAAAGCTTCCCATCTCGGATCAATAACATCCTCGTCTGTTTGGCTGGTACCAAATGTTTTTGTTTCAAACTCAGTTGGTATACCGTCATCATCTAAAAAATCAGGGTGTATTCGCCGTACAGGCAGTTTGAGCATAATAGTATCCCGCACTTCCTTTCCGATTGACACCGTTAACTCATCTGACGGAATTTGTCGAACCGCTTCTTTATCGGTTTCATACTCCTCAACCGGATTTGGTTCAAACAATATACTATATGAGCCTTCTACGCTGTGGGTAAATTTTTTGAGTGATCTGTCACATACCAATTGGACCTGAGAAATCACATCAAATTTTACCTGGATGAAGTGATCTGTTTTATAAAACTGGATCTCAACATCAGCCCCTAGCAATGAAATATCATCATTAAATTCTACTTCTCCTTTCGATACAGTTATGCTTCGATTGCTTTTCCCTTCCGGGATTTCCTGGAGATTGAATGTTAAATTTGATGTTTTCACGACAGCTTATAAAAATAGAAAGATAAATTTTGGAAAGCAATTCATTTAAATAACCCGAACAACCTGTGCTCCACCATCTCAATCACTTTCCCAAGATCTTCATCACTATTCACAAAATCGAGGTTATCAGTGTCTATAATGAGCTTTTCATGCTCATATCGATCTATCCAGTCTTCATACAAACTGTTTAGCCGTTCAAGATATTCTATACGAATAGTGTTCTCATAATTTCTTCCACGCTTTTGAATCTGTCTTACGAGAGTTGGCACTTCTGCCCGAAGGTATATCAGCAGGTCGGGTGGTCGCAGATAAGCTACCATTTCATGGAATAGGGTGCAGTAGTTTTCATAATCCCGGTTGCTCATTAAACCCATGTCGTGAAGATTCTTAGCAAAGATCTCCACATCTTCATAAATGGTTCTGTCCTGAATAAGATTCACCATAGCCTGCTGCATCTCTTTTTGGTGGCGAAACCGGCTGGATAGAAAATAGATTTGAAGATTAAAACTCCACCGTCTCATATCATCGTAAAAGTCTGATAGGTAGGGATTGTTATCAACCGACTCGTAGTAGGTTTTCCAGTTGAAGTTCTTTCCCAAAAGCCCGGTTAGAGAAGATTTTCCGGCACCGATATTTCCGGCTACAGCGATATACTTATGTTTTAATTCATCACTCATTGAGTCTATTCCTCTTTTCCAAGCAGCCGGTACATTGCTTTTTTATAGTTTTCCACTCCCGGCTGGTTAAATGGATTAACTCCGAGCATATATACATACACGGCTGTCATCAATTCGTAGAAGTAGATTAAACGGCCCAGCTGTTGCTCATTAAGCTTTTCAATAATGATTTTAATGACGGGTACTCCCCCTTCATGATGTGCCTGAATAGTGCCTTCTTGTGCGCTTTGATTTATTTCATGAAACGTTTTCCCTTCCAGGTATGAAAGCTGATCCGTGTTGTCTTTCATTGTGGCGACCTTATGGCCCGATAGCGGCTTTTCTATGACAAAAAGTGTTTCAATCAGATTTCTTTGCCCCTGCTGTATCATCTGTCCGAAACTATGCAGATCCGTCGAGTAGCTCGCTGTAGCCGGAAACAGACCCTTCCCTTCTTTTCCTTCACTCTCGCCCAGCAGTTGCTGTGTCCACGCTGCAAATCCCATCAAAGCAGGTTCAAATGAACCGAGCACATCCAGAGCATATCCTTTCTTATGGAGCGAATACCTCACGGCTGAATATTCCAGAATAGTATCGGGTGTCTCTTCATTTTTTTCAAATTCAGAAACGGCACCATAATAAAGGGTCTGTATATCAATTCCGGCAACGGCTACAGGCAGCAATCCAACCGGTGTTAACACCGAAAATCGGCCGCCAATATCTTCAGGAATAATGTATTTCGTATAGCCTTCGCTTTTTATGATATCGTTCAGAACGCCGCCGCTCTGCCCGGTGGTTGCAATGATCCTCTTCACGGCATCATTGCCGTACACTTCGTGCATCCAGGTTCGAATGGTTCGAAAGGCGAGTGCCGTTTCAAGAGTAGAACCCGATTTTGAGATCACATTTAAATAGACGCTTTTGAGTTCACCATCAGCTTTAGGCGTTTTCAGGTAGTCCATCAGCTGCTCTAGATACTGCCCGCTCATATGATGGCCTGCATAAATGATTTCCGGCCCATTAGGTTTGAAAACAGGGTTCAATGCATCAATGATCGCCTTTGCCCCGGTAAAAGATCCGCCAATACCACAAATAATGAAAAGATCGGCGTCTTCTCTTATTGAATAGGCGTGCCGGCTTATCTGTTCCAGTTCGGCGTCGTTAGGCTCGTTTAGAATACGCCTCCAGCCCAGCCAGTTACTGCCCTGCCCGGTTGCTTTTACAACATCTTCAAAAGCAAGCTTTGCTTTATTGAGCGCTGAACTGAATTCATCATCAGAGAAAAAAGTACGGGCTCTGTTTGCATCAATTTTAATCATAATATTATGTTATCGAAGAGTTCTTGAGAGTTCAAGCAGATCGAAGTTGATATCTTTTTTCTTTCCAAAAGTCATTTTCAGCGGGGTTACTTTGATCCTGTTATTTACAACGCCAACCATCACTTCACTGTGGCCTTCGTCCAGTGCCACTACCGCAGCGGAGCCCAAACGGCTGGCCAATACACGGTCTCGTGCAGTGGGGTTGCCGCCGCGCTGAATGTGCCCAAGAATACACACACGCATATCGTACTTACTGAAGTCAGGTTTCAGTTTTTCAGCAAGCTTGATGGCGCCGCCGGTCTCATCACCCTCGGCAATAATGACGAGAGTGCTTCTTTTCTGTTCACTCAAAGCATTATTTAAACTGCTTTTAACTTCATCTAATTTAGTCAGCGATTCCGGCAGAAGTATCAGCTCTGAACCACCGGCAATTCCGGTCTCAAGAGCTATAAATCCAGCATCGCGCCCCATAACTTCTACAAGGAAAAGGCGATCGTGAGCATCGGCCGTATCTCGAATCTTATCGATTGCTTGCATGGCTGTATTAAGGGCTGTATCGTAACCGATGGTCTCATCAGTACCCACCAGGTCATTATCAATCGTAGCCGGAATTCCAATAACGTTCACTCCGTGCTCTTTACCCAAGAGTGATGCCCCCTGAAATGTTCCATCACCACCAATGGTGATCAAAGCATCCATTTTATTCTTTTTCATCACAGAGGCTGCTTTCGATCTGCCTTCCTGGGTGCGAAACTCATCACACCTTGCCGTTTTCAGAATCGTGCCGCCGCGCTGCATAATATTGGAGACATCAGCTCCCGATATCTCTTTGAGATCATTGTCAATGAGTCCTTTGTACCCTAATCTTATTGCTATCACTTTATGCCCTAAAGTGTGTGCGGTTCGAACTACTGCCCGCAAAGCTGCGTTCATACCCGGAGAGTCACCACCGCTTGTTAGAACTCCAATTGTTTTCAATTTCGTAATGTTTCGTTATAAGTGATTTTTAACAAGTTCTAAAGCTAAAGAGCCCTTGCTCCTTGCGCAAATATTTAATGCGCTTTATTCTTATTTTAAGTTGAATTTTTAAAGTACTATCCAAATTGATGGCTCAAAAGGTAATTTTGAAAAAAACAGATGCAGCAACCGGCTCACGAAATCTCGCAGAAATTACGGAACCTGTTCAAGACTATTTAAAAACATTCAGATCATTTTTTAAAGAAGAGATCAGCAGCGATGTTTTTCTGCTCGATCAAATTATCAATTACCTGCTCAGGCAGAAAGGTAAGGAGATCCGCCCTACCCTCGTGTTCATGACAGCGAGAATGTTTGGTGATATTGATAAGAGGAGCTACGTAGCGGCAACCATGATTGAATTGCTGCATACCGCAACGTTAATCCACGACGATGTCGTCGACGAAGCAGACATGCGAAGAGACTTCTTAAGCATTAACAAGCTTTGGAAAAATAAGGCTGGCGTATTGCTAGGCGATTTCCTCTTATCGAAGGGTCTTTTAGTTGCGCTCGATCACAAAGAGTATCAGCTTCTCCACGTTCTTTCTGATGCTGTAAAAAAGATGAGTGAGGGTGAACTAAGGCAGCTTAAAACCTCAAAACTCTTCAACATGACCGAAGAGAGATATTTTCAGATCATATCTGAAAAAACGGCGAGCCTTATTTCGGCCTGCTGCCAGTGTGGTGCCATCGCAGCCACCGATAACGAAATCATAATCAACAAAATGAGAGATGTCGGTTTGAATATCGGCATTGCATTTCAAATTAAGGACGACCTGTTCGATTATGGTATTAATGATGTTGGCAAACCCACACGAAACGATATCAAGGAAAGAAAAGTAACGCTGCCATTGATAAAAGCTTTGGAAAAGGCACCCGCAATGCAACGAATGAGTGTTATGCGCCTTATGAAAAAGAGAAAGAAATCTGCTGAAGATATCGATAAAATTGTTAGTTTTGTACATGATAACAATGGTTTGACTGAAGCACGCCTGACAATGCAGAGTTACGTTGAGAAAGCGCTTGAAGATTTACACCATTTGCCGGTGCAAAACGGACTCCATGATTTTGAAGAGCTTGTTCAGTTTATTGTAACCAGAGATAAATAGCTCCACACCCTCCCCTATTTTTATGGATCATCTTTTTATTTCAGACGTACATCTTGGAGCTTTCCCTGAATCGGTTGATATGAAAATCGAATCCGATCTGATCTCCCTTTTGCACTACTGCATGGACAATCATATTCATCTGCATATTCTGGGTGATCTTTTTGACTACTGGATGGAATATCCGGACTACACTCCAAAAATTGGGCAATCCCTGCTTTCGGTATTTAAAGATTTTAACTCCACAAATAGCCCTGCCACCTACATACTGGGAAACCACGACAACTGGACAAAAGGGTATTTCGAACAAGAAATTGGTTTTCAAATTAATGAAGATTTTTTTGAATTGAGTATTGACGGAAAGCTATTTTTTCTGCACCATGGAGATGGGTTATCTGATCCCAGCCTGAATTTACCCCGGCCCTGGTTTCATAAACTTTTGCGAAGTCAGTGGTTCACAAACCTTTTTCAATATATACTTCCACCCGATGCAGGAATTCATTTAATGAAAACCTTTTCGAAAATGGGTCGGGAAAATATTCGTATAGAGCCCATGAGGCTGAATAGATGGTCGGAAAATTTCTTAACCCAGAGTAATTACAGTCTGGTTATCTCCGGCCACGATCATATTCCAAGAGTTGAAACATTCTCCGGCGGAAGCTATATAAACCTTGGCACATTTTGTCATCATCGATTGGTTGCACATTATACCAATGGACGAATCAAACTCGTTAAATGGAATGCGGAAGTGAATGATTTACTGCCACTGAATACCCCTTACGGAAAAGAAACTATCGTATGAGCAATAAAGACGACAATAATAATATAGATATGGATCGCTATTTTGAGGATCCGGAATACAGAAAGAAGTTATTGGGGAACAGAGAAAGTGCTCCTCCCGAAAGCGGCTCATCTAAAAAACCGCTCTTTAACAGTAAAAAGATTTTTCTCTACGGCGGGCTTGTCCTGCTGCTGCTTATCAGCTCAATGGTGGGATACTTTATCTATCTCACTCAGGCTTTGCCATCTATAGAAGAGCTTGAGAATCCTCAAACCGCTATTGCAACAGAAGTGCGAAGCCGTGACGGTGTAGTTCTGGACAGATATTTTATTCAGAACAGAACCTATGTACCCATCGATCAAATTTCTCCAAATATTATTAATGCCCTGATAGCAACGGAAGATCATCGTTTTTTCGATCACTGGGGAATTGACAGTGAGCGATTAATTGGCCTGCCCTACTATTGGATTCAGGGGAAATTCCAGGGTGGTTCTACCATCAGCCAGCAGCTGGCTCGTAATCTATACCGGAATATCGGTTTTGAAGTATCTGTTACCAGAAAGCTCCGAGAGATGATTACCGCTATCCAGATTGAAAATAACTATACCAAGCGTGAAATTATCGAAATGTACCTCAATCAGGTAGAGTTCAGTAACAGTGCTTTTGGAATTGAGCAGGCATCCAGAACTCATTTTGGCAAATCGGCCAGTGATATTACTGTATCGGAAGCTGCAACGCTTATTGGTCAGCTGAGGGCCGTTTATGCATATAATCCCAGGATTTTTCCGGATCGGGCTCAATTCAGGCGCAACGTGGTTTTGAACCAGATGTATAACCGTGACTTTATCAGTGGAGAGGTTTTTCAAAATCTGAGAATGGAAAACATTGAACTGAACTATCAGCCGCCATCGCGCTCGGGCCGCGAGAGCCGCTATTTTGGTGAATATGTTCGCCTGCGCGTTCAAGAGTGGGCGCTGGAAAACGGCTACGATCTGTTTACAGACGGCCTGGTAATCTACACCACCATCGACTCGCGCCTGCAGAGGCACGCCGAACGATCAGTGACTGAAAATCTGAAAGAATTTCAGCCCATTTTTGAGGGGGAATGGACTACCCGCGGAAGCGGTGAATACATGGATAAACTCTGGGAACAGTATCCTCGATTTCTAAGGGATATGATCCGTGATACAGACCGGTATAAAAATGGATTTGCCAAATTTGAGACCGATCAGGAATCAGTTGTATTTGCAAATCTGGAAGCGGACTCTGCATTTGTTGATTCGGTAAAACGCGCGCGTACCAGACTTCAAGCCAGCTTCACCGCGATAGACCCCAATAATGGAAGCATTCTGGCCTGGGTTGGCGGGGCAGATTTCGGCTCGCAGCAATTCGACCACGTGCATCAATCACGAAGGCAAGCCGGTTCCACATTCAAACCGTTTGTTTACGCCGTAGCCATTGATAACGGCTACATGCCCTACCACACCTTTTCAAAGTATCCGGTCAGTTTTATCGACAGGGCCGGAACCCGGTGGAATCCCAAAGATCCCACGGTACCGGATGGACCTGAAATGGTTCCCCTTCGTGAAGCCCTTGCCAGAAGCTTGAACAATGTTACGGTTCGGCTGCTTCCCGAAATTGCCGGAGCACCGGGCACCAACCAGCTCCATCAGCTGGATCCCGCTGCACGAAAAATCAGGGATATGGCACAAAATCTGGGAATTAATATGAGAAATACCCGGGCCTACCCCTCCATCGCCCTGGGTACGGCTGAAGTCTCCCTGCTGGAATTGGTAAGCGCATATACCACATTTGCCAATCAGGGTGTACATATCGATCCGGTTGCCATTACGCGAATTGAGGACAGAGAGGGGAATATACTGCAAGAGTATAACCCTGAATACAGCCAGGAGGTAATCAGCCCGGAAACAGCATACATCATGATAGACATGATGCGTGGAGTGATTCGGGGCGGTGATGGATATCACGGAACCGGGGTGCGACTGAGAAATGTATATAATGTACAACAAGACGTGGCAGGTAAAACAGGCACCACCCAGAATAGTGCCGATAACTGGTTTGTTGCCATGATGCCGCACATTGTTATGGGTTCCTGGGTTGGCGGTGAAGACCGAAGAGTGAGGTTCCCTACCAACAGCCCGGGCAGTATTGGTCAGGGTGCGCGAACAGCCTTGCCGATTGTTGGTCAGTTCATCAATAACGTGACCAGCGACCCCGAAGCGCCCTGGAGCACCGACGCCTTTGCACAACCTCCCGGGTTTGTAATGCCGGAGGACCCCGCATCAGCTCGGGATAGAGATCCGCGCAGAGGCAGAATCGGGTGGTAAAGTACTTACTCTCTACCCTGGCTCTCATCTCATTACTCTTTTCACTGCAATCGTGCGGTGAAACAGATACCAAACCTGACCGGGGCAAAGAGTCTGTTTCATTGCCGGCTTCACTTGAAGAACATTGTGGTAAACATCTTTATCCCGCAATTTATCATCTTCCACAAACAACTCATCTGTTTGGCAGCGAAGATGAGCAGATATGGATTGGACAGCCGGTTGATGCAATATATTCCATGCTTAATGAAAGTGAGAGAAAGGGTTTAACGAATGAGCTCAATCGATTCTATATAAATTTGGAGAGTGAGGAAGAGCGGTTTCGGCTCGAGCAACAGTTTCTCCAGTGGTGTACGGCTTATCAACTCTACAGATTTCACTCAGAAGACATCAGCCGGGAAGAGCTCCTCGCTGAGTGGTATACCTCACAGGAGTATCGTTATCTTTTTGCAGATTTTGAAACAAGGCCTTTCTTTCAATCGGATGAAGCTGAACCCATAGATAAAATGGCTTCTCTCTCAAGTGCTGAAAGCAACCAGCTGGTGGCAAACTGGATCACAACTATTGCTCAATATCCCCCTGCGGATTTTGAAGAGTGGTTAAGTAGAAATGAGATTTAAATGGTGACAGTATAAAAGCGTTGTTTAAGCTAGTCCCGATCGCAGGGCTCCTTTTTTATCCCACGAAGCGAAGCGAAGTGAGATGTCTTGGCAAGGGATCCATACGGGGGGAAGAGTCTCGAAGGCTTTCGGGATAAAATTAGCTTTTATCCCGCCCCGTAGGGATCCCTATGGGAAACTCACATTTAATAGCAACTTCAATTCAGCGGGATCTCTTTTCAAGATCATATTTTTTAAAAAAACAGTTCTATTTTGGATGTAAAACCTGCTATATTCCTGCCGCTATTACGTTGACATTCCGTTAATCTGACGGTAATTTACGATCAAAATAATATGACGAAATTTCATGCTTGAACAATATTATCCTATTCTGGTATTGATTGGCGTTGCATTGGTGCTGGCAGTGCTTTTAATGTCGCTCTCCAGGCTTCTTGGACCTTTTCGGCCCAATAAAAACAAATTGAATCCATACGAGAGCGGTATGGATCCCGTAGGGCAAGCCAAAGAACGTTACTCGATTGCTTTCTACCTGGTGGCCATGGAGTTTATCATATTCGATCTTGAAGTGGTATTTATTTATCCATGGGCTGTTCGTTTTATGGAGCATGGAACAGGAACGTTTATAGCTATGGTAGTATTTATAGTAATACTATTCATTGGTCTGCTTTATACACTCAAAGCAGGAACCCTTGATTGGGATATGAAGAAAATTAAATATGAAGCTACACAAATGTAATTATGGGATTAGAAAGCGCACTTGGTGAAGGTTATTTAACTACAAAAATTGACACCCTTGTCAATTGGTCGCGTGCTAATGCAGCATGGCCAATGCCCATGGGTCTGGCCTGTTGTGCCATTGAGATGATGGCATTTGCCGGGCCACGCTATGATGTATCCCGGTTTGGATCTGAGGTAATGCGTTTCTCCCCGCGTCAGAGCGATGTAATGATCGTTGCAGGTTGGTGCTCATACAAAATGTCGCATGCAATCCGCAGAATCTGGGATCAGATGCCCGATCCTAAATGGTGTATCGCTATGGGAGCCTGCGCATCTACCGGTGGCATGCACCGGTGCTATGGTGTGGTTCAGGGAGTAGACAATTTTCTTCCGGTAGATGCCTACATCTCCGGGTGCCCGCCGCGGCCCGACGCTGTGATTCACGCCCTGATGAAGATACAAGACAAAATCAAAACAGAGCACTCCGTAATGCTCGATACCTAAGAATATGAGTTTAGAACTATCAGAACCATTGCAAAGAGTAGTTGATGCACTTTCAGAGAAGTTCTCGAAAGAAGTTATCGAAGTGTACCAATCCACAGGTATCACATTTATTCGAGTCGATGCAGATTCAATTGTTAAAATCTGCTATTTCATGAAAGATGAACTTGAATATATTTACCTCTCAGACCTATTCGGAATTGACCGCTATACATCTGAGGAACGCTTTGAAGTGGTTTACAACATGATCTCATTCAAAGAGGGATCAAGAGTATTTTTAAAAGTAAGGTGTGAAGAAGAGAATCCCGAAGTGGACTCTGTTTACGAGGTTTGGCCTTCTGCCAGCTGGAACGAACGGGAAGTGTACGATATGTTCGGTATCCACTTTAGAAATCACCCCGATTTACGTCGAATATTCATGCCTGAAGATTTCCGGTACTTTCCACTCAGAAAAGAATTTCCACTGTTGGGTATACCAGGCTCCATCGAGCTGCCCGGCACTACACCAGACACTGAATAGAACCATTTTATGAAATTAACGGACATTCAATCGAGGGTAAAATCCACATTCTTCAAAGAGCATCAGAAGAAGCTCTACCAGAGTCTGGAAGATAAACACACCACCATTGAGGAGATGGATGACGACGATCCGCTTACAACCAAAATGGTGCTCAACATGGGGCCTCAGCACCCTGCCACTCACGGTGTACTCAGGCTGGTCCTTCAGCTAAACGGTGAAAGTATTGAAAAGACCAAAGTCGATATCGGCTATCTTCATCGCGGTGTGGAAAAAATTGCAGAGAACAAAACCTACCAAGAGTTTATGCCATACACCGACCGTATGGACTACCTCTCCCCTTACAGTAACAATGTGGCTCTGTGCATTGCTGTAGAAAAAATTTCCGGTGTTGAAGTACCCGAGCGTGCCCACTACATTCGAATGATCGGTTGTGAACTGGCACGAATTTCCTCGCATCTTCTCTGGCTTGGAACCATGGTGATGGATGCCGGAGCTATCTCCTTCTTTATCTGGACGTTTAAAGAGAGAGAAAAAGTTTATGATATTATGGACCGCCTGGCCGGCCATCGGTTTACAGTTTCTCACTCCCGCATTGGAGGGGTTGCAAACGATATTACCGATGAAGCCATGGGCGCTATCAAAGAGTTTATTGAGACTTTTCCCAATGAACTCAAAGACTATCACAAGCTGCTCGACAGAAACCGGATCTTCATTGACCGGAACGAAGCTGTTGGTGTTTTGAAAACAGAAGATGCAATTCGTTTTGGAGCTACCGGACCGGTACTTCGTGCGACCGGTTTTGCGATGGACACCCGTAGATTCAATCCATATGCGCGCTATAGCGAGGTAGAATTTGAAGTTCCAACACGGCTCGAGGGTGATAACCTGGCGCGCTATTTTGTTAGAATGGAAGAGATGTCGGAAAGTATTCGCATCATACGTCAGTGCCTCGATAAACTTCCCAAAGGCCCGGTACGAACCGACAATGCAAAACAGGCTTACCCATCAAAAGATGAAGTGTACTATTCGATGGAAGGAATGATTCACGACTTCATGATGACCGATACCGGTATATGCCCACCCGAAGGAGCAGAGACTTACAGTGCCGTAGAATCACCGAAAGGTGAACTTGGCTACTACATTCAAAGTGATGGAACAGGCCATCCGTGGAGATTAAAAATTAATGCACCTTCTTTTACAAACCTGCAGATACTGGAAAATATGCTGGATGGTGAAATGCTTGCCGACACGGTAGTAATAATTGGTGGAATGGACCCGGTATTGGGAGAAGCAGATAAATAAGATTATGGAATACGAATTCACAAAAGAAGATTTAAAAGAAATTGAAAAGATTAAGGCGAAGTATCCTGAAGTAATGCCGGCTACGCTGCCGGTTCTCTGGGTTGCACAAAACCGGTTTGGCCATGTTGAGCCTGAAGTTCAGCGACTGGTTGCCAAGACTCTTGGCCTTCCCGAAGCGCACGTACATGGTGTGGCTACGTTCTACACGCAGTACTACAAGGAAAAAAAGGGTAAGTATGTACTTGATGTTTGTACCTGCCTGAGCTGTCAGCTTTGTGGCGGGTATGATATTCTGGAACACCTCGAAAAGACGCTGGGAATAAAAAAGGGCGAAACAACACAGGATGGCAAGTTTACCCTGAATGAAGTTGAGTGCCTGGGAGCCTGCGGGTATGCGCCAATGCTTCAGATCACCAACGATAAGTACATCAATAATCTTACGGTCGAGAAGACAGATAAATTGATCGACATGCTTAAAAAGGATGAAGAGCCCGAGTACGAAGAAATTGAAATGCCGCTAAGAAAAGTTAAATAAGATATTATGAGCTCAGCAGACTGGAAAAATTATGAGCCGGTATTGATTCCCAATGTGAAGGATATTCACAAAATTGATGTCTATATCAAAAACGGCGGTTACTCTGCCCTTAAATCTGTATTGACAGACAAAAAGAAGTGGGCCGATTCAAAGAGTGTTGTTGATGAAGTGAAAGCCGCCAACATCAGAGGCCGCGGCGGTGCCGGTTTCAACGCAGGGTTAAAGTGGTCGTTCATGCCCCCTGCCGATGGTGGTCCGCGCTACCTTGCATGCAATGGAGATGAATCTGAACCGGGCACCTTCAAAGACCGGAAGATTTTTGAGTACAATCCCCATGTATTTATTGAAGGCGCGCTTATAGCAGCCTATGCCATGCAGATCACTGCCATCTACGTCTACATTCGCGGTGAATATCTGGCCTACATCAAGATGATGGAGAAAGCTATTCAGGATGCTTATGACAAGGGCATGATAGGAAAAAATATATTTGGTTCGGACTACAGCGTCGATTTTCATGTCACATACGGTGCCGGAGCCTACATCTGCGGTGAAGAAACCTCCATGCTCGAATCTCTTGAAGGTAAGCGCGGATACCCCCGTGTTAAGCCCCCTTTTCCTGCACAAAAGGGGTTGTGGGGACGTCCAACCACGATTAACAATATTGAGACCCTGGCTCATGTGCCAAGCGTGATTAACCGGGGTGCCAGCTGGTTTAGCAGTATTGGCGCCGAGAATCACCCGGGTCCAATACTTTATGGTATTTCAGGACATGTAAACCGCCCGGGAGTTTATGAGCTGCCTTCGGGAATACCCATTTTGGATTTGATTAATGACGTTGCCGGAGGCATGAAAAATGGCAAGAAATTGAAAGCCGTTATACCCGGCGGGTCATCAACCCCTGTACTCAGGGCCGATCAGCTTGAAGGAATTACTATGGACAGCGAGTCACTCAGAACCGCCGGAACCATGCTTGGAACTGCAGGGATGGTTGTGATGGACGAAGATACCGACATGGTAGATATGCTCTGGAGAATCACTCACTTTTACCATCACGAGTCGTGCGGGCAGTGTACTCCCTGCCGTGAAGGCACAGGATGGCTTGAAAAAATTATGCTGAAAATCAAAAACGGAAATGGCGAGGTGAAAGATCTTGACCTGCTTCTGGATATCACAACCCAAATGGAAGGCCGAACCATATGCGCCCTGGCTGATGCAGCCGCCTGGCCCGTTCGACATACCATTACCCGGTTTCGTGATGAGTTTGAGGCAAGGTGCAAGAAATCGGCGCACGCGGTAGTGTAGGATTTGATTGGTAATTTTTGATTTTTGATTGATGATTGTTGATTATTTTTATCAACATTCTCAATTAATCAAGATTATCATGAATAAAGATGAATTTATATTACGAACAAAAGTTTAGTTGAGTCATTATTGAAGGAAGCACATGGGCTGACTTCTGTCTTTGTGATTACAAGGATGAGTGCTCAAAAGAAATTATGGTTATTGAACCCGGACGATGCAATTCAATAATCATCAATCAAAAATCTACAATCAATAACGATGCCTGAAGTATTTATAGACGGAAAACGATACGAATATGAAGGGGAGCAGCGTCTTCTCCAGTTTATCCAAGATCAGGGAATGGAGGTTCCGTTTTTCTGTTATCACCCCTCTATGACAGCTCCTGCAAATTGCCGTCAGTGTATGGTTAAGGTTGGTCAGCCGGTAAAAGACCGGGAAACCGGCGAGTATGAAAAAGATGAATCCGGTGAACGGGTAATCCGTTGGTTTCCAAAGCTTCAGACCTCATGCAACATCATGATTGCCGATGGCATGGTTGTAAAGACTCAGCAGACCGATGACCTTGTGAAACGGGCACAGAAAGATAATCTTGAACTTATCCTGATTAACCACCCTCTCGACTGTCCTATTTGTGACCAGGCCGGTGAGTGCCCTCTTCAAATTCAAACCTATAAATACGGACCTGAAGGCAGCCGTTTCGAAGTAAAGAAAGTTCACAAGCCAAAAAGAGTCCAGCTTGGCCCTCGTGTGGTACTCGATGCTGAGAGATGTATAAATTGCACCAGATGTACCCGTTTTACCGAGGAGATCAGTAAAACACATCAGCTGACCATTACCTCACGCGGTGATAAAAACTACCCCACCGCAGCTCCCGGCCGTGAGTTTGACGACCCATACTCACTGAATACCGTAGACCTTTGTCCCGTAGGTGCATTAACCTCGGCTGACTTCAGATTCAAGGCGCGTGTTTGGGAGATGAACCAGACTCCAAGTATTGACATCTCAAACGGGAAAGGATGTAATATCGATATCTGGACACGGGATAATCTCGTGCTTCGGATTACCCCGCGTTTTAATGAAGAGGTAAACGATTACTGGATGCCGGATGAAGGGCGTGATGCCTACAAACTATTTAATGAAAACAGAGTATCACGGCCACTACAAAAATTAGACAACGAACAGGTTAACTCGTCGTGGAACAATGCAATAGCTACAATCTCAGAACAGGTTGACGATGTTGATAAAAAAGATGTGGCCATCATAGCAAGCCCTCATGCGTCTGTTGAAGAAAATTATATCCTGGCAAAGTTCGCTTCTCTTCTTGGACTGAACCCGCCGGTATTTACGCCTCATGTTGAGAAAGGAAAAGGTGACGGATTTCTGCTTACTGACGATCTCGCTCCAAACGCCAATGGATGCAGGCTGCTTGGCTTTGAAGAGAAGAGTGCTGCCGGAATAGCAGCCGCTGTTGAAAAAGCAAAAGTGGTTTTACTGCTCAGTGACCACCTTGCAGACAGAGGCATAATCACTACTGACAAGTTAAAGGATACATTTTTGGCGGTGTTTGCTACCAATCACTCTGAAACCACGAAAAATGCTGACCTGGTTGTTCCCATCACAACAGCCGCCGAGCATGCTGCGAGCTATGTGAATGTGGATGGCCGCATTCAGAGAACATTTCCCGCTAAAGAGACAAAGTACTCCAACCGCCGCCTTGATCTGGAGATGTCTGAAGGACGACTTGACAGATATGGAACCAGCTTTGATAACTGGATAACCGAAGAGAATAAAATAGACTGCTTGCCCTTATGGAGATTTATGAGTGAACTGGCCGCCTATAAAGGTCTGCAAAACTTTGACTATACTTCGGGGCGTGAGATTATGGATGAGATTGCAGCTGCCAATGATCTTTTTTCTGGTGTGAGCTATGAAGCTATGGACGAACAGTCGGGCATTACTCTCGATAAAACAAAAACAACAGTTAAATTATAATAATTTAGGGGATGGCTGAAGTCACCGTTACATCGTACATCATACTTGGTATAGCACTATTTATGGTGTTAAACTCCGCGGCAATTACCGTATATGCTGAAAGACGTATTGCCGCTTTCATTCAAAACCGTGTGGGGCCTAACCGCGTAGGGCCACTTGGACTGCTTCAGCCTATTGCCGATGTTGTAAAACTTCTGCTTAAAGAGGATGTCACTCCTACCTCCAGCAACCGGTTTCTTCATACCATTGCTCCGGTAATACCTGTGGTAACAGCCCTGATGGCCGTTGCTGTAATTCCTTTTGGTGATGGGATATATGCCACCGATATCAATGCCGGTGTACTCTACCTGCTTGCTGTGGCTTCACTTGGCGTATACGGGGTTACACTTGCCGGATGGGCTTCCAACAGCAAGTACTCTCTTCTGGGGGGCCTTCGCGCAGCTGCGCAAATGGTGAGTTACGAACTCCCGCTGGGTATGGCTGTAGCATCAGTGGTAATCTTTGTCGGCTCGCTGAGCGTTGTTGATATTGCCGTTGCACAGGAGAACTGGTGGTTTGTGTTTTTGAACCCGCTGGGAGCCATAATCTTTATTATAGCTGCCTTTGCAGAGAGTAACCGTACTCCTTTTGATCTTGTTGAAGCCGAACAGGAACTTGTTGGCGGATTTCACACCGAGTACAGCTCCATGAAATTTGGAATGTTCTTCCTGGCTGAGTACATGCACGTAGTTATTAACTCTATGCTGATGGTTACCTTCTTTTTTGGAAGCTATCACCTCCCCTTTGCCGGCTATTGGCTGCCTGAACTCTCACCGGTTGTTAAGGGTATTTTGGATGTAACCGTTTTTGTAGCTAAAACCGCATTCTTTGTCTTCCTGTTTATCTGGGTAAGATGGACTATTCCAAGATTCAAGTATAACCAGGTTATGAAGCTGTGCTGGTCGAGGTTGTTACCGCTGAGTATTCTTAACTTCATCGTGATAGCGGCTATCCTGTTTTTCTTCTTCAACAACTGATTTACAGCAAGTAAGGCCAAGAAATGTATTTAACCTGACTGCTTTCAATATGGAGTATGCCGTCAGGCATCGCCGATATGATAACCCTGGATGAAATCCGGGGTTATAGCGGCTTTATGTCTCTTAAGTGCCATAGGCACGTTCCATTTCACGATTCAGATTTCCAGAGAGCTTTCCGGATGGGTGATGAGGTTGAGTCTGCACGGATTATTCGGACTCATAACCGATCCGTTTCAACGAGTTGAGATATCGTTCGTGCCGTACGGCACTTACCCAGTATTGTGATTTTTTACCCCGGATTTAGTCATCCGGGGTTATCATATCGGCTATCCGCAAGCGGATTTTCATAGTTCAGTACCTCAATCCCAATTCCCTTTAACCCGGCATAAACAGTTCCTGAAAAAAATCCGATCTGAACCCGGGTGGAATTGATGGAACCTCTGTCCTATATTGAAGGATAATTGTCTGTTTTTAATTGAGTGAGTCCTCGAAATAAGAGTCTTTATGCCATTTTCTAAAGAAAGAAAGCGATTCCTGGAGCTTCTTGCAGAGCAGTTTCCCTCTATCCGTGCTGCATCTACCGAGATTATCAATCTGAGTGCGATTCTGGAGTTACCCAAGGGAACTGAACACTTCATCTCTGACATTCATGGAGAGTATGAACCGTTTCTGCACGTGCTTAAAAATGGTTCGGGATCCATTAAAAGAAAGATTGAGGAGATCTTTCAGGATACCATGCTCGATCAGGAGAAAAGAAACCTGGCTACACTGATCTACTACCCTGAGAAGAAAATCCCCCTGATACTCCAGAAAGTTGATAATCCTGCCGAGTGGTATCGGGTCACGCTGTTTCATTTAATCAAGCTATGCAGGGTAATCTCCTCCAAATATACCCGAAACAAGGTTCGAAAGGCACTACCCCCCGACTTTGCCTATATCATTGAAGAGCTGCTACACGAGCAGGAAGGACTCATGAACCGGCAAGAGTACTACAGCAGCATTATCGACAGCATTATAGAAACGGGACGTTCTGAAGCATTTATAACCGAGATGGCACGGCTCATTCAGCGCCTGGCCATTGCGCACCTTCATGTTATTGGCGATGTATATGACCGGGGCCCTGGTGCACACATCATTATGGATAAACTGCTTGAATATCACTCGGTCGATTTTCAGTGGGGCAATCACGATGTGGTTTGGATGGGCGCCGCTGCAGGAAGTGATGCCTGTATAGCGAATGTGATCAGGGTTTCACTCAGGTATGCCAATATGGAGACGCTTGAAAACGGTTACGCCATTAGCATGCTGCCGCTTGTTTCACTTGCCATGGATATTTACGGAGATGATCCCTGTGAGCAGTTCCACCCGAAAGCATCCGGGACATCCCACACGGAGAATGAACTGCAGCTAATGGCACAGATGCATAAGGCGATTACCATCATTCAGTTAAAACTCGAAGCACAAATTATTGATCGCCGGCCGCAATTTCAGATGCAAAACAGAAGGTTGCTTGATAGAATCAATTTAGAGGAGGGTACCATCAACATAGATGGAACCACCTATCCTCTTATCGACACAAAATTCCCCACTTTAGATACCGACAACCCTTTCCAATTGTCGGACCAGGAGAGATCGTTGATGAATAAATTACGGCTCTCGTTTACCAATAGTGAACGCCTGCAGGAGCATACGCGATTTCTCTTTTCCAAAGGCAGCATGTACCTGGCCTACAACGGGAATTTGTTGTACCATGGCTGTATTCCCATGACGCCCCACGGTAAACTTCGCAGTTTCAACTTTGACGGGGTGAACCACAGTCCCAGGGAGTTCATGGACCGGCTGGAACGACTTGCGCGTCAGGGTTATTTCGAAAACGGAAACCCTGAAAAACGGCAGTATGGCCGCGATACCATCTGGTATCTCTGGAGCGGCGCACAGTCTCCGCTATTTGGCAAATCTAAAATGGCCACTTTTGAGCGTTATTTTATTGAGGATCCGGCAACCCATAAAGAGGAGATGAATCCCTATTACGATTTTCGCACGGACGAAAAAGTTGTATCCCGGATACTGGAAGAGTTTGGTCTGGACCCGGATAACGGCCATGTTATCAATGGGCACGTACCGGTAAAGGTAAAAAAGGGAGAGAGTCCGCTTAAAGCCGGAGGTAAACTGCTGGTTATTGATGGCGGGTTTGCCAAAGCCTATCAATCACAAACCGGAATTGCCGGATATACCCTCATTTTCAATTCCTACGGCCTGCTGCTGGCAGCTCATCACTCGTTTCAATCTACTCAAAAAGCGATTGAGGAGGCCAGGGATATCCACTCCGAAACAGAGATTCTGGAACAAAACAGGAAGCGTATCCGGGTTTGCGATACCGACCATGGCATCGAAATGCAGCAGCGCATCGACGACCTGAAAGATCTGCTGAAAGCGTTTCGTTCAGGTATCGTTAAAGAAGATTGATTACCGGTATGGCTTACTGATTATCAGCTACAGGTGAATCAGAGCTCGTTCAGGGCACTGCCCCTGTTACTCTTCAGCCACTCTGTTAAACCTCAAATCGTATACCCTGCCGCCGCTGTAGGTAAATTGGGCGATCTGTCCGTTGTTGCTGCGAATAAAGCGTATCAGGCCAAAGCCCCGTGCGAGAAAAGCGTCCTCATAAACGGGAATAAGTTCAAATGAACTATTTGGCCGGCGATTTAAAACCAGTTTGTCATCCTCCAGCTCAATGTTTAGCTCTGTTTCGGCATCTAGGCTTTGAAACGTTCCGGTATAGATTGAAAGGTTGGTGTTATCAGAGTTTGAAGAATGTACCGGAGTAAGAAGCTCCTCCGGGTATCCCTCTCTGATAACATGGATGAATGGACGTTCTGACTCTTCACTATTTATAAAACGATACGTCGTACTCGAATTACCCAGTTGAAAGTCTGTCGACGATACGGGATTCAGAGCCGGACCGCCATCAATTTTGAGGTCTCCGTTTTCCAGTGAAATCTTCACGTGACGGTAGTTGCGGGGATCAATCCAAATGCCGTTTTTTGAACGGAGTTCCTCTTCACTCAGAGACACCCTCTCCTGTTGTTCTGTTTCAGATTCAAGGACATCCTCACCAAGAAAGATTTTTGAGACTGCGCTTCCCAATCCACCGGGATTTGCTCCCGTTACATTACAGAGCAGTGCCACAGACAACTGTTGGTCGGGATAGTAACTCAGGTACGCCCTGTATCCGCTGGTGGCCCCTGTATGTACAACCTGAGGCTGGCCGTGATCTCTGTTTATCATAACCCCTGAGGCATAGGATATTGTACGCCCTCCGCTGAGTACTCCCTGCTGATGAAACTCCCGGTTAAATTCGTCACTAAAATATCTTGAAGATATAGCATAATTCCATGTGAGCAAGTCTTCTACTGTAGTCAGAAGTCCGCCATTTCCATGCACATTTTCGATGGGCCGGTTTATCGTAAACGTATTTCCCCCTGCGTTTCCGCTGTAGGCTGAACTTCTCCCTTTCACAATCCGTGTATAGTCATCACGCCATTGAGTGGAGGTCATTCCAAGAGGTTCAAAGATCTCTTGGGTGGAGTATTTCGCAAACGACATACCCGATACCCTTTCTACTACGATGGCCAGAAGATTGTAGCCCGAGTTGCTGTAAGAGTAACGTTCGCCTGGCGGAAAGTTCAACTGGGTTTGGCGACTCAAAATGTCGATTACATGATCATGATTGTGGGTGCGATTACCTCGTCCCCATCCTGAAACAGAGGTCACGCTGCCCCAGTCCCGCAATCCGCTTGTATGATTCATAAGATGGCGCAATGTAATCACATCACCATAATCAGGCATCTCCGGAACATAATCTCTGATATCATCCTCCAGTGAGAGTTCACCTTCAAGTGCCAAAAGGATCACCGAAGCCGAAACAAACTGCTTGGATACAGATCCCGCTTCAAAAATGGTGGATGGTGTGTTGGGTACCATATGTTCCAGGTCGGCCATTCCCCACGCCCGATTCAATACATGCCTGCCATCTTTGGAGATACCCACGGCACAACCGGGCGTGTCGGATGAATCCCACCCGCTAAAGATGGCATCCAGTTCTGAAACCGTTTCAGAGTTTGCCGGCTGAGCAGTTACCATGCCGGCAGAAAAAAACAGACCGAACATAATTATGCAGGTAAAGGAGAAGACGTGACGAAAATAACCGTAAGGAAACATGCGTAAAGACTTTTGGTGATGATTTGATTCATAAATAGTGACCTCTTAAAAGAGGATTCACCATTCAATATAAAATAATAAACCGGATAAAGGCATGGTAAAATGTTCTGCCCAATCCATTTACAGAATGGGCCGGGCTCAGCGCGGACTCACCCC
>Ga0207421_10000627_pt1 | contig 45628 bp, 42 predicted proteins | sample SodLakKL_010_SED_4_FD_187542 | JGI IMG/M metagenome (GOLD analysis project Ga0207421, IMG submission 187542) | Alkaline sediment microbial communities from Lake Tanatar, Kulunda Steppe, Russia - 8KL_010_SED (SPAdes) (version 2) | ecosystem: Environmental > Aquatic > Non-marine Saline and...
AACCGAAACCGGGAGGAACTGCTTTCCATCCTGGACGCAGAGTTTTCCCGCCGTTCCCGCCTCCAATGGATCAGGGCGCTGGAGGCGGCAGGTGTCCCCTGCGCTCCCATTCAGGACGTGAAGGAAGCCCTCGCAGATCCGGCAACCCTGGCTCTCAACATGGTTTCTGAAATCCACCACACTGGTGTGGACCTGCGTTTCCGCACACCGGGCAACCCCATCTCCATGTCCAAAGCCATGCAAAAACCTCACGTTTCGCCACCGCTTCTGGGAGAACACACGGAAGGGGTGCTCAAAAACCTGCTCAACTACGAAGGGGAAAAAATAGAAGCCCTTCGAAAAAGCGGGGCCATCATTTCCTGACTTCCCTGAATCCTGCCGACTCCTTCAGACCTGTGGCCAGGGGAATGAGAAGCATGCCCGCACCCAGCACGACCACTCCCGTCCAGCCCTGATGCACATAAACCATTCCGCTCACGGTGATTCCCAGATAGCCGCCCAGGTAATAGAAGAGCACGTAAAGTGAGTTGGCACGCCCCCTGCTCGACCTGAGCTTGAGATTCAGGGTTGCCACGGCCGTGGAATGAACCGCGAAAAAACCGGCACAGATGCCTGAGAGGCTCAAGACCACCGCCACGACGGAGGGAATGAGGGACAAGGCGAGGGCTGCTCCGAATGTCAAGGCTCCGAAGATCATGGTCCGGCCGTTTCCGAACCGGTTGCTCACCTTTCCCGCCAAAGGCCCCATGATGACCCCTATGATGTAGGACAAATAAATGAGCGTGATGGTCTGAGTGGAAGCTTCAAAGTGAGGCCCTGCCAGGTAAAAGGGCATGTAGTTGAAAACGGATGAGAAAACAAAAAAGGATCCGAACCCCACGAAAAGGATTCTCAGGAAATCGGCGCGTCCCAGCAACTGAAAAAAGCCGGGATCCTTTTCGGCGCCACTGTCTTTTTTCTGAAAGGATTCCCGGGGCAGCCATTTGAGGGCCACAAGGGTCGCCCCCAGAACCAGCGCGGAAGCCGTCAAAAAGGCATAGCGCCAATGGAGGGGCGGATGAATCCAACCGCCTAGAAGCCTGCCCGCGAGACCTCCCGCCACCGTGGCGGAAACGTACCAGCCCATGACCACACTGAGCCTGTTCGGCGGCAGGGTTCGTCCCAGAAATGCCGCCAGGCAGGTGGTCAGGGCCGGCAGGAACAAGCCCTGAACAAAACGGGCTCCGATGAGCAGCGAAAGATTATGGGTCAAGGCACAGAACAGGCCGCAGGCGGTGACCATGATCCCGCCCGTGAGAATGATGGGCCTTATGGGCAGAAAGTCCGCCAGCCGGCCGAAAGGGAGATTGGCCAGGGCGATGCCCAAAATGACCATGGAAATGGTGAGAGAGGCCACGGCCTCGCTCACCTGGAACTCCGCCTGCACTATGGGCAGGACGGGCTGGGTGATGTAAATGGTGGTGAAGGTGGCAGCCACCAGGGAAAAGACCGCCACTTCCAGGCCCAGCGATTGCCCTTTGTCCTGAGGATGCGCCAGTGGAATGTCCCTTTCTGTGCCAATGGAGAGCAGGAAAGCAGAAGCTCTGAAAAAAAAGATCAGTTCACTGCCAGCTCGAAACCCACATGGCCGAAAGCGAACCTGTCCCCCAGTTCAGCCGCCAGGCGTGCAGCGGCAGCCTGCCCGGTGCAGTGGCTGACGGCCAAAAGTTCCACATCATAATCCCTGAGAACTTTCACCGTGTGATCGAGGTGCTCCGGTGGATAAAACCCCAGGTGGGTCCCTCCCATGATGGCGTGAATGCGTGACTCGCCCGTGCAGCGGATCACATGTTCCAGAATGTTGATCAGCCCTGCATGAGCGCAACCCAGCAGCACCACCAGCCCCCGATCCGTTTTGATTGCAAGGGAGTAGTCGTCCAGGAAAGGATCCGCCTCCCATCCCTGTCCGCGGCGCACTTTCATGCGGGGATCACCCTGCTCGAAACCGGTGGTGCGGGGAACTTCCCCTGAGACAAAAACCCTGGGAAGGGTTTCATGAAAGGTTTCCACCCATCGAAAGGCGGCCCCCCGGGTGGTGAGGTAAGATTCATGCCATGGCATGCCAATGGAGAGCGGAGCTTGTTCATCCCTGTCGGGCAGGGCCCAGTACCGCTCCCTGAGCACCTGAGGGTGGGCCACCACTTCACAGGGACCGTGCACCCCGAGGAAAGCCAGGAGTCCCCCTGTGTGGTCGTAGTGGCCATGGCTCAGAACCACTTGCGAAACCTCTGTGAGGTCTTTTTTCAGGGCGATGGCGTTGGGGATGAGGGCCAGCCCCTGTCCCGTGTCAAAAAGAAGATTCCCATGAGGGGTTTCCACGTGAGCTGCAAAACCATGTTCTCCAACCAGCCCCGGCCTGGCAACCGTGTTTTCACACAAAACCGTAATCTTGAAACTCATGACAGGACCTCCCCGTATTTTTGCCGTCAGCGGCGTGAAAGGAATCCACTCGTCAGGCAAGGGAGGGGATTCCTGGCGCCCTTGGGATACGGGAACTTGTTTTTGGAAACAAACAACCCTTCAATCATCCGTTTCGAGCACCCAGGCTCACCGCCCTCTTGACACACGAGTTATCATCAACCTGGAAAGAAAATTCTTTCCCCCTCCTGAGAGAGCCAGGTTCCCCTCCTCCTTCCTGGCTCTCTCTTTTTTTCTGTGCAGGGGGGATCATCCCTTTTCCAGCCGTGAAACGCCCCAAGAATTTTCCTTTCCGGTGAAAACCAAGACAACTCTTTCCTTCAGTCTTTCACCTGGCGTGTGGAAAATCACCGCCGGCCAAGTTCACATGAGCTGAAAAGATGGGCAAAGCAAACCTGACTCTCATACAAACGACTTGACAAAGTTTTGCCCGATCACTAGCTTAGCTTGGCACTCATTGAACGAGAGTGCTACCATGAAGATCACTAAGGAGTGAAGCCGTGAACCAATTGTCAGAGCGCGCGCAACAGGTTCTGGAAGCCGTGGTCATCGACCATATTCGAAGCGGCGAACCCGTGGGATCCCGGACCATATCCAAGCGCCACCTCCTTCAGGTGAGTTCCGCAACCATTCGAAACGTCATGGCGGACCTGGAAGAGATGGGGCTGCTGCTTCAGCCCCACACTTCCGCCGGCCGTGTGCCCACGGAAAAGGGCCTTCGCTTTTACATCGACTCTATCATGAAGTCGAAAGATCTGGAAGATCAGGAAAAACGCCTCATTCAGCAGGCCCTCAAGGATGTGCACAAAGACCTGGCAACACTGCTTCAAAAAACTTCCAAGGTCCTGTCGGGGTTTTGCAAGCAGGCGGGGGTGGTTCTCTGGCCCAAGATCACCCTGACCCGTTTGAAGCACATAGAGTTCGTGCGCCTGCGTGCCCATCAGATCATGGTGATTCTCATCACCAAATCGGGGCTGGTCAATCACGTGGTGCTTCATGGGGAGGAAGACGTGGACCAGGATGAGCTGGACAAGTACGGTCGCTACCTCAACGACATTTTCAGGGACATTACCTTGGGGGAAATCAAAGAGCGCATCATCGAGGAGATGAAAAACGAGAAGAATCTTTTTGACGAACTTTATTCCAGGGCGCTGAAAATGACGGACCAGGCTTTCCAGTCCACCTTCGAAAGCAGTGAACTTTACATCGAGGGGCAATTGAACCTCATCAACAATCCCGAATTCAGCGATGTGGAACGGCTGAGACACCTTTTTCACGCTTTTGAGGATAAATCCAAGATCATACGGCTTCTGGACCTGACTCTCAGCAACGCGTCCGGAGTCAAGGTCATTCTGGGAAAGGAAAGCTCCCTGAACGAGCTTTACGAACTGAGCATCATTTCCTCTCCCTACAAACGGGGAAACACCATGCTGGGAGCGTTGGGAGTGATCGGGCCCCTGCGCATGGATTACTCGAGAATCGTTCCCGTGGTTGAATTCACGGCGGCCCTTCTGAGCCGTCTGATGGAAGAGCCCGAATGATGCTTTCAAAACCATGAAAAGGGGCTTCCGTTGAAAAGAAAAGCGTTGGGTCAAGCGGGCAGCGAGACCCCACATGGGTTTCAGGAAAACCCGGATGAAGAAAAATATGCGTCGGGAGGCTCAAAAAGCCCCGGGAGGTGAAACATAAATGGCGGACGAAAGAAAAAAGCAAGAGGAACTGGATCCCAAAGAACAGGGACTTGAGGACGAAGGAGAGGAAAGCATTTCCCGGATTTTTGAGGGAACAACGGGCGAGTCTGAGGTGCTGGCCCAGAAGGATGCGGAAATCGGCAGCCTTCAGGACCGCCTGCTGCGAATGGCCGCGGAAACGGAAAACATCAGGAAACGGTTGGAGAGAGAAAGATCCGAGGGCATTTGCTTTGCCAATGAGAGCCTCATGAGGGATCTTTTGCCCGTAGTGGACAATCTTGAAAGAGCCTTGCAGCACGCTGAGGGCGAGGCCGGTTCCGGAGGGCTGCCGGAGGGCGTGCAAATGACTCTCAAGCTTTTTCTGGACGTCCTGGGCAAGTACGGCTGCAAACCTTTCGATTCAGAAGGCAAACCCTTCGACCCCAATTTCCATGAGGCCATGATGCAGGAAGTGACCAGCGATCATCCCGAGAACACGGTGATCAAAGAGTTTCAAAAGGGTTACACCCTCAATGACCGTCTCCTGAGGCCGGCCATGGTCATTGTGGCCAAGGCCCCCGACTGAATAAAAAAATCTCATGATTTCCGCGGGAAGCCATTGAATGAAGATCAAACCGTCATTAGTTTGTCAACATGTTTCAGGGAGCGGCTGCCTTTGAAAAAACCTGTTTCCGAAAATGATGCAGGCTCTCTCTGGAATGTTGGAACAAAACACACAGTCAACATCATTAGCATGCACTGATTCCCATTATATCTTTAAGGAGGTTATTGAAGATGAGCAAAATTATCGGCATCGACCTGGGCACGACGAATTCAGTGGTCGCAATAATGGAAGGCAAGGAATCCAAGGTCATCACCAATGCGGAAGGCGGGCGAACAACGCCTTCCATGGTTGCGTTCACTGAGAGCGGAGAGCGGCTGGTGGGGCAGGTGGCCAAAAGGCAGGCCATCACCAACCCGGAGAACACCATTTTCGCCGTGAAAAGATTGATCGGAAGGAAGTTCGACACCAAGGAAGTGGAAAACGATCAGAAAATACTTCCCTACAAGATCGTGAAGGCCTCCAACGGGGATGCCCACCTCGGCGTTCGGGGAAGAGAATACAGCCCCACGGAAATTTCTGCGTACGTCCTCATGAAGATGAAGCAGACGGCGGAGGATTATCTGGGAGAGAAAGTGACCGACGCGGTCATCACCGTTCCCGCTTATTTCAACGACAGCCAGAGACAGGCCACCAAGGATGCGGGCAAGATCGCGGGCCTCAACGTGCAGCGCATCATCAACGAGCCCACCGCGGCCTCACTGGCCTATGGCCTGGACAGAAAAAAGGATGAAAAGATCGCCGTGTTCGACCTGGGAGGCGGCACCTACGACATTTCCATCCTGGAAATCGGCGACGGTGTTTTCGAGGTGAAATCCACCAATGGAGACACGCACCTTGGAGGCGAAGATTTTGACCAGTGCATCATCGACTGGCTGGCCGATGAGTTCAGGAAGGACTATGGCATCGACCTCCGCAACGACAAGATGGCCCTGCAGCGGCTCAAGGAGGCAGCGGAAAAGGCCAAGGTGGAACTCTCCTCCACCATGGAAACGGATGTGAACCTTCCGTTCATCACGGCGGATGCCTCCGGGCCCAAACATTTGCAGTACAAATTGTCCCGGGCCAAGTTCGAATCCCTCACCTCGCACCTCATCGACCGCCTCGTGGCCCCCATGGAAAAAGCACTGCGCGATGCGGGGATCACGCGCAACAACATCGATGAAGTGATTCTGGTGGGCGGCATGACCCGCATGCCCCGGGTGCAGCAAAAGGTTCAGGAATTTTTCGGAAAAGAGCCTCACAAGGGAGTGAACCCCGATGAAGTGGTGGCCATCGGTGCCGCCATCCAGGCGGGGGTTCTTCAGGGAGACGTGAAAGACGTTCTTCTTCTGGACGTCACACCCCTTTCCCTGGGCATCGAAACCCTCGGTGGCGTCATGACCAAACTCATCGAGAGAAACACGACCATTCCCACTCGCAAGAGCCAGATCTTCTCCACGGCCTCGGACAACCAGACCGCCGTGTCCATTCACGTGCTTCAGGGAGAGAGGGAAATGGCGAGTGACAACAAGACCCTCGGGCGCTTCGATCTCGTGGGAATACCCCCGGCACCCCGCGGCGTTCCCCAGATCGAGGTCACCTTTGACATCGACGCCAACGGCATCGTGCACGTCTCCGCCAAGGACATGGCCACCAACAAGGAACAGTCCATCCGCATCACGGCGTCCAGCGGTCTCTCCGAAAGCGAAGTGGAGAACCTGGTGAAGGAAGCGGAAGCTCATTCGGAAGAAGACAAGCGCAAGAGAGAACTGGTGGAACTGAGAAACCAGGCGGACACCCTCATTTACAGCACGGAAAAGACTCTTCACGACATGGGGGACAAAATCGACGCAGAAACCAGGCAGAACATTGAATCTCACATGGAAAAAGTGCGGGGCGCCATGGAAAGCGACGACAAGGACGCCATACAGCGGGAAATGGACGAACTGATGCAGGTTTCCCACAAGGTGGCCGAGGAAGCCTACAAGAAAGCATCGGCAGAATCTCAGGAAGGCGCCCCCGGTGGGGAGACCCACGAGGGAACTGGCCATGAAGGGGCCGCAGGCGGCAAAAAGCCCGATGAAGACGTGGTGGATGCCGACTATGAAGAAGTGAAGAAAAAGTAAACCTTTCCTGAAAGCCCGGAGATTTTTTTCCGGGCTTTTCCATTGAGGAGCACCCTCCCCAAAGGCGCATGAACTTTCATGTGCCTTTTTTGGTGTTTTTGGGTTATACAAGGGGGAAAACACTAAAACAGGCGGGAAATGCATTACAATGAGGAATCTGCCAATGATGTCCAGAACCGGCTGCATTCTATGGGCTACCGCCCTTCTTTTTTACCTGGCAGGCTGTGCCGCCCCTTCAAGGCAAACGGGACCTGAAGCCCGCGTTGATTCCACCATGCTCTCCCAGCCCGCGCCCCGGGCCGCGGAATCTTTGTGGCAGCAGGCCGAAAAAGAAAAGGAGGCCGGGAACATTTCCGGCGCCATCGCCACGTGGAACCGCATCGCACAAACCTACCCCCGCAATGCCATCGCCGCCCGGGCACTTCACGAAGCGGGCCGGACCTACCTTCAGCAGGAAGAACCGGACAGAAGCCTTCTTTATCTGGACTATCTCATCTATCACTATTCTGCCTGGGAAGGCATTCAATCGGCCCGCCTGGATCAGATGCGGGCATGGTCCATGAAAGGCAGGAACCAGCAGGTTCTCAGAGAAGCCAATGCCCTGTGGGACGCCGCTTCGGAACAGCCCCGGGTGCGCGTGGGACTGAGCGAACTCATGGCCCGCATTCATGAAGATGACGGAAACACGGGCACTGCCCTTGACTGGCTGGGGGCCGGATTTTCCTCAGCGAGATCCACGGAAGACAAAAAGTCCCTGACTCAGGCAACATTGAAACTGCTGAAGACTCAGCATGAAGAGGGGCTGGACCGGCTGCACGCCATAAACCAAAATGATTTCATGCAGGTTTTCCTGGATTACCGGCAACTCCAGCTGGAAATGGAAAGAACGCCCTCGGAAGAAACCCGCGGAAAACTTCGCGCCCTCCTTCAGGCCAACCCCTCTCATCCCCTTGCGGAAGAAATCCGTCTTTTTCTGAGAAGCTCCGTGATGGAAAAGCAGTACCCCGTTGATGCAGGGCGCATCGGCGTCCTTGCTCCCGTCTCGGGCCCTCATGCTCAATATGGTCAGCTCATGCTGAGAGGACTGGCCCTGGCCAGCAGCCAATGGAATGAACAGAATCCATGGGATCCCGTCACGCTGGTGATCAAGGATGCGCAGAGAGGGACAACGAGGCCGGATGCCGCCCTCAGGACCCTCGTTCAAAAGGACCGCGTTCTCGCCACCATCGGTCCCCTGGGAACCCAGGAAGCCAAAGGGGCCTCACCCGCCGCCAACGAACTGGGAGTCCCCCTGCTCACCCTCGCTCAACGGGAAGAGGACGACACCCCGGACAAGACGTTTGTGCTCCACCTTCTGCTGGACAACAAGGAACTGGTCACCGCCCTGGTTGAGCATTGCATGGAGAGACTGGGCCACACAAGGTTTGCAGTGCTCTATCCCGAGGACCGCTACGGCCAGAGGCTTGCCGGAGTTTTCTCGAAGGTTGTGCAGGAGATGGGTGGCCACCTCAAGGCCAGCGTGCCGTACAAAAGCGATTCCACCGATTTCAAAGGCCCCATTGAACAGCTCCTCAACACCGCCCGAAGAAATGCGCCTGCCTCAAGCATCGAGGCCACGCCCTTCGATGCCCTTTTCATTCCCGACCAGGTGCTGAGCCTTTCCATGATCGCCCCCCAACTGCCTTTCTACAATGTGGTGGGTGTCACGTTGCTTGGCACCAACCTTTGGGCGGAAGGCCCCCTCGTGCAGGCCGGTGGCATTTATGTGGAACAGGCCATTTTCGCCGCCCCCTTTTTCATGGGCAGCGCATCCCCCCAGGTCCTCTCCTTCAGAGAAAAATACAGGGACACCTACAGGGACAATCCCTCCTATGTGGGAGCCCAGGCCTACGACGCATTGACCCTGTTGCTGGAAGCCCGGTCACGCCTTCATCCTTCCCAGATGAACCGGCTGGACCTCATGGATCAACTGCTCGCCATCCAGAACTTCGAAGGCGTTGCGGGCAATTATTCATTCAATGCCCATGGGGAGTTGAACAGGCAATACAAAATTCTCCAGGTGCTCGACAGCGAACTGGTTCAGGTGGGGCCCTAGATCCTCGGGGCGAAACCTCAAGACATGAATGAGGCTTTCAGGGCCTTTCGTGGCGCCCCTTCACAAGAATCGATCTTGAAAAAGGCAAAAACTGCTCATTGAACAGCTTGACAAGCAGCGATGTGAACTTATATTTTTCACGTGTGTTTTTAGGTCGGGTGTTTCCCAGAGGCCCGAATCACTCATATAGACAAATTTCATTGAAATTCATCACCGAACGGTCGGGAGGTCACTGTATGCCCATTTACGAGTATGAATGTCTGGAATGCGGAAAAACCACGGAAGCCTTGCAGAAATTTTCTGATCCACCTCTCGGTCAGTGTGGCCATTGCAGTGGTGAAATGAGAAAAATGGTCTCCATGAGCGCATTTCACTTGAAGGGATCCGGCTGGTACGTGACCGATTACAGTGGGAAAAAGCAGGAGAGCGGCAAGCAGGCGGAAACTGCGAAGCCCGAGGCTTCTTCTGCGACCAGCAGCACCTCAGAGTCTTCATGAAGGCTTCCTGAGCATTGAAATGGGGGAGTGCAGAACTCCTCCGGGTTCCGGCGCAGGGATCACCCCTGAAGGGAACGGGATCACAATTCGCGCCTCACAAAAGCGGGTCCATTCAGCCCGCTTTTTTTGTTTCCCCTTCCCTTCAGTACGGCTCTCCCCTGTGACGGCTCTTCACGGGGCTTTTTCCGGGAAGCGGTCCCATCACGCCTCCGTTCTATCCCGTGTGCCGCTTCATGAGTTTGTGTCCAGGAAAGGAGAATGATTGAACACAGGACTGCTGATGGTTTTCACCGGACAGGGAAAAGGCAAAACGACTGCCGCCCTTGGAATGGCGCTGCGTGCCGCGGGGCACAACATGAAAATTCTCGTCCTTCAATTCATAAAGGGCACGTGGCATTACGGCGAACTGGAAGCCTTGAAAAAATTTGACAACATTGCCATTCAGCCCCTTGGCGCCGGCTTCACCTGGAAAAAGGAGAACCTGGACAAAGACAGGGAACTGGCCATGAAAGGCTGGGAGGAAGCCATGAAAGCCATCGAAAGCAACACCTACCACATGGTGGTCCTGGACGAAATCAATTATGTCCTCTCCCACGGCCTGCTTCCCCTGGACAATGTGCTGGATTTTCTGAAAAACCGTCCTCCCTCATTGCATCTGGTCTTCACAGGGCGCAACGCACCCCCTTCTCTCGTGGAAATGGCGGACCTGGTCACGGAGATGGTGGCTGTGAAGCACCCCTACAAAGACAAGGGCATCAAAGGTCAAAAAGGGATTGAGTTCTGATGGAGGCAGGAGAAATCAAATCGACGGAACTTGAAAAGCTTTATGCAAAAATTCGGAAAGACCCTGCCTGCAGGACGGAAGGGATGGGTTCCATTTTCGTACCGGGCGTCGGATCCCACCAAAACCGCCCCCTGGTCTTCGTGGGGGAAGCTCCGGGAGGGGAGGAAGAAAGAAAAAGAGAACCCTTCGTGGGACCTGCCGGGAAAAACCTCCATATCCTTCTCGGGGAAGCGGGCTTGAAAAAGGACGAGGTTTTTGTGACCAACCTCATCAAGTACCGCCCTGTGACCCCACGGGGCAGCAACCGAAGTCCAACGGAGAGAGAGCGCCGCAGGGCACGCCCCTTCCTTATGGAGGAAGTGGAAATCCTTCAGCCCTGCCTTCTGGTCTGCCTGGGATTGTCCGCGGCAAAAGGCCTTTTGCAAAGACCGGATCTCAAGATGGGGGATGCCAATGGCTCCCTTTTTTTTATGGATCCCTGGAAAATTCTGGTAACCTATCACCCATCTCCACACAATTGGGCCAGTGCTCAAAAAAGAGCCGCCCTTCACCATGTCTTTCGAGGCCTGCGCCCCCTGTGGAACGAATTGAAGGCTGCCTCGAACCCTTCGTGACGGGGCGGATCACACCATCATTCATTTCCATTACGCCATCGCTCATCGCCGTGTGAAGGCGCCTTCGCAGGAGAGCACCATGACGGAAGCGGAAATCAGAGAAAAAGTGGACCTCTACTCGCGCTTTCCTCACAGGGGAAAGCTCAAGATCTGGACCAACACCACAGAATTCATGGATATTCAGGCAGGTGACGTCATCAGCCTGGAAGAGCACCATTTCCTCGTGCGCGGAGAAGAAGTGGAAGGAAGGTTCGGGCTGGACGGAGAGCCCAAATTCTGGGTGAAGAAGGTGATCGACCTGTCCGACGGAAGCTCAAAAATTCTCAAGCTCGTGTTCTATGAATCCTTTCTCATGCAAATCGGTCCCGTGAACATCCGCTGTTTCAGAAGTCCTCGCAAGGAAGCCCGGATTCTGGGCAAGACCAGGGACGATCCCTATTTCATGAAGGGCTTCGACGTGCAGGACCCCGCAGGGAACACGGTCCGCATCCTGGAGCGCATACAGGGGGCCCGATACTACGACTTCATTCAAAACTTCAGCATGGATCACGAAACCTACTTTCACGAACACTTTCCCGGCATTTTCAAGCGACTGATAGACTGCTTTGAGGCGATGCTTCGATTGCACCAAATGGAAGAAGTGCATGGAGACATTCGCAATGACCACATACTCATCGACCGCAAAAACAATCTCTTCACCTGGATCGACTTCGACTACACGTATGAATGGGCTGAAAATCCTTTCGGCGTCGATCTTTTCGGCCTCGGCAACATTCTCCTTTTCACCGTGGGAATGGGCTTTCACAATCTGCCCGATCTGAAGGCATGTGCACCGCCGGGAATGCAGCCCACTTCATGCATGGAACCGGAGGACTTGTCCCTCTTTTTCAAACACCGCATCATCAACCTGCAGAAACTGTTTCCCTACATTCCCGACTCCCTCAACCACGTGCTCATGCATTTCAGCTGTGGAACGGATGTCTTCTATGAGTCGACGGAAGAACTCCTGAGAGACCTCAAAGCCTGTGAAGTCCAGGTTCCCAGCTAGGACTTCCCCGAAACGGACGATCTCAATCCATGGAAAGGAGGCCGAGTGACTATGGAAAACAAGGTCCTGATAGCCATCGACTTATCGGAAAATTCATTGAAGGCCGTCGATTACGTGGGAGACATGATGGTGCATCACCCATCGGTCACCATAACCCTGTTGAACGTGGTTCGAGAGCCCTCCCCCGATGTGATGCCCGATGAAGTGGAACGGGAAGCTTATGTGCGCAAAATGCGCGAGGAAACCCGGCGTCACATGGAGGAAGCCTCCCGGAGACTGGTCTCACGGGGCATTCACGAAAAAAACATTCACATCAAGATCCAGGTCTGCAGCAAGGTGGTGAGCATCGCCGAACTGGTTTTGAAGGAGCAGAAGGAAGGACAGTACCAAACGGTGGTGGTGGGACGCCGGGGCGTCAGCAAGAGAGAAGAGTTTCTCTTTGGCAGCATATCCAAAAAGATCGTGGGAGAAGCCAAAGACTGCGCTGTGTGGGTGGTCGAATAGAAAAGCACTGGCCCCTTTTCGGGGCCTCACTCTTTTGCCCCGTCCATAGAGAGCCTTCACTCTGAACAATTGCCCCCATGCCCGGGCCATTGGCCTTTGAAGCTCTGCCTCTTCAGGACTGCCTGCGGCCAGGAGATCTTTTTATTTTTGACGCGTTTCGACTTTTTTCATAGCTCCCCCGACTTCCGTGGCCAGGTCTTGACCCGTTCCTTCACCTCTGGTTCTGATTCCGCAAAGGGTCCTTATAGGCGATGCCTCACTCCCGGACAAACCTGTTGTAGGCCAGTTCAAACCTGCCACGGACAGAGGAGGGCAAATGAAGCTCCACGCCACAGTCGGGAGGCAGACGGTCCAGGCGCAGAGCGGGATTCAAGGCCTTCAACTCTTTCAGGGGCATTTCAAGCCACCGGGCCACCTGGTCCAGCCTCAGGGGAGTCTCCACCGCCACAGGCACCACATCGTAGACGGGAAACCTTTCGGGACGCTCAAATCCATGCCTCTCCAGGTCCCGCAAAATGCTCGCTGTGGCCAGGACTTTGGGCACGTATTGGCGTGTGATTTTCGGCAGGGCTCCCCCCTTGCCAATCTGCCAGAAGGTTTTTGCGTTCCTGCTTTTCAATGCATTGGACACAGTGCCCCTGCCCGCATTGTAGGCTGCCAGGGCCAGCGGCCAGGAGCCAAACTGCTCATGAAGCAGTTTAAGGTACCGGGCTGCCGCGTCGGTGGACTTGATGGGGTCGTTGCGTTCATCCACCCACTGATCCACGCGCAGTCCCATGTACCTGGCCGTTGGGGCCATGAACTGCCAGAACCCAACAGCGCCCCTGTAGGAGGCCCCGGGCTTGAAACTGCTTTCTATCATGGCCACAGCTATGAGTTCACCCGGCACTCCATGGGAATTGAGAATCTCGGTCATGAGGGGAAGATAGGGCCAGGAGCGCTCGAATGACCTGGCGAATGTCTTGCGACCTTCTTCCCGGTAAAATCGAATGTATCTTTGAATGGCCGAATGATCGGGAATGGACAGGTGAATCTTGTTGCTCCATGTGGGCCCGGGAGGGGACAACCTGGAAGCGTCGGGGGAAGGGGCAAAGGACAGAGCTCCCTCCAGTTGCTGGGGTATGGACCGCCCCTTGTGGGAATGTCCCGCAGGAAAAACTTGCCAGAGATCTTTCTTTGGCTTTGTCCTTGCCTCGACACTGGTTGAAAGAAAGATCAATGTCAGGGGCAGAAACAGAACAATTTTCACAAGACCGTTGCGGACAGCTGACTTTGGTTTCCCCAACTGGTGCTTGCAAAATCCGGAATCAGGCGCCATACCGGTACTCCTCATTTTTCAAAGAAAAGCAATCCCTTTCGCGGACGGCCGAAAAAGTGCCACTGATATATCTTTTAGCAGGAATTGCAGTTCCTTGACAACCCCTGAATCAACCTGCCCCACCCATTGAAGACCATGATTCCCCCAACCGGAAGCCACGAGGACATCATGGCCTGGACAGCCAATGAAATCCCGTCTCTCCACAGAAACCCAATCGCTCCCCCAAAAGCCGCTGCCACACCCAGGCCGTTGCACGCCATTGCCGCATCCTTCATGAGGCCCATGGAGCTTTTACAAAAAGCATGATCCTCGGCACTTTCCTCACAAGAGCTTCATGAACATCTTTGCCAGGGAACAGTTCCTTGCCTTGACACCATTCCCTGAATTTTTTACAGTCTTTGGTCGGAGTGAACAAAAAAAGCTGGTCCAGTCAGCGGCTCACAACGCTCCCCGGCCAAAACTGCACGAAGCGGCCCCACCGGCAAGCAGCTCCGGAACAAGCCCATGCCAAAGCATTGGTGAAGAGGTGTGCAGCCATCCGGGCAAATGTCCCTTCCCGCCAGGAAACAGGCGGGACCCGGAACACTCGAACGAAGCATTCAAACCAAGAAAGAAACAAATGGCAGACAAAAAGGGGCTCAAAACATTTCGAAACATTGGAATCATCGCTCACATCGATGCAGGCAAAACCACCGTCACGGAGCGGATTCTCTTCTACACGGGGCGTTCCTACAAGATGGGGGAAGTTCACGATGGCACTGCCGTCATGGACTGGATGGAGCAGGAACAGGAAAGGGGCATCACCATCACCTCCGCAGTCACCACCTGCCCCTGGCGCGACCATGAACTCCACCTCATCGACACTCCAGGACACGTGGACTTCACCATTGAGGTCGAGCGTTCCCTGCGCGTGCTCGACGGTGCCATCGCTGTCTTTTGCGGCGTGGGGGGCGTGGAACCCCAGTCGGAAACCGTCTGGCACCAGGCTGACCGGTACCATGTGCCCAAAATCGCCTTCGTGAACAAGATGGATCGCATGGGAGCAGACTTTTTCCAGGTGGTGCAGCAGATCAGGGAAAGATTTCAAACGGTGCCCCTCGTTTTGCATTTGCCCGTGGGAACGGAGTCAGGGTTTCGCGGGCTGGTGGATCTCGTCCGCATGAAACAGATCACCTGGGACGATGAAAGCCAAGGAATAAAATTCGAGCTCCAGGAGATCGAACCTCAACTCCGGCAGGAAGTTCATGAGGCCAGGGAAGAACTGGTGGCCAAGCTCGCCGAATGGGATGACGAGCTCATGGAAAAATATCTCGAGGGAACGGAGATCCTTCCCTCGGAACTCATCCCCGTGATTCGCCGAAAAACCCTTGAACTCAAAGCAGTTCCCATCCTTTGCGGCTCCGCATTGAAAAACAAGGGAATCCAGCCCCTGCTGGATGCGGTCGTGGACTTCCTCCCCTCTCCCATGGAAGTGCCTCCCATCAAAGGGATCAACCCCAACACGCAGGAAACGGAAACCCGGCCGAGCAGCGAAAAAGAGCCCCTTTCCGCACTGGCCTTCAAAATCCAGATGGACCAGGGCCGTAAACTCACCTTCGCCCGCATCTACTCGGGGAAGCTTCAGGTGGGTTCGGAAATCTACAACGCCACCAAGAACACCAGGGAAAAGGCATCGAGAATCTTTCAGATGCATGCCAACAAACGGGAACGGCTGGAAGAATCGGCCGCAGGAAACATCGTGGCCCTCATGGGGCTCAAGACGGCAGCCACGGGTGACACTCTCTGCGCCCCCTCTCATCCCATCATCCTGGAACCCGTGGGCAGCTATGAACCCGTCATCTCCATCGCTGTGGAAGCAAAGACCAGGGGAGACCAGGAAAAGCTGTTCGACAGCCTGAGCAAGCTGACCGAAGAGGATCCCACTTTCCGCTACCAGGAAAACGAAGACACGGGGCAGATCGTCATCAGCGGCATGGGAGAGCTGCACCTGGAAATTGTGCTGAAGCGCCTGGAACGAGACTACAACCTGAGTGTGAACGCCGGAAAACCCCAGGTGGTCTATCGCGAAACCATCACGCAGCCATCCCGGGCCGAGGGTGTTTTCGACCGGGATATCGCCGGCACCAGGCACTACGCCGAGGTTCACCTGCATGTGTCTCCCACGGAAAGGGGCAGCGGGAATGTGGTTCTGAACAAGGTCAGGGACGACTCCATTCCCCAGGCTTTCATTCCCCACGTGAAAGAAGGAATCGGGGACGCTCTCAGCAGCGGGTCCATAATGGGCTATCCCGTGGTGGATGTGGAATCGGTCATTTTCGGAGGAAAGTTCCAGGAAGGACTCTCCAGCGAGATCGCCTTCCGTGTGGCCGCATCCGTGGCCTTCAAAAAGGCCTGCGAACTTGCCGCCCCTGTCCTTCTCGAACCTTACATGGCCGTGGAAATCCTCGTTCCCGAAGAGTTTCTGGGCGACGTCCTGGGCGACATCAACCTTCGCAAGGGCAAGGTGGAAAACATCTCGCCACGAAAAGCCATACAGGTGCTCAAAGCCGTTGTGCCCCTCTCCAGGATGTTCGGCTACTCCACCGCCCTCCGCTCTGCCACTCAGGGCCGTGCCACCTTCAGCATGCACTTCTCCCATTATGACCTCGCCTCCGGCACGTGAAAATAGGGCCGGCGTCCACTGCCCCTGCGCCGCCCCCATGCGGGCTGCTGAAAAAAAAGAAAGCCCCGCAAGGGTTATCCCTTTTTCTTTTCGATGGGGAAAAACTCACTGCCTGTGGCGGATCAAAGGAGAAAAACCAATGCGGAAACAGAAAAGCCTTGCGTTATTTGCTTGATATTGAACGGTGAGTCAGATAATAAAAACTGTTTATGGAGTTTTGCAGGCAACCAGCAATGGACATGAAGACCGCTGGCCGCCCCGGGAAGAAAATTCTTCCGGGCGGCAGCATTTTTGAAACTGAAATGGTATGGACCGTCAAGTTTGTTGAAAGGCAGGTGAGTACTGAATGTCGGAGGTCGAAACAAGGGAAAGCATTGAAAAAAAGATACGTAAGCTCCGCAAAGACTTCCAGAAAAATGTTCAACCCGTTTTGCGTCGACACAATTACTATCTTTCCAAGGGCGAACGACGCCGCATCAAAAAGAAAAAGGCCATCAAGCGCATCCAAAGGCGTGAACGCCGCATGATGAGATCAGCATAGAATCTTCCCCGCCCTCAAATCTTTTGAAATCCGCTGTGAAACGCTGAGGAAGAAACATGTGTGTTCACACTCATCCCCAAGAAACATTGAATGGTTAGCCTGCAGTCTCCCCCAAAGACAAAAAAACCCTGAATCTCGAAAGGTTCAGGGTTTTGTCTTTTCGGGGATGCTCTCAGCGGGCCTCAAGGGGCCCGGTTTTCAGCGGCTTTTAAGGATGTTTCTGGCGATGACCAGGCGCATGATTTCATTGGTGCCCTCATAGATCTGCGTGATCTTGGCGTCCCGCATGTGGCGCTCCATGGGATATTCTTTGCAAAAACCATAACCTCCCAGGACCTGAATCCCTTCCACTGCGGCCCACATGGCCACATCGGAAGCGAGCAGCTTGGCCATGGCCGCCTCTCTTTCATAATGGAGCTTGTTCTCTTCCAGCCACGCAGCGCGCAGGGTCAACAGTTCCGCCGCATCCAGCTGAGTCGCCATGTCGGCGATTTTCCACTGGATGGCCTGAAAGTTTGAAATGGGCTGTCCGAACTGCTCCCGGGACTTGCTGTATTCGATGGATTCTTCCAGCGCTGCACGGCCTATGCCCAGAGCCTGCGACGCAATACCGATTCGGCCTCCATCCAGGGTGGTCAGCATCTGCCTGAAGCCCTGACCGGGTTTGCCCAGAAGATTTTCCTTGGGAATGCGCGCGTCTTCAAAGACGAGTTCAGCCGTTCCCGAAGCGTTGATTCCCAGCTTGTCTTCCACGGTGCCCACACGAAAACCGGGTGTGTTTTCAAGATCCACAATAAAAGAACTGATGCCCTTGTACCCCGCCGATTTGTCTGTGACGGCCGCAAGCACACAATAGCGGGCCACATTGCCATTGGTGATGAATTTTTTCTCGCCGTTGATGACCCACTCATCTCCGTCGAGCACCGCCGTGGTCCGCATCTTGGCTGCGTCCGAACCGGCACTGGACTCGGTGAGCCCGTAGCACCCCAGAGCTTCCCCGCTGGCAACGGGCTTCAGGTATTTTTGCTTCTGTTCTTCCGTCCCATAGGCATACACGGGAAAATTGTAGAGACTGTTGCACACACTCATGATGACGCCACAGGAAGCGCACGCCTTGGAAATTTCAATCATGGAAAGCACGTAGCAGATGTAGTCCATGCCGGCGCCGCCATATTCTTCAGGAATGGTGATGCCCATCAGTCCCAGCTCACCCATCTTGGCCACCAGTTCAGCGGGGTGTTCGTGAGTGCGGTCCAGTTCCGCTGCAACGGGCTTGATCTCCCGCTCGGCAAACTTGCGGGCCATATCCTGAATCATCTGTTGTTCTTCGGTCAAAGCAAAATTCATGTTCTTCCTCCAGTTTGAATGGCAACTTCGATGGATTCACGCCAGGTCCAGTGGCACATTGATATCATGAGCCGGCTCAATCCTCCAGGCTCCTGGAAAACTGAGGTTTACGCTTTTCCAGAAAAGCGCTGACCCCTTCCCTGGTGTCCTTGCTGGCAAAACACACGCCAAAAGCTTCCGCCTCAAGAGCGCAACCCGTTTTCAAATCCACGTCCATCCCCCGGTCCACCACCTGCTTGATGCTCCTGAGAACATTGGGTGCCCTGGACGCCAGAAGGTGGGCGACTTTCATGGTTTCTTCCATGAGCTGGTCCGCAGGAAACACCCGGGTGACAAGCCCCATGGCCTTGGCCTGCTGGGCATCGAGCATTTCTCCGGTCATGCAGAGCTCTTTGGCAGCAGCCCTCCCCACCAGGCGGGCCAGCCGCTGGGTGCCTCCAAAGCCAGGAATGATGCCCAGGTTCACCTCCGGCTGACCAAACCGGGCCTTGTCGCTGGCATAGATGAAGTCGCAGCTCATGGCCAGCTCACACCCTCCTCCCAGGGCAAAACCATTGACACAGGCAATGACGGGCTTGGGGAGCGTCTCCAGCCTGAAAAAAACATCCTGGCCCCTTTCCGCAAAAGCTCTGGCCTGAAGGGAATTCATTCTGGGAAATTCCGAAATGTCCGCTCCGGCCACAAAAGCTTTTTCCCCCGCACCGGTGAGCACAAGCACACGCACGTCACTGTCCCCCTGAACCCGCCCGATCACATGGCTGATCTCGTCAAAGGTCTCGGGGTTGAGCGCGTTGAGCGCCTTGGGTCGATTGAAAGTGAGAACCCCCACTCCCTCCTTCGCCTCAAAGAGGATGTTCTGGTATTTCATGAAGCCTTCTCCTTAGCTCTGCTTTTTGACGTTCCAGCCTGCATCAGGACCTTTCGACGGTGATGGCGGAGCCCTGGCCTCCCCCGATGCAGAGAGTGGCCAGGCCCTTCTTGGCGTCGCGCTTGATCATTTCATGGAGGAGCGTCGTCAGAATGCGTGCTCCCGAAGCGCCGATGGGGTGGCCGATGGCGATGGCGCCTCCATTGACATTGACCTTGGAAAGATCCCAGCCCAGATCCCTGTTCACGGCAATGGCCTGTGCGGCAAAAGCTTCGTTGGCCTCCACCAGGTCCAGTTCGCCCACCGACCAGCCGGCCTTTTCCAGGGCGATGCGGCTCGCCCTCACGGGACCCACCCCCATGATGGCGGGATCCACTCCTCCCGAAGCATAACTGCGGATGAAGGCGAGGGGTTTGAGACCCAGTTCCCTGGCTTTTTTCTCGGACATCACCATGATGATGGCCGCACCGTCATTGATGCCCGATGCGTTGCCCGCCGTCACTGTCCCGTCGGCCTTGAATGCGGGCCTGAGCTTTGAGAGGCCGTCCAGAGTGGTGCCCGTTCTCGGGTGCTCGTCCGTATCGAAGAGGACAGGATCCCCCTTGCGCTGAGGGATGGGCACGGGCACGATCTCATCCTTGAAGCGCCCGCTTTTGATGGCAGCTTCCGCTTTTTCCTGGCTGGCCAGGGCGAACTCGTCCTGGTCCTGCCGGCTCACTCCAAATTTCTGCGCCACATTTTCCGCCGTATTGCCCATGTGGTATCCATTGAATGCGTCCCAGAGGCCATCGTAAATCATGAGATCCACCAGCTTGCTGTCCCCCATGCGCTGCCCCCAGCGCGCCTCATTGAGAGCATAGGGGGCCCGGCTCATGTTTTCGATGCCCCCGGCAACCACCACCTCAGCGTCCTCCAGCATGACGGACTGTGCCGCGAGGAAGACCGATTTCAGCCCCGAAGCGCACACCTTGTTGATGGTGAATGCAGGCACTTCATGGGGCAGCCCTGCGCGAATGCTCACCTGACGTGCGGGATTCTGCCCCAGTCCCGCCTGCAGCACATTTCCCAGCACCACTTCGTCCACCTGAGAGCCCTCGAGTCTGGAGCGGCTGAGTGCCTCTTTCAGGGCGATCACGCCCAGATCCACTGCTGAAATGCCCTTCAGAGACCCTCCGAAAGTGCCCACCGGGGTTCGTACAGCATCGACAATGACTGCCTGTTGCATCTGATCCTCCATATTGATGAGAAACGCGGATTTCCTGATCGATCACTGGCAAGCCGAATGCGAAATAGCAGCAGCGCACCCGTTTACCCTTTGCGGGGCCCTTCAATGCACCCCCTCGTGTGCTTGCCCTGCTGCTGATCGGTTCGAAGATGTGCCAGGCTTTTATGGATCATTCTGTTTCCTACATGGATCATCATCATTTTGAAAGCCAAAAGACAAAAGTAGTAAAGATGGAGCAGGTGACGGCATGGACTCTATCCTTCAGGAAAACCCGGCCACCCACGCGAGAAGCCTTCGTCATCTGAAGGAAAAGGCCCCGGAGTTTATGGCTCCCTTTTCTCCGTCCTTGCGTTCATGTGTTTTGAACAATGCAGGAAAAAACGCTCCTTTGTCCGGCCACCCCATACGATGGCACAAGACTCCTGAGAGATTTGTCCGGTTATAGGAAATGGTCTTTTCATTGTCAAACGCCATTTCTTTCCTCCAGGAAACCGTTCCGATTCAAAATCAGGGGAAAAGGAGGGACTCAGCTGCCGCAGGAGGGGGAACCTGAAGCCAGGTGGCGCTGCAAAGGAACCATCCCCCACCGTCCCCTCCATTTTCCTCTTGTGTTTCGACCCTGTACAATGCTAGGTAAATTCCCGTTTCACACTGACCGGCAGGTCGTCTTCGGGAAAAGTAAAGAGAAGGGTGCTTCACAGGGGCCTTTGCCGCTTTTTGCCGCTTGTGAAAATGTGCATATTTTTCCCTTGACTTCTATTGACCCATCTCTATAATCACCTTGCAACTAATTGCACAAGCATGTTCGAGTGAAAGGTACGGCTCAATACTGTAAACAATCGAAGGAGAATATGGCATGGCAAGAAAAGGCTTGGTTCCCCCCCTCGGGAAAGAAGGAAAACTCAAACCGTTGTTGCTCCAGGGCGAAGAGTTGAAGGCTGAGCTGGAAAAAGCAAAAACCTTGAAAAAGGTCCCTATGACGAGCCGTGAAACATCCGACCTCATCATGCTCGGCATTGGCGCGTTCACCCCCCTCGAAGGCTTCATGACTTACAACGACTGGAAGGGCGTGTGTGACAAGTATCTCATGGCCGACGGTCAGTTCTGGCCGGTCCCCATCACCCTCTCCGCCGACAAAGCCCTCGCCGACAGCATTGGCGCCAACGAAGAAGTGGCCCTCATCGACCCCGACAACAAAGATGAAATCATGGGAACCATGAAGGTCACGGAAAAGTACACCATCGACAAGGAACATGAGTGCAAGAGTGTTTTCTGGACCAACGACGCTGAAGGCCACCCGGGCGTTGCCAGCGTCATGGCTCAAAAAGAAATCAACCTGGCGGGCCCCGTCAAGGTTTTGAGCGAAGGCTTCTATCCGACCCAGTTCGCCGAGATCTACCAGCGTCCTGCGGAAGCGCGCAAAATGTTCGAGGAAAAAGGCTGGCAAAGAGTTGCAGCCCTTCAGCTGCGCAACCCCATGCACCGCAGCCATGAATTCCTCGCCAAGATCGCCGTGGAAGTGAGCGACGGCCTTTACATTCACCAGCTGGTGGGCAAGCTCAAACCGGGCGACATTCCCGCCGATGTGCGCGTGAAAGCCATCGATGTTCTCGTGGAAAACTACTTCGTGAAAGACACGGTCATTCAGGGTGGCTACCCCGCGGAAATGCGCTACGCAGGCCCCCGCGAAGCCCTTCTTCACGCGACCTTCCGCCAGAACTACGGCTGCAGCCACCTCATCGTGGGCCGCGACCATGCCGGAGTGGGCGACTACTACGGCCCCTTTGACGCACAGAAAATCTTCGACGACATTCCCGAGGGCGCACTGCAGCTGGAGCCCCTCAAGATCGACTGGACCTTCCACTGCTTCAAGTGCGAGGGCATGGCCTCTCTCAAGACCTGCCCCCACAGCAAGGAAGACCGTCTGCTCCTTTCGGGAACCATGGTTCGCAAAACCCTTTCAGAAGGAGGCGAACTTCCCAAGGAATTTTCCCGTCCCGAAGTTGTCAAGGTTCTTCAGGCCTACTACTCAGGACTCGAGGAAAAGGTGGAAGTCAAGCTTCACGGTGCCGCCACGGGCGATTTTAAAAAGAAGTAAACAGCCAGTAAGTGCAAAACGTCAGGAATCGGAAGGATGGTCTGCCCTTCAACGAACTTTCCAAATCTTTCGTGTGGGGCAGGCCTGCCGGAAGAAGGGAGGTGCGTCACTGAAGTCAGTCACATTAACAGAGCGTGTTCACCGCAGGCCAATGATGCGTATTAACCTTTAGGAGGACAGTTATGCCAAGTTTTGTAATTCTCGAGAAGTGCGACGGCTGCAAGGGCCAGGACAAGACCGCATGCATGTACATTTGCCCCCAGGATCTCATGGTCCTCGACAAAGAGAAAATGAAAGCCTGGAACCGCGCTCCTGATATGTGCTGGGAGTGCTACAACTGCGTGAAGATCTGCCCTCAGCAGGCAGTGGACGTGCGCGGTTACGCCGACTTCGTTCCCATGGGCGCCTCCTGTGTTCCCCTTCGCGGCTCCCAGGACATCATGTGGACGGTCAAATTCCGCGGTGGAATGGTCAAACGCTTCAAGTTCCCCATCCGTACCACCCCTGAAGGCCAGTGTGTTCCCTTCCCCGCCGATTGGCCGACAGAAACGGACGACATCAGGAGCCCCATGCTCTGTACGGAACCCAAGTCCATGGGCCAGGACACTTTCCCCACCCTGAAGAAGTAAGCAACCCTTTTTCCACAGGAGGTTTTAGAATATGGCTAATTTCGAAACTGTAGTCGTCAACACCGACCTGCTGATCATCGGTGGCGGTATGTCAGCAGCTGGCGCCGCCTTTGAGGCCGCTCACTGGGCAAAGAAGCACAACCTCAAAGTGACCGTCGTGGACAAGGCCGCCATGGACCGCTCCGGCGCCGTCGCCATGGGTCTTTCCGCCATCAACCAGTACGTCGCCTACGGCAAGAACAGAAACACTCTGGAAGACTACGTGCACTACGTGCGCCAGGACCTCATGGGCATCTCCCGTGAAGACCTCGTGTACGACATCGCCCGCCACGTGGATTCCTCCGTTCACCTTTTCGAAAAATGGGGCCTTCCCATCTGGAAAGATGAAAACGGCGAGTATGTTCACGAAGGCCGCTGGCAGATCATGATCAACGGCGAATCCTACAAGGTCATCGTCGCAGAAGCTGCCAAGAACGCCATGAACGAAGCCGGCTACAAAGACTGGCTCTATGAGCGCGTCTTCATCGTCGAGCCCCTCATGGACGGCGACAAATGCATTGGCGGCGTGGGCTTCAGCGTTCGCGAAAACAAGTTCTACGTCTTTCTGGCAAAAGCCACCATGGCTCTCATGGGCGGCGCCGTTCACGTATTCCGTCCCCGCTCCGTGGGTGAAGGCCTCGGCCGTGCATGGTATCCTCCCTGGAACGCTGGCTCCACCGCATACTTCACCATCAGGGCCGGCGCGGAAATGACCAGCCAGGAAGTGCGCTTCATCCCCATCCGCTTCAAAGACGGTTACGGGCCTGTAGGCGCCTGGTTCCTCCTGTTCAAGTCCCGGGCCACCAACTGCCATGGCGAAGAGTACATGGTGACCCGTAAAGACGAACTGCCCAAGTGGGCTCCTTACGGCCTCGCCAAACCCATGCCCGCCAACCTGCGTAACTGGCTCGGCATGGAAGACATCATGGACGGCAAAGGCCCCATCTTCATGAGAACGGAAGAGGCCATTGCCAACCTGGCAGCCAAGTACAAGGACGATCCCAAGGCCTTCAAGAAGAAAATGAAGGAACTGGAAGCGGAAGCATGGGAAGACTTCCTCGACATGACCATCAGCCAGGCGCTCCTCTGGGCCGGCATGGACATTCAGCCCGAAGAAAAGTCTTCTGAAATCGCTCCTGCAGAGCCCTACTTCATCGGTTCTCACTCCGGCGCCTCCGGTGCCTGGGTGTGCGGCGCTTCCGATGTCATGCCTCCCGAATATGCCAAAGACTGGGAAAAAGTCGGCCAGTACGTGGGCATGACCACCGTCAAGGGCCTCTTCACCGCGGGTGACGGCTCCGGTGCCTCCAGCCACAAGTTCTCCTCTGGCTCCCACGCCGAAGGCCGCATTGCCGCCAAGGGCGCCATTGCTTACATCCTGGACAACAACACTGCTCCCACCGTCGACGACGCCACCGTCAACAAGTGGAAGGAGACCATTCTGGCTCCCCTGGCTCGTTTCGAGCAGTACGCTTCCGTTTCCAGCGATCCCGACATCAACCATGAATTCATCAAACCCAAGATGTTCATGTTCCGTCTCCAGAAGATCATGGACGAGTACTGCGCGGGCGTTTCCGCTCAGTTCAAGACCAACAAGGCACTGCTCGAGAGAGGCCTTGAACTCCTTGGAATGCTGAAGGAAGACTCTGTCAAGCTGGCAGCTGAGGACCTGCACGAGCTCCTCCGCGCCTGGGAAAACACCCACCGCATGTGGATTGCCGAAAGCCACCTCCGTCACGTCCTCTTCCGTGAAGAGAGCCGTTGGCCCGGATACTACTTCCGCGCCGACTATCCCGACATGGATGAAGCGAACTGGAAGTGCTTCGTCAACTCCGTGTACAATCCTCAGACCGGCGAATGGAACATGATGAAGAAACCCGTGGTCAACATCTGCTAATGCGGTTCTGAGCACGTGACACACCCCCGAGCACCCCCGGTGCTCGGGGTTTTTCTTTTGTCCTCCCTGTCCGCGGCATCGGCCGTTCTTTCCGGCACTTGCCCGCCCTTCACCGCAGCCTTTCCCAGGGGCTTTGACCCTCTCGAATCCACTTTTGTGTTGAAATAAATGCAAATGGTGCGTTAATTTGCAGAGTTGCTTTAAACATTTTTTCACATGAACCACATTTTCACTTACGACCAGAAGGGTCTCAATAACCCCTCGCAAAACCGTCTTGAAGACAAGACCATGGAGGAACGGTAATGGTCCAAGTGCAAAAGGGAAATCGCTCAGTCCTGGTGGTGGGAGGCGGCATGAGCGGCCTGAGTGCAGCCATCGAGGCTGCGGAGGCCGGAATGCAGGTCTATCTCGTGGAGAGGGAGCCATACCTTGGCGGGCGCGTTTCCCGCATGAACAAATATTTTCCCAAACTCTGTCCCCCCAGCTGCGGACTGGAAATCAACTTTCGCCGGTTGAAAAACAACCCTTCCATCCGGTTTTTCACCATGGCTCAGGTGACGGGCATTCAGGGAGAGCCGGGAGAACTGGACGTCACCATCAAAATCAACCCCCGCTACGTCAACAGCAAGTGCACCGCCTGCGGTGAATGCTCCCTGGCTGCGGAAACGGAAGTTCCAGACCCCTTCAATTTGGGTTTGAGCCACGTCAAAGCCGCCTACCTGCCCCACGATTTCGCCTTTCCTCTGCGGTATGTGCTCGATCCCCGAATCCTGGGGACTCCCGAGGCGGAAAAAATCAAACAGGCCTGCCCTTACGGAGCCGTTGAACTGGACATGAAGCCTCAGGAATTCGACCTTCAGGTGGGGGCGATCATTTGGGCCACAGGGTGGAACCCCTACCCTGCGGACAAGATTCCCTACTATTCTTTCGGACAGGCGAAGAACGTCATCAGCAACGTCATGATGGAACGGATCGCCTCTCCCTGCGGCCCCACCCAAGGCAAGATAAAACGCCCCTCCGACGGGGGAGAGGTGAACAAACTGGCTTTCATTCAGTGCGCCGGCTCACGCGATGAAAACCACCTTGCCTACTGTTCAGGAATCTGCTGCCTCGCATCCCTCAAACAGGCCACTTACCTCCTCGACCAGAACCCCCAGGCCCAGGTCACCCTCTTCTACATCGACATCCGCGCTTTGGGCAAGTTCGAGGACTTTTTCAACAGGGTCCAGGCCCACGAAAACGTGACCCTCATCAAGGGGAAACCGGGCGAAGTCTTTGAAGATCCTTCCACGGGTCTTGTCACCGTGCAGGTGGAAGATCAGACGACGGGCAAAATCCTCAGAGACCAGTTCGACCTTGCTGTCCTGGCCACGGGAATGGTTCCGGCCACGGCCCATGATCCCGTTCCGGCTCAAGTCCCCGTGGACGACAATGGCTTCCTTCTCGAAGGCGGAAATTCCTCGGGCATCATTGGCGCAGGCTGCGTTTGTCGTCCCACAGATGTGGCCACCAGCGTACAGGATGCCACGGCGGCCGTTCTCAAAGCCATTCAAGCCTGCAGGAGGTGAAAAAAACCATGAGCCAAAAGCTTGGAGTCTACATTTGTACGGGTTGCGGCCTCGGTGACGCTTTGGACATTGAAGCTCTGGCTGATGTGGCCACAGCCGAATTCCAGGTTTCCACGTGCCGCCGGAATCCCATTCTTTGCAGCCAGGAAGGCCTGGAATCCATTCAGCAGGATCTTCAGGGGGGAGCGGTGGACACGCTGGTCATCGCCGCATGTTCTCCCAGGGTCATGACCGATGTTTTCCGTTTTCCCGAGGACAAGGTTTTGGAGCGTGTGAATCTCAGGGAGCAGGTGGCCTGGTCCCATTCACCCCAGGATGAAGACACGCAGATGATGGCCGAGGATTACCTGCGCATGGGCATTGTCCGCGCACGGGAATCCTCCCCCTGCACTCCATTCGTGGGGGAGGATCTGAGCAAAAAAATCCTTGTGGTCGGCGGGGGGCTTGCGGGAATGACCGCAGCATGGGAAGCCGCCAAAGGGGGATACGAAGTGGTGCTGGTCGAAAAAGAGGAGCAACTGGGAGGGTATGCCAGGAACCTTTTCAAATTGCCACCCCACGTGCCCCCCTACGAATCGCCCCTGGACCTGGATCTCCCTCAGCGCGTGGAAGCCCTTTCATCCCTGGACAACCTGAGAGTCCTCACGGGGGCCCAGGTTTCTCAAATCTCCGGGGCACCCTGCATGTTCCATGTGCACATCACGCAAAATGGAAGCCAGGTCCAGGAAAGGGTGGGAGCCATCGTTCTGGCCAGCGGTTCAGTGCCCTATCCTCCGGAAAAACTTTCACACCTCGGTTTCGGCCAGTTTCCTGACGTGATCACCGCCCCTCAACTGGAACAGATGTTCCAAAGCAATTCGGTGAAGAGGCCCTCCAATGAAGCCCCCGTCAACAGCGTCGCCTTCATCCTCTGCGCCGGTTCACGGGACCCCGAACACCTTCCCTACTGCTCTTCCGCCTGCTGTGTGGAGTCTTTGAAGCAGGCCCGGTACTTCAAGGAGGCCAACCCCGAGAGCGCCGTTTATGTCATTTACAAAGACATTCGCGCTCACGGCACTTACGAACTCCTCTACAAGCAGCTGCAGAAAGACGGCGCCTTTTTTGTGCGCGGCACGGTCACAGGCGTCGAAGACGACGGCTCGGGACAGCTGGTCCTCTCCGCCGACGACGTGCTCACGGGTTCCCCCGTCATGACAGAACCCCTGGATCTCGTTGTCCTGGCCACAGGAATGGTCCCCTCCACCGCCTTTGGCGAAGCCTTCATGGCCCAGTCCCCTCAGGAAGGGGAAGAAGCTGCCATCCCCGTGGACACCATACGTGCCTCCAACATCCTCAATCTTCAGTACCGCCAGGGACCTGAACTGCCCACCCTGAAATATGGTTTTCCCGACTCGCACTTCATCTGCTTTCCCTATGAATCCAGGCGAACGGGAATCTTCCCTGCGGGAACGGTCCGCGCACCCATGGATTACGCGACGGCCATGTCCGATGCCACGGGAGCGGCTCTCAAAGCCATTCAGTGTGTGGAGATGATTCCCGAGGGCAAAGCCCTTCATCCCCGTTCGGGAGATTTGAGCTACCCGGAATTCTTCATGCAGAGGTGCACGCAGTGCAAACGATGCACGGAGGAGTGCCCTTTTGGCGCCATCAACGAGGATGAAAAGGCCAACCCCCTTCCCAACCCCACCCGTTGCCGAAGGTGCGGTGTGTGCATGGGAGCCTGTCCGGAACGCATCATTTCCTTTAAGAACTATTCCGTGGGGATGATCGGAAACGTCATCAAAAGCATGCATGTGCCCGACGAGTACGAGGAAAAACCGCGAATTCTGGTGCTGGCCTGCGAAAATGACGCTTACCCGGCTCTTGACATGGCCGGCATACGAAAACTGCAACACAACGCATGGGTGCGGGTCATTTCCATGAGGTGCCTCGGATCCATCAACCTCATCTGGATCGCCGACGCTCTCTCCAAGGGCATCGATGGCATTCTTCTCCTGGGATGCAAGCACGGGGATGATTACCAGTGCCACTTCATCAAGGGCAGCGAACTGGCCAATATCCGCATGTCGAAAATTCAGGAAACACTCAACCGCCTGGTGCTCGAATCGGAAAGGGTGCGCGTGGAACAGGTGTCCATCACCGATCACACGGAGCTGCCCCGGCTCCTCGATGCCTTCGCGGAACGTGTTCAGGAACTGGGCCCCAATCCCTACAAAGGCTTCTGAGAGAGTTTTCTTCAGTCTATCGGTCAACGACCGTTCCGGTTCTCGAAGAAAAAAAGAGCGGTCTGTTCAAGGAGTCAACACATGGAACCCAAAATCGTTTCTCTGGAAATGAGAGAATACATTGCCGAGATGGGGGGCGACACCCTCAACTGGTGCATGCAGTGCGGTCTGTGCACCAACCTGTGCCCGTGGCGGCTTGTGCCCGGTGAAACCAGCGAGAAATTCAACATTCGTCACATGCAGCGCCTGGGACAGATGGGCATGGAAGGCTTCGAAGATGAAACCATCCTTTTCGCCTGCTCCACCTGCAGCATGTGCCAGACCAACTGCCCAAGGGGCGTGAAGATTGTCGACAACGTGCGGGGAATGCGGGCCAGCCTGGTGGGCGCAGGCATGGCCCCCGCCAGCTTGCGGCCCATTCTGGGGAGTGCCCATGCCAACGGCAACCCCTGGTCCGGGCCCAGGGAAAAACGCATGGACTGGGCCGGGGACCTGGAACTGCCCTCCTTCGGTCCGGACAAAGAGTACTTTCTTTATGTGTGCTGCCATTCCTGCTACGATCCCAGGAGCACCAAAACAGCCCGCAGCATCGTGCGCCTTCTGCAGCATGCGGGAGTGAGTTTCGGCGTGATCGGCACAGAGGAGAGCTGCTGCGGCGAGAGCCTGAGAAAAGTGGGGGATGAGGAGCTCTTTTTGAATCTCGCCCAATCCAATGTGGATCTCTTCAACGGCAAGGGTGTGAAAAAGATCATCACCACCTCCCCCCACTGCCTGTGGACTTTTGCCCATGAATATCCTGAATTGGGGGGCCAGTGGGAACTGGTGCACTACACCCAGCTCCTGGAACAGCTCGTCAATGAAGGAAAACTTTCTTTTCCCAAAAGCCTCCAAAAGAAAGTTGCCTTCCATGACCCGTGTTACCTGGGCCGGCACAGTGGCATTTACGACACCCCCAGGAATCTCATGAAACAGGTTTCCGGACTCACTCCCCAGGAGCTTCAAAGAAGGGAAGCTTCGAGCCTTTGCTGTGCCGGCGGTGGAGGCCGCATATGGGCGGAGGCGCCGGTGGGAGAGCGTTTCGGGGAATTGCGCATTCAGGACGCCGTAGCAAAGGGAGCCCAAATGCTCGCCACCGCTTGTCCCTACTGTGTGAATATGTTAACGGATGCATGCAAGAGTTTGGAAAAACAGGACGACCTGGAAATCATCGAACTGGCTGAGCTCCTGGCGGAAGCGCTCCCTTAGACTCCAAACGGTTCAAACTGTGTCAAGAGCAAACGGGCGGCAAACATCTTCTTCGGGGAGCCGCCCGTTTTTTTGCTCACCCCTGATGTGGATGAAAGGTTCCTTGAAAGCCTTCAATGCGCATCCACAGCATCTGAGAAAGAAAGACAAACCCATGCCCATAAAGCTCGAAGACCTGAAGAATGAACGGCAGGATTATTTCATTGTCCACTGGGAAAACGACCAACTCGTCATGGAACCCCACTGTTTTTGCGGCAGTGAACTGGGTGAGGACTTCTACTGCGCTGCCTGTGACCGAAAATGTGATTGCACATTCCTGGCCTGCAGGGACGGACAGGCCCTCTCCCTGGCGGAGAAGCTCGTCCACGGAGAACCCACCTTCAAAAACTTCAAGGTGTCCCTCATAGGTTGATCTCCAGCCATGAATTCATGCCTTTCAAAACGCAGAGGACCGCCAGGACCCGTTGCCGCTTCAATGAGAGCAAGGCTCCCCTCTCTCATTGACCGGTGATTCCCCAAAACTGTTGAGGAGATTCATGAGCCAGCAAACATCGTCCATGGAAAAACCCGTTCTCACTGAGAAGAGCACCTTCAAATTCGCCTGTGGAGACACCCTGCCGTGTTTCACCCAATGCTGCCGGGATGTGAACATCTACCTCACCCCTTATGACATTCTCCGACTTCGGCGAGCCCTTGGGCTGAGTTCCGGCGAGTTTCTCCACCGCCACACACAGCACTTTCTGGCCGGCTCCACGGGCATTCCCGTCGTTCAGCTGGCCATGAATTCCCAGAACCTTTACTGCCAGTTTGTGACTCCTGAGGGCTGCAGGGTCTACAGCGATCGCCCTTGGGCGTGCCGCATGTACCCTCTCGATTTGGGAAACCGGGAAGGAGAGTACCATCTCATCGTGAATCACGAGAAATGTCTCGGCCTCCTGGAACCCAACGTTCAGACGGTGGGCGAATACCTGGAAAACCAGGGAGTGCAGCCTTATGTGGAAATGGAGCAGGCTTTTCAACAGGTCTTGCCCCCCGGCTTCAAACCCCAAAAGAGCCTCGGCGCCAGCCTGGGAAAACTGCTTTTTCTGGCCTATGACCTGGACCGTTTCGCCCAATTGCTCAAAGACCGAAAGTTCGTCTCCTTCTATGAACTGGACGAGGCTTTGCTCCTGGAGGCACAGGAGGATGACGAGGCCCTGCTGAAGCTGGCGTTCCAGTATGTGAACCTTCAGGCCGAAGAACTGCTCAGCATGTTTTGATTCATTTTTGATGACGAAAGTCAAAGGGGGATTGCCAAATGACCCTGGAGTACACAGCGCCGGAAGAAATTCAAGGCTTGTTGAAACCCCTTGCGGATGAAACTTTTTCCTTTGCCTGCCACCCGGGAGTGCCCTGCTTCACCGAGTGCTGCCGGGATTTGAAGCTTCTTCTCACGCCTTATGACGTTTTGCGTCTCAAGAAGCGTCTCGCCCTCGATGCATCGGATTTCCATGAAGTTCACACGAGGACGGAATTCGATGAGCAGAGGGGCTTCCCCATGGTTTTTCTGGAAATGAAAACGGACGAGAGAAAGACCTGTCCCTTCGTGTCACAAAAGGGCTGCATTGTCTATGAAGACCGGCCCGCAGCCTGCAGGACCTACCCCATCGCACGGGCTTCCCGAATGCACCGCGGCCATGGCCGGGTGCAGGAGGATTATTATGTTCTGCACGAAGAGCACTGCCGGGGTTTCGAGGAAAATCAGCAGTGGACGGTGGAGGAATGGATCAAGGATCAGGGGCTCGAATCCTATCACCACATGAACAACCAGTGGATGGAAATCCTCACCCATCCGAGACTGAACCAGGGAAAGCCCCTTTCTTCCAGGCAGCAGCAAATGTTTTTCCTGGCCTGCTACGACCTGGACAAGTTCAAAAGGTTCATACTGTCCGGCCGGTTCATTGATATCTTTGAACTGGACAGGAAGGAATTGGACGCCATTGAGTCCAGGGATGAAGATCTTTTGAGGCTTTCTTTCAGGTGGATCAGGTTTTCCTTATGTGGCGACCCAGTGCTCAAAATGCGGGAGCAATACAAAAAGGCCCGCTGAAGAGCAGATCCCTTCCATGCACAAAAAAGCCGGGCGGAAATGCCCGAACCGCCCCCTCTCGCCCCCGGTTCATCTTTCGTTGAGTCCATGAAGAAAAATGAGGATTCCGGAAGGAATCCTCATTTTTCAGTTCACACTGCAAAATCCCGAAAGGACTGCAGCTTCGTCAGGCATTACGGTTGAGCGCCAACCGGCGGAATTTTAATCTTCCATGATTTGCGACCGAGCTGCTTCGTCGGACCACACGGGAAGGGGCCCCGATGTGCCCGTTTCAGGATCGTATTTGTGTCTGTACGAACAGGCAGACCGAGTGGTGTCCTCCATGTGCTTCCAGCCACGGACGAAATAGGAACATTCATCGTTGAAACACACGTAAAAATATTCAGCACTCCACGTGGACATGGGTGGAACACTCCACTTTTTCATTTTCTCGCCGCAATGGGGGCAGAGACTCTTGTCTTCCATTGGTGTCTCCTCTTGCATCTTCATGATTATTTTCTGAAAAAAACAGACTCGGGATTCAGAGTGGGCTCCGTGAACCTCATGCCAACGGGCAAAGGAAACTTTCTGTTCAAACGTTGCCACACCAAGAATTAGTTAACCACTTGTGCACAAAATGACAAGGGAGCCCCACCCTTCCGACCTCATTGAGGCATGTGGTCTGCAGCCTTGAATTGACGGTTTTTCATAAAAATCGTGGTGAACTGTCTCATGGTCTCCTTCATGACACTCTCGTAATCGGGAACATTTTTGTCAAAAACATTTCCAATCTTCTCATAGGAAAGATTTTGCAGATCATTGGCCATTTTGAGATACTCTTCCCGAACCTCGTCGGGAAGGGCCTTGATCATGTTTTGTCCCAGGAGGAATTCAAAGAGGCCATACATGTCTTCCAGAAGCTTTTGCATGGCCTCCGGTTCGTGAGTTTCCCCCTTCTTTTCCACGAGGGCCTTGCAGAACTTCATGATATAGGGATTCCGCATGGGCACACCAGGAGCTTGTTCTCCGGGGGCCAACTGATTCATATCCTTTTCCACCATTCTTTTTCACTCCCATTGGAATCTGCTCGACAATGTTCTCTGCTTCTGCGAATGATCTTCGTAACAGATAATCCCGCAAATCTCAAACAAGACCTGCTTTTTCCTTTTCCCTTTGGAAAATAAACCCTTGGAAAAGAGCAAAAGACCGGGCTCACACAATGCCATAGATGCCCGGCAGCCTGTCCTGAAAGCAGGGAATCTGACTTCGGAAATCTTCCAGTTCCCCGGGTTTCAGCGTCCCGTGAAAGAACCCTTCATCATCTTCTCCCTGTCCAAGAACGATCCCCCGAGGGGAGACGATGGCCGAACGGCCTCCATATTTCAACTTGCCGCCACCTCCCGTGCCATTGCAGCCCACAACAAAAAGTTGATTTTCCAGGGCTCGGGCCCGCAGCAAAAGGGACCAGTGTTCAACCCTTGCCCTGGGCCACAGGGCTGGAACACAGAGGATTTCCGCACCCTCCAGGGCCAGTTTGCGCGCAAGTTCCGGAAAGCGCAGGTCGTAACATATCATGACGCCCACTCTGCCCGCGGAAGTGGCGCAAACCAGCGTTTCCTCCCCCCGGGAAAAGTGAAGGTGCTCCTGAGCATGGGTGAAAAGATGGATTTTGCGGTACCGCCCGGCCATCCGTCCATCCCCGTCTATGACATGGGCCACATTGTAGATGCGGCCGCCCTCCAGTTGGGGAAGGCTTCCCGTGATCACCAGGTTCAGTTTTTGAGCCTGCGTTTTCAGCTCTTCCTCAAGGCCAGGGCTTTCAAGAGCCATTTGACGCAACCGGGCATAATGAAAGCCGCAGGACCACATTTCAGGAAGAACCACCAGACTGCATCCCTTCTCCTTCATTCGAAGAAGTCCTTCTTTCACCTTTTTCAGGTTGCCCTGCACATCCCCTGCAACCACATCAAACTGAAAGCATCCGGCAACGGTTTCAACCAAGGGAAAACCTTTCTTTTGGCGCTCGTCTTGTTTTTCATTCCTGGAAAAGGTAGAGCATTGTGCAATCGATTATAATTAACCCAAATTTTCTTTTGAGCCCATGGTAAAAAACCGTGCAAATTTCGCCACACGCCATAGAGTGCCTTCGCAGGGGGAATTCCACTGGAAACAGGTGGCCCGGTCACCTTTGCGTTGCCCTTTCAACAGGAGGCTTGTGATGATCCACCCAAAGGATGATGTGTACGAACGTCTGGCCGAACACCTTGACCGCCTTCCCGCAGGCTTTCCTTCAACAGCCACGGGCGTCGAAATACGCATTCTCAAACGCCTCTTCACTCCCCTGGAAGCGGAGGTTGCCCAGCTGGTCACTCTGCGCCCCGAGAAGGCTCCCAGGATTGCCGAAAGAAGCCGGTGGAACCCGAAGGAACTGGAAGAGCATCTCTTTGCCATGTCCAAAAAAGGCCTGATTTTCAGAATTCGAAAGGGAAGGGAATTCCGCTACATGGCCGCACAATTCGTCATCGGCATATGGGAGTACCACGTGAACGACCTGGACCCCGATCTCATCAGGGATGTGAACGAATATCTTCCCCATTTTTTCCACAGGAAACACCAGGCCAGCACGCCCCAATTGCGCACCATTCCCATTTCCGGAGCCCTTCCATCGGGGCAGGCGGTGATGCCCTACGAAAAAGCTCGCCAGCTCGTCCGTGCACAGGAAAAAATCGTGGTGGCACCCTGCATCTGCCGCAAGGAGCATCAACTGACAGGAGGGGGCTGCGGCAAACCCATGGAAACCTGCCTTGTCTTTGGAAACGGCGCCACCTATTATGAAGAAAATGGCCTGGGCCGCCCCATCTCCACGGACGAAGCACTGGAGATACTGGCCAGCGCCGAAGAGCACGGACTGGTGCTCCAGCCTTCCAACGCTCAGAGCATTGTCAACATTTGCACCTGCTGTGACTGCTGCTGCCAGATTTTGAAAAACCTGAAAGTCCTGCCCAATCCGGGCCAGTATGTGGCCTGCAATTTCGTGGCTCAACTGAGCGAAAGCCTTTGCAGCGGCTGCGGCGCCTGCGCCGCCTCCTGTCCCATGGATGCGCTCCGGCTGGACCATGAAAAAGCCCTGTTGATGCCCGAACGGTGCATCGGTTGCGGGGTCTGCGTTCCCGTTTGCCCCGAAGAAGCCCTGGCCCTCGCGCAAAAACCGGAAGAAGAACGCATCACTCCGCCGGCCCACCTGCTGGAAACCTTCAAAAAGATTCACGGGGAGAGGATGTCCAAGCTCAAAGCGCTGCAGGCGCAGCCGGGGGACAAAAGCTGAGCCGGGGGCACGTTCCATGGGGCCAATCTTCAAGGGTGACACGGAAAAAACCATGGGCATCCCTATAGGGGAACGGGTTTGCAGGGATGGTTTGGAGTCCTCCCCGGACCGGCTTCCCAATGCTGCCCGCTTGAATTGTCTCACCCAATGTGAAAGCCCCTTCGCGTCATTCCCGCGCAGGGGGCAATGCAGTCTTTTCAACATGTTCTGGATCCATGTCTGCGAGGGAACGACAGAGCAAAACAACACACAATCCCTCAACTCAACAACATTGCCGGCTCCCCCCGGAAGGCATCGTGTTGTAAAAGGGTTGAAAATCCATTAGAAAAGATCTTTTGAGAAAAACAACTCCGGGGGATGGCCGCGCCACGGCATGCCCCCTTGGGGGATTGAAAGAATTCTTGGCTGAAAGGTGAAAAAAGATCATGGCGACCGTTCAGAAAACCTACCAGGAAATCAATGAGAAAATCCGTAAGGGGCAGGCTGTGGTGGTGACAGCCGACGAGATGGTCCATATCGTGAGAAAAAAAGGAACGGAGCGAGCCGCCCGCGAAGTGGACGTGGTGACCACGGGCACTTTTGGCCCCATGTGCTCTTCGGGAGCCTTCATCAATTTCGGACACACTCAGCCCCCCATAAAAGCATCGAAAGCCTGGCTGAACGATGTTCCCGCCTATGCGGGCCTTGCGGCAGTGGACCTTTACATCGGAGCCACGGAACCCACGTTCGATGACCCCCTCAACAAAATCAGCCCCGGTAATTTCGACTACGGTGGAGGCCACGTGATCCACGACCTCGTGGCGGGCAAAACCATCAGGCTGCGGGCGGAATCCTACGGCACCGATTGTTACCCCAACCGCCACGTGGAATTGAACGTCACCCTGGAGGACCTTCCTTATGCCGTTTTGTGCAACCCGCGCAACGCATACCAGAACTACAACTGCGCCGTGAATTTGTCCTCCAAGACCATTTTCACCTACATGGGTGTCCTTAAACCCAGAATGGGCAACGCCAACTACTCCACTGCGGGGCAGTTGAGCCCCCTTCTCAACGACCCCTATTACCGGACCCTTGGTTTGGGCACGCGCATTTTTCTTGGGGGAGCTCAAGGGTACATCACATGGTTCGGCTCCCAGCACAACCCCGGAGCACCCCGCCTGGCCAGCGGAGTTCCCGCCGCGCCTGCGGGAACACTCATGGTCACGGGGGACCTCAAACAAATGAAGCCGCGCTGGCTCCAGGGCACCAGTTTCCAGGGATACGGGTGTTCCCTGGCAGTGGGCATCGGAATACCCATTCCCATTCTCAATGAAAAAATGGCGTTTCACACAGGGATCTCCGATGAAGACATCATGACGCAGGTGAAAGACTACAGCTTCACCCGGCCGGAACCTCTGGCCCGGGTGACCTATGCCCAGCTCAAGTCTGGAGCCATCACCGTCGAGGGAAAGGAAATTCCCACGGTGCCCCTGTCGAGTTATGTCCGGGCCCAGGAAATCGCCAATCTTCTCAAGCAGTGGATACAAAAGGGCGAGTTTTTTCTGGGGGAACCTCAACACCTTTTGCCCACCGTTCCCGAGGATGACCAGAGCGTCCTGGATCCATCCCGGCAGGAAAGTCCTCCCCTGGCATGAAACTCAAAGGAATGGACCTTTCACAGTTTCCCGGGCTGAAAGAAAAATGCCGGCGAATGGCGGAAAATCTCCAGCCCTGCACAACCATAGGTGTGGCCTTTTCGGGTGGAGTGGACAGTGGATTTCTTGCATGGTTCCTTCGGCACATCCTCTCCAGGCGGGTCCACGCCCTGATGGCCCTCTCCCCTCTCGTGAGCGACCGGGAAAAACGACTGGCCCGGGAGGTTGCCGAGCAAATGGACCTGGACCTTCACTTCGTTCACGTGAACCCCCTGCTGCAGCAGGAAGTGCGAGAAAATTCTCCCCGGCGCTGTTATTTCTGCAAACACGTTCTCATGCAGGCCCTTCGTGAACGGGCCCTTCACCTTGGATGCGGGACCCTCGTGGAAGGAAGCCACGCAGAAGACCTTCAATCCCATCGGCCGGGGCATTCCGCTTTGAAGGAACTGGGCATTGCAAGCCCCCTTGCCCAGGGGGGCCTCACCAAGGGCGAAGTCAGAACGCTGGCCCGCGCTGCGGGCCTTTCCCTTTGGAGCAGGCCCTCCCAGTCCTGCCTGGCCACAAGGGTTCCCCATGGTGTGGAACTGTCCCGCGAGCTGCTCCAAATCATTGAGGAGGCCGAAAACATTCTCTGGGAAAGGGGATGCCGCCAGGTGCGGGTGCGCGTCCATGAGCATCTGGTCCGCATCGAAGTGGATCCTCGGGACATGCCCCTTTTTCTGGACGGGGGTTTTCGAGAGGAAATCCTTGAGTTTTACAACAAATTGGGCTTTCTGCACGTGGCGCTGGACCTGGCCGGTTTTCACAGTGGCAGCATGGACAAAAAGGGTGGAGGAATCCCATGAAAAGACAGGTTCTTGGAAAAACCCGGAAAATGCAGGTTAACAGGCAGTCGCATCAGGCGCAGACCAAAGAGAGGCGGTGATTCATCGTGTCCGGAAGAGTCAAAGGAATCGGACTCCTTTCAGGAGGACTGGACAGCATCCTCGCTGTGAAGGTTCTCCAGGAGCAAGACCTTGAAATCCTCGGAATCACTTTCGCGACCCCCTTTTTCCAGGCGGAGCCGGGCATCAGGGCCGCTCACACGGCGGGCATTCCCGTGAGGGCCGTGGACATCACCGAAGAATTCCTTCACATGCTTCGAAAACCCCGCTATGGCTACGGAAGCCAGATGAACCCCTGCATCGACTGTCATGCCCTCATGCTGCGAAGGGCGGGAAGGATCATGGAAGAAGAGAAGGGGGATTTTCTGTTCACGGGAGAGGTCCTGGGCCAGAGACCCATGAGCCAGCGCCGGGATTCCCTCAAGAGCGTGGAAAACCTTTCCGGGTACGGAGGCCTGGTGCTGCGCCCCCTGAGCGCCAAACTGCTGGATCCCACCCGAGTGGAACAGGAAGGACTGGTGGACAGGGAGCGCTTGCTGGACATTCATGGACGCTCCAGAAAACGCCAGGTGGAACTGGCTGAGCACTACGACATCCAGGATTATCCCCAGCCCGGAGGGGGATGCATGCTGACCAAGGAGGGCTTTGTCCGCAAGCTTCGTGAGCTCATGAGTCTCTACCCGGACGCATCGGGACGGGAAGTGGAGATGCTCAAGCATGGCCGCCATTTTTACCTTCCCGGGGACATTCTCTTCATGGTGGGCAGAAATCTGCGGGACAATGAGAAGCTGGAAGCCCTCTGTTCCTCGGAAGATGTCCTCCTGCGCGTGCCCGATTACCCCAGCCCGGTGGGAATCATGATACGGCCCCCTTCCCTTCAGGAGAAAAGTCTCTCCCTTGCAGCCCGGGTGCTCATCGCCTACAGCGACGCTCCCTCCAAAAATTCCATTCGTGTGGCGTGGACCCACAAAGAAAAACAAAATGTCCTCACGGCCGACGGCATGACGAAGGAAGAAAGTCAAAAGCTCATGATCGCCTGAGCGGGAAAAGGGCCCCCCTCAAAAGCATGCCCTTGTCCCCTGAGGGCTTGTTTTCGTCCCTCTCAAATGAGCCGTCACAGGTCCGTCGAGGACAATCTTTCCTGCCCTCATTGCTTCAGGGCGTGATCGCAGAGGGAGTTGAGGGGGCAACCGTTTGTTTTGGGTTTTCGAGCCTGGCAAAGGTTTCTCCCGTGCAAAATGAGCTGGTGGCTGAAAGTCACCCAACGTTTTTCGGGAATGACCTCCATCAGGTCCCTTTCGATTTTTTGGGGATCTTTTTCCAGGGTGAGCCCCAGCCTTTGGGAGACTCTCGCCACATGGGTGTCCACCACAATACCCGGCACGCCATAGGCATTTCCCAGGACCACGTTGGCCGTCTTCCGGCCGATTCCTGGAAGCCTGACGAGAGCGTCCAGATCTTTGGGCACTGTGCCCCCGTGATTTTCGTGAAGCACCCGGCAGCACTCCTTGATATTCCTTGCCTTGTTGCGGTAAAAGCCCGTGGACCGGATGGCTTCTTCCAGCTCCTCCAGGGAAGCCTCCGCAAAAGCCTGAGCAGTGGGATACCTTTTGAAGAGGGCGGGAGTCACCTTGTTGACCCGCTCGTCCGTGCACTGCGCCGACAAAATGGTGGCAATGAGCAGCTGCAGGGGATCCTGATAATGGAGAGAGCATTGTGCCTCGGGGTAATGTTCATCGAGAATGGCAAGAATGGAGGGAACCTTCACCGCAGCAGAGGGATGGTTTCCCTTCGGCTTCGCCTTTTTTACCGGGGACATGAGTTTCCTTTCAAGAGGGGGATCGATGGGCGGGACTCCCTTGGAGGGAAAACAATTTTTGTGTCTAAACGGGCAAACTCCCATTGGATTTCCAAGACAAAACAATTATACTGTGAATCAAAAAAGAAAACAGTTCAGGAGCCGTTTTGCTGTGCATAGCAACATTCACCTGTTTCCACAAGACTGGAAACGTCCGTGAAACAAGAAGGCACACATTTAAAAGGCGCGTCCATTTGAAGGAGGCAAATTCTCAGAGTATGTTTGAACGACACTTTTTTCATTGCGGCATCCTTGAGGACACAACATTTTCGGCAAACACTCCTTTCAAAAGCATCCAGAGGGAAAGGCGGCAAATGTTGAGTCACGTCATCCTGTGTCCTTTCTGCGACAATGGACATCCCATTCCCATCGATTTCGACTCAATTCATCGATGCACCTGTGGCGCGTGCTACAAGATTTGCGGGAGCCAGTCCCTGGAAAAGGGAGTGGGGGACATTGCCCATGAACTCTGGAACGGTGAAGAACTGGACTTTGTGCGAACCATTCCCGTGGACTTCTGCAACATCGTCATAGAAAAAGATTTTGATCGATTGCTCTCCATCAAGCAGACTTCCGAATTCAGTGTGATGGAACGATTTTGCAAGTACGATTCAGAAAATCATTTGAGCCTGGTGTGGGTGAAGCGGTTGTTCTGACCCGCTTTCTTCATTGTGAACAAGCATTGAAGCTCCTGCAAAGCCCGGCTTTTGTGGCAAAAGGAGCGTTGATGGGGGGAAAGGCTCCCGGAAGGGGCCTTTTTTTTATTTTTGCCCTGCTCACAGGGCAGAAATGAGGCCATGTCATGCAAAAGTCGGTCAGTCAAGTGGCGATGGAATCCGCCGGCATACGGTCGGCACTCGGGCAGATAGCGGACGAAATCCTGAAATCCCCCTCAGACCCTCTCAGGCTGGTGCTCATAGGAATCCACACGGGAGGAGTGCACCTCGCCAAAAGGCTTCAGACCATTTTCCTGAAGGACCATGGCCTTTCCATCCCCATGGGCACCCTGGACATCAATCTTTACCGGGACGATTGGACCCGGCTGCACAAACAGCCATTGGTGCGCTCCACGGACTTCCCTTTTCCCGTGGACGAGCATGAAGTGGTGCTGGTGGATGATGTCCTCTACACGGGCAGAACCATCCGTGCGGCCCTCGACGCCATCATGGACTATGGCCGCCCCCAGAGGGTCCAGCTGGCTGTCCTCGTGGACAGAGGTCATCGCGAACTCCCCATTTGTGCTCAGTTTGTGGGCATTTCCATGCAGACGGAAGCGGAGCAGCAGGTGCATGTGGTGCTCTCCGAAAAAGAAGATGAAGACCGGATCCTCATCGAAACACCTTCCCCTTGAGGACCGTCCGGCAGCAGGAGCGATGACCATTGCCGCAAACTTGTCCAGAAAAGGCGGAAGGACATTTTTCATTTGAAAAAGACACCGTCCCGTGCTACACATTGATTTGTTCAAGCGGGAGTAGCTCAGCTGGCTAGAGCATCAGCCTTCCAAGCTGAGGGTCGCGGGTTCGAAGCCCGTCTCCCGCTCCAGCAAATTCAAGGACTTGACGGAATTTCCGTTGAGTCCTTTTTTCTTTACTTACGCATCACGTGCGTGATTTCCAGTTTTGCTCCTACGTACGCCAACTCCCCACCTCCCCTGTGAGTTGCCTTCATGGCCCCCTTTGCAATCAACCATGACACCCATGAGAAAAAGCGGGGAAAATTTAAGTTGTCATTATGACACCTGGTCCAGGCAATGCCCCCTGTGTCGGCGTGGTTTCGCGTGGATGGTGAGGCGTTGCCTTGACAAGGTGGAGATGGAACGATTTTGGCAAACCCTCAAGCGTGAAGATATTTACCTGAAATCTTTACGCAACCCCCAATTGAATGCTGGAATAGGGTAACGCAGTTTCTCCTGCGATACGACTTCGACAGGGTTTTGCAGATAAGGGCGAAGATCCTGGAACTTCTGGAAGAGATAAACGGGGAGCTGTCCGTTTTTGATCCCCAAAGCCAGGTTTCCCGTTTCAACGGGATGCCCGCCAATGAGAGCCTTTGCGTTTCCCCAGGATTTCAGGAAGTCATGGGCATTGCCCGCAAAGTGCACACCTTGAGCAACAGGTCCTTCGACACCACCGCAGCCCCGCTCATAGCCCTGTGGGGATTTGGAGAAGACGGGCTTACCTGGCAGAAACCGGCGCCACAGGAGATAGAAGCCGCCATGGAACGGGTGGGGCTGGACCTGGTGCACATGGACCAATCCGGCTGCCTGAGCAAGGCCAAGGACGGGATCAGGCTCAACCTGTCCGGAGTGGCCAAGGGCTATGCCGTTGATCAGATTGCCGGGCTGCTGGAAGATCTGGGACAGGAATCTTTCCTCGTATCCATCGGCGGAGACACGCGCGTCAGGGGGCCAAAACCGGACGGTTCAAGCTGGCGCATAGGCATAAACAGGCCCCTGCCCGGAGCTGACCTGAAGGATGTGATTGAAAAATTTGAAATGAACGTGGGGGCCGTGGCCACCAGCGGGAACTACCGCAACTATTTCCGCACGGAAGACGGGTTGTTCGGCCATATCATCGACCCCGCCACGGGATATCCCACCCTGAACGGCACAGTGAGCGCCACTGTGATTGCGGACACCTGCGCCCTGGCTGACGCCCTGGCCACTGGCCTGATGGTCATGGAAAGCACACAAGCCCTGCAGATGATAAATGGCCTGGAAAATGTCGAAGCCCTCATCATTCAACTGACCCCCGAGGGCGAATACCTCCTGAGCAGGAGTGAAGGTTTCTGAAGAGGGTCATGCCTGACGGCCCTGCCCGTTCAGACCATGCTGGAAAGCGCCCTGTATGGCAACGGGCCTCATGATCATGCAGAAATGAGCGAAGGCAACGGTGGTTCCGCCATCGGGGTTTCGGGGCAAGGCATTCACCCGAAAGACACAGTGCTTCCCGTGCAGCTCCGCAGAAAATGACATAAGGTGAAGATCCATTTCACCTTGCGGACACCCCGGCGGCGAACTTTGCGCAGGCACGCAATGGTTTTCGCAGGCCGATCTCATAGGCCAATGGGGTGGCAATGAAACAACCATCGCACCCCGCGCACGATTATTTGTTGAAGCGAGTTCGAATCAACTGGAATTTCGCTTGGAATTTTGCTGTAACGGGTACCCCACCATAGCAGGTGAGCAACCGAAGGTCATTTTTTCAATCCATCGGTACCTGGTGGCATGGCTCAACGCCCATCGCGGAAACCCGCAGGAGTTCCAAACTGTGAACACAGCCATTGATCCCAATCTGGAAACTTTCATTTTCATGACCACCGCCATCTTCATGGAGGCGGCCCCCTTCGTTCTCCTGGGATCACTGATCGCCGCCCTTTTTGAAACCTTCATGTCCCAGGACCGCCTTCTTCGAATGGTTTCCCGGAGGAAATCCCTTCAAACTCTCTGGGGACTGGGAGCCGGACTGGTTCTGCCCACCTGTGAGTGCGGCGTGGTTCCCATCGTGCGCCGCTTCATGGCACGTGGCATTCCTCCCCAAATGGCTTTCACCTATATGCTCGCCGCGCCCGTCATCAATCCCCTGGTGCTTTTGTCCACGTATGTGGCCTTTCGGGGAGACGGGTGGATGGTTCTGGGCCGGGGGTTCTTCGCCCTGGTGGTGGCTCTCGCGGGGGGCACAGCGGCAGCTCTCGTGACGCAGTACATGGGAAAATCAAGACCGGCGCCGGCGACAACGCCCCTGCCCATGGCGGCGACGGGCCTGCACCATCACCAGAACTGCCAATGCTGCAGCATGGAAGGAAACAGGAAGGAGAGATCCCGCTTCGTCCGGGTGTGTGTCCTGACGGCACAGGAATTTTTGGAAATGAGCAAGTACCTCATCATTGGGTGCGTGGTCGCAGGACTTTTCAAAGCCTACCTCTGGGGAGCCTGGGGTGGGTTTCTTTCCATGCTGGCGGGCAGCCTCCACCTGTCCGTGATAGCCATGATGTTCATGGCCATTCTTCTGTGCATCTGCTCGGAAGCGGATGCCTTCGTAGCCGCATCTTTCTGGGCGTTCGGAAAAGTCCCCCAGCTTGCCTTCATGGCCATCGGTTCCGCCGTTGACCTGAAGCTCATCTTCGCCTTCTTCGCCGTTTTCGGGACCCAGACCGCCCTTGTCCTGACGGTGGTTCCCACCATTGTCGTCTATATTCTCTCCATCTTGCTGGGAACATTTGTGTGGTGACACCATGAAAAGAATCTTCACACGCATCTTCCATTCGGTGGAAGGCCTCCTGCTCATAGCCCTGAGCCTCGCCATGGGCCTTCTCATGGCTAGCGGCAATCACTGGCTCTACATAAGCCCCCGTTTTGAATGGCTTTCCCAGTTGACAGCCCTGGTGCTGCTCCTGGTGGGAACTCTGACAGCCTGGCGCCCCGGACGGCGGCCCCGACTTTCCGCAGTCATTATCTTTGGGGGATTTGTGGTCTTCGGCATAGGGGCCAATTACCTGGTGCTTCAACCGCGCCCCACCGACTGGGGCTTCTCAAGGCCTCATCGGGTGGTTGGGGAAGAACCCTACAAAATCCACAACGGTCTCTCCTACACTCGCATCAACCTCGCAGAACTCTATGAAGTGGCCGAGGGACAACCGGAAAAACGGGATGTCCCCTACGTGGTACGGGGGATGGTCCAGCGAGACCCTCAGCTGGATTCCTACCGTGAATTTCTCGTGCTGCGCACTCTGGTCTGGTGCTGCCTGGCTGACGCCATTCTGGTGGGGTTTCGCGTCCAGGATCTGCCCGAAGGCCAGGAACTTCCCAAAAACGGCCAGTGGATCGAGCTCTTTGGAGAACTCACGGAGGCTTCTCCCCATTGGCGCCATGAGGCGCCACACATCTCCAGCATTTTTCCCATGAACACCCACCCCCGCTACGGACTGACCCCCCATCACATCCGCCCCATAGAGGAGCCGCCCATGGCCTTCATCTTCGAAATACGGGATGGAAAACCTTATGCTTATTGACACCCGCCTTTCAACCGCCATCCAGCGGGCACGAAGAAGGGGAAAAATCCCTCTGCACCTCTCTTGCCCTGCTGGAGAATTTCATGGCATTCCTTGCAGGGCCAATGCGGAGACCTCATTCCATTCGCCGCCGGCTCAATCATCAAACACCCCTGTTTTTTTGGATGTTTTTTTTGGAACCTCGAGATGTTGACCTGGTCCGACCCCATGCCCTCCATGCCCCTGCCTGTGCAGGATATCCCCATGGCTGAATTCAAGGGATAGCACAGCCGGAAGTGTAGTCTCCGTTGCTGAAATACAGATTTGTGCCGGCAACGTTGCCATAACGAAAATCCGTATTCCCTCTGGCACAGGCCTGCATGCGCCGCTGAACCACAACTCCGTTTCCAAAGTAAACGAATCCTCCGGTCGGATCGGCAATGCTGCCGTCGACCACCTCTTGGGCAATACGCTGGGCATCGGTCCAGGCGACCAGATCGGGTCCGGCCAGTCCGGTGACATCGGCCTGGGAAGCCAATCCATGAAATTGACCAATAGTGATGATTTGGGAATAACTGCCCCAACCGCTGTTGTAACGATTTTTTGCGATCCAGGCTGCAGCAGCCATGGCATTATTGCCCTGGTTGCGCTGCTCGCCCCAGATCATTCGTGCGATCAAGTTCACATCCCCTGCTGCCGTCGGGCCCAGAGTGGAACGGACATTAACATTGGGCACATGTCCGTAGGCAGCACCATTTGAAACCAGACCTCGCGAACGCATTTCTGCCACAACGCCCTCAGCGCGGGGG
>Ga0207421_10000628_pt1 | contig 45600 bp, 57 predicted proteins | sample SodLakKL_010_SED_4_FD_187542 | JGI IMG/M metagenome (GOLD analysis project Ga0207421, IMG submission 187542) | Alkaline sediment microbial communities from Lake Tanatar, Kulunda Steppe, Russia - 8KL_010_SED (SPAdes) (version 2) | ecosystem: Environmental > Aquatic > Non-marine Saline and...
TAAAGCAAAAATCAGGCAGGAAGAGTTTTATGATGGCAAGTTTTTGATCAGTACTTCTGATGATACCATTAGCGCTGAAGATGCAGTTAAGGGGTACAAGCAATTATTTGAAGTTGAGCGAGTTTTCCGGGATTTAAAACATGTTATTGATATCAGGCCGGTTTACCATCGGTTAAGTGAGAGGATCCAGTCACATATCTTGTTGTGCTGGTTAACAATGCTTATGATAAGGATAGCAGAAACCCAGAGTGGAAAGACCTGGTTTGAGATCAAGAAGATATTATCTCCTTTGAAAGTTGGAATTTTGAATAGTTCGAAGGGAAAAGTTTTTCAATTAAATCCGGTAAAACCTGGGCAGCATAAATTATTCTCAAGCCTTGAGATTGACGCTCCGAAGCGGTTTTTGAAGCTTCCTGATTTTAAAAAGAGCTGAAAATTCCATAGATACAAAACTAATTTTACTTGGTTGGGCATTAGTTCTCTAATGAAGGGGTTTTCTGGCCTTTTTTTGTAACTATCACTGTCGAACGCGAGCCAGGGAAAAAGATGGAACGGGGGGAGAAAATTTGGGACAATTAGTGGGAACAGCTGTGGGGATGATTGTTTTTGGGTTTTTATGGTATTACATTAATGTAACCAAAAAAGAAGGCAACCCCAGACTTTTAGAAACCTTTCTGGTAACGATTTTGTTCGGGATCATGTTTCAGTTTTTCATAAGATTATTCCAGTTTTAATAATTTCAAGCATGTAGGAACCGGTTTTTAAATGAGGTGGGGTTAGTTGATAGTTTCGATAATTGTTGCCGTTGCCAGAAATAATGTCATTGGTTCGGGGGGAAAAATGCCCTGGAAAATTCCCGGGGAACAGAAAAGGTTCCGGGAGCTTTCCCTGGGGAAAACTGTTTTTATGGGGCGGAGGACCTTCGAAGAAATAGGACGACCCCTGCCTGAGCGTTTTACAGTAGTTATTTCCCGGACCAAAAAATTTGAGTTTGCTAACTGCATTACGCTAACGTCTTTCCAAGAAGGCTTTGAGAAATTTAGCGATGAAAGGGAAATAATTATCGCAGGTGGAGCCCAGCTTTACAAAGTAGCACTCCCCTATACTGATCGGATTTTCATGACCCGAATTCATAGGGATTTTCCCGGTGATGTTTTTTTCCCGGATTGGGACCAGGAAGATTTTGTAACAACCTATGTAAAAAGGATTGAAGGAAAAATTCCCTATACTTACTATACCTTTGAAAGAAAGAACAAACCTTAAAAAACTAATTTTTTGGCAGGTTTCTTTTAATTGGGGACTATTAATTATTTGACAAATAACAAGAAAGTCTGGGGGAAGGAGATTAGAGTTGAAAATACTATTAACTGGTTTTGAACCATTTGCCGGGGAGAAATTGAATCCGTCCTGGGAAGCGGTTCGAAGAATTGGAAACGAAAAGATTGAAGGGTTGGAGATCGAAACCCTTCGCCTGCCAACTGTTTTTGGCAGGGCGATTGAAGTTGCAATTCAAGTAATTGGCAGGTTTGATCCGGATATTGTGATCTGTATTGGGCAGGCTGGAGGCAGGAGTGAAATCGGTATCGAGCGGGTGGCAATAAACGTTAACGATGCCGGTATCAAGGATAATGAAGGAAATCAGCCTGTTGATGAACCCATTGCAAAAGGTGGTCCCACTGCTTACTGGTCAACTCTTCCCATAAAATCGTTGGTTCGGGCGATAAGAGAAGAGGGAATTCCTGCTGGAGTATCAAATTCAGCGGGAACTTATGTCTGTAATAATATTATGTACGGGATCCTCAATTATTTGGCCGGGGAGGGAATTAATAGTCGGGCAGGTTTGATCCATATTCCCTTCCTTCCCGAGCAGGCTATAAACTACCCCGGGAAATCTTCCATGAGCCTGGAAACGATAATTTCGGGGCTAAAAGCAGCAATTAAAACAGCGGCAAAAATGGAAGAGGACGAAAACCCCCCCGATGGGAAAATCCACTAAAAGGAACCTTTTCCGGGGGTTTATGGCCCTGTTGAAGGGAAAAACAGTCTGGTATAGAAAAAATTTATAGGGGTGAAAGAAATGTTTAAAATATTTTTTTACGGGATTCTGCTCGGAGCTGTAGGTCTGGTTGTGGGGTATTTAATTTTCGGCCAGGTTGGGGGAGAATATGTACCCCTGAACCATTTAACCAACCCACCCCAGGATTTTCTGGACGAAATTAGAGAGACAATAACCGGTATCCGCCAGATTAGAGAAAGGATCCTGGTCAGTGGAGCCATTGGCCTGGGTTTCGGGATTCTTCTTGGTGCGATCTTAAGGAAAAGGTGATGTTTAAGATAGTATGTGCCCCGGATTCCTTTAAAGGCAGCCTCGCTGCTGGAGAGGCTGCCCAAGCGATGGATAGGGGAATAAGGGCGTTTTGCCTCGAAGCTGACGTGGTTAAACTCCCCCTATCTGACGGGGGGGAAGGGCTTGTTGATGCCCTGGTTGCTGCAACAAAAGGACAGAAAAAAAAGGCCATGGTAACCGATCCGCTCGGGAGAAAGGTTGAAGCAGTTTACGGAATTCTCGGCGACGGGCAGGGAGTAATGGAGATGGCCGCAGCTTCCGGTTTGCCCTTACTGGGTCCAGAAGAATTAAATCCCTTAACAACCACAACTTTTGGGGCGGGGGAACTTTTGAAAGCCCTCCTGGAAGAAGGTTGCAGAACGGTTATTGTTGGTATTGGTGGCAGCGCTACCAACGATGGAGGAATCGGGATGCTCCAGGCTCTTGGAGGCAGATTTTTTGATTCGGAGGGAAAAGAGCTGGAGTGGGGAGGCGGAGAATTAAATAAACTGGCCGAATTCAACCTGGAGGGACTGGATCCCCGGATTGCCAGGACTGAAATAAAGGTGGCCTGTGATGTTGATAATCCTCTTACTGGAGAAAATGGGGCCGCCAGGGTTTATGGACCCCAGAAGGGTGCTTCTCCCGAGGTGATTAAGGAACTGGACCGGGGCCTGGGCCATCTGGGGGATTTGATCCGGGATAAAAAAGGGGTTGATGTAAAGAATTATCCCGGGGCAGGGGCAGCAGGGGGCCTGGGAGCCGGGATGATGGTTTTTCTGGGAGGCAAACTCCAGCCAGGGGTTGAACTAGTCCTGGACACCGTAAGGTTTGAGGAAAAAGTAAAAGGAGCCGACCTGGTTATTACCGGGGAAGGCAGGCTGGATAAACAGACCATTTATGGTAAGACTGTCCTGGGAGTGGTGCGAAGGAGCAAGAAAATTCCCGTAGTTGCAGTAGGGGGTTGGGTAGAACCAGAAATTGCATTATTACGGGAGCAAGGACTTACGGCTTTTTTTTCAATTCTGGACCGGCCCAGGTCTTTAGAAGAGGCCATGAAGTTTGCTCCCACGCTGCTGGAGCAAAGTTGCGAGGAAATTATTCGTTTGTTTTTTTCAGGCAGGAAAACGTAAATTTTTGTAGAAATTATAATACTATTATTATGGTGGTAAAATAGGGTTTTAAGGGAGGTTCAGAAATGAAGCTATCGACAAAGGCTCGTTACGCGACCAGGGCACTTATCGAGTTGTCTCGCCACTATGAAAAAGGTCCTGTTCGGTTAAAGGATATCGCCGAAAAACAGGGTATTTCTGCCAAGTACCTGGAGCAGGTTCTTTTTCCACTTAATATCCAGGGATTGGTCAGGACCCGCAAGGGAAGCGGGGGCGGCCATTACCTGGGTAAGGACCCCGCAAAAATTAACCTCGCGGAAATTGTAAGTATCGTTGAAGGGTCCCTTGCCCCGGTCGAATGTGTGGATGACCCCCAGAGATGTTCCAGGCATGAAACCTGCGAGGCCCGCCATATCTGGGTTCGGCTGCGGGATGTTGTTGTTCAAGAATTAGAATCGATTAGTTTGAAAGAGCTTGCCAACATTTAAATGAAACTCCGGGTTGGAATCTTATTCCAGGCCCGGAGTTTTGATTTTCGGTAAAACCTTTTCCCTGTTTTTATGGGAAAAAATTAAATTAATAGAGTTTTTTGGTGGTTTGGGGTTAAAAAGGAGGGAAAAATGGCCGTAGAAAAAGAGTACATGGTTGTTATCGGGGGGGCGAACGTTGATATAAGGGGACGGGTTTTAAAAGATATTGCTTGGAATTCTTCAAACCCTGCTCAAATTAAAACAAGTCCCGGCGGGGTGGCTAGAAATATCGCGGAAAACCTGGCCCGCCTGGGGAAAAAAACATTTTTGCTTACTGCAGTAGGGGACGATTTTGCGGGGAGGAAGCTTTTGGAAGAAACAGAACTTCATGGTGTAAATGTTAAAAGAGTCAAGGGCTGCTGTTGTAAAAATACCGGGACATATCTGGCATTCCTGGATCAATCCGGGGATCTGGTCCTGGGCATTTCGGATATGGATGTATTGAGAACGATAGATTCAAATTTTATCGAATCGCAGGAAGATATTTTAAAAAAAGCAATCACGGTTATTGCTGATACCAATCTCGAACCTGCAGCCCTAGAAACCATAGGCAGGATGAAAGAAAGTTTTGGTTTCTCCCTGGTTTTAGAAACTGTCTCGGTTGCCAAAGCTCCCCGGGCAATTCCTTTGCTTGGGGGCACCAGTATCCTGGCTACAAACCGGGAAGAATTTAGGGCAATTCTACCAGTCCCCCTGGAAACAATTGACGATTTAAACGGGGCGGGAGAAAAAATCCTGGCTCTTGGTGTCGATGTCCTGTTATTAAAAATGGGGCCGGAAGGGTTTTATGTTCATTCAAGGGAGGGAGGTTTTCATTGTCCCGCGGTAAATGTAAATATCAGGGATGCTACGGGCGCAGGAGATAGCCTGGTAGCAGCATTCGTGGCGGGTTCTGAGAAGGGTTGGAGCCTTGAAGACTGTTCCCAATTTGGCCAAAAGGCTGCCAAACTTACTCTGCAGGCGCTGGGAAGTGTTAGCCCGGAAATTACCCCGGGTTTACTGGAGGAGGGAAAAGAATGAAGTTTCTGGTGAAGAAAGAAGTAAAAAAAGCCCTGGAAAAAGGACTGGGGGTTGTAGCCCTGGAATCAACGATTATTACCCACGGTATGCCCCGACCCGAGAACTGGGAAACAGCCCTTGCCGTGGAAAATGTTGTCCGGGAAGAGGGGGCTGTCCCCGCAACAATAGCTGTAATGGGGGGAGAGGTTAAAATTGGCCTGGAAGAAGCCCAGCTTAAAGAGTTGGCCAAATTTAAGAGCCCCCGAAAGATTAGCCGCCAGGATTTGGCGTTCGCAGTGAGCAAGGGGCTAACCGGTGGGACTACTGTTGCGGCGACAATGCTCCTGGCCCAGAGGGCGGGGATTGGAGTTTTCGCCACGGGAGGAATTGGAGGGGTTCACCGGGGTGTAGAAAACACTTTTGATATTTCTGCAGACCTGGAAGAGCTCGCCCGCACCCGGGTCGCTGTTTTTTGCGCCGGGGTAAAATCAATTCTTGATATCAGAAAAACCCTGGAATACCTGGAGACAAAGGGGGTCCCGGTTATTGGTTACCAAACGGATCATTTCCCGGCTTTTTTCAGCGACCAGAGTGGCTTCTTCGCCCCGATGAGGTTGGATGGTCCCGGGGAAATTGCTTCTTTTATCAAGCACAAAAAAGAACTTGACCTGGGGGGAGGAATTGTTATTGCCTGTCCGGTTCCCAAAGGGTACGGGATCTCAAAAGAAGAGATGGAGAAAGCCCTGGAATTCTCCCTGAAGGAAGCAGAAGAAAGGGGCATTGCAGGAAAGGGTGTTACTCCTTTTTTACTAAAGCGGATGAATGAACATACCCGTGGGAACACTCTGCGGGCAAATAAGGTGCTGATAAAAAACAATGCCTCAATTGGGGCACAGGTAAGTAAATTTCTTGTTTGAACTTCAGGAGGTAGTAAATGCTTTTTAAGTTTTTCCTTTTTGTCCTTACTGGTTTTCTGGTCATTTCTTCGCTGGATGCGGGGGTTCTTGCTGAAAATGAGTTGGAGAAAATTGTTTTTCTTCATACCAACGATGAACACGGGCAGATAGAAAATTTTGGACGTATTGCCTGGAAAAAAGAAAAATTAAAGGAGAATTATAACGCGGTTTTCCTGCTCAGTGCTGGAGATATTTTTTCTGGTAACCCGGTAGTTGATCACTATAACCGTGAAAACGGGGAAAAATTTCCGGGAAAGCCCATGATTGAACTTATGAATGCCGCGGCTTATGATGCAATGGTTATTGGAAATCACGATTTTGATTATGGCCAGATACAGTTAAACCTGCTTCGCCAGAAAGCTGATTTTCCAATGCTACTCGCCAATATTGAAACTAAAGAAAAAGCCCTTCTGGAAAAACCGGTCCCTTACCTGGTAGAAACGACAGAAAGTGGAACTGAAATCAGTTTTTTGGGGCTGGTTGAAGTGGGAAGCAGAGGACTACCTGCAACCCATCCCTCCAATCTTGAAGGACTGGTCTTTTTAGCTCCTTTAAAAGCTGCCGAGGAGTATGAATTTCTCGCCAGAAAAAGTGATATTGTAATTGGCTTAACTCACCTGGGGCTGAGAAAGGATAAAATCCTGGCTAAAGAGGCCGGGTTTCTGGAAGTTATTTTGGGAGGGCATTCCCACACTGCCCTGGAAAAACCAGAGGAAATTAATGGAACTTTAATTGCCCAGGCTGGTTCAAAGACAGATTATCTAGGGAAAATTGTAATCAAATATAACCCCGCCGAAGGAAAAGTTGAAAAAAGGAAGGGCTCTTTACTGCCCATAGACGAGATCAAAAAAACCAATCTATCTGTCGAAAAGAAAATAGATGCTTTCCAGGAGGAGATGGCCTATTTAAGAGAAGATATTGTCGCTTTTTACCCCGGAGGGATCAGAGGACAGGAGCAGCTGGGGTCTCTTTTAGCCAGTGCTGTTGCAGAAAGGTATGACCTTGACATCGCTTTTCAGAATATAGGAGGAGTAAGAAGTGGTTACCTACCCCCCGAAATCAGCCGGGTAGATATTTATCGTTTGGATCCTTTTGATAACGAGATAGTAATTGTTGAAATGACATTAGAAGAGCTCAGGACTTTACTTGCTAACTCTTTTTCCCGCCGTAATTCTATCGACCTTCTCCCCGGCGGAGGCAGGTATGAAGTCCGGGTAAATGAAGCGGGTGAAGTTGAAAAAATAAACATTTGGGGGAAAGATGGGGAAAAGTTTGCTGAGGAAGAAACTTATTTAATAGGCTTGAACAGCTATGTTGCTGAAACATATTATCCTTTACCCCCACTACAAAAAAGGCGGGAACTATCGGAAACCACTGCGGAAAACCTGATCACCTTTCTCAAAAAAAATGACAAAATTGATCTCTCGCAGGGGGATAAAACTGCGGTCAGGATTGAGAGGAGTGGAGCAAAAGGGGCGTTTGTCGGCAAATGCCCGCTTCCTTTATCCACGGGTAATAAAACCAGCCAATCAGTAAGCGCGGGGACCCTTATAGCAGAAGCAATAAAGGTGGCTGGGGGGGCCGATCTGGGTTTTTACCCCAAGAATCAGCTCTGTCCGGACCTGGAACTAACTAAAGGCCCTCTTAACCAGGAAATTCTGGATTTGTTTTTTCCTGGATTCCGGTATGAAAACCCGGTTTTGATTTTTGATTTGACCGGAGGAACGTTAGAGAAAATCCTTATTAATGAAATAAAGAGAACTGGTTATGATGTCCCTTATCAATTTTCCAAAAATATAGAATATGTGTTACTGCATACAGAGGAGAGTAGAACAGGAATTGAATTGTACCTTGAAGGTAAAAGAATTGAGAGAGAGCAAACCTATTCCGTTGCCCTGAACGGGTATGAAGCAGGCAAATGGCAGCAAAGGTATGGGTTTTTAAAAAATAAAAGACAGGTTGGTTATTCCGAAAAAGAAGCCCTCCTTGCTTACCTGGATTACATGGAAAACCTTCCTCGAGAACTCTGGACAGAAAGAGTGGAGAAAAAAAAGCCCCGTTAAGCGGGGCTTTTTTAGTCACCTATAATTTTTATCAGGACTCTTTTTGGCCTCTTACCATCAAACTCGCCGTAAAAAATTTGTTCCCAGGGTCCAAAATCGAGTTCTCCCCGGGTGACTGCAACTACTACCTCCCTGCCCATGATGGTTCGTTTGAGGTGAGCATCGGCATTATCTTCCACGGTATTATGCCGATAACGAGAATGGGGCTTTTCTGGTGCGAGTTCCTCCAGCCACTCCTCAAAATCAGCGTGGAGTCCAGTTTCGTCATCGTTGATGAAAACACTCGCTGTAATGTGCATTGTGTTGCATAGGATAAAGCCTTCCTGGATGCCGCTTTCCTCTAAGGCCTCTTCGACCTGGGGGGTAATGTTGAAAAGTTGCCTCCTTTTTTCTGCGTGAAAAATCAGTTCCTTTCTGTAACTTTTCATTATTTCACCTCCTGCTATAAAATTAATTATTTTGGCTGGGTTTTCCTTGTTTCTTCAAAAGAAAGAAAAAAAACATCTAATAAAAAATATGGATAACAAGTAAAAACGAGTTTGTTTTAAAGGGTTAAGGATTAATTTTTGGCCAGTTTTTGAGAAAAAGAATTTAATTAAATTAATAATAAGTCGATAAATAATAATAGAGGAGAAGAAAACCTTCCATTTTTAACAAATTATTAGTTTGAAGAATAATCCTGAAAGGGAAAAGGGGTGTCTTAAGTCTTCTGTTTTATTTCTGCTGAGTTTAACCTTCGCTGGGTGCACTATCGATGCTCCCCTGGAACCGGGGACAATTTTAACTCTGGCATTTGCTGGAGATGGTGAGGGCATTATCCTTGTTGATGGAAATGAGGTGAAGGATAATGGAACCCTTATTTGCCAGCCGGGAGTAAAGGTAACCCAAGGCCGCGGGGGGTTCGGTTTTTACAGCCTGGAAAGAAGGGCAGGAAAAAGAAGAAGAAAAAGAAATCCAGATAATCATCGACCAGGACAGATTCTTAAGTTCAGAATTTATCAACGACCGGTAAAAGAAGTTTTCAAAACGGGGAAAAAATATCAAAGAAAAATTAGTGATTAAATCTGGTTAAACAATACAGTTTAAAAACCAGCAATTAGCAGGAAATAAAAAGCAGACGATCAGGATATTTTTAATCATATTTACCACCGTAATTAAATTATAATGAATTAAAATCGTTCTTTTGGTTGGCATAAAATAATTGCTCTTACCGTTTGGAAGAGATAAAAATAATCAAGAAAAATAGTTAAAGGAGAAAAAAAAGGAACCAAGAAATTAAATGTTGTAGTGCTAAATGGAAAATAAATCAAAATTTGGAATTTAGTTACTTTTGGTTTCTCTCCTTTTTCCAATTAAGTATCCAGATAAAGTTTTTCTGTTCTATTCTTTTTAGTGGAAGGGAGGCAGCTTGTAGCTCCTAATACCCTAATTAAATTAGAAGAATTCCCTAATTGAACTGAATAAGGGTTTTAAAAGAACCTCTACCGATAATGGCAAACTTGTCGAAAGGCAAGGACGCAAAATCACAGGTCTAACCCTTTTTATGGTATGGTTGCTGTGTTCTCGAAGAGAGGCGTTTTCTATTTCGGAGGCAAAACTCTCGAGGCATTTGCGGTAGCAAATGCCTTTTTTAATGACCAAAAATGTCTACTAGTGTCGTGAAAGGGGTGGTTGGATGTGGGGAAAACTTGATCCGCAGATTGGTTTGATGAGCCGAGGGCTCGATGTATCCCATTTTCGCCAGGGACTAATTGCAAATAATATAGCCAATGCTGATACGCCAAACTACAAACGAAGAGATGTCAATTTTTCAGAAGCAATGGATGCAGCCCTTACCCGGAGAGAAAGAACAGGTTTGCAAAAAAACCATCCTCTCCATATTGGTTCTAAGACTTCAAAGGGGGGAGAGCTTAAAGCTGTGGAAACAGGAGATACTCGGACCCGTCTCGATGGAAACAATGTTGATATTGAAGTTGAAATGGCAAAGCTTGCAGGCAACAGCCTTTATTACCAGACTATCAGTCGTCTGCTTTCAGCGAGATACGGGATCCTGGAAAAAATTATTAACACAGGGAGGGCCTGACCGTGAGTATATTCAGTAATTTTGGGATTAGTGCTTCAGGTTTAACGGCACAGAGATTACGTATGGATACCATTGTCAACAATATCGCCAATATTGAAACGACAAGAACCCCCGAAGGGGGGCCTTACCGGCGCCAGATAACCCTTTTTGCTCCCCGGCAGCCCGAGGAACCCGGGAAGACAGGAGGGGGAGTAAGAGTACAGGCTCTAATGCAGGACCAGAGTCCTTTTAAAAGGGTTTATGAACCCAATCATCCTGATGCTGATGAAGAAGGTTATGTGCTGATGCCCAATGTTGAACTGATCAAGGAAATGGTAAATATGATTGATGCGAGCAGGGCTTATGAAGCAAACGTAACTGCCCTGAATACAGCGAAAGATATGGCCCAAAGGGCGCTGGAAATTGGCCGACGGGGATAAAAGGAGGTTCTTAAATTGAAGGTTGATGGAATTTCACCGCTGCAGCTGGGGAAACAGGTTACCCAAAATATCCAAAAGGACCAGCAGGGACACCCAGATTTTGGAAAAATGCTGACAGATTCCCTGGACAGGGTTAACGAGATTCAGCAGAAAGCGGACAGGGTTGGCCAGGACTTTCTCTTAGGAAAAACTGACAGCGTGCACAAGGTAACAATTGCTGTGGAGGAAGCCCAGTTAGCTTATGATCTAACCCTGAGCATCAGGGATCGGATCTTGGAAGGCTACAGGGAATTAATGAGAATGCAGTTTTAGTATAGCCGGGAGGGGATTGGCTTGGATGTTTTGAAAGACGCGGGCCAAAAAATTTCCGCAAAATGGAATGTACTGGAATATAATAAAAAGATACTGCTACTGGCCCTGGGTGGAACGGTTTTTTTCGCTCTAATAATATCGATAGTCTTTTTAGGCCGGGTTACATATGTTCCTCTTTTTACCGACCTGGATTCCCGGGACGCCAATAGGGTTGTGGAATTTCTGGATGCCCAGGGTGTTCCATACCAGATCGGTGATGACGGAAATAGTGTCTTTGTAGGACGGGACCGGGTGCATCAATTGCGCCTGCAGATGGCCGGAGAAGGAGTTCCTTCCGGAGGAGTAGTGGGTTTTGAGGTCTTTGATTCCACCCGGTTGGGAACAACCGAATTTGAGCGACAAATCAATTTTTATCGGGCTTTAGGCGGGGAGCTGGCCCGGACGATTTCCGCCATGGAAGCAGTTGAAAATGCCCGGGTTCAAATAACTACTCCCCGGGATCGGCTTTTTGCCCAGGAGGAAGAACCGGTCCAGGCTTCAATCCTATTACAGGTTTCTCCCGTTCGCCAGCTGGAAATCGGCCAGGTAAATTCTATCCGGCATCTTGTTGCGGGTAGTGTGGACGGACTCAGGCCGGAAAATGTTACAGTAGTTGATACCGGCGGCAAACTACTATCTGGAGAAATGAATTTTTCCGACAATAACCACTTAACCCGGGAGGCAACCCGGACCAATATGGAAATGCAGCGTCTATTTGAAAAACAACTGCAGCAGGACCTGGAAAGAATGTTAATCCCCGTTCTTGGTTACGATAATTTTGTGGTCAATGTGAATGCAATTCTTGATTTTGACCTGCGGGAAGAACAAATGGTGAGATATGAACCGGTAGTTGATGACCGGGGAATTATTCGTTCAGAGCAAATAAAGGAAGAATCCTATTCTGGAACCGGGGCTGACCCGGGGGGTGTTCCGGGAACCGATCCCAATATCCCCCTCTACGAGACCCCGGATTTTTATCGTGATGTTGACCGGGATCTTTTTGACTCAGTTACCAATTATGAAATAAATGAAGTTGTTAGCAATCACATATATGCTCCGGGTTCCCTGGAACGTTTGTCAGTGGGAGTAATTATCAATCAGCCTGTTGACCCGGGGCAGATAGACGGGATTGAACAGTCCCTGGCCGCGGCGATTGGTTTTGATGAAGGACGGGGAGATAGTTTAAATATCGCCCAGGTAGCTTTTGATGATTCTCTCGCCCGGGAGATGGAAACCATTGCCGCTGCAGAAAAAGCAGCCCGCAGGCAGGAGATGTATATTTACCTTGGAGCCATTCTGGCCATGGCTTTTGTCCTTTTTTACATTGTTCGCCGCTTAACTGCCGGTCGAAAAGTCCCTGCTAAAAAAGCAGTTGAAGATGCTTTTGAAGAGGGATCAGGGGAAGAGTCCCGTCAGGAATTAACCCCGGAAGAAAAAGAACGCCAGCAGATTAAGAGAGAAGTAAGCGGGTTAATTAATAAAAAGCCAGAAGAAGCAGCCAACCTGCTCAAAGCCTGGCTCGTCGAAGAATAGAAGGGAGGGATTCCAGTGGCCAAAAACAAGCTTTCCGGAAGAGAAAAAGCAGCTGTCCTTTTAGTATCCCTTGGGACGGAGAACGCCTCCCATATTTTTAAACATTTAAGTGAAGAAGAAATTGAGCAGATTACCCTGGAAATTGCCAACATGCGGAAAGTAGGGTCCCAGGAGCGGGAAGTTGTTCTTGATGAATTTCACCAGATGGCCCTGGCTCAGGATTATATTAGCCGGGGAGGGATTAATTATGCTCAGGAAGTACTGGAAAAAGCTCTGGGGGATCAGAAAGCCCAGGGAATAATCAAAAGGCTTACTGCATCACTTCAATCCCGTCCCTTTGATGCTCTGAGGAAGACAGAACCTTCGCAGCTACTCAATTTTATCCAGAATGAACACCCCCAGACAATTTCCCTGATACTCGCCTATATCCAAGCTGATAAGGCAGCAGCGATCCTCTCGGCCCTTCCCGGAGAACTGCAGGCCGAGGTTTCCAAGAGGATTGCCGTTATGGACAGGACCTCTCCGGAAATCATCAAGCAGGTTGAGGCTGTACTCGAGAAAAAGCTTTCCACAATTCTCCAGAATGAATATACTGCTGCAGGTGGAATCGAGGCAATTGTTGAGGTCCTCAATAATGTTGACCGGGGGACGGAAAAACAAATCCTGGATACCCTGGAAGAGGAGGATTCCGAACTGGCCGAAGAAATCCGGAAAAGGATGTTTGTCTTCGAGGATATTGTTAACCTTGATAACCGCGCCATCCAGAGACTTATCCGGGAAATTGAAAACAAGGATCTTTCCCTTGCTCTCAAGACTGCATCCCAGGAAGTTGCCGAAAAAATTTACAATAACATGTCCAAGCGTGCTGCAGAAATGCTGAAAGAAGATATTGAATTTATGGGGCCTGTCCGCCTCCGAGAGGTTGAGGAAGCTCAGACCAATATTGTCAACGAAATCAGGCGACTGGAAGAGGCCGGAGAAATTGTTATCGCCAGGGGCGGGGAAGGTGATTTAATTGTCTAAAATCATTAAGTCTCGCCGGGTCCTTTTGGACAGAACAAAATACCTCCTTCCCCCCGCTTCCCAATTTATCGCTACTGCAGAAGATAAGTTTATAAAAGAAGATGACATTCCGATTAAGTACATAGAAGAACCGGCGGACGAGGAACAGCCCGAAATTAGGCCTACCCCTGAAGAAATCCGTGCAGAAGCAAAAGAAGAAGCGGAAAAAATAGTCGAACAGGGTAAAAAAGAAGCAGCGGAGATTAGAAAAAAAGCTCAAAAAGAAGTAGAAGCACTTCTGCGGGAGGTGCAAGAAGAAGCACGGACCAAAGGCTATGAAGATGGACTAATGAAGGGCAGAAAAGAGGGAGTTGAGGCTTGGGAAGGGATTTTTAAAAAATTTGATTTCAAGGTCTCCGAACTCGCTGAAAAGGCTGAAAAATGGGAAGAAGAATTTCCCGGGCAGGTGATTGACCTGAGCATTGAAGTTGCCCGAAGAATAATTGGAGAGGAACTGGAAAAACACCCGGAAACAATCATCCCCCGGGTCCAGGAAATTTTGAAAGAATTGGCTCAGGTGGGGGAGGTTTTAATAAAAGTTTCTCCGAGGGATTACCCCCTTCTGGAGGCGGCCGAGGAACAACTGACCTCAGAAAACGGTGGATTAAAGCGGATTAATATTATAGCTACAGACGAATTGGAAAATGGAGATTTCCTCGTTGAAACTCAATTTGGGGGAATTGACGGCAGGGTAAGGACCCAACTTGAAATGCTTTCCGAAGAGTTAAAGAAAAGGTGGAGAAAAAATGGAAGGAATTGATCTGCGTTCCTTAACAAAAAACCTGGATAAGCGTGCCCCGGTAAGGGGCTATGGCCGGGTAACAAGGGTTATTGGCCTGACCATCGAAAGTGAAGGGCCCAATGCTCACCTGGGCGAGTTGTGCCATATCCGCGGGGGCCGAGGGACAGAGCCACTTCCTGCAGAAGTGGTTGGGTTTCGAGAAAACCGGGTTTTACTGATGCCCCTCGGTTTTCTCTCCGGATTGGCTCCGGGGGCAGAAGTAATTGGTACGGGGCAGACGATGAATGTCTCCCTGGGCAGGGAACTTCTGGGAAGAGTTATCGATGGGCTGGGCAAACCCATCGATGGAAAAGGTAGCTTCTGGGGAGAAGCAATCTATCCGGTCCATAATGAGCCTCCCCATCCCATGACCCGCCTGAGAATAAAGGAACCCCTTTCTCTGGGCATCCGCTCTATTGACAGCTTGATAACCTGCGGACGAGGCCAGCGTGTGGGGATATTTTCCGGGAGCGGAGTCGGGAAGAGTTCCCTCCTGGCCATGTGTGCTCGCTACACTTCAGCAGATATCATAGTTATCGGCCTGATTGGAGAGCGCGGTCGGGAAGTGCGAGATTTCATTGAAAAAGAACTGGGTCCAGAAGGTTTGAGCCGGGCGGTAGTGGTTGTTTCCACCTCGGACCAGCCCGCGCTGGTCAGGGTCAAGGGAGCTCTCGTGACCACAGCTATAGCAGAATATTTCCGGGATCAGGGAAAAAATGTTTTGCTGATAATGGATTCTCTGACCAGGGTGGCTATGGCCCTCCGGGAAGTGGGGCTGGCAATTGGAGAACCCCCCGCAACCAGAGGCTATCCCCCTTCGGTATTTGCCTTTATGCCGGGTCTGCTTGAACGGTCCGGAGCAAATGAAGTGGGAACAATTACCGGACTTTATTCAGTCCTGGTTGAGGGAGATGACCTGCAGGAACCGGTTACAGATACTGTCCGGGGAATACTTGATGGCCATATAGTTCTTAGCAGGAAACTGGCAGGAGAAGGACACTACCCTCCGGTGGATGTTTTGCAAAGCATAAGCCGCCTGATGCCTGAAATAACTTCGCAGGAGGGTTTTCAGGCTGCTGGAAAACTGCGTCGCCTTTTATCTGCTTATGATAATGCCCGGGATTTAATTTCAATAGGAGCCTATGAACGGGGGAGCGCCCCCGACGTTGATAAAGCCCTGGACCGGATGGAGGGAATAAAAAGTTTTCTCCAGCAGGAATTAAGCGAAAAGGCCACTTATGAAGAAGCTTTCAGCGGTCTGCGCAAGCTGGTTGAGGGGGTGTAAAAAATGCGGGCCTTTAAATTCCGTTTACAGCCCGTCCTGGATTTGAGAGAACAGGAAAAAGAAACATTGCAGCAACGTTACCACCAGGCCAGGGAAAGGTGCAGAAACCGCAGGGAAGATTTGCAAAAGCAGCAGGAAACAAAAAAAACCTGTCTTTATGAACTTGAAGTCGGGGAAAAGAAAAGAATTAATCCCCAGGAGCGAGAAATGCAGTGGATTTACATAGAACTTCTCAATGCTGAAATGGATGAGGTCAGGGAAGACATATATCGGTTGGAAAAAATTGCCCGGGAGCGTTTCAGGGAACTGGTAGAAAAACTTCGAGAAGAAAAGAGCCTGGAAAAACTCAAAGAAAACCTGGCCCAGGCCCATAAGCTTGAACAGGAGAGAGCCAATCAAAAAGAGATCGATGAAATGGGGCAGCAGTTATTCCACCTCAAACGGGGGGAGCGGTTTTAAATGAAAAAAGCCCTGGTAATCATAATCATATTTTTTGTATTCTGCGGCCTTGTCCTCACCCTTTTAGATGTTTTCGAGATTTGGAGCATAACCGGTATGGTAAGGGAGGCTATTGAGACCCATCCCCGTATTGAGCACTATTTACACGCCGCTGAAGATCGGGCAGAATCAGAAGAAGAAATTACCCTTCTCCAGAGTCAACTGGAAAGGGCCAGAGAAGAAAAAGAAGAAATTGGGCGGATTAACCGCAGTATGGAAGATTTATTGGACAGATACCAGGAGCGAATCGATGAACTGGAAACCAGTTTGGAAGAAAGTTGGGAAGAAATTGAGGATAGGGAAGAAAGGATCCGGCAGATTGCGCGGATTTACAGCCAGATGAAACCGGATGAAGCAGCAACAGTACTGACGGAATTGGATGATGATTTAGTAATTGAATTGGTTTTGCGCTGGGAGGACAGGTTTGCAGCACGGGTCCTGGCTGAAATGGATTCCCAAAGGTCAGCCCGGCTCACCAGAATACTCTCAGAGTGAAATAAAAAAATTATGGGAAAGGAGGTGATCAAATGCAGGCAATAATTACAAATCTTCTCCTGGGAATGGCAGAAAATCTGAAAACAACCGAGAAAAAAGCTCAAGTTCAAAACAATGAGGCATCCCCTTTCATGCAACTACTGCAAACACTCCAGAATAGTGCTGAAAAAGAAACGGAAATGGGTTCGGTTTTCTCAATGAAAGATCGAAAAGAACCCTTATCGTTTTTCCTGGATGAAGCCCGCAAGGAAATAAAGGAATTTATTGGAAAGGGTATACCAATAGAAAAAACGGGTGGTCCTCTCCAGCTCGAGAAGGTTCCCTTCCATAAAATGAAAATGGTGAACCTCGGGCTTTTTGATGCAGAAACCGAAGGGGAGAAAACCGAACCGGGTATCCTTAATAAAGAGAAATCTCCACCTGGAAAAGTTCCCGAAAATGAAGAAAAAGTTATTTTAAAAAACCGGGGAGAAGATCCCAAAAAACAACTCTTTTTTTCCAGGGAAGAACAGATCAAAAAACCCATTTTGGAGGACAAGGGGCCAATAATCAGGGGAGCTATCCAGGCTAAAAAGGTGAAAAGTCCTCAGCCCAATATTTTCCTGCAGGTAACTGAGCATGGAGGCAAATCAATTCCTTTGGCCAGTGAAGGATCGGTTTTTGCCGAAGGGGAACCTTTACAGGATCAGTCCGGGACCCTGAAAATGAAGAGTTTCTTTCCCGGTCAGGAAAAAATGGAAGTTGGAAATAACAACTCTCCACTGGGAGAAAAGCTTCCTACCCAGATGCATTCCGGAAACAGAGAAGACAATCGCTTTAGCCTTTTCTCGGGTTTTCAGCAGGGGAATAACAGCAGGAAAAATAGTTTTGGACAGACCAATGAACGCCCAACGGATTTCCAGTTTGATCCCTTTCAAAATTACCACCGCCCGGAAACGCGTCCCCCCAATATTGAAGCTGCCAGGACGATCGATGCCTCGAATCGGACACCGGATGTCTTCCAGCAGATAGTTGACCAGGCCAGACTAACTCTGCGGAACAGGGAAGAGGGAACCATGGAAATCAAGCTCCGCCCCGAGTACCTGGGGGGATTGCGGATGAAAGTTGTCCTGGAAGATGGCCAGTTCAGGGCACACTTCCAGGTGGAAAATCACCTGGCCCGGGATATTCTGGAAAATAACCTGACAAATCTCCGTGATAATCTCTCCCGGGTAGGATTTACGTTCGATGACGTGGATGTAAATGTCCAGGGGGAGGGTAGCGAGAGTTCCGGGCAGAGAGAAGGGGAGTTTGCAGAAAAAAATTCCGGTCGGGAAGATACCCCGGAAGTAGTAGAGGAGAGCCTCTACAGCATATTGGAAAAAAACGAAGTTGATTACCGGGTTTAGGAGGTGAGTTTATGTTTATCCACACCACAAGTCAAACCACCGCAGCAGAAATCATGAAAAAACCCCCGGAAATTGAAAACTGCACACAGGTAAAAGAAAATCCAATTACGACATCTGAAGAGATTGACCTGGATCGGGATGCTTTTATGAAAATATTGATTACCCAGCTCCGCTACCAGGATCCGATGAACCCGATGGAAGACAAGGAATTTATTGCCCAGATGGCCCAGTTCAGTTCCCTGGAACAGATGCAGCAGATGAATAAAAGCCTGAACACCTTCCTGGAGAGCAATTTTCTCTATCAGGCCAGCGCCCTGATCGGCAAAGAAGTATTTATCAAAGCCGGGGAGGGTGAAGAAATCAAGGGAGTGGTAGAGGAAGTTAGTTTCACAGAATACGGGCCTTTGGTTACCCTGGAAAATGGAGAGGAATACCCGATGCAGGACATTGTTGGAATAAGTCGTTAAGGAGTGAGGTTGATGACGGATAAAATTCTCCCCGGGGGCCGGGTTATTCAACCCCTTTCTACACCAAAAACCGAGCCTCAACCAAAAGCCCCGGAAAAAAAGGGAGATAGCTTTCAGAAAGTCCTGGAACAAAAGCTTAAAGGCAAGGAAATCCGGTTTTCCAGGCATGCTGCCGAGAGAATGATGAACCGTTCCATTGAGCTTAACAACCAGGACCTGAAACGACTGGATGATGCGGTCCAGAAAGCCGCGGAAAAGGGAGCAAAAGAATCACTCGTTGTAATGGGCGATAACGCCTATGTTGTAAGTGTCAAAAACAATACTGTCATAACAGCACTTGATGGGAGTAGTATGCGGGAGAACGTTTTTACCAACATTGATAGTGCAATAATAATGGACTGAGGCTGGACCTCTTTTGGAGGAGGCCGCCGTTGCTGACAGACTGAAGCAACGGGTCCAAAAAAGAGGAGGTTTTTTAACAATGATGCGTTCACTTTATTCCGGTGTTGCCGGACTAAATGCCCACCAGACAAGGATGGATGTCATAGGACATAATATCTCTAACGTAAACACAGTTGGTTACAAAAAAGATCGAGCAACTTTCCAGGAAATGTTGAGCCAGATGGTCCGGGGCCCTGCTGGCCCGACAGGAGAACGAGGGGGGATCAATCCCATGCAGATAGGGCTGGGAGTCCAGGTGGGAAGCATTGATACCAACCATCAGCAGGGCAGCCTGGAAGCAACCGGGCAGAACACCGATCTTGCGATAGACGGGAACGGCTTTTTCATCCTCAGGGATGGTGAAGAAAAGTTCTATACCCGGGCTGGAAACCTGTCAATGGACAGCGAGGGCTATCTCGTGAATTCTGGAAATGGCCTGAGGCTGCAGGGCTGGCGTGCAGATAGAGCAACCGGAACAATCAATACCGATCAGAATATATCGGATATTAGAATTCCCATTGGAGATGTTATGGGTGCCCAGCCCAGTAGCTATATTGATTTTACCGGGAACCTGAACTCAGAAGGAGAGCTTGAAGACATTCACCAGACTTCGGTTTCAATTTATGACGAATTTGGCTCCCGGCACGAATTAATCCTGGAATTGGAGAAAACTGCTAACAATGAATGGAACCTGACTCTTTCCAATGACGGCTCATTTAACATTGATGGCGGTACTGATATTCCACTGGTATTTGAGGAAGGGCGTTTAAGTACAGTTGATGGCGGGGATGACCTGTTTTCCAATATCGAACTGAATAATTTTAATAACGGTGCGAATGATATTGAGGAACTCCAGCTCCGCCTGGAGGAAATCACCCAGTTTTCTGGGGAATATTCCGCCGAAGCCAACAACCTCGATGGAAACAGGATGGGTTCTCTTCAATCTTTTACCATTGATGATAACGGGATAGTTATTGGAACCTATACCAACGGGGTAACCCGCAACCTGGGCCAGGTTGCAGTGGCCAATTTCAATAATCCCGATGGTTTGATAAAAAATGGAGATACGATGTACTCCGAATCGGTTAATTCAGGGATTTCCCAGGTCGGCCAGCCCGGGACCGGAGGACGGGGTGAAATGCGGACCGCTGTCCTGGAAATGAGTAATGTCGACCTGGCCGAGGAATTCTCCAGCATGATTGTTACCCAGCGAGGTTACCAGGTAAATTCCCGGATAATCTCAACCGTGGACCAGATGTTGCAAGAACTTGCTAATATGGCCCGGTAAAAAACAGGGGGAGGGCTAGGGCACTATGTTAAAGCTAACCCGCTTTGATGGATCCCAGATAGTGGTTAACTTCGATTTGATTGAGCTTGTGGAAAAAACACCGGACACAGTAAGTTCCCTGACAACCAACAGGAAGATCCTGGTCCGGGAGAGCGTTGATGAGGTTATTGAAAAGGCCATCGAATTCAAGAGAATGATTTTTTCCGGGGAGAGGTGGCAATAATGGATTTAGCAACTTTAATCGGGCTGTTAATAGGAGTGGTGCTGGTCGCCGGGGCAATTCTCCTGGAAGGCGACGCAATTATCTACATCAGCCTGAACTCCGTAATGATTGTCCTGGGAGGAACGCTGGCCGCAACAATGATCAGCTTTACCCTTAATGAAGTGGCCAATGTGTTTAAAATTCTCGGGGTAGCCTTTGCTGGCAAAAAAACTGATATGGATGAAGTAACAAATATTCTAGTTGGTTTTGCTGAAAAAGCCCGCCGGGAAGGACTTCTGGCCTTAGAAGAAGAGGTTGAACCCCTGGACAACGATTTCCTGAAGAAGGGGGTTCAGCTGGTGGTTGACGGGACTGACCCCCAGCTGGTCCGAAATATCCTGGAAACAAAAATTACTTTTGTTGAAGAAAGACACCGCAAGGGGCAGGAAATATTTAACAACATGGGAACTTTCTCCCCGGCCTTTGGAATGATTGGAACCCTCATCGGTTTGATCCGCATGCTCAGCGCACTTGAAGATCCAGAAAGTATTGGAAGCGGGTTAGCTACAGCCCTCCTTACCACCCTGTATGGAACTCTTTTTGCCAACCTGATTTTCCTTCCCATCGCTGGAAAGTTGAAGGTGAAAAGTGAAGAAGAAATCATGATTAAAGAGGTAATGATTGAGGGGATTCTCTCCATTCAGGCCGGAGAAAACCCCCGAATTGTCGAGGAAAAACTGCAGGCCTTCCTATCAACAGGGCCGGCCCCTGAAATTTCCGGCGAGGAAGAAGACGAGATAGAAATGGTGGTTGATTCCAATGTCTAGAAAAAAGGAAATCAAGGGGGGCAAAAAGCCGGGTTCCCCCGCGTGGATGGTTACTTATGGGGATATGATGACCCTCCTTTTATGCTTCTTTGTCCTGCTTTACTCAATGTCAACCCTGGACCTGGAAAGATTTTCCCTGATTATTTCTCAGCTCCAGCAGCAGCTGGGAGTCCTCGATGGAGGGCGAACCATCTCCAGGGAACAATTAATTGAGGCGGGACAGAGGGACGAACTACTTGGCCAGATCGAAAGGTCCCGCCTGGAATTCGAGCAGCTATATATGGAAATAATGGCTTACCTTGAAAAGAAAGGATTGGAAGATCAGGTAGAGGTTGCTTTTGTTGACGAGGGTCTTTTAATCCGGTTTCCCGGTAGGATATTATTTGATCTTGGCCGGGCTGACCTCATTTCTGAAGCCCGGGAAATCCTGGGCGAGATGGCCAGTTTCTTCGGATCAGTTGAAAATGAGGTCACAGTGGAAGGGCATACCGATGACTGGCCCATTAGCACCGAAGAATTTCCTTCCAACTGGGAGCTATCAACCACCAGGGCCACAAATGTTATCCGCTACCTGATAGAGCAAAAGGATTTACCGCCGGAACAATTTTCTGCTGCGGGGTACGGAGAATACCAGCCGATCCGGCCCAACGATTCCCCGGAAAATCGGGCTTTAAACAGGCGGGTGGATATTCTGATCCGGCGCAGTATAGAATTTGACCTACTGTGGAGAAAGGAGGGGCTTTATGACGAAGGGTAAGATTTTATTAATAGTTTTTGGCTTGTTTTTTCTAATGGTTGTGGGAGCGGGAACAGCTTTCTTTTTCTTTTTCCTGCAGGCCAATCCCGAAGGCCCTTCGGATCAGCCCGGGGAAATTGCTCACCTCGGGGAATTCGTTGTTAATGTCCAGCACCAGAGATCTTTACGCATAGTCAGGACGGAAATTTCGCTGGAAATGATAAATGATAACCCCGAGGAGGAATTTGAAAAAAACAGGGCCCGGATCAGAGATGCAATTATTTGTGTTCTCAGGGGCGCGGGAGAAGAAGCAATTGAAGATCCGGCCGCATCAAATATTAAAGAAGAAATAATCGAAGAGGTTAATTATATCCTGGGTGAAGTTATGGTTCGCAATGTGTTTTTCACCGAATTTGTTGTCCAGTAAGGGGGTGGGAAAATGTCAGAAGTTTTAAGCCAGAAAGAAATTGACCAGCTTTTAAATGAACTATCTTCGGGGGAAAAGTCTCCAGAAGAACTGGGCAAAGAAGAAGAAAAAGATAAAGTAAAAGCCTACAATTTTCGTCATCCCAAGAAGCTGGCCAGAGACCAGATCCGGACCCTGCAGATGATTTATGAAAACTACGCCCGCTACGTATCTACTGCTCTATCCGCACAATTAAGGACTTTTGTTGATATGAAAGTGGCTTCAGTGGAAGCCCTGAGTTATGAAGAGTTTACCCGTTCTCTTCCCGCTCCCACGGTAATCGGCATTGGGGAACTGAAACCCCTCAAGGGACAGTGTTTACTGGAAATCAACCCCAATATTGCTTTTTCCATAGTCGACCGTCTGTTTGGGGGGTGGGGTTCTGCAAGACATTTAGAAAGCCGTGTTTTTACAGATATTGAAGGGATGGCGCTGCGCCAGGTAATGAACTGGATGCTAAGAGAATTACCCGAAGCCTGGCAAAATGTAATATCGGGAATGGAACCCGAGTTAAAGGAACTGGAATCGAACCCTCTTTTTACCCAAATTGTTCACCACAATGACATGATAATCCTGGTAACCTTTGAGGTCATAGTTAACGAGGTAGAGGGACTGGTTAATTTCTGTATGCCCCACCTGATGCTTGAACCTGTGGTAGGCAGGTTGACTGCGCAACACTGGTTTTCAAGCATGCAGGAAAAGAAAATCCAGTTCCAGGATGGAATTAAAAAACGTCTTTCTTCAAGTTTTTTGGAAGTATCTGCAGTGTTTCCCCCGACGGAAATTAGCGTTGAAGAGCTTCTAAACCTGCAGGAGGGGGATGTATTGCTTCTGGGGTCTTCAGTCGAGAAAGACCTCCGGGTAAAGGTGGGAAACAAGGTGAAATTTACCGGCAAACCGGGGAAAATCAAGGACCGACTGGCCATCAGGATTACCGGTGATGCGGAATTTTTAAAGGAGGAAGAGGAAGATGAGTAAGGAGATACTTTCCCAGGAAGAAATTGACGCCCTGCTGGAATCGGAAGCAAAGGAAAAATCAGATCTGACCCCGGACGAAAAAGATGTGATCGGCGAAGTCGGTAATATTTCCATGGGGGCAGCAGCCACAGCGTTGCACAATATCCTGGATCGATCGGTGCAAATTACAACTCCTCAGGTTTCCCTGACTACCCTGAGCAGCGTGATTAAGGAACATCAGAAACCCTTAGTTCTGGTTGAGGTTGGTTACCTTTCCGGCCTTCAGGGGGTTAACCTGCTGGTCGTTGAAGAAAGAGACGCCGCGGTTATTGCTGATCTTATGCTGGGAGGAGAGGGGAAAGACCTCCCGGGAGAAATTGGGGAAATGCAGCTGAGTGCTCTTTCCGAGGCAATGAACCAGATGATTGGGTCCGCCTCAACTTCGATGTCCCAGATTTTCAACCGGGAGATTGAGATATCCCCCCCTACTACCGAATATATTACCCTAGAAGATAAGGTTGAACGATCGGCAAAATTTGAAAGCCAGGAAGAAATCGTCCAGATTTCTTTCCGGATTTCAATCGGAGAACTTGTAGATAGCACTATTGTGCAGCTTGCCCCCAAGGATTTTTTGAAAGATTTGGTCCAAAAACTTGTTGCGGGGCAGTTGTCCCTGATTGAAGGCGCCGAACTTAAAAATGGAAAAGAAAAAAAGGCCTCTTCGAGAGAAAAAGAGACCGAACCGGAAGAAAAGATGGGCAATTCTAAAGTGGAAATGGAAGAAGAAAAAAGTCCGGGCACGGTTAAAGCTCAGAAAATGGACTTCGAAGAATTAGAACCAGGCACAGATATCCAGGATCAGAGGTCAATCGAGTTAATTCGGGATATTCCGCTGCAGCTTACGGTCCGACTGGGCCGGGCCCGGAAGACTATCAAGGAAATTCTCGAATTGGGGAAAGGGTCAATAATAGAACTGGATCGCCTTGCTGGAGAGGACGTTGACCTTCTGGTAAATGGGAAACTGATAGCCAAGGGCGAGGTTGTTGTTATTGAAGAGAATTTCGCTTTCCGGATTAAAAAAATTATCAGCCCCCTGGAAAGAATTCAAGACATTGAATCCTGAGCAAGGTTTGAGTGGAGGGAAAAGACATGAATGGAGTAGAAACGGGCAGCTATTTCTGGGATTTAATCCGGGTTTTATTTGCCCTGGGAGCGGTAGTAGTGCTGATTTTTTTAGCCCGCAGATACGGGGAAAAATTCCTGCGGGGGAAAAATAGCCTGCCCGATAAAAGCCCGAGTGAACTCAAAATAAAACAGAGGATCCCTATGGGAATTAAAAAACAACTTGTTGTGGCCAGCATGCGCGATCAAGTGCTGCTTATGGCTGTAAATGACGGGGATATAACCTTGCTAAAAACCTTTCCCGCTGGAAAAGGTGAGGTTGCCTCCTGGGCCGGGGATGGGACCGATTATGATGGTTAAAAACCTGTTTTGGGGATTGCTTTGCCTGGGTATCATTTTGATTTTCAGCGGAACCGCTTTTGCCCAGCCCATGGAACTGCCCCCGATTGATATCTCAATAGGGGAAGAAGGGGCCAGCAACTGGGCCCTGGGGCTGCAGTTGATTTTATTACTTACCATCCTTTCCCTTGCGCCTTCAATTGTTATAATGCTTACCTCCTTTACCCGGATTGTGGTCGTCCTATCTCTGCTCAGAAATGCCCTGGCAACACAGAGAATGCCTCCCAACCATATTATAGTAGGCCTCGCCCTTTTCCTGACCTTATTTATTATGTCACCAGTTTTTGGGCAGATAAACGAAGCAGCTTTTCAACCTTACCTGGCCGAGGAAATTGCGGAAGAAGAGGCTCTTCAACTGGCTCTGGACCCCCTGCGGGTGTTTATGTTTGAACAGGTATCAGAGAGAGATCTGGCGCTTTTTATTGAAATTGCGGGGGAGGAACGGCCTGCCAATCCCGAAGAGGTTCCTACCCTGGTCCTAATACCCGCTTTTATTATCAGCGAGCTTAAAACGGCTTTCCAGATTGGATTTCTGTTATATATTCCCTTTATTATCATCGATATGATTGTAGCAAGCACCCTGATGTCCATGGGAATGTTAATGTTACCTCCAGTAATGATCTCGCTACCTTTTAAGATTCTTTTGTTTGTTCTTGTTGATGGTTGGTACCTTGTTATTCGGTCACTTGTTACGACTTTTTAAAGAGGAGAGAAAACTGTGAGCTATGAACTGGTAATTTTTCTGGGAAGAGAGGCCCTGCAAACAATACTCCTGGTCACAGCACCTGTTCTGGGTCTGGGCTTATTAACAGGTCTTTTGGTCAGTATTTTCCAGGCTACAACCCAGATCCAGGAGCAAACCCTGGCTTTTATCCCCAAGATAGTTGTTGTCCTGGTATCAATCGTCGTATTCGGCCCCTGGATTTTACGGGTCCTGGTAGATTTTGTAGAAACCCTTTATAACAATATTCCCTACTACCTGGCGGGGTGATAGCAAATGGACGATCAACTAATACTACTTGTCCTGAATTTTGGCCTGATAATGACAAGATTAATAGGTTTCTTCCTGGTTGTTCCCTTTTACGGAAGCGTCCAGATCCCTCCCCGGGTAAAAGTAGGATTGCTACTGTTCCTGACCATTTTAATTTTTCCGGTAGTAAGTGAAGCTGGGCCCGGGGAACCACCTGCGCCCCTTGAATTTAGTTTGTTTCTTTTAAACGAAGTTCTGGCCGGTTTTTTGCTTGGTTTTATCGTTTTCATTACCTTTTCCTCGGTTCAACTTGCAGGCCAGTTTATTGACCTGCGAATGGGTTTTGCTCTGGTTAATGTTCTGGATCCCCAGAGCGGGGAGCAAATCCCATTGGCAGGACAGCTAAAAACCATAATCGCCACGTTACTGTTTTTAAGCCTGCAGGGACACCATTTGCTTTTAAGGGGGATTTTCGAAAGTTTTGAGATCCTTGCCCTGGGGCAGGCTTTCCCAATTTTAATGACCGGAGAATATATCATGCGGGTGGTAGGAAACCTATTTTACATTAGCTTTATGATGGCTCTCCCGGTAATTGCTGTTCTTTTTATTAGCGACATAGTATTTGGGTTTTTGGCCAGGACAATTCCTCAGATTAACATGTTCAGTGTGGGAATTCCGACTAAAATCCTCCTGGGGATAATGGTTTTCTTTCTTGCGCTACCGACCTTCGGCAGTTATTTCAGGGAAATTTTTCAAACCATGTTTGGCCAGCTCTACAAACTGGTCCAGGGGATAGGGGGGTAAGCCGTGTCCCAGGGAACACAGGAAAAAACGGAAAAAGCGACACCAAAACGAAGAAAAAAGGCCCGGGAAGAAGGGCAGGTTGCCAAAAGCCGGGAGCTAACCATGGCCCTGAGCCTGCTGTTGCTCTTAGTTTTCTTCCTGGGAACTATCCCGATAGGGCTCGGATATTTTCAACAGTTTCTCCATTATTCCCTGACGGCGGACGTCACCATGGAGCTGACTGAAGCCAATCTCCACCGCAGGGCGATGGAAGCAGCCCGGGTGGCGGCCCTGATTATTATTCCCATGCTCTCTGCTTCGGCTCTTTTTGGTCTGGCTGGAGAACTAACCCAGGTGGGTTTTCTTTTTACAACCAAGGTTCTTACCCCAAAACCCGAACGCCTGAACCCCATTAAAGGTTTGCAGAGAATTTTTTCCAAGCGGGCGGTTGTTGAACTTTTAAAAGCAATGTTAAAAGCCGGAATGTTTATCGGGGTTGCTTACTCCATCCTGCGGGATTTCATTCCGGTTCTCCTGAAAATTCCCCATATGGCAATAACCGATGCCCTCAGTGAAGTGGGAATGGTAATTTTCCAGATCGGGATAACTATTGCAATTTTCCACCTGATAATTAGCGTTCTAGATTATGCCTACCAGCGCTGGGAACACGAGAAAAATATCCGGATGAGTAAAAAAGATGTTCGGGATGAACACAAGGATACAGAGGGCGACCCCCAGATCCAGAGCAAGATCAAGGAAAGGCAGCGCTTTATGGCCCAGCAAAGAATGATGCAGGAAGTGCCGACTGCAAACGTTGTTATTACCAACCCAACTCACCTGGCAATCGCCCTGCGTTATGACGGGGAAGAAATGAATGCGCCCCAGGTTGTTGCCAAGGGCAGCGGGGAAGTTGCTTTTAAGATTGTTGAAATAGCCCGGGCCAATAATGTGGAGGTAATGGAAGAAAAAGCTCTCGCCCAGGCTCTTTTCCACTCGACAGAAATTGGGGAAGAAATTCCCCCCGAGCTTTATCAGGCAGTAGCGGAAATACTTGCTTTTGTTTTCCGCCTCCAGAAGTATTATTCCTAGGTAGGAGGTTTGAAGATGGCCCTTTCAGCAAGGGAAATGCCCATCCACTGGATACAACGTTATAGCGATATTCTTTTTGCCTTTATCCTGGTTACAGTAGTGGTTATGTTTATAATACCCTTACCCACAATTGTTCTCGATATTTTTATTACCTGTAATATTGCCTTTGCCCTGACGGTGCTTTTGGTAAGTATCTATACCGGGGAACCGCTTGAATTTTCGGTTTTTCCCAGCCTGCTGCTTTTTGCAACGCTGTTTCGGCTGGCTTTAAATGTGAGTACTACTCGATTGATCCTGGGGCAGGCCGACGCGGGGAGAATGATCTTCGCCTTTGGAGATTTTGTGGTTGGAGGAAATTATATAGTTGGTTTTATTATCTTCTTAATTCTCGTGGTTATCCAGTTTATTGTAATCACCAAGGGGGCAGAGAGGGTTGCCGAGGTAGCAGCCCGCTTTACCCTTGATGCCATGCCGGGCAAGCAAATGAGTATCGATGTGGACCTGAATTCGGGGTTAATCAATGAAGAAGAAGCCCGCCAGGAAAGAAAAAAAATCCGCCAGGAAGCTGATTTTTACGGAGCAATGGATGGGGCCAGCAAGTTTGTTAAGGGAGATGCAATCGCGGGAATTGTAATTACTCTGATCAATATTGTTGCAGGACTGGTAATTGGAGTAATTCAGCAGGGTATGGTCCTGGAAGAAGCCCTGCAGACTTATGCCCTGCTTACTGTTGGGGATGGTCTTGTTTCCCAGATTCCTGCTCTTTTAATCGCTACTTCTACGGGAATGGTTGTAACCAGGGCTGCGGGAGAAGGCAACCTGGGGCAGGACCTCTCCCTGCAAATGCTGAGTCAGCCCAAGGCTCTTTTGGTTGTAGCAAGCATCCTGTTTTTGCTCGGCATGAGCCGTGGTTTGCCCACATTCCCTCTTTTTATTCTTTCCGCAGTAGTGGGAAGCATGTACTTTATTTTCAAAACTGAAAAAGACAAGAAAGAGGAATTAGAAGAAGAAGCCGAGGAGGAGTTTGAACCTCCATCCCAACCCACCCTGCAGAAGGAAGATTACAAAGAATTAATCAGGGTTGATCCGGTGGAGATGGAATTTGGGTACAATTTGCTGCCCCTTGTTTTACCGGAACAGGGAGGGGATTTCCTGGAGAGAATAACCCTGATCAGGAGGCAAGTCGCTACTGAACTGGGGATGATAATTCCCCCCGTCAGGGTTCTTGATAATATGCAGATAGACCCCAATACCTACAGCATAAAACTTAAAGGGATGGAGGTTGCAAGTTTCCAGATAATGCCCAATCATTTCCTGGCCATGGATTCGGGAAATGTGGAAAAGGAAATGAAGGGTGTTGAAGTTGCAGAACCCGCCTTTGGATTACCTGCCCTCTGGATTCCCGAGGATAAACAGGAAGAAGCGGAAATTGCGGGTTATACCGTCGTAGATCCGCCTTCAATAATGTCAACTCATTTAACGGAAGTATTGAAAGAGCATGGTGCTGAGCTGCTGGGACGGCGGGAAGTTAAAGAAATAATTGAAACCCTGAAAGAGGATTACAGTGCTGTCGTAAATGAACTAATTCCCGATCATATGACCCTGGGAGAGATTCAGAAAGTCCTGCAATTTCTGCTGGAGGAAGAGGTTTCCATCAGGGACCAGGTAACAATCCTGGAAACTCTTGCTGACTGGGCCGGGCAGACCAAAGATCCCGTTGTTTTAACCGAATATGTGCGCCAGGCCCTGCAAAGACACATTTCCCGCAAGTACCAGGAGAATGGAGTGATGCAGGCTCTCACCCTTACACCGGAACTGGAAGCAGAACTGGCGGAAAGCCTGCAGCAAAGTGAAAATGGTTCTTTCCTCAACCTGGATCCGGGTAAAGCCCGGGGGATTTTGGATGCGGTAGTCGGGAAGTTTAACGAAGCAAGAAATCAGGATAAACAGCCGATAATTCTGACCAATCCCATTTTACGATTTCACCTGAAGCGCCTCCTCGACAGGGGGCAGAGTAAAAACCAGATACCCGTGCTTTCCTACAACGAAATTGATCCGGGAATAGAAGTTCGCTCTGTGGGGGTGATCAGAGTTGAAACAGGTTAAACGGTTCAAGGGAGCGAACATGCAGGAAGCCATTCAACAGGTCCGGGAAGAGCTGGGACCCGAGGCCATTATCTACCAGACCCGGCGGTATAAGAAAAGAGGATTCTGGTGGATGGAAAACCGGGGCGGTGTAGAGATAATGGCCGGAGTTGAAGAGCAAAAGCCCCAGTTTGCCAGCCTGATTAAAGAAGCCTCCGGGGCTCAAAACTCTCTACCCGAAATCAAGGAAGAAATAAGCTGGAAACCTGCAGGCGGGATTTCAAAATTGCCTCCCAACCTGGAGAAAAAACTTCTCGATAGGGGTGTTAAAGAAGAGATAGTAAAAGAGATTGGAACTGAACTCCACGGCGATGAAAATTACACTCAAATCAAGGAAAAAATACTGGAAAGGCTCCCCCCGGGGAAAGAAATAACACCCGGAGAAGGTTTTCCCCGGGTGGTCACCCTTATTGGCCCAACGGGGACCGGTAAAACCACCGCCCTGGCCAAAATCGCGGAAACTTTTGTCAGGAAACGGGGTAAGAAAGTGGTTTTATTAAACCAGGATACCAACCGATGGGGAGCCGGGGAACAGCTGGAAAAACTTGGGAATAGACTGGGTATTGATGTGGAAACAGTCTTTTCTCCCGGCGATTTGACCAGGGCCATTGAAAAATTTTTTGACGCCGATCTCATCCTACTGGATACAATGGGCTGCAACCCTATGCAAAAAGAAGTTCTCCTGCAGTTGAAAGGAATAATCCGGCACGAATTTATTGATGAAAGACTTCTTGTCCTCAGTATCAATACCAGAAATGAAGATCTGGTTAACTACCGGGATAGGTTTGGGGAAATTGGGTTTTCGGGATTTGTTTTTACCAAACTTGATGAAACCGGGGCCCTGGGCAATATTTTAAACCTGGCCTGGGGAAGAGAAGAGAACCTGGGTTATGTTTCTCGAAGCCAGAAAGTTTCGGAAAGTCTCCAGTTTTTGGATCGGGGAATTTTAATTGATGAAGTATTAAAGTAAGGGTTCCTGAAAGTTTTTTGGGAAGGGAAACTATTCCCCGGGACGCTGAATATAGAAGTTTTCTTAGCAGGGGAGTTGAGGGTAGTGAAAAGAACCGGATTGCAGGAAGATCAGGAAATTTTTGTTGAAATCAAAGGAGCGCAGGCGGGAGTCTACGCTACGAATGTCCTGGATATTGAAGGGGGAAAGTTTAAAATGGTTGCCCCCCAGGTTCAGGGTGTAACAATTCCCTTAAATAAAGGTGATAATGTTTCCATTTCCTATACCACCGAGCGAGGAAAATTTATATTTATGTCCCGAGTTCAGGAGCGTTTCCGGGAACCCCTACCCCACTATATTCTCCAGCAACCGGAAAAAATTTACCGGGTCCAGAGACGGGAATACGTCCGGGTAGAAGTGGAAGGAAGAATTGATTACCGGCCCCGCCCAGCTGATGGAGAGGAGGGAAGTAATTTTTCAACCGGCAGAATAATCGATTTAAGCGGGGGTGGAGTAGGTATAAAAGGACCTTTGAAGATAACAGAAGGAAATGAAACTGAAATGGAAATTCCTCTCCTGCCAATTGATGTTCCTCTTTTGGGGGTGGTCCGGAGGCTCAGGGAAGACCAAAAAGGAGAGGCCCATAAAATGGGTGTTGCATTTGTAGATATTGATTTCAGCCTCAGAGAGAAAATAATCAAGTGGCTTTTTGAATACCAGCGAAATCTGCGAGGAGAGAGGGAGGATTAATGCAAGGGGAAAACAGGGCACAGATGGTATCTCTTTTATGTTTGGCCCTCGGTCCCCTGACAAGTTTGCTGTCACTCCTTGCAAACATGTATTCAGGAGAAAATGTAGCCCAGGCCCTCCAACAGGCCTTTAAATTTTTGCTATTTTTTACTCTTCTGGCCATATTTTTAAACTGGATTATGCCCAGTAATAATCGGAAAATAAGGAGAAAAAATAATTATTCTGAGAAAAGAAATGAAGTAAAAGGTGCAAAGGAGCTGCAGGAAAGGCTGGAAGAAAATTTTGAAGCTCTGCAAGGAACAGGACAAAAAGATTGATTTTAGCGGGGGGGGTGAGCCCATGGGAAAGGCCGAGATGCCTCAGGTGGCTCAAAAAAGTGACGAAAAACTTCAGGAAGTCTGGCAACTTTACCGGCGGGAAAAGGATTCCAAGGCCCGGCGGGAGCTTATCCTAAATTATTCCTACCTGGTCAAGTACGTCGCGGGCCGGGTAATGATCCACCTTCCTTCGTACGTGGAGTTGGACGACCTCATTTCCTACGGGACAATTGGACTTATTGATGCAGTCCAGGGATTTGACCCTGATCAGGGTGTAAAATTCAGTACTTATGCTGTTGCGAGAATAAAGGGGGCCATTTACGATGCTCTTCGAGCTATGGACTGGGTACCCCGTTCGGTCCGAGAAAAAGCCAAAATGATAAGCAAGGCAATGGCTGAATTGGAACAGAAGAACAAAAAAAACCCAACGGACGAGGAACTTGCTGTGCACCTGGAAATTTCGCAGAAAAAACTGGAAAAGATTTTAAACCAGGTAACAATCCCCCAGGTAATGTCTCTGGACGGTTTGAGGGTAAATGATGAAGAGGAAGAGCGAACTTCAATAGAAATTCCCGGGCCCAGTGCAGACGATCCCCTGAATATTGTTCAGGATAAGGATATGCAAGAGCTTCTGGGTAAGGCAATTGAAAGGCTGCCTGAGAAAGAAAAGTTTGTCGTTGCCTTATATTATTATGAGGGACTGACCCTGAGGGAAATTGGGGAGGTCCTGGAACTATCTGCAGCAAGGATTTCTCAACTGCACAGTAAGGCCATTCTTCGGCTGCGGGGAATGCTGGGCCGAGAAAAAAGCAGCTTTCTTTGATTTGAAGGGGTGAAAACAATGGTAGAAAAATGGATTACAATTAAAAGCCAGGGAGAAAAAGAAGCCCGGGAAAAAGCCGTTGAAAAGCTAACCAGTTCTCTGGGTACCAGGGTTAAACCCGAAGAATTGATTATTCGGAAGGCAGAGACAAAATTGCTGGATCGGATGCAGGGGTTAAAGGTTTTTAAGGTTGGAATTAGGGAAGAACCTCCTGGTGATATAGAGCTAAATCTGGACGGTTATTTCAGGATTTTATTTTCCAGTGATGGGGTATTTTTAAAATTATTTCCAGCCCAGGGAAAGGGGAAACGGGTTAACCTTCAGGAAATTAAAGAAGAAGCTGAAAAACTCGAATTACAGGATGTGGACTGGGATAAATTAGATGAGGATTTGCATGGTTTAATTGAGGAAAACAAGGAAGGCCAATTATTTATGGCGGCAAGGAAACCAGAACTGGATCGAGATGCGGAAATAGAAATTACTTTTTCCAAGAATGGACTTAAAGCCCAACTTGATTATTTCCCGCCCCTGGGTGGAGAAAAATTATCCCGGGAAGAACTCGAAGATAAACTGGAAGAATATGGTGTTGTTTTTGGTGTTGAGGAAGAAAAAATCGAAGAAATAATTAATTCCAGGGTTCCCCTGAGCGGGATTGTAATTGCCCAGGGAAGCCCCCCCATCCCGGGGAAAGACGGTTCCCTCGAATATCATTTTGCAAATAAAAATGGCGGGTCCAAGGGCAAGTTGAGAGAAGACGGTAGTGTTGATTTTTTTAACCTTGACCTTATTCAGAATGTAAAAAAAGGGGAACCCCTGGTAACAGTTAAACCTCCTATTCCAGGAAAACCTGGAAAAAAAGTTACCGGAGAAGAAATCCCTCCTTCAGAACCCAAAGAAGCGAAACTTCCCGCTGGAAAAAATGTTGAACCCGACGAAGAGGGAAAAACTCTGCTGGCCGGTATTGATGGTCAGGCGGTTCAGGATAGCAAGGGAAAAGTCAGTGTTCATCAGGTCCATCATGTTCACGGTGATGTTGACCTCTCCACGGGAAACATAAATTTCCTGGGGACGGTTATTGTTGAGGGAAATGTTACCGAAGGTTTCATGGTAGAAGCAAAGGGAGATATTGAAATTAACGGAAACGTTTCAGCCGCGACTCTAAAAAGCGGGGGTAACGTTAAAATCAGAAAGGGATACCTGGGAAAGAATAAAAACAGGATTGAATGCAAGGGAAACCTCGAGGTTAAATTTATCGAAAACGGAAAGGTTAAGGCTGGAGGGAACGTTTTTGTGGGAGACGCAATTCTCCACAGTGATATAACCGCTTCGGGCAAAATTATGGTGAAGGGGAAAGGTTTAATTGCGGGGGGGCAGCTCCAGGCGGGGCAGGAAGTTGAAGCCAATGTTTTGGGTTCATCTCTGGCTACCAGAACTGAAATTTCAGTTGGAGTGGCGCCAGAAATTCGCGAAACTCTGGAAGAAAAACTGAAAAATTTAGATGAACTTTCCGATAACTTAAATAAGGTAGAAAAAGCAATCCGTCTCTTGGAAAAGCAAAAAGAAAAGGGGCTTCTGGGGGAAGACAGAAAAGCCCAGCTGAAAAAGCTTGTTGAAACCTGGGGGCAACTAAAAAATCAAGTAAAAAAACGGGAAGAAGAAATCCAGGAACTACAGGAAACCATAGACTCTTCGGAAGATGGAGAAATCAAAGTCCACAAAAATTTGTTCCCCGGGGTTTCAATCAGGATTGCCGGGGCACAGCACAAAGTAAAGGACAGAAGGAGCAGGACCAGGCTGGTCTGCAGCAGTAAAGAAATTGCCTATACAACCTTTTAAGAGGTGAGGTGCTATGAGTGGGCCCGTTGACAACTGGAATATTGTTCAAGCTTCTCTGGAGGCGAACAGAATAAAGGGTGTTCAGCATGCAGAATTTCAGAATATCCAGGGGTTTTTATGGATCCGCATGAACCGGGAGCAGGATCGAAAAAGAGGTCGAGTTGGCGAAACAGAAAAAACGGGTGAAAAAATGGGGGCGGGAGATTCTGCTGCGACCCTCGGAAGCCGGGAAGGAAGAAAAAAAGTCGATCCCGATGATCCGCGGGGTGGGATACTGGACACTGAAGTCTAAGGAGAACCTTTTCCAGGAAGTTAAGGGTCTACCAATTTTATTGTTAAATGTCTTGTCATGTATTCTAAGGTTATGAGGATGTTTAAAGGAAAACAACCCATTTACCAGGAAAGGAGGTGTTTTAATGATCAGGGGATTATTTGCATCTGCTAGTGGATTACTGGCAGCACAAGATATGCAGGACACGATAGCTAACAACCTTTCCAACCTGGAAACCTCTGGTTTTAAAAAGGACCGGGTTTTAACAGAATCTTTTGCCAGTATGTTTATGAACCGCCTTGAACAGGGGGCACGGGAACCTGTCGGTAACCTCGGGCCGGGGGTAAGAGCCCATTACACTTTTACTGACCACGAAACAGGGCTGGTTCAGAATACTGAAAATCCCTTTGATTTTGCCATTGAGGGAACTGGTTTTTTTGTTTTTGATACCCCCGAAGGGGTGAGATATTCCCGGGATGGAGCTTTTACCCTCGATGAAGCGGGTTTTTTAGTAAACCAATCAGGGTTTAGAGTTCTGGATACCACCGGGGAACACATCTCAGCCGATGAGCCGGTAAATCCCAATCGCCTGCTGGTTGTGGATTTTGAGAATCCCCAGGAGCTTGCCAAACAGGGGAATAATCTTTTCCTTGCCCCCGCTGAGGCGGGAGAACCTCAGCCGGGCGCGGCCCCAGTCCACGCGGGTTATCTAGAGAGTTCCAATGTTAATGCTGTCCGGGAAATGACCAGGATGATTAGCGCTGTGAGGTTATTTGAGGCCGGACAAACCGCAATTCAAGCCCAGGATGAAACCCTGGAGCAGGCGGTCAATCAGGTAGGTAACACAAGATAGAATCATTGATGGGCCGGACCCAGTAAGGGAGGCCCAGCCTGCTGACTGATAGAAGCAGGCCAGAAAAAATAAAGAGGAGGTTTTCCCAATGTTAAGAGGATTATGGACTGCAGCTTCGGGGATGGAAGCCCAGCAGCTGCACATTGATAATATTTCCAACAACCTGGCCAATGTTAATACGACGGGTTTTAAAAAGAGTAGAGTTAATTTCCAGGATCTAATGTACCAAACCCTGCGCCAGGCGGGGACACCAACCGCCCTGGGGTCAGAAGTCCCCACAGGAATAGAAATCGGTCACGGTGTCCGCCCCGCGGCCACACAAAAATTATTCACCCAGGGCAGCATGCAAAGCACCGATAACCCGCTGGATTTGGTAATTGAAGGAGACGGGTTTTTCCAGGTTTTAAGACCGGATGGCTCCGTCGCCTATACCAGGGACGGGTCATTCAAAATCGACCGGGATGGCCGGCTGGTTACATCTGATGGATTGCCATTACTTCCGGAAATTTATGTTCCTCAGGACACGACCAGTATCGCGATCTCGGGTGATGGAATTGTAGCCGTACAGGAAGCCGGGGACACGGAAATGAGGGAAATTGGCCAGATTGAACTGGCCAGGTTTACCAACCCGGGTGGTTTGCACAGTACCGGTCGAAACCTTTATGAGCCGACAGTCGCTTCCGGGGACCCGATAATTAGCTATCCCGGCCTGGATGGCCTGGGAACAATTGGGCAGGGTTACCTGGAAATGTCCAATGTTAAAGTTGTAGAAGAAATGGTTGACATGATAAGCGCTCAGAGGGCTTATGAAGTAAATTCAAAGAGTATTCAGGCTGCTGACGAAATCCTGCGCCTGGCTGCTCAACTCAGGAGATAGATAAAATGAAAGCCACTGCTGTAATACTCCTGATTGCAGTTCTATTCTGCCCTGCGGTAATGGCTGGGTATTCCCTTGAAGAAAGTATTACAGTTGAAACTCCTCGCATTTTGTTTGCGGACCTGGTTGGTCGGGTTCCGGATGAGGAAATTATAGAAAAACTGGGGAGAATAGACCTGGGGCCTGCACCCAGGGAGGGAGAAAAAAGACAGTTTTCTCGGCAGTATCTTGAATATTTATTGCGGAGAGAAAATATTGACTTAACAGGATGGAAAATCCCCGCGCGAATTAATGTCAAAACCAACCTGGTTGAAATTCAGGGAATAAAACTTCAGAAAATGATTATAGAACTCCTGGAAAAAGAAATTAGCGGGTTAATAGTTGAATTTCCCCGCGGGATCGAAGATGTTTTTTACCCCAGAGGGGAAATTCAGGCTAACCTTGCTTGGCGGGGGAACCTGAGAATCCCGGGTAATAATACTATAACAGTGGTTATGAATTCTGGAGGTCTGGAATGGGAAAAAATCAGGGTCCCGGTTTTCCTGGATAGGGAAATTCGGGTTTTCAGGGTAATAAGAGATCTTCCAGATAACCAGGAACTAACTCCGGATTTTCTGGAAGCAGAATATTTCCAGGAAAGCGAACTCCCCAGGGACTTTATCTCCGCCGAAGAGAGTCTTGAAGGGTTTCGTACCAGGAGAGGACTGGAGGCTGGGACAATTTTATGCGGATTTCACCTGGAGGAAATTCCCCTGATTGAGAGGGGAGAGGCGATACCTATCAGGTTCAACTCAGCTGAATTTTCAATATCCGTCCCCGGAGAAGCAATGGAAGATGGAAAAACCGGGGATATAATAAGGGTGCGAAATCTTTTCAGCGGGGAAATAATGCAGGGAAAAATTAAGGGTGAGAAAGAAATTGAAATTGATATTTAACTCCCAAAGGGGTTGATAATATGTCCAGGATTATTGTTTTATGCGGGTTGATTATAGTAATGATAAGCCTTCCTCTGCAGGGATCTTCACTCTGGCAGCCTGACAGTCAAAGCCTTTTCTCTGACCCTATCGCCCAGGGGGAAGGAGATTTGCTTACTGTTGTAATCAGGGAAGACACCGAGGCCTACCACGAGGCGGATACCCAAACCGGGCAGGGCCTGGGATTTGAATTAAATCCAGGTGTATTCCTTTCTGAATTATTTGCCGGTTTAAGCCCCAGGTATAGTGATCATGCTGAATCTGGTGGAAGGACCGAAAGGTCGGGTGCTATTGTCGGTGAGATTACCGTTGAAATCGTGGAGGTCCTGGGAAGCGGAAATTTCCGAATTGAGGGGATTAAAGGAATTACTGTTGATGGAGAGCAACAGGAGATTACTCTTGCCGGGGTAATCAGGCCCCAGGATATTGAAAAGGATAACACAATTGAGTCCTCCCGGCTGGCCGATGTCAATATCAGTTATACCGGAACAGGAGTTGTTGCCGATAAACAGCGCCGGAGCATCCTGGAATGGCTCTTGAACTGGATATTCTAAATCAGGAGGGTCAAATAATGAAAAAAATAATTTTTACTACGATTTTTCTCCTCCTGTTTGCAGGATTTTCAGCTCTGGCCCAGCAGGAGGAAGCCACTGTCCGGATCGGTGATATAGCCAACCTTTCTGGAGAAAGAGACAACCACCTTATTGGCTACGGACTGGTCGTTGGTCTTGATGGAACGGGGGATAGTGCCCGCTCCCAGGGAACCATGCAGTCCATTGCCAATATGTTAAAAACCTTCGGGGTTGATGTTCCTTCTGAAAGGGTAACCGCCAGAAATGCCGCTGCTGTGACGGTAACCGCGACTCTGCCGCCCTTTACCTATCCGGGAGATACAATAGATGTGACTGTTTCTTCTCTCGGCGATGCGCGCTCTTTGGAAAGCGGGGTCCTATTAATGACCCCTTTAAGGGCTGGAAATGAGGAGGTTTATGCAGTAGCCCAGGGTCCTGTATCTACCGGGGGGAAAGATGGTAATTCCTTGAACCGCCGAACTGATCCAGAAAATGTGGGGCATATACCCAACGGTGGCCTGGTGGAAGGAGAAGTCGACTTTAACTGGCGAGAAGAAGAAAGCTTAACCCTCCAGGTTCGGGGAGGTTCTTTTGCCAATGCCTCGCGGATTGCCGCGGCAATAAATGAGCACGTACCCTCAGAAGATGAAACGGAAGTGGCCAGTGCGGTTGATCCCGGAAAAGTCGAGGTTCGTATTCCTCAATATGCCAGCGAAGATGTTGTGGATTTTGTGGCAACAATTAAATCTCTCGAAGTTGAAGTGGAAATGCCGACCAGGGTTGTCATTAATGAAAGGACCGGAACAGTTGTTATAGGGCGTAATGTCCGGATTTCAACTGTAGCTATTGCTCACCGTGGTTTAAAGGTTCAGGTTGGTCCAGACCCAGAGGTGGAAGTTGATACAGGGGATGATAATGAAGTTTTTTCTTCCCTGTTTGGAGATCATCCCGATGCAGTTGATGATGCCTATGAAGAGGAAACAGTGATGTTGATGGAGAGCGGCCCCACTATATTGGATCTGGTGGAGGCTCTAAATGCTATCGGGGCCGAAGCAGATGATATTATCGCCATTTTACAGGCCATGAAAAGGGCTGGAGCTCTCCATGCCATCCTGGAGATAATGTAAGGGGGTGGGAAGGTTTTGGAAGTCTTTTTAAACAACCAGTACCCGGAGCTAAACTTAATAAACCCTGGCCAAAAACCCCTTGATACCGGAAAGAAAGGAGGGAATAAAAATGATCCCCTCCTTGAAGCTTGCAGGGAATTTGAGAGTATTTTCATTTTTTATATGTTTAAAGCAATGCGGGGAACTGTTCCCGAAGGAGGACTAATCCCCCGGGGTATGGGTGAAGAAATTTTTGAAAGTATGCTGGACGAGGAAGTGGCCAGGACGGCCTCCCAGAATGAAGATTATGGACTGGCCAGGCTTTTGCACGAACAACTGAACAGGATTAATATAAAACCTGGAGAATAAACTCCGGGTTTTTTATTGGGACAGCCAAAGAATGAAAAGGGACAAAAAGGAATGGGGAAGGAAAAAGGGAAACGGGAAAGAATAACCACAGTGGAGGTGATTTAGGATGCTGGATTTAATTGATGGATTTCCCGACCAGTGGGAAAAGGGTTGGGAGCTTGGAGAAAAACAGTTTTTTTCTCTTCCGGAGGAATTATTAAATATCGTGGTCCTGGGGATGGGAGGGTCGGCAATCGGGGGAGATATTTTACAGGCCCTTGCCCGGGAAAAAATTAATTGTCCCGTTATAGTAAACCGTGATTATTCCCTGCCTCCCTGGGTGGGGGAAAATTCCCTGGTTATCGCCGTATCCTATTCGGGTAATACAGAAGAAACTTTAACTTCTCTGGAAAAGGCAAAGGAACAGAACGCTACGGTTTGGGGTGTTTCTTCAGGGGGAATGCTTAAAGAAAAGATAGAAAAAAATTATTTGCAAATTCCTGCAGGTTTACCTCCCCGCGCCGCCCTCGGATATACGCTGGCCCCGGTGCTGGCTCTTTTTAATAATCTGGGCTTAATGGAAATACCCGCCGAAGAAATCGAGGAAACCCGGGAAATAATCGGGGAAATAAATCAGGAAAACGGGGGAGAAAGAGGCCAAGAAGGACCGGCTGCCCTGCTTGCTGAAAAACTTGCAGATTTTCTTCCTCTTATTTATGGGCCCGGTGCCTTGGGTGGGGTCGCAGCCCGCCGCTGGAAATGCCAGATAAATGAGAACAGTAAGGCGCCTTCTTTTTGGGCGGAATACCCTGAACTCAACCACAACGAACTTGTTGGGTGGGAAGAACCAGAGGAGGTTCTGGAGAAAATTAAAGTGGTCAACCTTCTGGACTATGGGGCTAATCCCCGCAACAAAAAGAGAATGGAGATTACAGCGGAAATCCTGCAAAAAAAAGGCGTTGGTGTCCAGGTTGTTCCCTCGCAGGGGAAATATCCCCTGGCCCGGGTTTTATCCCTGATTTATTTTGGTGATTATGTGAGTTTTTACCTGGCCCAGAGGTATGGAATTGATCCTGGTCCCGTCCCTATAATTGAAAAACTAAAAGGGGAATTGAAGAATGTTGATTGACAGTTTGGGAAAAAAAAAGATATAATCTAATTTAACGGCTGAAGCCGCCCGACCTCCTATGAAAGGAGACAATCCTTTGGAGGTGATCTTTTGTCAACAAAAAATCTTACCAGGGGTGGACTCCTCCTGGCCCTGGCAGTAGTTCTCCCTCAATTTTTGCATTTGACTGGAGGGCCTCAACTTGGAAGTATCGTCCTACCTATGCATTTCCCGGTTTATATAGCCGGCTTTTTATTGGGTCCCGCAATCGGGGGAATTATTGGTTTTCTGGCTCCCCTGATCAGCCATATGCTTACGGGAATGCCCCCCGTCAGCCCACCCGTTCTTTTCCTGATGATAGTTGAACTTCCCCTGTTCGGTATTATTTCGGGCTACTTATTTTTAAAAAGGGAATGGAATATTTTCTCCTCCCTTCTGCTGGCTATGATCGGGGGGAGAATTGGGATGGCCTTTGTAGCTCCGTTTGTTTTCCACATTCAGGATTTTCCAGTGGCTCCCCTGGTTTATGTCCAGGGAGCCCTGATTACTGGATTACCGGGGATAATCCTCCAACTAATAATTCTGCCCCTGCTTTTTAAAACCCGTTTCATGGAAGGGTTACGTCGTGAATAAAATGCTGATTGAGGCCAAAAACTTACTGGAAAAAGAGAAGGCCAGCCTGGTTTTGCTCAGGGAGGGTAAAGAGCCCCATATTGATTTCCGTTCGGGGTTAATACCGCTCTGGGAAGCTTTTCGCAGTGGAGACTGGACCGGAGGAGCCCTAGCGGATAGGGTAATCGGAAGAGGCGCTGCGTTCCTTGCAGTTGCCATGGAATTATCCTCTGTATATTCACCCCTGATGAGCCGGGGAGCAGTAGTTTTTTTTAATAACAGGGGAATTGAATTCTACTATGAAGTCCAGGTGGATAGGATTAAAGATCGGAGTGGAAAGGGCTTATGCCCCATGGAAGCACTTCTGGAAGGAATAGAAGAAGGAGATGCAGCAATCCAGCGGTTGAACCGATTTTTCCTGGAGAAAAAAGGTGGTTGAAACCACCCCTTCTTCCCAAAATCTCAAAAAACAGCAGGGAAGGTTACTTTTTTGGCGAACTGTAACTAAGAAGCGAGAAAGGGGGTTCTCCTTTTGAAGAAAGCGATTTTACTCCTGGTACTTATTCTTTTGCTCAGTAGTGCAAGTGCTCAGGCTTTTACGACAGCTAATATCCGGCCGGGTTATAATGCTCTACTCTACAACGTAATGGTTGGTTCTGTAGCGGGTGATTTTGGGATAAAAGCCCTGCGAATCGGAATTGATGCGGGGTTAACCCATACAGTGGGCCTGGAAGGGATGGTTTCTTACCGGGGAGAACTCGTTAACCTGGTCGACCTTGCAGCCAAATTCAGGGTTACCGAAAGAGGACCTACTGATCTGGCTTTTCGGCTTGGTTTTCATGGAGCTCCCGTGGACGACTGGAGAGTAAGCCTGGGTTTCCAGCTTGACCAGGAATTAGCATCTTTCCTTACCGGGCATGCTGGAGGCAGTATCTCTTTTGGCAATGCCGGACTGTCCTGGAGATATTTTAGTTATTTCCTGGGCGTGGATTATTCAATTACTACCAGCGCGGCAATTCAATTAGGTGTTTTTAAGAACATCAGGGATGCAAATCTGGGGAGCATTATGCTTGGATTGCGGACCAGGTTTTAAGGGAAGGGAGCAGCAGCTCCCTTCTTGTGTCTAGAAGGAGGAGGAAATGGGACGGAAGAAGAAAGGGAAAAACCAGAAACAACAAAACCCTTCTCGGGACTGGGGAATAATTGAACACGGGCTGTTTCTGATTTTTAATTTGTTATTAATTTATATTCTTTACATGATTATCAGGGGAGATTTAGATTGGCCCCTATTTTAAACTCAAGGGAGAGGTGTGGAGTTAAATGAGGAGGAATCTGATTTGTTTTTTTCTACTTATCCTTCTCTTTTCAGGGGTGGGAGCAGCCAGAACTGATTCGGTCATGGAAAAAACCCTGCTTCCTCTTTCCGATGAGTTATATCTGCCTCTTCGGCCGGTTACAGAGTTTTTTGGCCTGCCTCTTCACTGGAACGCAATTGAAAAAAAAGCCTATATCGGGAACCGGGGAATTGAGGGCGAACTTTTTGCCGGGACTTTTTATGTTCCTGTTGTGGAACTGGCCATTGCTATAAACGGGGATTTGAACTGGTTCCCGGAAAGGGGAGCCGGCTTTTTACGTTATCAAAATCTTTCAATTGATCTGCAGCTTCCCCGGCCTCCGGAAAAAGAAAACCCACCTTTAGTTCACCTGACTTTTGATGATGGGCCGAACGAGGGAACACCCTATATTCTGGATGTTCTCGATGCTTACAATATAAAAGGAACCTTTTTCTTAGTTGGAGAGAATATTTTAAAAAACCCCGGGGTAGCAAAGAGAATTGTTGCGCAGGGTCATCAGGTGGGGAATCATTCTTTTACCCATTCCCTAATGCCCAATTTATCCTCCAGGGCCATGCGCCATGAACTGGAACTTACCCAGAATGCCTTCCGGGTAATAATGGGTGTTGACCCCGTGCTTTTCAGGCCTCCCTATGGAGGCTGGAGTCCTGAATTGCGTGATATTTATCACGAAATGGGCCTGCAGCTTGCCTGGTGGACAATTGATACCCAAGATTTTAATAAACCCGGAGCCAGGGTAATGGTTGATCAAATCCTTCGAGAAATAGAACCGGGAGCCGTAATCCTTTTTCATTGTAAGCTTTCTACTGCTAACGCTTTACCTGATATTATCAATGCTGTCTGGGAAAAAGGTTATGATTTCAGAATTCTTCTGGAAAAATGAGTTTTGACCTTGTTTCTGCTTTGTGATATACTTAATTTATGAAAAAAAGAGGTGGGGGAATGTCTATGAGGGGAAGCTTTGCGGGGCTAGCAGAAACTCAGGTAATTTTGATGGCTCAGCAAGGAAATGGTGAGGCAATGGAGTACCTACTTAAGAGGCATATTGACATTGTTTACTCCAAGGCCAAGGTTTTTTACATCAAAGGGCTGGACAAGGACGATGTTGTACAGGAAGGACTGGTTGGTCTCTATAAAGCCATTCGGGACTTTCAGTTTGACCGGGAAGCTTCTTTCAGGGGTTTTGCACATATCTGTGTTTACCGTCATTTAATATCGGCGGTAAAAACTGCCAACCGCCAGAAACATATTCCACTCAACACTTTCACCTCGATTGACAAGCAGTTAAAATACGGCAGGGAGGAAAACAGTGGTCGAACTCTCCAGGAAGTAATTGCCGACGATAGAATTGATCCGGAAAATGAAATAATTAACCAGGAATTAATTAAAGAAGTTTCAACCACCCTGAGGGAAATGCTAACCCCGCTGGAATGGAAGGTATTCATATCCTATCTTGATAACAAAACCTACCAGGAAATCTCCCGGGAACTCAACAGCAGTATAAAAACAGTAGATAATGCTTTGCAACGGTCCCGGCGCAAAATCAACCAGATCCGGTACAAGCTTAATGGTGAGGATGTAAGGCAGCTAATGCAGTGGTGATTTAATGATCGATTTGTTTTTCCCGAAAACAAGCAAATGTTTGTTTTGCGGACGGCCTAATAATAATGATGAAATTATTCCTTTTTGCCCCTCTTGTCTGGAGGGGCTTTCTTTTTCGGGGTTGGGTCCGGGGATCCTTTTTATGGAAGGGATCCTTCCCGATCTTTTAAAGGAAGTGGCACATGGTAAGGTAGAGCTGCTTAACCCCCTGGCCCGGTTGCTGGTTTTGGATTACCGTTTGCGGGGATTGAAGGGAAAAGCGGTTAGCCCGGGGAGTAATGATTTCCTGGAAAAAGCCCTGGCCCGAGAAACCGCTTTTTTCCTGGAATTGCCTCTTTTATCCAGCCATCCCAGGTCCCTGTTGGTGGGGGTTTCCTGGTCTGGAGACCTTCGAAATGAATATCCATCAGAACGGATCCTTGCATTGAGCCGATAAAAAACATTTGACAGGTTCCCCCGAGTATGTTATAGTTACCCTTGATAAGCCTCCCGCTTATCGGAAACAATATTTAGGGGGAATGTATAAAAATGCTTTACAGAGGACAAGTAAAATGGTTTAATGCGGAGAAGGGTTTCGGATTTATCGAGCGGGAGGACGGGGACGACGTCTTTGTCCATTTCTCCGCTATCCAGGAAGAAGGGTTCAAGACTCTTGACGATGGCCAGGAAGTTGAGTTTGAAATCGTAGAGGGAGACCGCGGTCCACAGGCTTCTAACGTAACTAAAGTATAAGTGGGCAATAAACCTCGCTTGAGAGAGCGAGGTTTTTAATTTCCGGAAGGAATTTTTTTCTGGCAGGAATTAAGAAAGAAAATGTTGAATTAATTAAAAAGAAGTAATGAAGGGAGATGGTGGGATGAAAATTTCTACCCGAGGTAAGAACATAGAGCTGACCAATGCTTTAAAGGATTACGTTGAGGAGAAAGTGGGCCGAATAGGCAAGTATTTTGAAAATGCTTCGATTGACGCCCAGGTCTCCTTGGGGGTGGAAAAGGAACGCCATCAAGTAGAGGTGACTGCTTTTGTGGACGGACTTATTTTGCGGGGCGAGGAAGAAACTGGAGATATGTACGCTTCAATTGACGGAGTTGTAGAAAAAATCGAGCGGCAGATCCGGAAATACAAAACCAGGATCAACCGCAACCTCCGTGACAAAGAAGAGTTTTCCCTTTCCTTTGAGAGCGATGAGACAGAAGAGGACGATATCGAAAACAAGATTGTAAAGGTCAAGCGGTTTGCTGTAAAGCCCATGAGCGTGGAAGAAGCTGTAATGCAGATGAACCTTCTGGGGCATGACTTCTTTGTTTTCTCCAATGCCGAGACCGACGACTTTAATGTAGTTTATCGAAGGAAAGATGGAAATTACGGTTTGATCGACCCCTACGCCTGATTTTTGACTCAAAAGGCGGGGATGTGATATAATCATAAAAGATTCTCGACTTTTAAGCGAAGTATAGTAAAGGTTTCCTTTACC
>Ga0207421_10000629_pt1 | contig 45527 bp, 43 predicted proteins | sample SodLakKL_010_SED_4_FD_187542 | JGI IMG/M metagenome (GOLD analysis project Ga0207421, IMG submission 187542) | Alkaline sediment microbial communities from Lake Tanatar, Kulunda Steppe, Russia - 8KL_010_SED (SPAdes) (version 2) | ecosystem: Environmental > Aquatic > Non-marine Saline and...
TCCTCTCTTTCAGGGAATTCTCCTTCTCCAACGTCTCCTGGCTCTACAAGTTCGTCCATCACCATGAATTCAACGTGCTCTTCTGATTCTACTTCGTATTCTATTGTCAAGGGACCACTGTCCTCTGGATTTTCGATCCTCACGTGCTGGTAGTATTCAAAGTCCGGTGCATTCTCACCAAAATAGGCTGTTTCCTCAAATCTAGTCACTTCTCTGAACGGTAGCTCATACCATTCATAACCGTCGTTGTTCTCATCGATCTCACTTTGACTCATCGATATAGTGTACGGCTCGTCATATTCGACAGGAACTTCAACATTCAAAAGCCATACACCGGCGCCGAGAGCCGTCCCGGCCACAAGTATCACTGGTATCAAGTACGCCAAAAACTTCTTCGAAATCTTACTAGATTTCATGTTTTTTTATCCTCCACCAACCGACTAACATTAAGATATATAATACTTTTGGATATTTGTGATAAAAATCATACAAAAACATTTATACCATAAACTGTCCTTTTATACCCGTTCTATATACCCCACACCCCGATCCCTCCCGAACTACGACGCCATTTTCTTTTTTCTTCTTCCTACTTCTTTCTTATTCCTTACTCCCCTATTGAAAATCAAACCGCACCAGAACCTCTCGCTAAATTTTACAATCGCCGTCTGATCTATCGGAAACAGTTTAGTTTCCGTTGATCCAAGGAAATTTTTCGATTTCCAATAGATATCATCAGTAACGATAAAAATCATTTCTACAGAAAAATACCTATAAAGGAGAAAACTATTGATATATCTATAAGAAGTAACAGTCTAAGAGGTGATAGGATATGAAAACGTCGATAAAGTTGGGAAGTATCTATGGGATACCTGTAAAGCTGCATTTCACTCTTATATTCATAGTCGCGTTGATAGCCTGGTCAGTCGGCGCGAACGTGTACATGATAGCCGAACTGCTTAACATCCCCGATCCTGATATACCTCTCGGCCTTGAAAGCTATCTTTTAGGTATCGCAGTAGCGGTCTCTTTATTCGCTAGTGTCTTCGTCCATGAACTCGCTCATTCTATAGTAAGTATAAAGAGCGGATTTCCGGTTGAAGAGATCTCTCTATGGCTCTTCGGAGGAGTCTCCAAGATGGAGGAACTTCCAACGGATCCAAACCTGGAGATAAGGATCAGTGCCGTAGGACCTTTATCCAGCTTAGGCATAGCTTTTGGAACCCTTGCCGCCGGGTTGGTCGCTCCTAACGACATCTTGATATTTCTACTGATCTACACGAGTTTCTTGAACTTCTTTCTTGCAGGTTTCAACCTGATACCGGCTTTCCCCATGGACGGTGGAAGGATCCTAAGAGCTCTCCTAGCGAAAAGATACTCTTACATAAAAGCGACCAAACAAGCTTCCACCATCGGAAAAGTCTTCGCGGTCATCTTCGGCGTTATAGGTTTGTTCATCAATGTTTTTCTAGTCCTTATCGCCTTCTTCATCTATATCGCTGCCTCACAGGAGTCGCAGAACGTTTTGATCGATTACGCGCTCAGTGACGTCCCTATAGCCAAGATAATGACAAAAGACGTGAAGACCATAGATCCGGACGAAACTATAGCAGAATTCATGGATAAGGTGACCACCCATCAGCACACCGGATTTCCAGTAGTAACAGGCAACAAGATAGTGGGTATAATCACACTCGATGACGCCAAAAAGATCCCTGAAAGGGGACTACACACTACAAGGGTCAAAGAAGTCATGGAGACAGACATAGTTTGTCTTCAGCCGTATGACGATGCGAGCAAAGCCTGGAAGACGATGACGAAAAAGAGAATCGGAAGGTTCCCGATCCTTTATAAAAGAGAATTGGTCGGTATAGTCACCAGGTCGGATATAATGCAGGCTTTCCAGATACAGAGCGAGTTGGGTAAGTACAAAGGGGAAGAGATATGATATCTTCAACTCTTCACTCTTAGCCAAAAGATGTAGACCGCTAAGATCGTTACCAAAAAGAGTACAGCGAGAGATAGAGCTAGATGACCGATACTTTCAATACTGTCTAGAAATGAAGTCTCGACCACAACGTTCATCGGATGGTATGCCGGTAATATCCTGATCCATAGAGCCGGCTCTTCCTGCAGAAAAATAGGGCTCTGAAAGATACCTGCATCCATAGTTATCAGCAGAAGGATCGTGTAGACTCCGGCCATCTTGTCCATCAAAGTACCTATTATCACTCCTATGTGTCCATAGATGATCGAAAAAAGTAGCACCATCATGAAGAACGCTGGTAAATTATCTGGTGAAAAGCTGATCATCATGATCGCAAGAGAGAAAGTAGAAACCAGTACGCCTACGGCAAATATCATCCCAAATCTAGATAGCAATAATTCGTGAGAAGAATAACCTGAGATCAACAACCTTTTATCCGCGTCTCTAGCTTCCAAAACCGTGTAAAGCCCGAATATACTGGTTACCAGAGAAGCGGTGACGGGAGTAAAAGTTGCCTGAAACACGTCTCCAATTTCTTTCATCTCTCCCAGATGGTTGATGAAAACCTCCTCTTCTGGCATCACTCTTCCAGCAATGAAGATAAAATAAGCCGGTAGGAAAAGTATTAGAGATACAAGAATAGGATTCCTCATCTTCTCTTTAAAACTAACAACAAAACTTAACCAAGTCCTCTTCAAACCACTGTTCTCTTTCACCCTAGATCACCTCTAGAGGTCACGTAAAATATCGATAAAGCTGCGGTAAAAAGGACTATCATGTAAAGTATCGAGAACAGTGCATAGTCGCTAGTGAAGGTCCCTTCCACAACACCTTCCTCTAAAATCCTAGAGGGGTAATGTGTAGGAAATGTTCGCTGTATCCATTCTTCGGTCTCGAAAACACCACTTCCAAGGAAAACATCCATATCCGCTAAAAAAACCATTACTAGCGACCCCTCAAGGTCATGAGGTACGATAACGCCAATTATCACTCCAAAGAACCCGTACATTATGCTGACGCTCAGTAGCGAAAGAACGATGAGATGATGGGAAGCTGGATCGACTCCTCTGATGAATATCAGATAGTTTATCATCGTAACGAATATCCCCACTATCAGTATGGTGGATACCCTCATGAATAGCAATCCGAATCTACCGCCTCCGACCACATTCAGTCTCCTATCGGCTTCTCGGGAACTGATCACCTGAAAAAGGCCCATGAGACCTGTCAAAAAAGAGGTGCTGAACAGAGCCCCCATCATCCTTCCTTCTTCCTCCGGCATAGCTATGATCCCTGGAAGTTCCGGCATGGTCCCAAGAGCGTACCCCATACCTTCGATCGCGATCAAAGGAAGTAGGATAAGAGCCGCCAAGTTGAAAGGATTTCGGAAGAAGGTCATCAGGTTGTAGCGCACACCGGTAGTTACCATCCCTTTATCGATCATACCACCTTTTTGACTTCTTTCAGTTTGCCTCCTTCAAGCTCATAAACCCTATCGAGTTTTTCTTTTTTCTCTATGATGTGGGATATCAGAGCTATAGCTGTACCGTCTTTCACCAACTCTTCGCTTATCTCCCAGAAAGATTCATATGTCTTCCAATCGAAACCGGTGTAGGGTTCGTCCAGCATCAAAACATCAGGACTGTGCATCAACGAGATGCTGAGATTTACTTTCTGCTTGTTACCTTCACTCAGCCGATCAACACGCTGATCCAAATATTCTTTAAAATCTAATCGAACCGACAAAGCTCTTTTACTCCGGTAGATCTCATCTTTAGAAAGGCCGTAGGCTTCACCGAACAATCTGAATGTCTCATTTACCGTCAAGCGGTTGTACAGTCTCAGTTCCTGGGGACACCACCCGATGGTCCCTCTACGATCCACGACCCCTTCATCTTTTTTCAGTTCTCCGACCAGGATCTTCATCAGCGTAGATTTCCCACTGCCGTTCTCACCGATTATACCTGTAATCTCGTTTTTCCTTATCTCGAGAGAAGCACCTTTCAATACCTCTATCTTCCTTGGGAAAGGAAACCAGGTCTTGTAAGTCTTGTGAATATTTTTACCTCTGACCAGGACCTTATCTCCACACACGTTTATCCACCATCAGATGCTGATGCTTCTACTCATCCCATCTCTTGTAAAGGTTATTCTCAATCCCTAGCGAATCCACTATCTTCCCAACAACGAAATCCACCAGATCATCTATTCCTTCTGGTTCACTGTAAAAAGCTGGCATCGCTGGAAGGATCACGGCTCCTTCGCTGGAAACTCGGTGCATGTTCTCGAGCCAGATAGAAGTCAAAGGCGTCTCCCTTGGAGTAACAACGACTTTCCTATCCTCCTTCAAGAAAACCGCCGCAGCACGGGTTATCAGGTTGTCCGAGATACCGTTAGCTATCTTAGATAGGGATGACATGGAACACGGTACGATCGCCATCGCGTCGTACTTCGAACTTCCAGACGACGGAGCTCTACTCATCTCTGAAGGATCAAATACGCGATCTGCTTCTTCCTTAAGATCTTCATATGAGATGTTCGATTCCGTCTTCAGGAGCTCCCTGCCGGATCTAGAAACTATGAGATCCACATGTATATCTTCTTTATCACTCAAAAACTCTAGTAATCTTCTTCCGTAAACGATCCCGGATGCCCCTGTCATAGCCAATAATATCTTCATCTTCCTCAAGCCTACCATAACACTATAATCTTCCTCAGATATAAACGATTTGGCCTATCAAAAGTCCATCTCCATCTTTTCATACGATTCCGCAGCTAGCTCAGAAAGCATGAAAAAGACCACTGAGACTACCCCTAAAGCAACCACTAAAGCGATGAGTCCCATGGTGACGTCCAAGTTGAATAGTGACGCGGGTATAGACACGAAGATCCCGGAAAGGAACAGGCCGGCCATCATCGTGGTATACATGGTGGTCACATCTGGAGCGCCGTTCACGCTTTCATCGAAATTTGGATACTTTACACTTGCCCAGACCCCTATCGATCCCAAAAGCAGCATCATCAAGATGGATGAAAGTAAAAGGAAGAGGATCCTATCTAATGAATAACCCAATAGGAGGGGTACCGGCACCGCAACAAGTAGTGGTATCGCCGGACCGAAAATAAGGATAGCTAGGATCTTCCCTCTGATTATGTTCCTAGGCCTCACAGGAAGAGATTTGATCAACCAGAACGCCTTACCTTCTCTTCCAAAAAGAGACAAAGAGGGAAAAAGTATCTGTAGGGTGCAAGCCAAAAAAAGACCCATACCTATCAATACGGGATAGAAGAACTCGTCGAGTCCCAGTCCCAGGTCGGGATCAGGACCGAGTTGGATATAGAAAAAGATCAAGCCGCCTCCGATCAGTGCGGTCACCCCTACAGTTGAAAGACTTTCCTTCCTCCTCCACCTTATGAGTATCTCTTTTTCAGCTACTTTCCTGGTCATGGGGTCCAAAAAATCCGGCAGGAAATCACTATTGTCGTGTAAACGCAAATCCTTAGTTGAGGAAGCTGAAGTTCCATTCTTCCATCCTCTCCAGAACACCTCTTTTGAACATAGAAGTACGATAAAAGAAAGGAAGATTATCGCAAGGAGGTAATAAAATATATAAGAAGCGGCTATATCGGAATGAAGCGCTAACCAAACTAGAGTTATATTCTGTCCGTAGAACAGTAAGAGAAGAACTTTTTTTAGAAGGTCTTTAAACTGTGTCATCACTCCTATATTGAAGCCGATGATGGGTGCAGCGACGACTAAAGCGTAAAGCTGGTAGAGGAAATACTGATCGATAGGGGGTTCGAACCCAAAACCAGAGATCAAAAAACTAACGATGGCCAAAGAGAGAGCGACCAACAATAGATTGTACCAGAAAACCTTCAGAAAACGGGAGTACTGCACTTTACGTGGTGAAACAGGAGCGGAAAAATAATGCTTCAGTTGATCGTTCTTCATCGTGTTCTCCACCGTTTCGACCGAGGCTTTGGACATGATCACGAAGAAGATCACGAAAAGCACATTGCCCTGTGAAAGGGTGAATGGAAGATCATCTATGCCTTGTACAAGCTCGACCATCATCAGGACCATCCAAAATCCACCGACGAGAAGTATGATGAACCATAGGGTCATCAACGGTCTTTCTACAACCCTTCCTCTAAAACCTCTGTAAGACTGCTTGATCTCGGTGGAGAACAGCTCAAGCGTTCCTTCTTTCATCATCGATCACTTCGACAAAAGCTCCTTCCAAGTTGTTTCTTCCCGTTCGTTCTACCAGTTCTTTAGGAGTACCGACGGTGAGTAGTTCCCCTCTATCTATTATACCAACGACATCGGCTATCTCCTCCGCCACTGAAGTTATATGGGTACTCATCAAAACTGTCTTCCCATCTCTTGACAGCTCTCTTATCTTCTTTTTCATGAATTGACTGTACCTTGGGTCCAGACCGACCGTTGGTTCATCCAAGATAAGATTTGGAGGATCGTGGATTATGGCGTTGATGAACAATACTTTTTGCTTCATCCCTTTCGAATAAGATCCCATCTCTGAGTCTATCCTCCTATCGAGTTCAAGCGCTTTCGACCATCGCTCTATAAGGCGATCAAGCTTTTCTTTATCCACACCTTTCAAGGAACCCATTATGTCCAAAAATTCTCTCCCAGTCAACCTTTCGTAAAGATGAGGCTGCTCAGGAAGATATCCGAAAAGAGTTTTACATCTCACATCGTTTCTGATCACTTTTCCATCTATAAGGGCTCTACCTTCGCTACCTTCCAATAAACCGATCAATGTTTTTATTATGGTGGTCTTGCCCGCTCCGTTGGATCCCAAAAGGCAGAAAATATTGCCATCTTCTACCTGAAAATCTACATCTTTCACAGCCCTTATGTCTCCAAAACATTTCGATAGACCTTTTATCTCTATCATCCTTTATTAAGATGTATAAGGGTGTGATTAAAACTTATCGTATATTTTAATTTCTAGAATGTCTTATGAAGCCGCTGCAGGGCAGCACTTCCACACCCTCTTTTTCGATCTCATCTAGGAAAAGGTTCATACCGAGAGAATCACTGGCCATGTGTCCTGCGATCACGAAATTGATGTGATGTTCTTCGGCTTTTTTTCTGTGCTCCTCGCTCATGTGCATACCTATTATGGTCCCTACTCCCGCATCGGCCAACTTTTCATACGATTCTTTGTTACCAGCCGTACCGCCAGTCATCTCTACGATCACTTCACCGGCTCTGTTGTCCTCGTTACCGACCATCACGTATGGACCGCCTTTGAACTTCCTTGCTTCGTGATATTCCGGTATATCGTTCAGATGTTCGATAACGTCTTTAACTTTATTGAAATCTTTACCTTCGAACTCATCGCTGAGATACGAGTCAACGAGATTGTCTGTTGGTGTATGTATACACATCATAGGTATATCAAGTAATTTAGCAGAATCCAAACTCTGGTTAAAATTCGCACCTTTGAGTTTTCTTTCTATCTCTTTCATCCTCTTGTTGACCAGTCCCTCTGCTATGTTGATAGGTACTCCGTACTCTTCCAGCATATCTTTCTGAAGGTCCATGACTTCATAAAGCGAGGCCAATCCTACGCCTCGGGGGTGATGACCTATTATGGCGTCTACGTCCTTTCCGTGTTCGGAGAGTCTGTCAGCAAGTAGCACCTCACCCGTATCTATATTTATCCCGACCAATACTCTTTTCACTTCCGTTTCAGGATCACCGTACAACAACCTAGAGTCGTGGAAGGGATTTTCAAGACGCTGTTCATCGAACACTTCTTTATCTTCACCCTCAAGTTCTTCAAATTTCTCCTTAGCATCTTCCATCTGTTCTTCTAGGGTCTCTTTCCCTCTGATGTCCTTCTCAATCCCCATCTCGACCGCTGTGTCGTAGATCTCTTTCAGTTTCAGGCTCATGCAGGAATGAGGAAAGGGGTCTTTTATATGGTTTTCTATCCTTAAGATCTCAGCTGTTGAAGATGTACCTATCCAAAACCCAGGCAACCCCGTTCCTTCTACAGTCCGGCGCGACTACATCCGCGGCTCTTTTAACTTCCTCAGGTGCATCGTCCATAGCTATGCCGATTCCTGCTTGCTCTATCATCTCTTTATCGACCTCATCATCTCCTATCGCCAGTACCGCTTCAAGAGATATATTTAAAGCGTCACAGACCATCTGCAGGCCCGCAACTTTAGAAACCTCCTTATCATAGATGGTCAAAGATCGATACTCTTCTCCTCTGTGATGCCTGTCGATCCTGACCTCATCTTCAAATTCATCTCTAACGAATCTTTCCATATCTTTTAAAGATCGTAGATCATTTTCAGACTTGTGCATCATCAAGTTGATCGGCGTTCCCTTTGAAAGCGCAATAACGTTAGATTCTATGTAGGCTATTTCAGCTCCAGGATATCTCTTACCCTCACACTTTTCTTTTTTCCTGTAAACCTTTTCAGGAAAGATGGTGGAGAGCTTGTAGCCTCTATCATCGGAATATTCTGCCGCGGTTCGAGCTACCTCAGCTTTCAACCTGGTCAATTTCCATTGTTCCCATCCCCTAGCATACATCCAACCCGGGCCTACAACTCTAGCACCGTTGTTGCACACTATGGGATGATCGTTTAGATCGATACTTGAGAGTAGTTCCGCCGCCGATCTCCTCAATCTTGTCGTAGCAGGTATCAAGGGAAAGTTTTTTTCTAAAACTCTGTTCACCATCATTTTATCCTCCGGACTGATCTCACCGTCGTGAACAAGGGTGCCGTCCAGATCTAATGCGACGAGTTCTATGTTCTTTTCCATACGAAATTCACAGGTATTGAGAATATATTATGACAGCTATCAGGATACCTAATAAACTTATCCAAAGTAAAAGAGCTTTTTTGGTCATCCTTCTTGCTTTATCGGCTTCCCACCAAGTACTCGGCTCAAACCCTTGTGCAACGAAGGTCAAAACTCCTGACAGGTTGATGCATATCAGGTTGATAGAGAAGAGTAAAAATGCGTTGAAACCTTTCCACATTTCTCCAGTACCGATCAGTAGACCGGAAGCGGCGATAGCAGGAACTAGAGCTATGGCTACCATGACTCCTATAACGGCAGAAGAAAGTCCTTTAGTGTAGGCCAGTGTTCCCGCGCTTCCTGCAGAAAGAGCTAGAACGACGTGAAGCAGATCTACACTGGTTCTTGCTTCTATTTGAGTGGTTGCAGGATCGACCTCCAACATCATACCCAAAACTATAGAGACCAAAAAGGAGAGGGCTATACCCAACACTGTAGTCTTCGCCGCTAGTTTCGCAAGGTCTATATCGGCTAGAGTCGTAGCTAAAGATAGACCGACGTTAGGACCGAGCATGGGAGCGATGACCATAGCACCTACGATCACAGCGACATCGTCTTGCAAAACACCTATAGAAGCTACAACCGCCGCCAACACGGTCAAAAGTACATAGACTCGGCTGAGTTCACTCTGACCTTTGACCTCTGTATACAATTCTTCCCTGCTCACCCCGGCGGTCTCTTTTCCCTCTTCCTCCTCTTTTTCCTCCTTTTTCTCTTCTTCCTCTTCCTCCACCGGTAATGAAGCCTCCACTCTAAAAAGGAGCAGCCTGAAAGGATCATTATGACTGAATTCTTCCTTGAGCTTGTCTATTATGGTCTGACTCTTCTCCGCGTGTACCAGTAACTTTACCACGGCTTTTTCTTCGGATATCTCTTCCTTCCAGAATTCGAAAACTTTGTCGTCTTCCTCTGCGATACGCTCCGCTTTATCCTGCTCTTCTGCAGGTATGATCATCTCGATGAGCCGCTGCAACTTTTCACTGTATCTTTAATCTAATGACTATATTTTAAAGTTGAGGTAAGTTTTAAGTAATTAAAAGATTTTTCACAAAAAAAAGGTGTATACGATTGGCTAAATCTGAGCTAGCTAGAGATATCGGCTTCTTCGGAGCTTTCACGATAGGTCTCGGGACCATGCTTGGAGCAGGAGTGTTCATACTACCCAGTATAGCGAGTGAACAGGCGGGTCCTGCGAGCATGCTCTCTTTCATATTTGGAGGGATAATTTCCATTCTAGCAGCTTTATCTCTTTCAGAACTTTCAACATCTATGCCTGTCACTGGAGGTAGTTATCATTATATCCACGCGTCTCTAGGAAATTTCCTAGGCAGTATCTCAGGCATGATCCTATGGTCAGGTCTCACTTTTGCTTCCGCGTTTTACATGCTCGGGTTCGGTCAGTACTTAGCTGAGCTGATCGGCGGTGAAATAGTTTCCTTGGCTGCTCTTGTAATGGCCGCTATACTCATCTTTGTGAACATCTACGGCGTGGGAGAGGCTGGAAAGTTACAGAATTTGATAGTTAGTATTTTGGTGGGGATTATACTCGTCTTCCTTGTATTTGGAATACCAGGCGTCGAGATGGAGAATCTGAGTCCCTTTAACCCTGAGGGTTTCCCAGCGATCTTCATGACGGTTGGTACTGTTTTCGTCAGCTTCATAGGCTTTGAAGTCATTGCCGATATAGCGGAAGAGGTGAAAGAACCTTCTAGAAACATCCCTCTAGCCATGGTCGCTTCAGTCGTTACCGCCACTTCTATCTATGCTTTGGTCATGTTCGTCAGTGTAGGATCGATGAATATAGCGGACCTTGGAGGCTCTACAGTACCTCTAGCTGACGTAGCCAATACGTTCTTAGGCGATGGTGGATCTCTAGCGATGATAATTGGCGCCTTACTGGCTACGATCTCCAGTGCCAACGCGTCTATCCTCGCCGCCACAAGGATAAATTTCGCCATGGCTAGAGATAGAGTTCTATTTCCTTGGTTTGACGAAGTCCACAAAAGATTCAAAACTCCACACAAATCTATAATCATCACAGGAATCCTCATATTTGTGATGATAGCATCTGGAGCTACGGTAGACATGCTTGCGGAAGTCGCTGGTTTCGCTTATCTCTTGACTTACGCCCTTGTTCACGTTGGCATAATAGTCATGAGAGAAACGGATCCAGAATTTTATCGTCCATCCTTCAAAACTCCCGGCTATCCATCGGTTCCTGTTTTGGGATTGGCAGGATGTGTTCTGATCCTGCTTCAACTAAATTTATGGGTCCTACTGATAGGTTTCATCATAGTCGGCTTCGGCTCTATCTGGTACGGTATCTATTCAAAAGATCGTGTTGAAGAACATGGAACTTTAGACTGGTATGTTAAAAAAGAAGAACTTGAAACGAAAGAGAAAAAGAGGAGGATCTTGGTAGCGACTGAAGATCCAAAGGAAGAAAAGCAGCTTTTAAGATTCGCAGCCCTGAGCGCTTCGGCGAGAAAAGAAGGGGAGATAGTGATTCTGCATGTGTTACAACCTATGGAAGGAAGATCCGTGATGAATATACCAGAATTTGAAGAGAAAAGGATAGATAAAGAAAGAGAGATATTCGAGATAGGTAGAAAGTACGCAGAAGATCTCTCCATCGGTATCAAAGCTGAAGGCATGATAGAAAAGGACTTGAGGACCGCTGTCAACAAGCTCTTGGAAAAAGGAGATATCGACCAAGTCTTTTTAGGATGGAAAGGAGCAGCAGGATGGAAGGGAAAGAAGTTGGGAAGAAATTTAGATCTTATAGTGGAAGATATCAAGAAAACTGATCTAGTCATCGTTAGGCTCGGAGATGAAAAAGTAGGAAAAGTCGTTGCAGCCGTAGGAGAAGGACCTAACACCTTGGCTACGGTGAAAAGGGCTTACGAAATGAGTAAGGCGGAGGACGGTGAGTCACTCACACTCTTGAATGTCCAGGTCCAAGAAGAAGACGGTCCTTCAAGGAAGAGATTGAAGGAGTTAGGAGAAAGACACGTCAAGAGCATAGCAGAGAAAGCTGAGATAGATCCTGAAGAGTATGAAGTAAAGGTCATCGTTTCTGACGACCGAGACAGGGTTTTGAAAAAGGTACTGAAACGATATGATACGATCTGTTTGGGCGCGGCTAGAAGAGCCAGGCTGGAAGGTACGGTGTTTGGCGTGCTCCCTGAAAAGATCGCCTGTTCGACAGAGTCTAACGTGCTCCTAGTGAGGGATTCAAAACCCCCGACTGGTAGCTATTTCAAAGGACTGTACAAGTCCATCAAAAGAAGATGAAAAACCATGCAAAAACATATAATAGTCTAAACACCATTTATTCTACAGTCTTAGAGAGAGAATAATTTTACCGAAAGGAGGAGCAAAGATGGATGCAGAAGAACTGATACGATTGATGAAAGAAAGATGGACCGCAAGAAAGTTCAAATCCAAAGATGTGAAGGAGGATGACCTGAAAAAGATATTGGAAGCCGGAAGGTGGTCTCCTTCAGGGGGCAACAAACAGCCCTGGGAGTTGATCGTGATAAGAGATGAAGAGTTAAAAGATGAGATAGCACGACTCTATGCTGAGGGTATGGGGATGTCTAAACCTCCTGAGAGGTATACTACACCACCTGTTCTGATCGCCGTCGGTATCGACAGGCGTATCATCGACTCTTACCCTGATATGATGCCGGCAGAGTTCGTGGTCTACGCGAGCATAGGGAGCATGGTCCAGAACATGAGTATCACTGCAGCTTCTCTTGGGATGGTACTCAGCTGGGGTACACAGCCTTCCGTCATCCAAGGACAAGTGGAAGAACTACTCGAAGTTCCGGATCACATCGAGGTGCCTGACATATTACAATTAGGTTATCCTGCCCAGGATAAGTATTCTTCAGATAGGCGAGAAATAGATGATTTCTTGCATCACGATAAATTGGATAAAACGAAGTTAAGAGATGTTTGAACTTTGAATTGTCTAGGTGTTAACCATGGCTTGGAGTTTCAGGGCGAAAAAAGAAAAGTGTAAGATATGCGGTGAAGAGAGTGATAAGATATCTAGTTACCTGTCACTCTGCCTCGATTGTATAAGAGAAGGAACTGAAAGATCATCGAAGATCGCTCGATCAGTTCACGAAGAAGCTAGAAAGGAGATCAGACTTCCAAAAATGGATCGCTCTGAAGGTCTCACCTGCGGCTACTGCGGAACTAATTGCAAGATACCTGAAGGTGAAACTGGAAACTGCGGTTTGACGATGAACAAGGACGGTAAACTCTTCCGAGAGTTCGGTACTCCAGAAAAAGCTGTTGGATCATGGTACAAAGATCGTCACCCCACCAACTGCGTAGCTTCATGGTGCTGTGCCGGAGGTACAGGAGCAGGTTATCCAAAGTATGCGAGAACCGAAGATGGAGATATCGGACAATGGAATGCTGCTGTTTTCCTTGGCTCATGTTGTTCCCACTGTCTCTACTGCCAGAACACCGACTGGCACCGGATGGCCTCTTTACATGATTCAGTGATTGAAAAGGACGAGCTTGTAAAGGATGTAGTGGATGATAGATCTATAACCTGTCTCTGTTGGTTCGGTGGATCTCCAGAACCACAGGCACCTTTCGTCTATCACGTCTCCAAAGAGATCCTCGAGAAGGTGGATGATGATAGGCTGATGAGGATATGTCTTGAAGTGAATGGTAATTTTGATTGGAGGTTATTGAAAAAGATCGCTAGATTGTCATTTAAAAGCGGTGGAGGTATAAAATTCGATCTGAAAGCGTGGGATAAGAATGTTTACAGGGCACTCGCAGGCATAACTCCTGAAACGATCTTCAAAAATTTTGAGAGATTGGGAAAGCTGCACCGGAAGAGAGAAGAGCCCCCGTTCCTACGAGCCTCTACTTTACTTGTGCCGGGTTACGTAGATCTTACAGAGATCAGGAATATAGCAAGATTCATCAGTGATGTTGACCCTACCATCCCTTACTCTCTTCTAAGCTACGCTCCAGGCTACAAGCTGGCCGATCTACCTAAGACCGAAAAAGATTTTGCGTTGACGGCTAAAAACGTCGCTGAGAATGAAGGGTTAAGAAAGGTCACAATAGGCAATGAACACCTCCTAGAATGATCGGTTGATCTTTACTCCAAAAACCTTCCGTTACATATAAATAACATCGGCTGGGTGAATTGGATAGTGCATCAGATATGGAAAAAAATAAAGTGCTGGCGGCCATCGTGATCTTCGTATTACTCGCTATGTTAGGGGTATTTTTGACTGGAGGACCAGGAGGGGAAGATGAAGAAATAGAACAAGAAGTAGAACTGGAGATATTGAGTTCTACAGAGGAAAATGGTCTTAGTTTGGAAGTGCGGATGAAAAACTTAAGAGAGGAAGAAATAAATTTGAGAAGCAATAAATTCATAGTCATTTCTCAGGAAGGGTTTGAACATCGGGCCGACAATTCTATTAATATGGAAAATCAATTACATCCCGATGATGAGGATACATTTACTCTTGATTTTTTTGATTTTCAACATGAAGATTTGGAACCTGTTGAATTAACTTTTGAAGCCGACGATACCGCAGAACCGATCGGTTGGGCTGAAATCTAGAAGGAAAAAATGGTTCATAGATTCTTGATCATATAAGCACCTTCAAGCTTATATCCTAGTTTTCTATAGTAATTCCTGGCGCCGACTCCACTGGTGACCCTGATCTTATCTGCTTTTTCTGAAGCTATCTTTTCACATTTTCTCAGTAGTTTCCTACCGTACCCAGAGTGCTGTACCTCTCTACTTTCCTCATCTACTGGAGTCATCTCACCGACCACTTTCAACTGCCTGACTGTAGGCATCGAATCACCATCCGTCCTCAGTCTTGCGTATCCTACAAGAAGATCATCCTTATCGCTGAGCTCGATGAAGTGTTCTAGGCCACCGGATGCAGAGTAAACGAGTCTTTTCATTTCTAGGGACTCTAGAGCTAATTCTTCTTCCGAGTGTCCGACTTCTCTACACCTGATGCAGTCACATCTTTTTCTCCTCTCCTCCATCACTTCTTTAGCATACTGTCTGAGGTTGCTCTTTTTCACCCCGCCTTCAACGAGTTGGGAAGGTATATCTCTCTGCACCCTTTGTATCCTGACATATTTAGGGACTATAGATTTCATCTCTGCAAGTAGTTCTGACGCCTCTCCAGTATTCAAAGGCTGGTAGTTACCCTCCTTCCACTCTTCGTACAGTTCCGTTCCTTCAACCACGAGAGCAGGATATATCTTGAGAGAATCGGGTTGAAAATCTTCGTTCCTGAACAGCTCTAGAAAGTCCTGAAGATCATCTGCCTTACTCATCCCGGGTAGACCGGGCATGATGTGATGGCAGACCTTCAGACCTCTCTCTTTAGCCAATCTTGTGGCTTCGATCGAATCTTTTACGTCGTGGCCTCTGTCTATACTATTCAATATATTATCACGTATAGATTGGACACCTATCTCCACTCTAGTTGCTCCCAGTTTCAACATCCGATCTAACTCTTTCTTTTTACAGTAGTCAGGCCTAGTTTCTATAGTGAGACCGATACATCTCTTTTCAGCGTCTTCGTTCAATTCATGTGCTTCAGACAATGTGTCTGATCTTTTCGAATTCAACGCGTCAAAACACCTTTTGACGAAGTTTTTTTGATAATCCCAATCCCTTGCTGGAAAAGTCCCTCCCATCACGATCATGTCTATCTTGTCAGTCTTATGTCCGATAGCTCTGTACTGAGCCAACCTATCCTTGACCTGCTCATATGGATCGAACTCGTTCCTTTCTCCTCTCAATGCGGCGGGCTCTTTTCCTGTATAGGATTGAGGACTCGGTTCTTCACTTTTAGGTCCTCCTGGACACATCATACATCTCCCATGGGGGCATTCGGCAGGTGAAGTCATCACCGCGATAACAGAAACACCAGATTTGCTTCGAGCAGGTTTTCTCTGGAGGACTGGAACTACTTCTTCCCTAGAAACATCCTCCATCTCTTCCACTCTTTTGAGGATCTCAGAATTGGTCGGTAGTTCATCTCTGTCGTATTTTCTGCATAGCCTTATCTTTCCTTTCTGCAGTTCTTCAGGAGTCGATATCTTTCCCTGTCTTATCTCCTCGATGATCTCCTCGAAATAGTCCATCGATAGGCTATTTTGCCCTATTGGTATAACAATCTTTCTATTTGCATCAGCACAGCACAACAAACAAATCCAATTTTGAAAGATCACACTTTACGAGGCTTGAAAGGAAAAACGATATATAGCCGCTTTCAATCATATGGAAACTGCAAAGGGCTCATAGTCTAGGTCGGTTATGACGTCGCCTTGACATGGCGGAGGTCGCCGGTTCAAATCCGGCTGAGCCCACTCATTACATTCGTGAACTCAGCGGATTTGAAAACACGGGGAATCACAGATTCCCCTCACTCATCGATTTCTAACAAAATCGATTCGTCCGGCTGAGCCCACTTCACTATTGGTTCATAATCCTTCTAATATTGCTCTATTTGTAATAGGGAAGGGTACCTAACGCCGATTATGTATACAAATATGATTCCTCTCTGTGACTCTTGTGTTTCTACATGTAAACACCTTTACTTATCTTTTCTTAAATAGAAAAAGTGATTTGAAAAATTAGATGTCTACGCTAAAAGGTTCTAAGCTTTGCCTTTTAGTTATCGATAACTTCTTTAAAAAAATGGAAGAAGGGGGTGAAGGACTGATTACCAAACCCCATTTGAAAGTTTTTTAGTAAATCACTACGAGGAGCCAGGAGGAGGAGGTACTTCACTATCATTCTCTTCCGGCGGTGGGGGTACTTCTTCTTCCTCAGGCGGAGGTGGTGTTTCTCTACTCTCAACTTTAGGCTCTCTACCCTCTCCTGAAGAGAATTCCTCTTCTTCTCCGTTCTTTTTGATATAGCCGACTGCAGCTAGAATCACGCCGATCACGGCTACAACTATCCCGATAAAGAAGAGTGGCGGGTATCCCTCAACATACTGAGTAGCCTCTATGAATTCATTCCCGAGAAAATCTTCCCTTTTTTCAACGTTGAGTTGAACTTCATCCCCTTCATCTCCTATATCTTCTGTAGACCATATAGATGGTTCTGTATCATCTAGGGTATAATTATAGTCACCATCTTCCATTTCTTTCGAAGTAATCTCTCCTTCTATCCACTTTTCTTCCCCTACGTCCGCCTCTTCCATCTCACCTGATGCTTCTTCCCAGTCTGTGGTGGAGGGCATGAGAGCAAACTGCACTACCAGTATCAAAATAACCCCTAGGACTAACAGCCCAATTCCTCCTCCGAGTAATTTTTTACTCATTTCTTTTTTCACCCGTATGCTATAAATATTGATTAGTATATTAGTAATTTGGGTATAAGATTTGGATATTTGGTTTTAATACACATTTTAATCTTTTACTTGAGGTCCCATAAAATCTCTAATATTAGGCTGAATACTTTCAGACTTTTGAGTACTAACCGGTTATAGATTTGCTTAATTCAGAAAAAGAATCAATGGGAAAAATCAAAAATTCTACTCATTTTTAGAAAATAATTTGTTAAAGGCTATCGTAGATAGCCTTACATGTTTTTGATGCATTTTTTTATCAAAAAAGCGTAGGAACTCGCTTTCGCTCGCTCCACCTTTTCAATCACTTTCCTTGCTACTCTCGGAAAGAATGATTGAATGCGAGGGACGTGAGTCCCTCTTTACTTCAGAAGGCTGTCGCCTTCCTGCGTATGCGGTAGGAAGGAAAAATTCCTTCTTTACTTTATTTTTTCCGCTACGCTCCAGAAAAGTAAAGTATGCGAGGGATGTGAACCTAACGCCGATTATGTATACAACTAACTCTCAAATCACTATTTCATATATAAGAGTTTGAATCCCTCTGTCTTCATCTAGGATTCGAAAACCCTAAGTTTTACTCCCTATTTTATCGATCAGATGTGGCGAACATGTCTTCACTGCCAAATAAATACAGAGATCTGAGCAAGTACCTTTCGTATATATTGAGGCACCATCCGGAGGAGGCTGATTTATCTTTAGATGATTACGGTTTTACTGATCTAGACGATTTGTTGAACGCTTTGAAAAAGACTAAACATTCATGGGCCGGAAAGGAAGAGATAGAACGTCTGATCGAAAGCTCGGATAAAACCAGATTTGAGATCAAGAACGGTCAGATAAGAGCACTTTACGGACACTCCGTAGATGTCACAGTAGAAGAGGAAGCTGATACCGCTCCTCCAGAGCATCTTTATCACGGTACCTCACCTACCGCAGCGGAATCCATAATGAAGGAGGGAATAGAATCGAAGAACCGGCAGTTCGTGCATCTCTCTACCGGTGTTGAAGAGGCGCGGAGAGTGGGTAAGAGACATCATCCCAATCCAGTGATTTTGAAGATCGAAGCGAAAAGGGCCTGGGAAGAAGAGATAGATTTCTACAGAAGAGGAGATCTATTCCTTGTAGAATACATGCCGCCGGACTATATCGAAGTTTTAAAATAGAGGTATGCGGGCACCGGGATAGCGATGAAAATAATCATGGTACCTGATCAACCTCCAATCAATATTGCTATTCTCCTAACCGTTCACACGTCTGAAAAGTATCGGCTCAAAGGCTCAGTAAATGCTAGAGGCAGATAAAACATTTTGTCCTCCACTTTCTCGAATCTCGATTCGTTCAGCACGAAACATTTAGTGGAGTCATATTTATCGGAAAAGCTCCTCAAAGATCGAGTTATTTCTGGAGAGGTTTTGATCTCGACAGGTTTCACACCGCTCTTCTCAAAAACAAAATCTATCTCAGCCTGGCTTTTTGTCCTCCAATATTTCAATTCATCTATGTGGTGGATCGCTTGAGAGAAGAAAAAGTTCTCGTTTAGTTCTCCTCGATCTTTTCTATCTTCAAGCTTCCGAAAGTCGTCTATGAGCCCGTTTCTGAAGCCGTTGTCGTAAAAGTAAACTTTAGGTGTTTTCACTATCTCTTTTTGTTTGTTGGTGAAGAATGGATTTACGAGTTTCATCACAAATGTATAGTCCAATATGTTTATCTTTTCTTTCAGGTTTTGATACTGGAAACCTGATCTATCAGATAGCTTAGAGTACTTTGTCAGCTCACCGACTTGGAGAGAAAGTAATTTCATCAGTTTTTGAACTTCTCTGTCTTCTGAAATATCAAGGACGTCTCTTATCTCTCTGAGGAGATAGGTATTTATTATGTTTTTTATGACCGTTCTTTTTTCTTCCTCTCTATCCGCTAGAACAACTCTTGGATAACCTCCATAAACGGTGAACTCTTTCCTGAGTTTTTCGATTCTTGAGACGATGTTCGAGGAGATGGTTAAATCATTATTGAATTCAATCCAAGTATGCAGTCTTTCACTTTTCTCTTTGTAGATTTCATAAAGTTTTTCGTCCTTATATCTGAGGAACTCCTCAAAACTGAAAGGATAAAGATGAAAATTGAGAATCCTGCCAGTGAGGTGCTTTAAACCTTTAACGGTCATCTCGCTCACCGAGGAACCGGTGACTAGTATCTTCTTGTCTGGATAATGATCATATAGATATTTCAGTTTCTTACCACCTTCCTCCGCGTATTGAAACTCATCGATTATGAGCTGATCGTATTCCTTTAGGTACAGCTTTGCAAAATCCTTGATATCTTCTTCAAAAAGAGCTAAAATTTCTCTATCTTCGAAACTGATGAAGTAGGAATTGTCTAGATCGTTGTGTATTTTGAGGAGCAAAGTGGTCTTTCCGCTCTGTCTAGGGCCAGTAACACAGATCATCTCCGGCTTGTCCATGTATCGCCATATTTTATCTTCTAGATCCCTTTTAACGTATTCGTGCGGTTTTTTTTCTAGATACGAGACCCTCATATCGTTAACCTCTGTATGTAAATAGGGTTACTATAATTTAAATTTTTCTAAAAATAGTAGGGTAAAACTCGGTTTTTCAAAAGATATGATCGTAAATAGGCTAATAGTGATTATATGTTTGGTTGACCTCCTCCTCTGCTTGAATTACGAGAAATTGAAATTCCTGCTAGAGACGGAGGAATGCGGGCTTTGACCCGTATCAAGCCCTCCAAGATACTTTCTAGCTCTTGCAGCTGTAGATTTTCGACATCTCTCAACTCATCGTCAGAGCTATATCTCAAAAAGATACCATATTTCACTTGCCTACCTTAATAGAGAACGGAAAGGAAAGGGAGTCTGCTCATTTAATTCCGTTTATATATTCAAAGGTATGCGGGCACCGGGATTTGAACCCGGGTTATAGCCTTGGCAAGGCTAGGTGATACCAAACTACACCACGCCCGCATGTAAATCTTCGATTTTCGAGGGCTGTAGGAAATCTTTTCCTGTTCTAGTCCGCATAGGGACCTTTTCCGCAGGATTACAGATATCAAATTGAGTTATAAACGTTTTGGATGGTAGAACTTCTAAAATATACCTTTTCAACGAAAGATTTATATCGCCACAAAAAAAAGACCTTGTCAGATGAGTAGAGGAAACAAAAGGAAGAACAAGAGGATCGCTGAGAACCGCATCCGCATACTGTTCCAAGAGGCGAAAAAAGCCGCGTTGAAGGATGAATTCGATAGAGCGGATCGTTATGTTGAGTTAGCTAGAAAGATAGGCATGAGGCACAACGTTTCCATCCCATCAAAATATAGAAGGCGCGTGTGCAAAAGATGCTACTCTTACCTTCACCCATCGAAAACATGTAGTGTCAGATTGAAAAAGGGTAAACTCATCAGCAGATGTTTTATATGTGGAACCATAAATAGGTTCGTATACCAAGAGGATTGAGTAAGATGGATACCGAAGAAGCGAAAATAGCGGGTCAAGATCTTCAGGCAACTCTCCACATCGGCAAGGACGGGATAACTGATAGTTTGATCGAGGAACTGAATACACAGTTGGAGAATAGAGAACTGGTGAAAGTGAAGATCAACAGGAACAATCCTATACAGGACAAAGAAGATATAGCCGAAGAGTTGGAGAAAACTTCTCAAGGCGAACTGGTGGAGATCAGAGGCAAAACGATACTGTTGATGGACGAGTAGTTACGAAACGATTTCTTTAAGGACCTTCTCATATCTTTTGGAAAGTCTATCCCAATCGTATTTTTCTACGACAGCTGGATCGACCGATCCTCTCAAGCACCTCACGAGTTTGCACAGGAATTCTCTATCTGAGCTGTATTTATAGACGCCTTTTCCCTTGAACCTGTTCTCGACTTCCGGCATATTTTTACTCAAAACCGGCACTCCACAGGCAAGATAGGTCAGAACTTTGCTGCCCATGGTGAAAATATTCATCTTCATAGGTTTTCTCGGGTTCAATCCAACATCCATAGCGTTTATGTACGGTGCAAGCTCCTCATAATCTACCCTTCCTGTGAATACTATATCTTTTTCCATCCCCATCTTTTGGGTCAGGGTCTTCAATCTTTCCGCATACTCGGTATGGAGGCCTGGACCGACTATCAAAAGACTCAATTTGGGATATCTTTTTTTAAGCGAAGGCATGAGATTTATGATATTCTCCAGGTCGATCCATCTTTCTAAAGAACCCACATATCCTAAGACCGGATAACCGAGTTCACAGCGGTCTCTAACTTCTTTGATTTTTTTGCTATCTGTAGGTCCGATCAGATCAAGGTCCAACCCGTTGGGAACAACTCTTATTTTTTTATCAGTTATCGTTTCAAGATACTCTTTGAATCTGTTGGTGGGCGTTACGATACCGGCAGCTTTTTTTAAATTCATCGTAGTCAAAAACTTTGCAGATCTTTCCGCTAACTTATCCAAAGGAGGATCGTAGTAAGAGGCGGCACTCTGAGGAAGATGATCAAGGTAATCGATCATAACCGGAATATCTTGAAGATTCGCTATCTGTGTAGGGATTATGTTGGCCGATACTATCGCATCGTGATCTTCTCCTACCTCAGCTATCTTTTCACCGTGTTTTTTTAGATTTAGGAGATAATAACTACCGATTTTTGTATCGGGTTCTAAATCCATAGGGATCAGATTGCAACGAGTATCTCTTCTTTTCTTCTGAAAGATCTTAAAATGACACACGTCGATCTCGTGTTTTTTTGCCAAACGGTCGAAGATGAAGTTCAACCTGTTCGGTACCGGATGACCGATCCAATCTGTCGTGGGGATCACCAATAATTTCATGATATCGATTCTCTAGGACCCTATATGAAACGTTTTTAGATCTTTTCCAGATATAGTTTCCACACCTATCTTTTTCTCTACTTTATCCGCTACCTCTTTAGATGCTTCAGCAGCTTGCGGATAGAAGTGAGTGAGTACTAGTTTTTCTACAGAAGAACCTTTCATTTTAGAGATGAGTGCTTCAGGATCCGTATGGCCTTGAGTGTTTTTTAAAGAGGACATCTCATGTATCAACAGATCCGCGTTATCTGAAACTTCTTTTATCTTTTCACAGGCTTCGGTATCGCTGGTGTAGATCACCTTTTTATCTTCATGAAATATCTTATATCCCTGGCTCATCTCGGTGTGTCTTGTCTCGAACGGCTCTATCGAGAGATCATCATCGAACCTTTGTCTTGAGGTAATAGTTTCAAAAATCAATGAAGTTTTCTCATCTTCGAAGAGTGATCTATCGACACGCTTCCAAAATCTTACAAGATGTTCCTTCAATCCTGGAGGAACCACCAATTTGTAGTCGACTTCTTTAGAATCGAGCCAGGAACCTTTACCCAATGCAGGAAGATCCTGCACATGATCAAGGTGTTCATGTGTTAAACATATGATGTCGATCTCTTTGACAGACACGCCAGCCTCTGCGATCCGCAGGGGAACCGCCATTCCACAATCGAGCAGTATCTTTTTACTCGAGGTTTCTATCAGAACTCCGGATTGGGCCCTCCCAGGGATAGGGATACCAGCTGAGGTTCCGAGTAAAGTCACCTTCATAAGTGAAACTCCTGATTATCTGATAAAGATTCGAGATATATCCATCTTTCCCTAGGTTTAAAACAAGTTAAGATAAGATCGTATCTTTAGCTAGATCTCGGCCTTTCCGTCCTGCTTGAGCATCTCCAGCATCTTCTTTCTTTCCTTTTCCAGTTTTTCTTCGTCCCCTAGTTTCTCTTCTACTTTTTTGTTCTGCTCTATCAATCGTTTTCTGCGCTTGATCTCTTCTTCTTTCTTCTTCCTTTTCATGTCCAGGATCTCGTTCTTCATCTCCATCGCTCTCTCGTGGTAATGATCTGCCCGTTCTCTGACCTCTATGAATTTTTGATGGAGTTTGTCCGCTTCGTTGGATAAGGCGTTCATCTCATCATATAGTTTCTCAATCTGATCGTGGTATTCCTGTGATTCTTCCGAGTACTCAACGACTTTCTCATGTTCTTCATCAGCTTCTTGAAAAAGTTCGTCGATCTTTTCGTCTAGGCTCTCCACTTCTTCTATGATGCGGTTTTGTTCTTCAAGTAACTCTCTCTTTTCTTCCAGTTCCTCTCTTTTTCTCTTGAGGTCATCCAATAATTCGTTTTCTTCCTCGACGGGTAGAGCAGTCGTCTCTTGTTTTCTTTCTAACCTGTCTATATCGAGTTTCAACTCCTCCACTTTTTCAGCAAGGTTATCTTCTATCTTGTCCTGCTTCTCCCTTTTGAAAGATATCAGTTCTTTGGCTTTAGCTTGCAGTTCGTTTCTCTTTTTCTTGTGTTCTTTCGCTTTGTCAGTCAGTTCGTCTCTCTTTTCCTTCAACTCTTCGACTTCTTCCCTGATCTTGTTTCTTTCCTCATGGAGGTTGTCCCTTTCTTCACGGTAGAAGTTACCTTCCTTGTTCAATTCGTTGCGTTTTTGTATCAGGTCGTTAAATCTATCCTCGGCCCTTCCGATCTCTTCTGGATCTGGCCCTTCACTTTGAGAATCGGTCATCTGTTCTCACACTCACCTAGATGGAGCTAAATAATAAGGTTTTCCCTGTGGAGCTTGACTGAAAGTTCAAACTGATCTGAAAACTCCTTCCTTTGGCTCATAAACATCTTCCAGTCTTCTCAGTTTTTTCTCCATATCCTCGCACTCTTTTCCCAGATGAGAATATACTTCCTTCACATCCGCTGAGGTGAACTGTTCCATCTCTTCTCCGAGCACTCTACAAATTATCTCAAGGCGTTCTCTTTCACTGTCTGCTATGACAGCTTCTTTTGAGGCTTTAACACAAGGATCATCGTTTTCATCTACATCTTCTTTTTCAGGAAGCTCTCCTCCTCTCATCTCGGCGTTCAATCTTCCTATCGCCCACCTAGCCTCTTCCTGTGAAATGGTCTTGTAGTGAATCCTCATCTTTTCTAAGACCAGTCTTTTACCGCAGTCGTGACACTGTGTCGTATCGTTTGTGAGATCGACAGCCTTAGCGGCCTTGCACTCCGGACAAACGATAACGCCAAAGGTTTTATTCATGGTAGATACACCAACGCTGCAATCGCACATCCGTATTTATCCGCTTCCACCTTCACTTTATCATATTTTATATCGATCTTCTCGAGCTTTACACCTCTAGTTTCCCCCATCTCGATCAACATCTCTTCTAAATTCTCTTTTAATGCTTTATCATCTATACTCTCTTTTTCCTTGGCATCCTCCATCACATAACCCCCTTTTCCATCTTTTCGAAAACCCCACGCTAAACCTGCTGACAACTCTTTTCCAGAGCCTGTATTTTTACTGATGACGGCGGGAAGGAAAGCACCTCGATGTTCTGAAAAATCATCTACTCTTTTTGTCCCCGCAGGAAGTACGGAAGAAACTTCGATCAGATTGTATTCTCCCACTGATGCTTCTATCATAGCTTTGTCTACCGCATTCAAAAAAGAAGTCTCACTAGTGGCAGTGCCTGTTTTGACGGCGAATCTTGAAGGTTTGAACATGTTTACTATGCTTCATCATCTTCGTTATAACTTTTTCGGAACGTCTGTTGTATTTTGACCGAAAATATAAAATCAAGAGTTCCATTCATGATAGCAGGGATCTAAAGATAGGTTGTGATAGGATCGAAGACGATAAAGTCCCAGTATATTTTGACGGGATGCATTACGATGCTTGGACTGAGAGGGAAGTGGATATTCCTTTTTATCTCGATCAGGTGGCTGAATACGGAGAACCGGTTTTAGAATTAGGATGTGGAACTGGAAGGATTACGATACCGATCGCCGAGGAAGGATGGGATATAGTCGGTTTAGATGTCTCTGAAAGATTTTTGAAACACGCCCGAGAGAAGGCTCAGGAAGAAGACCTTGAGATCGATTGGATGCGCGGTGATATGAGAGATTTTAGTTTGGACGAAAAGTTCTCATTGATAATCGTTCCTTTCAATACGATACACCACATCCTTGAGTTAGATGGACTCGAAAGAGTCTTGAACAATGTTAAAAGGCACTTGAAGGAAGATGGAAGGTTCATAGTCGAGTTCTTTAATCCCGATCTAGACATACTCAATAGGAACCCGGATGATGAACACGAGATCTTGAGTTACGAACTGCCTGAAAAAGGGGAGATAGTTGTGAGAGAGAAGACCAATTATCGCAAGGCCGACCAGCTCATGCATATCACCTGGATATTTGATTCCGAAGAAAAGGAGTTCTTCAAAGAATGGATAGCAAGAGTATATTTTCCAAAAGAGGTCGACACTATCTTGAATTACAACGGATTTTTGATCGAAGAGAAATACGGTGATTTCGATGCATCACCTTTCACCAACAATTCCGGTCAGCAGATAGTGGTTTGTAAAGTTGAATGAATTTATATAATGTGCTCGAAGAGTTGAATGTGAGCTCTAGTGTTCCGTCCATGTCTTCCGATATATGGTAAAAGGCACGACATTTTGTACTTTTTTGTATCTTTTACTCATCTTGGTAATCAAATTCCCGATGGCATAAGAATTTCTTCAAGAAATTCTCATTTACTTAGAAAATCTTTGATTTTCTGAGGGTCATAGGAATTCTGGATTCCTATTTATAGTCAAAGACACGACTTTTAGTGATTTTTCAGTGTCTTTGACGTCTATTGGGATTGTCAAACAATCCCAGTTTATATTTCTGGAACATGTTCTAGATATCTTAGGAAAGTGATCTTTCCTAAGAGAATATAGAGTTCTCCTCGATGGTTTTGACGTCTCACCTCCGGATGCTATAGATGGTGCCGAGGCTGAAGCTGTAATAATGGGTGTCCTTTTGAACCATGCGAAACTCACTTGTATATCGATCTTGATCAAAAATCAGTCACATCAGTTTAGTCTGTTTGCCCCCGCGAACACTCAATGTATTTACCTTCTCTATGCTTTCGTCTTTCTCTATCAGGTCGATGATATCTCTTTTTGGAACCGAGGCCTGTATCTCTTTTGTCCGTCCTCTTCTCCCGAACGACTTGACCCTTGCATTTACCAGGCCCAACATATCCAATTCTGATATCAGATCCGTTATCCTTCTTTGAGTCAGTGGATTCATGCCGGATCCTTTCGCCACTTCATTGTACGCAGAATATACTTCCCCTGTCGTCAATTTTTCTCCCCCGTTCTGTTCCATCAGCAATATAGAATACAATACTAGTTTTGAGTGAGTTGGTAGAGTGTTCACGGCCTCTCTCACGCAGTCCTGTTCTATCTTGTTCTTTGCTCTGTAGACGTGATCAGTGCTGACTCCTTCATCTCTTTCCCTATCAGCGATCTCAGCCGATACTCGCAGCAGGTCCAAAGCTCTTCTCGCATCACCGTGCTCCTGAGCTGCTAACGCGGAGCAAAGAGATATCACGTCGTTGCCTAATACATGAGGTTCGAAGGCTTTCCCCGCTCTATCCGAGAGTATATCTTTCAACTGTTCCGCATCGTAAGGTGGAAAGATCATCTTCTCTTCACCCAATCTACTTTTCACTCTAGGGTCCAAAAACTCCGTAAATTTCAGGTTGTTAGAGATACCGATCAAACTCACTTTACTTTGTTCCAATTCAGAATTTATCTTCGAAAGGTGGTATAGGACGGAATCCCCACTCTTCGTTACCAATTTATCCAATTCATCTAATATGATCACTACGACTCGCGGTTCCTCATCTATTTTTTCTCTAAGTGATTCATATACCTTCTCCATAGGCCACCCTGTGAAAGGTATCTGATCGCTCCACTCTTCCACGAACTTGTTACCGATATTTTTCATGACGCCGTAGTGCGTATCCACCACTTCACAGTTGACGTAAACATATTCGACTCTCTCTATATCGTAATCGATGAATTCATCATCTAATTCACTCTCGGAACTCTCCCGTTTCAGCCTATTAACTTCTCTTTCTAAGAATCTAACAACGGCTGTTTTTCCCGTGCCGGTCTTTCCGAAGATGAGAACATTGGATGGTCTATTACCTTTCAGGGCCGTCACCATTATCGAGGCGAGATCCTGGATCTGATCCTCTCTATGGGGGAGTTGTTCTGGGATATAAGACGGTCTCAATATATCTCTATTTCCCTTAAAGACCGATTCTGAATTCATATGCGATTTGAACACATTATCCTGACCTATCATAGCTGATCACTTCCCTCTTTCTTAGCGACCCCTCCATTTCAAGTGGAATTCGAGACCGAAAATATATTCGTCTCTAAACTCATTTTCCGGTCTATCCGGGCTCGCCGTGAGGGAAAGATGCATATTCTAAACATTACTAAAAGCTTTCGTCAGACATTCACTGGTGAAAAATTCACTACGTAATAAAAGGGTTTCGTCTGACACATAGATGACACCTTTTATAGCTATTTATAGGAAAAGTCTCGTCGATAAATACTTGCTTTTTGATGTTTTTACATCGAATTTATTATGCGTCGTCGGAAGATGGAAAAAAGGAAAGGGGTTTTGCATTTTTCTAACAGATTTCAACTGCAACTTTTCATTGTTTTTCTCTCAACGAACCGAGTTCTTCCGCTACATCTTCAAGCTCTAGTCGTTTCAGGGTAGTTTTCATAGGAACTCCTTCTTCATCCCAGCCTCTCACATCGTAATACCGATCGAGCTCCTCTTCAAACTCTCTCCTCGAGAGTTTTTCTCCTTCGGTCGGGCCGTACAGGACTTCATCTTTGAAGAACCTGTCGGGCAACCTGTCGTCCTCTCTTGAAAAGCCGTTGCGGAGGTTGAAAGCTTTAGAAAGGTTGTAAGCACGCTCACCGACATCCAAGAACTCTTCGAGCCCCATATCTAACCCTGTTACGGCGTTCACTAACTCTAATAGGCCTTTGTCCACCATAAGTCCTCTCGAAAATTTGCAGACACCGGTCACATCGTAAAGCATCATGAGGTCTTCCATGGATTTGAGGGCGAAAGCTTTCCCTCTCAATTTCTTTGGATCATAATCCTCGAAATCCCAGTAATCGTTGGCCATCTCAAGAGCGTAGAGGCAAGAAGTGAGGTGATCGGCTCCTCTAGGAGCGACCGCAAATGCCAAGGCCATACCTCTGACTCCCCTGACCTCGAATCCGGCCGGAGGCATGCCTTTCACGTGTATGGCGAATTCTTCTGAGCCTCGGCCAAGTTTTTTTGAAGCTTCGTAGACTCCGTCACCGAGAAGCTCACCCAATTCACCTTCTTTGTGCGCCATCTTTCTCAAGGCCTCTAACATCGCTTCGGCGTTACCGAATTCAAGATCCATATCAACATCTAAAAGGCCCTTTTCATTGGCTTCCATAGCCCAAGCTATGGTCACCCCTGCGGAGATAGTGTCTAGACCCAATATATCGCATATCTCGTTTCCCTTCGCCACTGCTTCGATATCATCTATCTCACAGGCTCCCCCTAAAGAGTACTGTGTTTCATACTCGGGTCCGTCCACCTCAACGTCCCCATAAGGAGTATCCTCTGCAACGAAATACTGACTGCACGGTTTGGTACAGTATGGACACGGTCTTCTACCTTTCCTGTATTCGGCGGTCCAATACCTTGGATTCAGATCGATATATTCCTTGTCCTCGTCCAACCTGTCATAAGCCCTCTTGAAGTAACCGGCCTGCCAATTCTTCGTGGGGAAACAGCCGAGGACTTTGTTTTTGGCAGCTAGAGCTTCTCCAGTACCGTACTCCATCTGATCTTCTGGGGAGAAGCTTTCGTCTTCTGTTTCACCTTGTCCTGTGCTGATCTTTCTCCATTTACTGATCAGTTCATCGAGCTTTTCCTCCTCAGCGATAGGTATATTTTTGGTACCTTTCACTGCTATAGCTTTAAGGTTCTTAGACCCCATGACGGCGCCTCCACCCCCTTTTCCCGCTTGCCGATCCTCACACTCTATCTCGGCTATCTTTGAAAGGTTCTCTCCGGCGGGACCGATAACTGCAGTGGAATGACCTTCATGTTTTTCTTTTATCTTCTGGTCCGTTTCCCTAGTATCCAGACCCCAGAGATCACCGGCATCTTCGATCTTAACATCCTCGTCCTCTATTACTATCATGCTGGGCTCATCCGCTTTACCCTTCACCACCAGGGCGTCGTAGCCCGCTTTTTTTAACTGGTCTCCCGCTTTCGCACCAACTATCGTCTTCCCGTAGCCTCCGGTCTGAGGTGCCTTAAATCCAAAAGTGGCTTTAGAAGCCGTAGGTATCTTAGGCCCCAACAACATCCCGGGTGCCAACACAAGAACGTTCTCAGGATCTAAAGGTTTCACTTCCGGCTCCAGTTCATCGTATATTATCTTGGTGGTCAGTCCTGCTCCTCCCAGATACTTCCGTAAAGTCTCCTCGGATAACTCTTTTTTCTCAATCTTACCCTCGGTGAGATCGACTTCAAGCAGTTTTTTCCAATATCCCTTCATCTTATCGCCGGGCACCAATCCCATTACGGTTATTTAAAGCCAACGGAATCAAATCTGGATTACATAGAAAATTATTGGTTATGATAAATCTCAGGGTGCCCTAGAAAACAAAACTTTGCTCTACTTTAGAGGTTTTTATAAAATTTCTCACCCTGTAATTAGGTCAAAGTATATAAGTGACCCTCTCTCTGCTTTCCATTGACAATAGGAAGTAGTATTATGAACGATAATGGACAGAAGTTCGAAGAGATGTCTTTGGATAGTGACACACTCAATGCTCTTGAAGACATCGAATTCGAAGAACCGACGGAAGTGCAGGAAGAATCGATAAAACCTGCGATTGAAGGAAACGATATGATTGTGCAGGCCCGTACGGGCTCTGGAAAAACCCATTCCTTTTTGATACCTATCTTCGAGAAGATGGAAGGGAATAACGGGGTAGAGGCGATAGTGTTGACTCCTACTAGAGAGCTGGCTCAGCAGGTGGAGAATGAAGCGAGGAAGATAGGAGAACATCACGGTATAAACACTTTAGCGATTTACGGTGGAGCTAGCATAAAATTCCAGATAGACCATCTACCTAAGACCTCGTTTGTAGCGGGGACCCCCGGCAGGGTGATGGACCTCATGAGGAGAGGTGAATTGGATTTGAACAACATCAACTTTTTCGTCTTAGATGAAGCTGACAGGATGCTTGAGATGGGATTCCTTGACGATATCAAATGGATAATGTCTAGGACCCCTGAAGAAAAACAGATAATGCTCTATTCCGCGACAATGCCTCACAAGATAGTCAAACTAGCGAATCAGTACATGGAAGATCCGATCCAGCTAAAACTTAGCGAGGACGAGATATCCGCCAAAGGTGTGAAACAGCAGTTCATTTCGGTTGGCAGAAAAAACAAACTCTCAGCTTTATCCTCACTGCTTGACAACGAACCCGGGAAGTACCTCATATTCTGCAATACAAGGAAGTACACTCAGATATTATCAGATCGTTTGGGGAAGTTCGGTTACAAGGCTCATTCTCTCCACGGAGATATGAGTCAATCAGCAAGGACCAAAACGATGAACAAGTTCAAAGAGGGAAAGATCGACATCCTTGTCTCCACCGACGTAGCTTCAAGAGGTATCGATGTACAGGACATCACTCACGTAGTCAACTATGACATACCGAAGTATGAGAAGGACTATGTTCATCGGATAGGAAGAACAGGAAGATTGGGTAAAAAAGGTAAAGCAATAACCTTTGTTAGCAGAGACGAAGTCGAATTCCTAGAAAAGATAGAGGATTTTGTGGAAACGGAGATAACTGAGCTGGACCTTGAAGAAGAAGGTAGGGTCAAGCACAGAGTGGATTACGATCATCACGCTGATCTTTTCGGTATGGTTTCATTCGAGGTCAGCATGAACGGTTCCTCCTTGAATAGGTGGGAGTTGGAACAGAAGATGAAGGACTACGGTGTCAAACCGGACGAAGCAACAGTACAAGATTTAGATAGATCGAAAGCTACGGTGAAGATAATCAAGTCGAAAGCTGAAAGAGTTAAAGATATGGACTTCTTCGAGGATGTAAAACTCGTGGAAAGAGAGGGTAGAGAGAAGTAATCCTAACGACTCTGAAGTGCCATCTTCACCGCCGCTTTGGAATGTATCTCAGTAGTATTGAAAGTCGGCACTTTTAGATCGTTTTCTCCAAGTATCAAAGGTAGTTCAGTACAGCCCAGGATCACGCCTTCAGCACCTCTTTCGATAGAACTTTTCACTGCAGATATAATTTTTTCCTTCGATGATGTTTTTTCTACCCCTCTACAGAGCTCTTCATAGATGATACGGTGTACCTCTTTTCTTTTATCCTCTTCAGGCACGACGACATTCACTCCATATTTTCTTTTCAACTTGTCCCTGTAAAAATCTCCAGCCATCACGTACTCGGTGCCTAGCAACAGTACTTTAGCTAAACCCTTTTCTTTTATCTCTTCACCGGTGGCATCCACTATATTCAGCAGGGGTAAACCCACCTTTTCTTCCACACCGTCTGCCAGCCGGTTCATAGTGTTGGCACATATCAGTAGAAAGTCGGCTCCGGACTTTTTCAAACCATTTCCCGCTTCCACCATCATGTCCTCGAGTTCATCCCACTCACGGCGTTCCTGCTTTTCCACTATACTGTTAAAATCAAAGGAGTAGATGACCAATTCACCAGTGTGATCTCCACCTAACTCGTCTCTGATACCTTCATTTATCATACGGTAATATTCAAGGGTAGACTCCCAGCTCATCCCGCCTATCAATCCGATCGTCTTCATGATTCTGTACAGTACTCATTTCAGATTAAAATTTTCCGACTGATATCAGAAGCAAATCTTTTTATGGGGTCAAATAGACTTTACCCTGCGATAACATGAAAGCACTCATAGATGGAGAGGTAGATCCTATCACTGGTTCTAAGTTCAAAGGAACGATACTGATCGAGGACGGCAAGATAAAAGATCTGGGTCCAAATGTAGAGATACCTGAAGAGGCGGAGGTTATCGATGTAGAAGGTAAAACGGTCATACCAGGATTCATAGATGCTCACTCCCATGTCGGCATCATGGAGGAAGGTGAAGGATGGGAAGGAAACGACACCAACGAGATATACGATCCGATCACGCCGCATCTAAGAGCCTTGGATGGTATCAATCCTGAAGGAATAGCTTTTAGAGAGGCAGTCAAAGCAGGTGTAACAAGCCTTGGTGTTGCTCCTGGCTCATCGAACCCTATAGGTGGAAAGTTCGCAGCTATAAAGACTGCAGGATCAAAGATAGTGGACGATCTAGTGATAAAAGAACCTATAGGTTTAAAGATGGCTACCGGAGAGAATCCGAAACGTGTTTACAAAGAACAGAAAAAGATGCCTTCTACTAGGATGAGCACCGCCGCACTCATAAGGGAGAAACTTTTTGAAGCAAAGAAATATTTAGAAAAGGGGGAAGAGGAAAAGGATTTCAAATTAGAGGCTCTTCTGCCCCTTCTAAAAGGGGAGATACCGGGGAGGATTCACGGACACAGAGCCGACGATATGGCGTCAGCGATAAGGATAGCTGAAGAATTCGACTTTGAGTTGATCTTAGAGCACTGCACCGAGGGTCACAAGATAGCTGACTATTTGGCTGAAAAAGATATTCCAGTGGTTTTCGGTCCTGGACTTGCAGCTAAATCTAAAAGGGAGAACAGGGAGAGAAATTTCAAGACACCAGGCATACTCGCAGAAAAAGGAGTCAAGGTAGCGATAATGACCGACTCTCCGGTGATCCCGATAAAATATCTTCCACTGATGGCTGCTTACTCCGTAAAAGAAGGCATGGATGAAAAAGAAGCATTGAAAAGCATAACTATAAACGCGGCTGAGATCTGCGGTATAGAAGATAGAGTAGGATCTCTAGAAAAAGGAAAAGATGCAGACATCGTCGTGTTGGATGGGCCTCCGTTGGAACTCAAATCTAGAGTCGAAAAGGTGTTCATCGAAGGTGAAGAGATAGAATTGAAGGACGATATAGTGGAGAGTGGATAAGATGAGATTCAAACTAGATAAAAAAGTATATGAAAGGAAAAAAGAGAAGCTGTGGAAACTTCTAAGGAAAAAAGATCTTGAAGCCATATGCCTATTCTCACCCACTTTTATCTACAATCTGACAGGATTTCCTTTCATACCTACTGAGAGACCGGTAGCATATCTTCTCACAGAGAACAAAGAGTCAGTTGTTATCCCAAGATTGGAGAAGGAACACGTAGGATACAGAGATGTGGAGTTGGATGAGGTGATCACCTATCCTGACTATCCAGGGGAAAAACATCCTATGAAATTTGTTGAAGAAATGATAATGGAACATGATCTTGAAAAGATCGGTGTCGACCATGACGGTTACGGGAGCGGCTACGGTTATTTTGGTCCTACACTCAGCGAACTGATAGATACTGAAATTGAGAACGTGAGGCTTGATCTTGAAAAGTTCTTCGCTGTGAAGGAGAAAGAGGAGATCGAGTTGATAGAGGAGAGCGCTAAATGGGCGAATTTAGCACTCAACCACCTGATGGAAGAGACAGAACCTGGGATCTCAGAGATCGAGGCCAGTATGAGAGCATCGACGAAAGCATCTAAAGCCATGATCAAGACCTATGGGACAGAATTCGAGCAGACCGGTATGGGCGCTTTCCCCGTCTCTACTGGATATAGAGGACAGGTCGGTAAAGAGTCCTCCCTACCTCATGCATTAGCGCTGAACAAGACCATAAAAGAAGGCGATGTTCTCATAAACGGTTCCGGCCCTTCCGTTGGGGGTTACAGCAGCGAACTGGAGAGGACTTGGGTTGTTGGAGAACCGACGGAGAAGCAGGAAAAGTACTTTGAACTGATGATCCAAGCTCAAGATATCGCCTTCGATGAAATAGAAGCTGGAAAAGTATTTTCTGAAGTCGACGAAGCTGTCAGAGATTTCTATGAGAAAAAGGGGATCGAAGAAACTTGGAGACACCATACCGGCCACGGTTTGGGCACTAGAATACACGAACCGCCTTACATAGATATCGGTGAGGATTGGTTGTTGAAAGAGAACATGGTGCTGAGTGTTGAACCCGGTATATACCTGAAAGATTACGCTGGTTTCAGGCATTCGGATACCGTTGTCGTGAAAAAGAACGGCTGTAAATTATTGACCTATTTTCCAAGAGATCTAGAAAATAACACCATAGAAGTTTAGTGCAAGATTCTAAGAGGTGGATAAGCTGAAAAAGAGAGTACTCCTCGTTATAACACTGGCATTCATACTGTCTTTCCTTATCGCCCTACTTCTACCTTACATCCCGCTCTACGGTGAAGACATCGGACTTTCCATCTCGATGATAGGTTACGTCATTGCTGTGTACCATATCACACAGTTCGCAGGAAGGATCCCTATGGGGTCACTGACAGACACTTTTGGATACGGCAAGATCATACTTTTCGGTGGGATCTCATTATTTTTCTCCATGATATTTTACATTCTCTCACCGGGACTCTGGCCTCTTCTTTTTTTAGCACAGATGTTCATTGGTATAGTGGTGTGTATGGAGTGGGTGACCCTGCCTTCTTTCATGACTAGTGTAGATCTGGATAGGATCCCCCTCTTCACTTTTGTAGTAGGGATAGCTTATACCTTTTCAGTTCCTCTAGGAGGAGTCCTAAAGGATGCATTGGGCATGCAGTTACTTTTTCTCATGGGGTTCCTTCTATCGATACCTTCTCTTTATATAGTCTATCTCATCATCAAAGACGAAAAACAGAATCCACAACCAGATAGAAATACAGGCAACGTATCCTTCATATCGCTTTACAAAGATGCGTTCAAGACCCTGAAGAATCCGCAGGTCATGAGAGGATCACTTTACTCCCTACTCATGTTCCTCAATTTCAACATAGCCATATCTATATTCCCTTTACAGCTCTCCTTCCTCGGTTTTTCCGCCACTATCATCGGCGGAATACAGTTCGCTCGGATCGGTTCTGAGACTTTCATCAGGTTGTTCAGCAAGAAGATCGAAACGGTCTTAAAGAAAAAAACCATACTGATGGGATCTACACTAGCTTCGGGTTTGTCACTCTATTTCGTTTCACAGACCTCTTCCCTTTTCATGATAATAATAATCTCACTGTTGTGGGGGACTATAAGCGGTTTGTACCATCCTGTGGTCTTCGAAGTTGTTGCCGCTGGAACAGATGAAGAGAACAGGGGGAAAGGGATGGGAGTTAGAGGTACCATGGGCACACTCGGCTCCTTCACAGGCATAATAATATTTTCCAATATCGCGGAGTATTTTTCCATTGCTCTTTCACTGGCTCTCGCGGGGATAACCATCCTTTTCGGAGTACTGTTTATAGAATTGTTCATGGATTACAGGTTTGACCAAGACTAAACATTAAATAATCTCCTTTTTTTCTGAACTTTATGAACTCTATAGAGAAGGGAGACAGGGTCGTGCTGTGGAAAGGAGATGAAGCAGTGTTGCTTTTTGCAGATGGAGAGACGAAAAAAGTTTCGGGGATAGGAGTCATTAACACGGATAGATTAGTCGGGAAAAGATGGGGATCTGAAATCAGTTTGGGTAGGAACAGCTACCGTCTGCTTCAACCTTCATTAGCCGATACCCCTGAGATACTTGAAAGAGATGCACAGGTTATCCTGCCCCGCATAGGTGCTCAGATCGCTTTATACTGTGATATACACTGTGGTAAAAGAGTGATAGAAGGAGGAGCCGGCTCAGGTATGTTCAGCGCATTATTGTCCAAAAAGATAGGCAGAGAAGGAGAACTGGTAACCTATGAGGTAAGAGAAGATCATCTCAGAACCGCAGAGAAGAACCTTGAAAGGCTGGACCTGCCGAACAACTGGTGTTTGAAAAATGGCGACGTCACAAAGGATGTGAAGGAAAGAGATGTAGATGCATTCGTAGTTGATATTCCAGAACCTTGGAAAGCTCTTAAGATGGCGGAAAAAGCTCTAAAAGACGGCGCCCATTTCGCTGCCTATGTTCCTTCGACCGACCAGTTGGGTGAAACGGTCCGAAGTATGAGAGATTACGGCTTCTTCAGGATAAAATCATTCGAGTTTTTGGAGAGGGACATGGTAGTGGGAGAAAGAGGTGTCAGGCCGTCCTTCGAGATGTTGGGACATACTGGTTATGTAGCCGTGGGTAGAAAGGCACCAAAAGGATAATTTAGAGCTCATCTAAAAACCTGGTGGTTTCCTCCACGATTATCTCCTGCTGCTCTTCTCTGGATATCGTTGGCTCATCATCACCTCTTTGATCACCGTACCATCCGAACTGCGCGTGGTTTCCCCCTTCTATCTTTATCGGCTCCGCTTCGGCTGGCAGTTTATGTGATTTTTCTTCCACATCTTCCACCGTGGTTATCCCGTCTTTTGATCCATAAAGAGATAATGCCTCGATATCTCGATCAGAAAGATCTACGTCAAGATAAGATGCCCAAAGTACTAAGCCTTCAACTTCGGTTTCCTCAGCAAATCTTCCCGCCATGACTCCTCCAAGTGAATGACCTCCTACAACCCATTTATCGATCTCAGGATGATCATCTATCACTTCTTGGGCCGCATTCCGTCCGAAAAAAGCAAGATTTAGGGGCATCCTTTTTATCGTCACCAGAAACCCCTCGGAAGCTATTTCTCTAGCCGTAGGTGAATAGGATCTGAAGTCCACACGGCCTCCAGGATAGATGACTAATCCGGTAGTAGGATCATCCTCAACTGGTTCAAAAGTTATACGATCATCTGCCACTTCGACTTCAACCTCTTCATCCGATTCTAAAGCGTCAAGGGCTTCTTCCATAGGCCCTCGAGGGGTCAAGGCCCAGATGAAAAAGCCTCCGAATGCAGCTCCAATAATTATCAGTATCACGACTAGTATTGTGCGAAGTTTAGTTGCTGTGATCCAATCTTTAACGCGATTTATCATTGGATCTTTTTCCATACCTTTCATCCGTATCAATATGCCTCTCAAATATGTTAGTTTTGGGATCGACCACGACTCCGTAGATTTCGTTTTCTTGGACTAGTCCCTTGATATCCCTTATGACTTTAGAGCGGAGCCACCTGCACTCTATTTCATCCATCTCGTCATCCTCGAAGAGCGGTGTGAGAGCCACTACTCCTAGGAAGTTTATATCTTCATTCTCTATCATCCTTTCTGCTTTTTCGACAAGATCAACGAACTGATAGGAAGTGAAAGCTCTTGAGATGAAAACCTTCTTCAGCACTTTTCTTTCGTCCAGATCTTTTTCCTTGGCTTTTCTCACCATGAAGTAAGGATCGATAGTGTGGCTCCCATCCATCATCAATGCTTTTCTACCGGTGAGTCCGACCACATCTACAGCTAGGACTGTAACGGGTCTGTGATCTTTTCCTTCTAGCACTTTTATACCGCCTCTTTCTAAGTCTAGCCGATCTGACATCATTCATCCTCTTTGATGATAGAGAGTTACTTAAATCAAAACGAGGGAGAGTGAAATGAAAGTAGCTGTATAGGTCCCCTTGAGAGCTTCAATGAAGTTAGTGAAAGGTCGCAAAATTGCTAAAAGGCGTTTTATTACACTCAACTGACCGTAGTGTGGAACTAGCTCCACTTTATCTACAGGAATTTATAGTAAATTCCTTCGAGTCTCGGAATTTCTGAAAGAAATTCCAAGTTTTTTGGAATCATAGATTCCGAAACTATCGGGTATGTAATTCCCAAAATATCCTCGGGCAAAGCTCTGCGGATAAGGAGGTCAAGTGTAATTAAGGCGTTGGAAATAATGGACCACCATGTCCACTTGTTTATGGGTATCGGTCCAAACAATTCTGTTTCAGAGATTATTCGAACTTTCAAAAGTACCTCTGCAAGAGAAACGTGTGAAGAATTTGAATGGTTGACAGAATACAACCCTGAATAGCCGCGCTTTTGGGAAGTTAAATTTTGGTCAATAGGTTATTTCTACCGATCAGTAGGAAGTACGACGAGTGAATCAGTTTTGTTTTACATCAATGCCTAGTAGGAATTTTTCTAAAAATTTCTGCGGTCAATGGAAAAATAATTTTTTCATAAAGATTTCTCAGTAGAAGGGAAAAAGAAAGAAATATTATCGAAGTGCAGATGACGATAAAGGACCAACTGGAAGAGATCCATACCTTGAATACCAGATGGGATACCTAGAATTAGATTACATATCTGACAAACAAGCTACATTACAGGACTTCTTAAGTTGAATTATTTGTCAACAAACTCGCTCCCTTAGATAGCAACTATACAAGATGAGATTGAAGAACTAGGTACGAATATTGAAGAAAAGGAAGAAGGAATCCAAACATTATTCGGTTTGATAGACGAGTTGTAAATAGATAGTGAGGACTTAGATGCTACTTTTAACTCCAAAATAGAGGCACTAGAAACTTCTCTAAATGAAAAAATCACCTATTTAGATCAAGCTATGTATGAGAAAAAAGAGATATCGAAGCGGGTCCATCATAGGTTTGCAAGATAATATCGGGGAAATTAATGACGAATTAGATGAATTAGAAGGTTCTGTAATACAATCCTGAATGAACACATCGAGTTGTGTGAAGATATCGAAAAACTCGAAGAAGTGACGATAGAGAACTAAATCTCAAAGCTCAACGAAGATTTCAACAATAGGTTGTATGAATTTCGAAGTGAAATCGATGACGAAGTGGTCTACAACTTAGAGAGGAACATAGAAAACAGAACTAAAGCATTTGAAACAGAATTGCTGTCAGTGATAAGAGAGGAAGAGGACGAGCATTAAGAAGGTATCAGCACCGCAGATTTAGCGATCCTAGGGATCATTTTCCTGTTAGTAGTTGTGATACTACTCTTTTTCGCTCTATTTTCGGTGAGAAAGAGAAAGAAAGTGCTTTTGACCTTACAGAAAGACTCGAGGAAAGAGGAACTTCCCATTCTAAGTGGTAAATCCGATGCTGAAGAAACAGATATCTAAAAACTAACTCCCTTTCTAAAAACCTTTTTATTTTTTAATAAAGAATTGAAAGAGGATTTGGTTTTTTTATTCGAATCTCAGTATTCTGATAATTCAAATTTCGACGAGATCTCTTTCAAAAATTCCTCGTAAGAATCATCTATTTCTGCTGTAATAAACATCGCTAGTAATTTCGTACAGAGCAGTTCAAAGAAGTCCTCGTCTTCGATTTCGTGGTCGTGGAGATTACTCACCATCCTCTCTATAACTTCGAACTCTAGGGATTCAATACCCTCTCTTAGATGTTCTATTGTTTCTTCGTCATATTCGAACTCGATACCCATCTGATCCAAGTTATCCAAACAAACCTTGATCTTTTCTTCATTCCAATTAATGCTGAGTAAAGAAAGTTTCTCTTCCCCTAAAGGTTCAGGTGTTACTAGGAACCAGTCGGCCGTCCTGCCGTAGACTTTTTCAGATACGTGATGTTTGCGTTTCTCTCCGACGACTTCTATGAATTCAGACTCTTCAAGCTTCTTGATATGTCTATATATCGTAGATTGGTCTCTATCGAGGGCTTCAGCTATCTGTGATATAGTCATGTCTTTGATCTTAAGAAGATCCAGTATCTTTCCCCTAGTTTCTCCCAAATTCATTCCAGATGTGGCTGAAGATTGTATAAGACGGATATCAGAGATTGAGCCGCTTCCACCCATGTTCTTCCCTCACTATCTTCTCGGTTTTTTTACCCATATGCACTTTATTTAATCTTATTAGCAAATTTGCGTCGTTTGGTTCTTTAAGAGGAGGTAAGTTCAGACCCCGCATTGTTGACTTCATGGCCTAAACAAGGAAAGCAGTCGACTCTACCTGAAATAACCTTTTTTATATCGGGTCTGACACCTCCTAGAAAGTTCTTCGATGCATCTACCTTTTTCTCCGATCTATTTTGTACGAAATACTCTTTATGGCCAAAAATATTATTTTTCTTTATTTGGACGTTTTCTAGATTCTCAGAATTTATCGTGATACCTGATCCATCTGAATCTATTATTTGGTTGTATTTTACTTCTAGATCATTCAAGGGTAGATGCTTCGAGCCTGCATTTAATCCGCTTTTTTCGTTCTTAGAGATCGAATTGTAGGATATGCTAACTTTACCCAAGGCAGATGAGATCAGAAGACCGTGTTCGTTCTCAATTATATCGTTGTTGAAGATCCTGAGAAAAGTACTCGGATGATTACATGCGTAGGTCTTTATCCCCCATCGGCATCCCTTTATAACGTTCTTCACCACTTCAAATGATCTTGATCTGTCGCATAAAAATAGCAGTATGCCACTTGAGTCTTTCGTCGTGATCTTGTTCTGTTTTATCAGAAAACCTCCCTTCCTGGATGGTGACACGGAGTGAGTGACCAATCCGTCGCTTGGCGAATCAACGACATTATTTGCAAATATGATATCGTCTCCGTTCAGGATGGTCTTGCCAAAAAATTTTAAGCCTTCTAAAGTGACATCCTTTACGTCGGCTAAAACTTTAACTGATCCCTTTATCATCGCCTCATCTTCCCTTTGATCGACATAACCGGGTACGCCAGCGTTAGGTCCGATCAAAGCTATGTCCTTTTTATCTATCTCGATGTTTTCTTTATAAATCCCGGGATCTATCTTTATAATAGATCCTTCAACGGCTTCGTCTAACGCATCTTGGATAGACTTATGATCTTCGGGGACTAATATAGAGTTGCGTAGCATGATTTTTCCTCCCCCCGACAGCTCTGATATATCGGATGGAACTTATATCGAAAGATCGAAGATTTTTGGTGATACTTGGAGAATCATCGCGAATCGCACACTTTCAATATATTATACTGATTTTTTCCCATCCATCGTCGAGGACAGTAGTTATATTCATATCGCATATCGTAACACCATACAAAACGTTATAAAACTCACTAACAGATTTGCTACGACTAAAGGTATTCATCTAAAAGGAAAGAATAAAGCTGTAGTGTCTTCAAATGGTGTCAATACGATTTGATACCCAAGAGAAGCGATCGGTATGAAGTAAAGGGGTGGGAGCAGATAGAAGAGGAAAATTAGGGAAGTAGAAAAAAATAGTGACAACACTGTATTTTCGAATTCAGAAGTTGGTCTTCTGCGGATTTTTTTGGATATCTATTCTTTTTTACCAGAGATCGATTTCGGAGTTGATTATGAGTTCATACTTATCTCGTCTCTTCAACCCTCAAGGTTGCTCTCCCATCTTTATATATATCTGTACCTCCTATATTTTACCTTCCCTCTAGGAATCTCTTTTTGAGTTCGAGCGTTTACTATTTTCTTCTTTTGACTCTTCTTCACCCTCGACCTTCTTAAGCAGTGTAGATCTGAGAACACCGAAAATAAGGACTGCAGCGACGATTCCAATTCCTAGGTAGATCCTATCTTCAGTACCGTCTTCTTCCCCGTCATCATCACCGTTTTCATCTGGGAACTCAGCTAACTCTAAATCCACTGTAGTATCGTAACGTTTTTCACCATCGACGATGAGTTCGATAATGCCCTCCTCTTCATGATGAGTCCTGAATACAACAGTGATCTCGACTTTGTTGTAATCCGGACTCAAGGTCTCCGTAGGATCGTATTCCCTTTCCAGTATAGAGTCCGGTGACTCTTCTGTACCGTGTATGATCACCTCCACATCGTCGTCTGAGAAGAAGATATTCTCGCCATTCAATGAATAATTTATTTCCTCTTCTGGGAAGAGGTAAAATGTAGCGTTCTGGATGGAATCGCGTTCCACGTTTGATAGTTCGTTCTCGTATTGGATGGTGAAATTAGCCGGTTCGTCATCCACATCTAGATGATCATACTTGACAGATACACTGGGCGTTTCTCCATATTGTATCTCGCTTTCGACGACTACATTTCCATCAGCCTCTAAATCTAACCGTCCTAGGGTAAAAGTTCTTATGACGAACTGTTCGAGTTCTATCTCTTCATGACCCAAAGTGTCGTATCGGAAAGTGAATTCTATCTCTTCGGAATCTTCAGGTTCAACTACCTCTGATTCTGTTTCGGCATCCAAGCCTTCCAAATGATCAATTTCGATTTCGAATCTCCCGGGTACGTTGCCGTCGTTACTCATAGTGATATTTTCCATATCGGTAGCTCCTTCAGTGTATGGATCTAGAGTGAAATCTAAACTGCCGCTTTTCGCTAGACCGGTGTCAGCTTCTACTACCCGGGCATCGTATTCTTCGCCATCTACGTTGACTATCCATTCTTCGTCGATAGTAGCGTTGTGATCGACTGCAGCGTTTATTATCCATTCTGATTCGTCTTCAAGAAAGGTCGTTTTATACTCATCTATGTATTCCGTATCTCCCGTCCAACTGTCTTCAGAATACTCCCATCTATACGAATAATTGTCGCTCTTATGTTCCACTTCGATAGATGTCTCTTTTTCACTGACACTGTAATTTTCCTTTGTGAAGTAGCCCTGAACATATTCGAATTCATTTTCCTGCTCCTGATCGAGTCTAGCTGAGGTCATTTCTCCGTTCGTTCCGCCTTCCACCGCCATAACAGGAAATGTCATAGATATGGTTCCCGTAACCAGTATAAGGACGACCAATACATATGTCCAATCTTCTTTCATATTTTCACCTATTTTTCCTACAGCGTTTAAACGCAAAACCAGGATTTTAACCCGGTTTCTACGGAAGTTGAAATTTTAGATATCATATTTCGAATCCCATTTCTACTCCTGCAACTACCATCATACCGATCACCAACACTAGGGGTATCAGATAGATCAGACGATTGATCAGTTCAATCCCAGTGTTTCTCCTCATTTTTTTCACACCTCTTATTCTTCTCTCCAACCTGACCTTCTGATCAGGCTTCGTGCCTTCAATTCAAGGCGCTTGTTTCGCGGGACTAGGATTCAACCCTTTTTCCGCAGATATTGAAATAGGAAGGGGAATGGGGTTGCTTGTTGTTCGATAGTATCACTTTTGATTCGACTGCAAATCCAGGTGGATGGCGAAGTACCTGTAAGAATCTACTTCAATGTTTAGATATTCGCCTTTGTAGGTGTCAAACCGTCCGGGTGCGGGTCTCCTTCCAGGAAGGTCACCCTCATCATATCCCTGTATCTTAACCGGTTCGTCAACATCTTGCAAGGTCCAGCCATCCAAGGATATATCGATGGTCACCTTTTCGTCTTCTGTTTCTGAAACTGTCACTGTTCCTGCATTCTTATACTGAGCGGCGGTGATATCCTGTTCTTCGTCACCTTCTGTATCGTAGTAATACCACCAGCCCGGACCTTCACCAGGGAAATCTCCACCCCAAGCAGTTTGGTTATCAGGATCAATGGGCTGGCAGAAAGTGTTCAATTTATGGTGAACTGATTCACCTTTTTGCCCATCTACTTCATATGCGGTGGAATAACTGCCGGAGATATAACCGTAGGGTATTTCTACATCATAATTGATCTTGATCTCCTTATAAAAAACAGGAGCTCCTTCATCCTGTCCGTAATCGCCTCCAACATAGAGTGTATAATCATCTCCTTCATCCTCGTGGATCGCCTTACCGTTCGTCAACTTTAATTCCCAATTATCATTGGTAGTGATGTTTATCTTGGGATGATCTCCGTCTTCGTTTTCAAAATCAGAACCATGCAGATTTTGACCGGGAGAACCACTCGTTTCCCCATCATCGGCCCAGTTGATCTTTCGGTAAAGCTCGACGTTGGTAGTTTTCTCATCGTAGTCATAGTCTCCTTCAGTACCGTATACCGTGGCTTTTATTTTCCATTCTGCGTCGCACTCGGTTCTCCACATCTCATCATCTTCAAGACTCCATTTGTGATCAACAACACCTACTCCTTCCTCCCAATCCTCAGGTTGGAGATCTGATTTATACGCATAAGTATAGGCTTCTCCAGCATCCTTTTCTCCTGTATAATTAAACTCTAAAACGACCTCATCAACGACATGCTCATGTCCAGGCGCAGTGACTTCTGCTTCTACATATACGTCATCCTGCCACCCAACGAAGTCTGGATAGTCTGTAATCTCTATCTCAGGAGCAACATATTCCACTTCGACTTCCACATCACTTTCTGCTGTCACATCACCGGAGACCAGTCCAGTACCAAGAGCTGTACCAACGACCAGCACTATCGGCACTAGGTACACCAACAGATCTTTCTCCATTTTTTTCCTCCTTCCTTCCTACTTTTTTCATTCTTTTAATTTTGATCGTTTCTTCCCAACCTTCCGGTCGGGCTTCGAACTTAGTTTGAATTAAGCCTATGAGGCTCATGGTTCGCGGGGCAGGGAGTTCAACCCGTTTTCCCGCGGGTGTGGAAATATAGGAAGGGAAGGGGTTTTTGTTTGGATAACTCATGCTGCATCAATCCTTACTCGGTTGATACAGAGATAGCTTCAGAACCTTCTGGTACCTCTATGTTGTTCACTAAGGTCGCATCTTCACTCAAAGGACCAGGCGCCATCCATGTGGTTACGTCCGCATCCGTTCCTGCACTACCGATAGTCACACTCGCATAGCCATCGTCATCGAATTCAAGTGGGGTAGATGGGCCAGCCAAACGATCATTAGGAGATTCATCGAACTCATCATAGAAAGCTGTGACTCCGTAGTCAGTGGATTCTTCACCAGCAAGTTCTGGCGCATATACCGTTAGTGTGAATGGGTCTTCAAGTTCAATAGCCTCTAGCTCATCATACTGTTCTTGGCATGGATCTTCATCGAAGTATATAACTGGAATCATTTCCCCTGGCATCAGTAGTTCCATTGGATCAATTTGATCCAACGTATGGGTCGCAGTACCTGTGTATGTTCCAGGATATGTTCCGTAATCTAAGTACACCGAGACTTTGAATTCAAATGGGTCGTTTTCATCACACATAGGGTAACCTGACAGTGAATCTACCCATTCTTCTTCATCTTCACACCAATACGTTACCTCACCTTCCAATTCGTCGTCTTCAGGTCCGGATAGATCAAAGTCGTCCGCGGATAGTTCCCATGCGAAATTTGCGCATAATTTCTTTATCTCTCCGGTCATATTTACCCACTCACCAGGTTTTCCTTCTCCATCCAATTCACCAGTAGCATCGAGCTGGCAACACTTCTCTACTTCGAATGCTACTTTTCGGTCTGACCTCTGATTACCTTCGTCGCCGAAGTCGTCGAAATACTCCATCGTACCTTTTAGATACCAATCTCCAGCTACCCAGAAGGGTTCATCGCCGAGTTCAAACGTCCAACCGACATAT
>Ga0207421_10000630_pt1 | contig 45497 bp, 36 predicted proteins | sample SodLakKL_010_SED_4_FD_187542 | JGI IMG/M metagenome (GOLD analysis project Ga0207421, IMG submission 187542) | Alkaline sediment microbial communities from Lake Tanatar, Kulunda Steppe, Russia - 8KL_010_SED (SPAdes) (version 2) | ecosystem: Environmental > Aquatic > Non-marine Saline and...
GTCCGATCGCTATGGTCCATAGGAACCATAGTAAATATCTTTTTGGAATCGTTCGGGAAATCTTCGATCATGTATCCTCTGATTTTCGGTCGTTAATTATTTATACCAAATAATTAATCTTCACCCCATTCGGGTATGACGAGGATGAAAAGAAAAAAGGTGCCGTTATGTTGAAAGGAAGAGATAGGATACTACTCCACCTTTACGAGCTGGGGGATGATTACACCCACGACAGGTCCAGCTTCTCATATTTTCCCTTTGTTCTTTGTCAAGAAGGTATAAGCGATGTCGTAGGGCTGTCTAGGAACAGGACTAGCACGTTAGTTAAAGAATTGGACGACGAAAGATTGATTAGAAAAGAATCGAGAAGGGTGATCGAGGGGGAGCAGAAGAGATTCGTTTACTTCCTAGATGAAGAAGGTAGAGAAAGGGCCGAGGAGGTCAAGAAAGACATCGAATCAAAAAGGATCAGTGTGCGAACAGAAAAGGGTGTCTTCGAAACCGAATTGAAGAACATAGGCAACTACCTTAAAGGACCGGGGAACCTATTACTTGCGTACAACAACTTAGACGATAACGATCATTTAGATCTTTTGAATTTGGGGAAACAAGATTATTTTGTCGATAGAGAAGAAGTAATAGAACTGCTTAAAGAGAAGATAGATCTGACCAGGCGTGAAGAAAACGAAGGAGAGAACTTTCTTATTATCACGGGGCCCGCTGGCGTGGGGAAGACAAGCTTGGCAGATGGTGTGAAGGACTATGCGGAAAAAGAAGATGAGGAAGGAGTCAAAGTCGCTTTTCTGCAGGAGAGATGTTATAAGGACAACAAAGAGCCTTACGGAGTTTTTTACAGATGTTTGTCTAAATTTTTTGAAGAAGATGAGGCTTCAAAATATTTTGATATAGAAAAACCAGATGTTTTCGATCAGCTGGAAATGAAGTACAGAAAAGGAGAAGAAAACGAGAACGACCCGTCTAACGAAAAGGAGAAATTTTTTCAAGAGTTCGCCGATGATCTAAAAAATGTGTCCGATGGGTTACCTTTGATGTTTTTCTTCGACGACATCGATCGAGCCGACAAAGATACTCTAGAATTTCTCCTGTTTCTTGCCGAAAATCTTGAAGACGGTTCTATACAATTTATATTGACCTACAGGGAAGAAGATACTGATAGCGACGAAATAATTGAGATGTTACAGGAGTTAAAAGATGCGAAAAGTTCTACTTTTAGGGAATTGAAACCCTTTAATTGGAAAGCTACAAGAAAATTGGTGACGGAACGTATCGGTAGAAAAGTTATTCCTGACGAATTCATAGATATCTGTCATCAGATATCTGACGGTCTTCCTCTCTTCATCGAGGCTTACCTAGACGAGGTGTTGAAAAAAGGTGCTCTAGACCCTATCAAAGGAAGATATCCTACTTCTAGAGAGACGATAGATTTTCCCGACAGGATAATGACGCTTTACAAAGAAAAATTGGAGCCGCTGAACGAAGAAGAAAGAGATATCCTAGACGTCTGCAGCTGCTTCAAAAAAGAGATACCTTTTGCGCTACTCGTTGAATTGATAGACTGTGACAAAAGTGACTTGAAAACACTTATAGAAAAACTGGAAGATGTCGGTCTCCTGGATATAGATCTGGATATGAACTTAAATTTTTCTCATGACATGATGAAATTGGCAGTCAAAAAGAATATAGATGAGGAAAAGAAGCAGGGTCTACATAAAAAAATAGCTGATGCTCTATCAGAATTTTTTGAAGACGAGTTAGAAGACCATTATTCTGAACTGGGACGACATCATGATAGAGCCGGTAGATATGACGAAGCTGTAAAATATTACAAAAAAGGCGCAGAGAAAGCCGAAAAGGACTATGCTAATGAGAAAGCATTAGGGTTGTACAAGAAACTTCTTCGTGCTCAAAAAAAGGTTCCCGATACGGGGCTCAGCGAATCCTTTCTATTCGAAAAGTTGGGTGATCTTGAAAATAGGACTGGGGAGTTGAAAAAGGGGGAGAAATACCTGCACAAAGCCGTTGAAAGATCGACAGATTGGAGAGACGAACAGCGTCTTAAAAGGAAGCTTTCGGAGTGCCTCAGGAAGAGAGGTGAATACGAAAAGGCCCTCAAATTTGTTGAAGAATCTCTCGCCCTTATAGAGGAAAAAGCGGAAGACGAAGAACTCAAAAAAGAGAGATGTAAAACCCTAAAAGAGAAAGGCGTCATCTTGATGAGAAAGAGCGATTTCGACTCTTCAGAACAGATATTTAAAGAGATCGAAGAAAAATGTGTTGACCACCTTAAAGAGTGTGGCGAAGAAGAGGAGATAGATGCGGTGAGAGGAGAAGCTCTCCACTACCTAGGCTCTATCGGATATTATAAGTCCGATCTGAGGAGGGCAAAAATATATCTCCAGGAAGCTATCGATATTAGAAAAAAAGTCCGTGATCTAGACGGCTTAGCTAAATCCAACAATAACTTGGGTGTCATATACAGACATCAGCAGGAATACGACACCGCTCTAAGATACTTTGAAGAGGCTAACAGGTTGGCGATGGAAACCGGCTTAAAAGAAGGTGAGCCGAACGCGCTGGATAATATGGGAATAATCTACTACGACAAAGGAGAATTAGATAAAGCTTTAGACTACCACAAAAGATGTTTGGATATAGAAAAGAAGATGGGAGATAATAGAGGCATCGCCGCCTCCTTTGACAATATAGGTATAATCCTCTTTGAGAAAGGAAAACTGGACGAATCTATAGACCATTTCCAAAGGAGCCTGAGGTTGAAAGATGAAATGGAAAACAAAACTGGCATGGGATTATCACATTACAACCTCGGTAGAAGCTACGAGGAGAAGGGCGAGTTGGATAGAGCTATAGATCATCTAAATAAAAGTTTGAAGATAAGGAGAGATAATGAGCTGAGACTGCACGAAGCCGAGTCCGAATTGGAGATCGGGATAATAAACATGGAAAAAGGAGAACTTGAGAAGTCTGAGCAATATCTGAATCAGGCTCTAGATATATTCAAAAAGATAGAAAATGATTTGGGTATAGGTATGACACTCACTTATCTCGGAAAACTCGATCTTTTGAAAGGTAACATGGATAAGGCAAAGGTATACCTTGAACACAGTGAAAATATAGGCTTCCGTTTCGAAGATATGAAATACAGTATCATAAGCAATCGTCATCTAGCCGAATTTTACCTTGAAGATGGTGACTCCGAAAAGGCCCACCAGCATATCAAAGAAGCCCTAAAACTAGCTTTGAAGATGGACAGTAAAAATCAGATAGGAAAGTGCAGACACTTGAAGGGACGCATATACTTTACAGACGACCACTGGTACCAGGCCGATAAAGGATACCGGAGAGCCTTAAATATCTTCGAAGAAACTGGGAGCGAAAAAGAAAAGGCGAAAGTACTTTTAGACTGGAGCCTGCTTTTGAAGAAGATAGGTGAGAAAGAAGATGCGGCTAAAAACCTTGAAATCGCTATAGATCTTTTCGAAAAATGCGGTATAGAAAACTGGTGTTCTTTGGTAAGAGGTGTTTCACCTTTAGGTATCCTAGAAGAGCTTGAAGAGGATCTGTAGTTTTTAAGCTCCTGCGGATTTCGAGGATCCGTGCGAGAAAAAGGATGCCGTTCTATGATGACGAGATGTTTGAGTCAAACCTGTACTTCAACCAACCTGTATTCTCTGAATCCCTGAACTACTTTCATGTAACCCTTCTCCCGTATCATCTCGTTCAGTTCTTCGTCTCCGGTATCGGCTCTCAACTTTTCGGTCTTCTTGAGCTTGGTTGGGGTCGACAAGATGTAGATGTTGTTCAAACCGGCTTTCTTAACGACTTCCGGGCTTATCTGCTGGTTTCCCCGTCCCAAGAAGAAGCCCTGGTTGCCTATCATAGAGACCACGATCTTCAATCCTTCGGCCTCTTTCGAATGTTCTAGGATGTCTTTTTCAGCTACATCCAATTGAACGATCTTTTTGTTTTGTAGTAGATCGACACCGAGGATGGTATGGTCCAAGTTCAATACTTCTTGGATCTTTGCAGTTGTCGAACCGGGACCTATCACAAAAAAGTGCTTTGGATAAGCTTCCATCTCTTCGATGATGAAATCCGCTATATCGTGCTTCTGATCTTCTTGGTTGATCGATCTAAAACTCTGTTTACCTAACTGGATATAGTGCGGTTCATAGATGCTGAGAGCTTCGCCGTGGAGCTTTATCTCCCACTCTCCTTTCCTGTATCGCTCTTCATCCAGGTCCATTATCTCGACTTCGGAGATATCAGCCTCGCCGGAAACGAACTGATTGAAGAGTTCCGCACTTGCCTCAGGGTTCACTCCAAAGCAGCCGCTGTGCATCTTGACTCCTGCCGGTATGCCGAGGATCGGTACTTTTTTGTCCACTTCTTCCACTACGTCTCTGGCGGTGCCGTCTCCGCCGCAGAAGATGAGAAGATCGACTTCTTCAGCCAAGAACGCTTTAACGGTTTCGTGCGTATCTTCGGCCGCGGTCTCTCCTATCCGGTCAGTACCGTTATCGTAAACCACGGTTATCTCGTCTTCTGGGAAGATCTTTTCTAATGATTCTTTACCTAGTATCCCTTCACCAGTATACCAATCATGACCACCTTCCATCTTCTGGAGAGCTTTTTCAGCTCTTTCTTGCGCCACGGGTTCAGCACCCAGTTCCACCGCTTTCTCGTAAACTCCATCTGTTCCTTTCAGACCTACTCTTCCGCCCATACCCGCTATGGGATTTATAACGAATCCTACTTTCATCTTACCATGAAATGAATATAGGAAAATAAATCTTTGGTTGGCTTTGACCATAGATCTCACCAGTCCCTTTTTATACTTCGATTATGATTGGTCTATATGGACATCATAGAGATATTTCATTCACTGCAGGGCGAAGGAAAAAACATAGGACTCCCTACCACCTTCATCAGAACGGCAGGATGTAACCTCAGGTGTGAATGGTGCGATACCAAGTACGCGTGGGAAGACGGAGAAGAGATGAACATTAACGAGATAAAAAAGGAGGTGAAGGAGATAGGATGCAGGCGTGTTTGCATAACGGGAGGAGAACCTTTGCTGCAGAAGGACATATATGAACTCATAGATTCGCTCCAGGGATATCAAGTAAGCATCGAAACCAACGGCTCCATAGATATAGGGAAACTCATGGATAAAGAAGTGATGGTTTCCATGGATCACAAGACGCCTTCGTCTCAGATGACTGGGAAGATGAAGCATGAGAACCTAGAACTTCTCAGAGAAGAGGACCAATTGAAGTTCGTGATCGCGGACGAAGAAGATTATGAATTCAGCTCAAACCTATTGGAGAAAAAAGAAATAGATTGTGAGATAATCCTTCAACCGGTAGATAACCAGCGAATACGAGATATTGCGGGATGGGCTTTAGAAGACGGCCTAGAAGTGAGAGTGCTCCCTCAGCTACACAAGATCATCTGGGGTGACAAAAGAGGGGTCTGATCTCATTCACATCAAAACAACAAAGAAGGCCCAAAGAAGAAAGAACGAGAGCAGAAGCGAAAATATCGTTATGGGTAAAGCAGTTTTTGTGTAATTTACAAAAGAGAGAGGATGTCCCATCTTCTCAGAGATACTCGAAACCATCAGGTTAGCGTGAGCTCCAACAAGTGTTCCACTGCCGCCCAGGCAAACACCCAGTGAAAGTGCCCACCAAAGAGGATTGATGGGATATTCAACGAAAAACTGTGTCTGCTGGATGAAAACATTAACTGCGGGTATCAAAGCTATAACCGACGGTATATTGCCTACCAGCATGGCGAAGATGCCGCTGACCATCAACAGTACGAAGAGGCCCAAGACTGGATATCCTCCCGACGCTGTGGCCATACTAGAACCCACTATCCTCAATACTCCGGCTCGGTCCAATCCTCCAACAAGTATGAACTTTCCAGCAAAAAATAAAAGGGTGGCCCAGTGAACATGCTTCAAAGGTCTTTCAGGACTTGTAAATGATAAAAAGAGTACGATGCTAGCACCGGTCATAGCTACTAGCCAAGGTTCTATCCCTATTATATGATGTATGGTAAATAAAAATATAGTGATAGAAAGGGCGATCATCGATTTATAAAAGAGATCTTTATCGGTGATAGATGCTTTTTCATCCATCTCGGTTATCCGTCTAAAATTTTCAGAGTCTCGATCCAGGGTATCCTCGAATATGATCTCAAACACAAGAAGGACTGAGAACAAGATTATGATCACTATCGGTGCTAAGTACAAAATGAACGCGTTGAAATTGATCCCAACTAGACTTCCTATGACCATGTTGGGCGGATCTCCCACAAGAGTTGCGGCTCCACCTATATTTGAGGATATGATACCTGCTATCAAAAACGGAATCGGATCTATATCGAGCTCATCAGTTATCGTGATAGTTATCGGAGCCATCAACAACACTGTGGTAACATTATCCAAAAATGCAGATGTGAAGGCCGTAACGAGAACAAAAAAAGCTAAGAGCCTGTAATAGCTACCTTTTGAAAATCTAGCTGTTTTGATGGCTAAAAATTTAAAAAAACCCGTCTCACCTAATACTCCTACCAATATCATCATGCCTAAAAGGAGCCCGATGGTGTTGAAATCGATATAATCTAAGGCTATAGATGGTTCATAAAAACCAAGCCAATGACCAAAAAAGACCATGGCGACCGCTCCCATCATCACAGCTATAGTCCGATTGATTCGGCGGCTCAGGATACCATAAAATGTTAGACCAAAAATGATCACTGAGCCGATCATAGCGCTGCTCATATTTTTTACCACCTACCTAGTTCAAGTCCATTTCTGATTTTTTAAGGGATTATCCCTCTTGGTCATTTAAATCTATTGATGTCGTGAAGCAAAGCTTGATAAAAAGTCTCCGGATTACAATCGAAGGTTTTAATTATCTCATCCATATCCTCCATACATGGGCATAATAATAGATGAAAATACGAAGGTAGTGGTTCAAGGTATCACAGGTCAGCAGGGTAAGTTCCACAGTGACTTCATGAAAGATTACGGAACGAACGTGGTCGCGGGTGTAACCCCCGGGAAAGGAGGTTTAGACGTGAATGGAGTTCCCGTTTTCAACACAGTAGAGAGAGCTAGAGACGAAACTGGCGCTAACGCCTCCATAATCTTCGTCCCTGCGCCCTTTTCTAAAGACGCGGCGTTAGAAGCTATAGATGCGGGTATGGACCCCGTGGTGATAATAACCGAGAGTATACCGGTCCAGGATACTGCAAAGGTGATGCGGATGGCCGAACTTAACGATACGACAATAATAGGTCCTAACACTCCCGGGATAATCACTCCTGGTAAGAGTAAAGTCGGAATAATGCCCAACCATATATTCGAAGAAGGAAATGTCGGTCTGGTCTCGAGGAGCGGTACGTTGACTTACGAGATAGTGAACACCATGACGAAAGAAGGATACGGCCAATCAACAGCTTTCGGTCTCGGAGGGGACCCCATCGTCGGCATGAATTTCATCGATGCGCTGAAACTTTACGAAGAAGATGAGCAGACGGAAGCGATCGTCATGATAGGCGAGATAGGTGGTAGTGCGGAAGAAAAAGCAGCTAAATACATCGAAAAAGGATACGAAAAACCAGTGGTCGCTTACATCGCAGGAAGGACCGCACCCAAAGGAAAAAGGATGGGACACGCAGGCGCTATCGTTTCCGAAGGGGGAACGGGAACCGCTGAGTCAAAGATCGAAGCGCTTGAAGGAGCCGGTGTTTCAGTTGCAAGGATGCCCACCGACATCGGAGGCATATTGAAAGAAAATATCTAGGGTAAGGTATAATCCATCATATCAGTCCTGGTAACCGTCCAATCTCATCTTGTACTCGATCAACAGCGATAATGCTTCGTCTCGATCATCATCTTTCATAGAATTCACCGCCTTATCCACCAAGGATCTGAGTTCTGATATGTCCTCTTTAGAAAGAGACACTTCTTCGATCTCTGCACTCTTTTTACGGACATCATCTTTCAAGACTTTTACCGTAGGATAGAAAATATCTTCGATAGCATCATCTAGAAATTTTTCAGACCCTTCAAGGTCACCGACTGTCAATCTGTCCCATGCCTCGCTGAGCAGCTCGTAGCCCTTTTTCGTATCTATCTTCAACTCTTCAGCCCAAAAAATCAGATTGTAGAGAAGGGTCATCTTTTCTCTCACGGAACTTTCAGTCTTGTTTATCTCGTGCTCGCTTTTCAAGGGTATATCGCTTCCGCAGATAGGACAACTACCTATCTCAACGATCAATTCCGAGCCGCATTCTGGACAGACCGTTTTCGAGTCTTCCGAACGTTTTTCAAATTTAGACATCCGTTTGAACATTGAGCCCAGATATAAATATATTTTACCTAGAGATCAGAGTTCCGTATATCATAAGTCGAACACTTGTAACTCGGATCTCAATCTATTGAAATATTCTCTATCGATAGATTTAGGATCCACGGCCAAAAGGAATATACCCCCTTCAACGGAGGTCATATCCCGTATCTTCTGCAGCGTGTTCAAGATATCCTCAAATTCAAGATAGGAAAGCAGGAACTCTATGCCGTGCAGTATGAATATACCTTGTTTCATCTCCAAAAAAGCTTTTGATATCTTGATCATCTCGTCGTTAAAATTTGCAGGCTTTATAGTCCTCACTTTTTCGGTTCCATCTACCATGCTAAGCCAGAATATCGGAGAGTCGATCTCCGGATATTTGTATATCAATTTAGAGGGAAACCATCTCGTAAAACATAGTCCAGGCATCCCTTCCTCCAATGCGTCCACGAATGTTTCGAAAGTTCTTTGAGCTTCCTTAGCATCGTCAGCTATGAGATAGGATCCGCCCTGTTCAAGGTTTTTTAATTCGAGTTTTCTTCTCTTTTCCTGCTCTTCAAATAGTTCGCCTTTTATCTTCTTCTCGGACTTCACCACATCATAGTAACCTTTCCTTATCCTAGCTATGTGATACTCGCCCATAAGGCCGGATACCACGCCGGCTGCATAACCGGCTAGAAAGTAATCGTCGTCTATATTCGAGTCATATGGTCTTATCTTAATGGTTTCGTCGATATCTACGTCAAAATTAGTTATCCCCGAATGGATAGCAGTCAATACTGTTTTAGTATCCAACTCGTCGATATCGCTCCTTTCTCCACTCATCTCGACCGTTTCTTTACCCCATTTGAACCCAAGATGGTATATAGCGAAATTTGCTTCGTCTTGACTGCCCATCTGTTCGATTGTCATCCTCAGGTAGGGTATGATCTTTTTAGGCATAGATACAAGGTCTGTCATTTTATATCACTCTCTATTACTAATTTTGCTATCTTACGAAACGCTTCCTCTACGTTCTCCCCAGTTTTCGCACTGGTGAAGTAATATGAAAAATCGGAATCTATCTCATATTTCTTGTCTTCAGCCCATCTGCACTGATCCTCAGGAGAAACTCGGGAGAAATCGGGTAATTCGTCATAGACTCTTTTATAAAAATCGATAACGTCCTCTTGTTCTTTTTCTATGAATGAATCAAAATCATCGTAGCCGCTGTTTTCATACTCATCTATGAGATCTAATTTATTTCCTAAGACTACGAAGGGTATCTTCCCTGTAACCGAAAACAACTCGTTTATCCAACTCGCTAAGCTCAAAAAAGTATCGTAGCGAGTAAGATCGTACACGATTATGGCTCCATCGGCTCCCGAATAATGAGAAGAGTGTAGAGACTTGTTCATCTTCTGACCGTACATATCCCAAAGCATCAACTTCACGTTTAGATCAGGCAACGTTTTCTTTTTCACATTAACTCCTATTGTAGCTATGTACTTGTCGTCGAATCTTTGTTCTACGAATCTTTTTACTAGTGAAGTCTTACCGACAGCCCCGTCTCCTAAAAGTAGGATCTTGATCGATCTTTGAGCCATGATACTACAAGAAAGAAATCATATAAAAATTTATGTTTTATCGATGAGAAGGTCGTTTTTTTAAAAAAAGAGTGGACTTTCTCAACTGGGAAAAAAGTTTGGATATATATGAAATTCAGAGTAAAAAAACCGTATTTTTGATAAATAGGGGTAAGGTATTTATGGGCTCAGTAGCCATATATATTATCGAAGCGATATGAATAAACCCCGGGGAAAATACATTGCACTCCTGATCTCAGGAGCCATGATTTTAGGCTTGTCGATCAGTTCAGCCTATGTACCTCTTCCTGCGGACTCTCGAGAAGATGAAAGCCGTGATATCAAGTATGAAGCCTATGAGACAGGGGAAACAGAAAACGAGGTCGAAAGTCTCTCGGAGGGGCCTTGGCCTTCCTTTGGAAGGGATGAGAGAAATACTCGGCTCAGTCCGTATAACACGAGCCACATAGACGGGAGCCTGAACTGGACTTATGATGCCGGCATTGCGATAAGATCTTCTCCGGCCATCGGGTCTAACGGGGTGCTGTATTTTGGTTCATTGAACGGGGTACTATATGCGCTTGACGTAGAAGATGGTGAGGAGCTGTGGACCTATACTACCGATGATGCGATCATGTCTTCACCAGCCGTATCAGATGACGAAACGATCTATTTCGGATCAGGAGATAACAATATTTACGCACTAAACTCGGACGGCTCTTTAAGATGGAGATATGAAACAGATGGCCGAGTATACTCTTCACCAACTGTGGATGAAGACGGTAACGTATATGTTGGATCATACGATCATAACCTCTATTCCATCTCCGAAGACGGTGATCTGAACTGGAAATTCACATCGGATTCCTGGTTATGGTCCTCGCCTTCGATCTCAGAGGACGGAGTGATCTATGTGGGTTCCGGTGACAATAACCTTTATGCCATCGACAAGACAGATGGTGAGGAACTGTGGAACTACACTACCGGAAGTCATATCTATTCCACGCCGGCGGTAGGGGATGAAGAAATATACTTCGGATCTTATGACGGCAATCTTTACGCATTGGATAAAGAAGGTGATCTGAAATGGAATTTTGACTGCGGTGAGAACATCCATTCTTCTCCCGCTATAGGCGAGAACGATATAGTTTACTTCGGCTCTAAAGACGGCAACATGTATGCTGTAGAAGATGGGATAGAAAAATGGTCATTTGAAACCGACGATATGGTTGAATCATCTCCTGCGGTGAGTGCCGACGGCCACATATACTTTGGATCTAAGGACAGTACTGTTTACGCTTTAAATCCCGAAGGTGAAAAAGAGTGGTCCTACGAAACCGGTAGAAATGTCTTTTCCTCACCCGCTATAGGAGAAGATGGGAGGATATTTGTATGCTCTTTAGATGGTGTAGTATATTCATTCGGCGGGTCTGAATTTGATCCAGAACTGGAGATCGATATCTGGAGAGGGGTCAAGATGTCCATCAGCATGGCCGGTAGGAAAGGTAACAGTATAACGGCAGTTCTTCAGGAGGACGGCGAAGAGATAGAAACGATCGAGTTGACAAGAGAGCCGGGTAAACCACAGGTAGAAACTGTTAACATAAAATACAGGATGGATAACAACTACAGCCTTGATCTATACTACGAATCGGAGAACAAAGGAGCAAATCCAGTATGGACCAAATTTACCTCCGGACGTAGATGTAGGTTACTATTCGATTTATTTCACCATCGGTCAGATGATCATGTAAATTATGACCTGAACGAAGAGATCAGCGAGATGATCTCCAAAGTCAGAGTGATCCATTTTGCAGCTGTCGGAGATTTTGATGAAGACGATGTCTTATCTTACGAATGGGATTTTGGAGACGGAAGTACCGGTGAGGGAAGGAATGTCACAAATATCTACCCGTATTGGTCATATGGAGTTTACGATGTGTTACTAACAGTTACTTTTGAAAATGGTGAAATTATCGAAATAGAAGATAGCGTGGAAATAGAAAGTATATTCTGGTGGAGGAGAGGATCTTCATATATAAATTCCACTCCCTCTCGACCTGGGCCTCGATCCACAACTGAGAGACCACAATTGTTAAATTGACCAAAGGGTTAAGTAAATCCCCCTACAACTCGTCAGAATAAATAAAGTAGGGGTTCGTTAATATGAAAAAATACGATGTCATCACGATATGCATGATATGCCTCTTACTTTTTTCCGTAGCTGAAGCTTTAGGGATTTCTCATTATGAGACTGAAGAATTATTCCAAGATGAAGAAAAGATGCCCGATTCGACACCTATCGTGAGTGATCCGAATCCGCCTCAAGATTCAGAAGGTATGAATTCAACACCGAGGTTATCAGTTCTAGTAGAACATCCTGAAGATAGTGAAATGGATGTTTCATTTTATGATAATAACACTGGAGACTTGATAGCTGTTGCAGAAAATATTTCCGACGGCGATAGGGCACAAGTGATCTGGGAAGATCTGAACCCAGACTGGATTTATAGTTGGCAAGTTATCGCTGATGACGGCGAGAATGAAACTGAAGGTGGACCTTGGAACTTTACGACCGCGGGGATCGATTATGTACGGATCACGGACGAAGTGAACGGTACGGCTTTGACCGATAAAGAGGTTCCTCCCAATTACGAGGAATGGGGATATCTTTCCGCTTACAATGACACATATGGTTTTTTCGATACCATAAATGGGGACTGGGAAGCAAGTGGAGATGCGGAACTTTTAGGGGATCCCTATGAGGATCACAGGGGTATAAACGTCGGAGAGGTCGCAGGCTACGTTTGGTTCAACGTTACTTCAGACCTGTATGGGTATCAAGATAGTGTAAGATATACCGTTATAACAGATGAGGTAGATAATGTGAAGATCACGGACTCGCCCGGTGGTGAACCTTTAGAGAACGAAACCGTAGAAGTAGGTCACCAAGTAAGAGGATATTGTTCTGTTTATAATGAGGAAGGCGAGTATCTTTATACTGTCTCAGGAAACTGGTCTGCAGAGGGAGCGGATTCTTCCTTATTGGAAGACAGCTTCAACGAGTCGAACGTTATAGATGTGGGTCATGAAGGCGGACCGGTTTGGTTCAACCTCAGCTACGAAGGGTTCAACGATTCCGTCCGATTGGACGTTTTGGATCCCGAGCCAGACGAGATCAACATCACTTACGAACCCGATGGAGAACCTATAGTGGGTGGCGAAGTATCCGTAGGACAGAAAATTTGGGGCAACGCCTCCGGTTATAATTCAACGGCAGGCTACATAGGTACGGTAGAGGTAGAATGGAGTGTTGAATCCGAAGAGGACATGGACCCTTCTATCGGCCCTACTCCCGCAGAGTCGAGCTGGGTCGATGTTGGAACCAACCCAGGTGAATTATTTTGGAATGCTTCATATCAAAAAGATAACCATTGGGTGAACGATTCGATACAATTTATTGTGGTCCACGGAGATGCGGCGTATTTTGAATTCGATCCTATAGGTACTCAAACGGCGGGTGAACCCTTCACCATAACGATCACGACTTATGACGGCGAGGATAACGTGGTTACCGATTACAACGGCACCGCTCATCTTTCAGATACCACAGGTACGGTAGAGCCTGAGACTATCGAGTTCACAGAAGGGATCGGTACGGAAGACGTGACCATAACGGAATCTCACACCGAAGTCACTATCAGCGCAGAAGACGAAGATATAACCGGTGAAAGCGATCCCTTCGAAGTGGAGCCTGCAGAAGCCGTGGCTTTCTGGATAGAACCTGAAACGGCAGGTATAGAAGCGGGAGAAAGTCAAGCTTACACTGCTTATGCGGAAGACGATCATGGCAATGAATTCGAAGTGACTGATGATACCACCTGGTCGGATGATGTTGAACCTGAAGAAGCTTCTGAATGGGTAGACAATGTGATCACGGTGGAAGTCGCCGGCGATTGGACCATAACCGGAGAATACGGAACATTAACAGATACTGCAGCTTTAGAGGTCACACCCTCCGAACCAGATCATTTTGGATTCGACCCGATAGAGGATCAGTCGGCCGGTGTAGCCTTCCAGATAACTATCACAGCCTACGACGAATACGATAACGTGGTAACGTCTTATATCGATACCGTTGATATATCTGATACGACTGAAACGATACAGCCCGATACAGTCGACTTCACTGAGGGAACATGGACGGGAGACGTGACCATCATGGAAGGCCGAGATAACGTGACGATCACGGCAACCGACGGGATCATAGAAGGTAGCAGTAACGAATTCACGGTGACGCCCCCTGATGTTGAATACATAGAGATCACTAAAGACGGCGAAGAGTACACCGGTGGTATCGTACCAGTGAATCACTCGGCAGGAGTCGAACTCAGCGCCTATAATGAAACTTTAGGGCATATCGGCTTTGTCGAAGGAGAATGGGACGTAGAGGGAGGAGACGCTTTCCTATTGAACGGTACATATGGGATGGAAAACGAGATAAACGTTGGAACGATACCAGGGGAAGTGATCCTTACAGCACAGTATGACGATCTTGAGACAGAAGTGATGTTCGATGTGGAAGAGGCGCAAATCGACTACATACGTGTGATAGAAGATCCCGATGAGCCCGATTCAGTCTTAGAAGACGTGATCCTTGCCGCGGGAGAAGAATTAGAAGGTCATTCCGCCGGCTTTAACGAGAGCGTGGGCTTCGTAGACCTCGTCGAAACTAACTGGCTGGTGAATAATTATCAAGGGGCCGAAGGAAGCACGTCTCCCAGTCAAGGCAAAAGCAGCGTTTTCGATGCAGGTCCCTTCGGAGGTGAATCGGAGTGGATCAGCGAGTATGAAGGATACATCAGCTTTAAAGTAGATATAGAGATCCTTTCTCCATCCATCGACCAGATTTTGATCAGGGATGAACCCGAAGGAGAGGGCGATGTTTTGGAAGAAATCGAGTTAGAGATGGAAGAAGAGATATCATTATATCCTGCGGGATACAACTATACTTTTGGCTATCTGGGAGACTTGGAAGCTGAATTTTTCTTGGACGATGAAGATATAGGTGAACTCACCCAGTCGGAGGGAACCATGACTACTTTCATCCCCTCTCAACCCGGAACGACGGAGATCACCGTCGTGTACGAAGAGATAGAAGCCACTGTAGATATTACGGTTTTGGACGACCGCTTTCCCGAGATCGTCGGAGAGATACCTGACCTAGACCTCGAAAGGAATTTTGGCATCCACGAGATCAACCTTACTGAATACGCCAGCGATGAACTGGATGATCTTTCAGAACTGAAATGGTTCATGAGCGGAATAAACAGCTCGGTCATCTCTATATACGGCGATAACCAGACCGGAAACCATGTTATAACATTACTATCCAAAGAAGACGCGCTCGGAAGGATGGATGTAAGATATTGGCTGGAGAACAGCGCTGGTAACAGAGTTTCGCAGAGTGCATGGATAAACGTTACCACGGAATACGAAGCACCTAGGATAAGGCGTTGTCCGGATCTATACGTCCATTATGACGAGCCCTACGAGTTCGATTACTCGCCCTATATAATCTACGACGAGAAGCGTTTCGATGAGTTAACTCTTGAAACCGACGATCCAGAGCATACAACCGTGAGAGGTCTTAAAGTCACGTATGAGTATCCTGAAGATATGCTTGGAGAAGAAGTATTGGTTACCATCACGGTATCGGATGAAAAAGAGAGCGTTTCTACTGTGATCTCTGTCATCGTTACATCTAACTCGCCGCCAGTTGAGAAGGAAAGGTTGCCTGACATAACTATAGAGCAGGGCGAGCTAAAAGAAAACGTTTTCGACTTGGACGATTATTTCACGGATCCCGACGGCGACCCACTTTACATGAGTTATGGATATACTTACCTTACCATAACCATACACGATAACCACTCAGTCGATATTCGTGCCGACGGCAATTGGCACGGCGTTGAAAGAGTAACATTTAGAGCTAAAGATCCAGTAGGTGCTATCGCTGAGCAGACCATCAATGTAACTGTGATCCCCGTGAATCATCCGCCGGAGATAAAAGAGCTACCTCCATTCGTTGTTCATCACGGCGAGCCATACGTTTTCGACCTTGAGTATTATATAAGCGATCCTGACAACGAGACCAGTGAGTTGACTATTACTACCTGTACTCCAGAACATGTCGATGTCTATGGAACGGAATTGGTCATGATCTACCCCGAAAAATTGGGAGACTTGGAAGCCGAATACGAAGTACTTTTAGAAATTAAAGTATCGGACGGGATCGAAACCACTTCGCAGGTCACAACTGTCACCGTGGGTTATCACTACCCACCAGAACTGGTAATCCCACTTCACGATGTTGCTTTCAAAGAAAATGAACAATTGATAAACGCCTTCCACTTAGACAATCATTTCATGGACAGACAGAACGATACGATGTATTTTACATCAGGAAATGAAAATATCGAAGTGGTGATCCATGAAAACAGCTCGGTGGATTTCTATGCGCCGGAGAATTGGAACGGCCAAGAATTGATAACAATAAGAGCCACTAACAGCGCAGGAGCGTTGATGGAAGATTCTCTTACCGTGACGGTCATCCCGGTCAACAATCCTCCCATGATAGCTGACATACCAAGGCAGGAGGGTGAAGTAGGTAAGAGCTGGATTCTTGATATGGGGGATTACATATCGGATGTTGATAATGAAACCCACGAGTTAGAGATCAGTGTAGAAGATCCTTACGTGGAGGTCTACGGACAAAAGCTTCTTTTCGAGTTTGATCGACCCGGAGAATACAACGTCACGGTGGAAGTCAGCGATGGGATGGATGTAACAATAGGCACTATAGAAGTGTATGTCGTGGAACCTGAAACGGGACCATGGTATTCGAACAATTGGGTAGTTTTATTTGGATCGGTATCACTTATCGGGTTGATCGGTGCCGTATTGTATTTGAAAAAGGAAGAATATACGATCGAAGATATCTTCCTCATCCATGAATCTGGGGCTTTGATAAAACACATCACTCGGACGTTAAAGGCTGAGAGGGACGAAGATATACTGGCAGGTATGTTCACTGCGGTACAGAACTTTGTAGATGACGCTTTCGCCGAGGAGGAAGATGAAGTATTGAAGAGGATGGAGTATGGCGATAAGAAGGTGCTAGTCCATAAAGGTGACAGCGTGATCTTAGCTGTTTTTATATCAGGAGACGAACCGAAATGGGCTCTAGAAGGGATGAAAAATCTGGTTTCAGATATAGAAGAAAGGTACGGGGAGGATATCGAAGAATGGTCAGGTGACATTAAAGATATACCAGGAATAGCGAAGATGTTGAAAGCCCTGCATAAAGGGAGAGGAAAATATGAATACGGAGACTGGCAGAAGTACTCGGAGGAATGATTTTTACTGATCGAATACTTTAAGTTTGGATTTTGGTGTTCATTATCTGCGATTCTGAGGAATTTCAAAAGCGATCCGGCACGATGAACTTTACTTTTGAATAATAAAACATATAACCCTCATATCGCCTTGAGGGATGGTGAAAATGTGAGCGTATCGGAAGGGAAGATAGTAGAATATGAACCGTCCATGGCTAAAGGCGTAGCAGAGATGTTGAACAAGTTCAAAGAGTCTTGGCCTGGAGGTTTCGGTGGGGGAACACCTTTCAACGAAGATATGGTGAGAGACTGGTTGGACGATAGTTCAGCAATCGCTCTGCTTATCGCTTTAGACGAAGACGATGTGCCGGTAGGAGTCTGTGAACTTCTACCTCACTGGAGAGGATCTGATGCAGCTTACATAGGATTGCTGGGGGTTATCGAAAGAGTCAAGGGAAAAAAGTTCGGTAAGCGTCTTCTTCTCGAATCGATAGAGAAGGCCGTAGAAGAGGAGATAAGTAGAGTCGATCTACACACATGGTCCGGTAATATCAACGCTATGCCGCTTTACAAAAAAGTCGGGATGTTCTGGGTACCGGATACAAGCGTTTACATGCAGGATTATATTCCACTTCTACATCAGAACCCTCTGATCAAAGAGTGGTTCGACGCACACGATCGATGGTACGATTGCCAAGTGAGAGAAATAAAACAGGAACCCGACGATCTTAACGACGAAGGGATGAAGATATATCGCTACAGATTTGAAGACGATAAAGAATGGCTTGAAGTCGATATAGATAGGTACGGATGGGGTATCACCGGTATACGGAGAAAATTAGGTGATGAAAAATTTAGCGTAAAAGCGAAGGTGGATTCACACGATCTCCATATTGGTTTGAAGAATCGCTACATATTAGAGATCGATAACCACACTAACAAGAAAAAAGAGATAGAGATCGAAGTGAACTCTTTCAAGGGACTGAAATTCAAGGAGGACTTTCCTTCATCAGTCACTGTGGATAAAGGTGAGAAGAAGATCGTCTCTCGTGAGTTCATCGTAGACAACGAAGCTGAAACCTACGAATCCACCCACGAAGTTTCTGAGACAATCGACGCCGTGCTCAAGCTCGATGGGGATGAGTTTCTATTGAACACTGGGGGCAAGATAAAACCCGCCGTGGAGGTGGATACGTCTAGAGACTTAGATCACATGTTCTCAGGGGAAGAGAAGCAGATATTTTTCGATCTTAAAAACAATACCGAAAATGATCTGAAAGGTGAGATAACTTACGATATCGACGGGAAAAAGAGGACCAAAAAATTTGCGTTAGAAAGGAAAGAAAACGGCGGTTTCAGTCTACCTCTCAAATTGGATTTTGATGAAAACCTCAAGTACATCGAGCTGACACCGGCTATAGAAAAAGAGAGCGGTTTATTCACTATGGAGACCTATAAACATCCTATTTTGAATGATAAGGATGGCTTACTAGCCTTCGCGGAGAAGAAAGACGAAGTATATCTTGTAAACAATGAATTGAAGATAAAGGCGAAACTAGAAGGAGGAAAAATTTTGGTCAGTGAAGTTGGAAGGGACTCCGAATTACCCTTTGAACTGAGTCAGCAGATCGGGCCTCCCTTCGGCAAAACTCAAGATTCCACTCTGATATACGATCACGAGGTTGAAGAAGATGACAAAGGAGTTCATCTGACCCTAAAGGTTGAAAGTCGTCATAAACCCGGAATCTTGATGAAAAGACACGTGAGGATCCAAAGACATTCTTCTGAAGTCGAATTTTGGTCTGAGATGAAAAACATAGGCGATAGAACTAGACAGGTGGCTTCAGAAACAAGTACTAGAAGGTGGGTTTTTGAGACAGAACCTTATCAGAGTAAAGCTAGAATATATACGCCTCTTGGCAGCGATTTAATAAAAAGCGACCCTGTAACGGACATGTTATCCGGACCATTAGTGCCTACTGAACCAAAAGATTGGGAGGAAACCTGGACCGCTTATGAAGATATAGGTGATGGAGGGGTATCTGGCCTGATATGGGATAACAAGAACATCGAAAAGATAAAATTGGCGAGAGGACTTCTCAGCGAATTGAAAAGTGTAGCGGCCAAACTAGAACCAGAAGGAAGTTTCGTAAGCACTCGATTGTGGATATCCGTGAAAAAACCGTCTTTGAATTCCTTTAGAGACGTTTGGAATCGGCTGGTTGGGAAGAGATCCTTATGTAAAAATGAAAGGATTTACGGGAAGACAAAAAGAAAACACATCGAAGCTAGGATCAACGATAACATATTGACAGCCGGGAAATCAACTGAAAGGAAAGTCATCATAGATAAAGCCGTAGATTATCCCATGCCCGGCAAGTATAAAGTCAAATCTTCCGACTGCATGGACGTTTCTTTCAGCGGCGGTAGAGACAAGATAGAGATCTCTAAAAGAGAGGATAAAAAAGAGATACAACTGTGCGTTGATATAGAAGTCGATGAAAAAACTCCGATATGTGTTGACAACATCGTAGTTCATTTTAGCGGTGAAATGGAGATCGATTTCGATCTGCCTGTGATCATAGTTGGAGACGGAAAAGTAAAGGTGGAAGAGAAAATTGTTGAAGGAAAGAAAGTTTTACACGTCGATAATGGAGAGATCCAGTTCGATGTTCTAGACGCCTCTGGAGGAAATCTGATTAGACTTGAAGACTTTGACGGAAATACTTATCTTGCGGACAGTTTTCCTGAAGTCCGACCAAAAAGTTACTTTGAAAATCACATCGGAGGTATAGAGCCTAAGGTCATGACTCCGAGCACTTTTGGCTCTTTTTTCGATATAGAAGATGTTTCATCAGAGGAATTTACTGACGGCATGTGGAAAGGCGTGAAAGTAGACATGATAATAGAAAAACTCGATGTCCTGAGAGGACAGAAATTCTCTATATTATACTTGACGCTGCCCGGCACGAAACTTATCAAAATAGTGTTGTTACACCATAATCCAAAGAAACGGGAGGTTCACTGGTTTGCTGAACTGTTCATAGATGTTTTACTTGGAGGTTCTCTAGAAGATACTATCGTAGAGACTCCCGGCAAATATGAAGATTTTAAACGGAAGTACCAGAAACAAAATCATATGCCTCCTGCCAATATCGAAAGGCCCTGGTTCTTCTTTAAAAATGAAGATATATCTATAGGAGGGTTCGCAGTTGAAGGCTCTCCGGCCTATTCTACAGTACTATGCAACGACGAGATCAACATGGCCTTCCTCATCGCTAAAATTGTAAGCGAGGCTTTAGGGCAGGAAAAAATAGAGATGGGTATCATATTGGATGCCAAAAAAGGCAACATAGAAAAGGCGAGAAGAGCACTAAGTTTGAAGGATTAAGGAGAGATATGAACCAAATCTATTTATCTATGAAATCCGATCACAGCTCATGGAGGTAAGAACTGAAGGAGCCTTACTATTACTCGATAAACTAGATATGATATACGAGGAGCGGAAGTTGGAAGAGCAGGATATCGATGAGATCTTAAAGCATACAGATATCCAGCGTTGGTTAAAAGCCTACGAAGGAATAGAAGATCAAGAAGCTAAGTTCAAACAAATTTTGGGTCAATTACCTAATAAAAGAAATTATGGGTCTGTGAAGGGAGAACAGACGATCCAAGAGCTGTGGGAACAGAAGATAGACTACGGATTGAGAAGGGTCATAGAAAATCCAGAGAAGATGAGATCATCTGTAAAAGAGATAAAAAAATATGATTGGGGCTCGACGGTTAAAAAAGCTAGAGAGTACTTACCAGATGGAACTGGATTAGAGCCTATTTTGATAGTGACCATAGATGGTTTTAATGGGGGTATGTTCCAATACGAAACGGTCTACCTCTCATTAGTTTACTTCGATTATTCTATGATATCTGAAGATACTTTCGCTCATGAGCTCCATCATATGGGTGCTAACTATTGGTGGGAAAAAGATCCACGTATCCAGGAATATAAAAATTCTGATGATAAACAAAAACGCTACCTAGCACAACTATCAACCTATCTTGTGGGAGAAGGTCTAGCTAACGCCTTCTGTTCTCCAGAAGCTTTGGCAGAAGTTGATGGGGACGATGCGGAACGACACAATGAAATGGTCCGATATTATCAGCAAAATCTCGATGAAATATTTGACAAACTTGAAGAATTGATAGAACAGATATTTGAAAACCCGGATGAAGTTTCCGAACTCTATAACGATTTTACAATGGATATGGAGAATAGAGGAATACCACAGGGACATTTCCTTTCGGGTAAGATGGTGCAAATTATGGATCGTTCATCTGCGGTTTCTAGGGACGAGATAATAAACTCGATAAAAGAGCCGTTCGATTTTTTTGAACTTTATAATAAGGCTGCAGAAGAAGTCAGTGAACGTAAAATTTCCAATATAGAAAAACGTCTTAGATGTTCGTGAAAAAAGTTTTTAGTCTTTCAAAGAGTAATGAGTATATATGGTGATTTTTGAGCATTAATTACTTATCGTTTTAATGAGTTAAAAGGTATATGAGAGTGGTGATCCTTGGCGGAGGGTTCTGTGGTTCCATGGTAGCTAAGAGATTGGACAATCGTGGTTTACTCGATGTGATCCTGATAGATAAAGAACCTTATTTTGAATATTACCCGTCCTTACCCAAATTGATCACTGACCCAGATTATCACAAGAAAATTATCAAGTCGTATTCCTCTTTTTTAAACGATGTCGAAGTGCTCACTGAAAAAGTTGTAAAGGTGACTCCAGATAACGTCTCGACTATCGAAAGAAAGGTTGAATTCGATATTTTAGTGATATCTCTAGGTGCAAATTATCCAATATATTTAGATGACAAAAAGAACGTCTTTACAGTCAGTTCAGGAAAGGGAGTCAAGGAACTTTCTAAAGGGATGGAAAAGGCGGATGATGTCTTGATCGTAGGTGGGGGCTTGATAGGAACTGAAGTCGCTGCCGAGATCGCTTCTAAGACTGAAAAGAATGTTACTTTAGTCCATCCTCACGAAAGACTGATCGAGAGAAATCCAAAGATGGCATCTTTATTTGCTGAAACATATCTAAGAAATAAAGGTGTGAAGATGATACTCGATGAAAAAGTGGTCGGCCGTGAAGATGACGAATACTTAACCAGTGAAGGCAGAAAGATCGAATCGGATGTTTGTATCTGGAGCACTGGTTTGAGTTTTGATAGGAGTTTATTTCAAGGATTTGCTGATCCTTGCTTTACTGAGAGAAATACACTGAAAGTTAACGATCATCTCCAGTTAAAAGCAAATCCAAACATCTTCGTCGGTGGGGATATAAGCGATACTGATGAGGAGAAAACCGGACATAATGCGGATTCTCATTCTAAGATCATAGCGGAGAACGTGCTGAGATCTTACAAAAACAGGCCTTTGAAGAGTTACAGCAACGTAAACTTTCCTATGATAATAAGTTTGGGAGATGTGAACGGTCTGATATCCTTTTCTCCCGTAGGTATACCTGGCCCTGTTCCTGCATTAGTTAAACATCTTTTAGAGAAGGGTGCATTGTTAAGATTGTGAATCTGATTCACATAAGGAGGAGATCCATACCAAGACCTAACATCAAGAGTATAGAAAACGAAACATACAACTTGAAATTGAGTTTCGAAATATAATGGATTTTAGATCGATGGCATTTCATACCTTTCAACTCAAACCATATCTTCGGTATAAGATATGCATGGGGTACAAACACCACGAAAAGAGGCCAACCCGGATTCAAGAATAGAACTATAACCAACAGTAAATTGGCGAGAGCTAGAAAATGAACTCCCATCAATCCATATTTTGATCGACTAAATCCTAACCTAGCTACTAATCCCTTTTTACCCCCTTTAACGTCCGTTGGAAGGTCCACCATCTGACCCATCCAAACTATGAATAGAGTTCCAAAGCCGGTGATGGGTGAAATTGATAGTAATATAGGATGAAAACCGATATTTTGACCGAAACCGGATAGTAATATGGCTAAAGGTCCAAATCCTATAACCACTGCTAACTCGCCCATCCCTCTATAGGCTAACTTGATCGGTCCTGCCGTGTAATATTTGCTCAAAAAGATCGAGATTGTGACCAATACCCAAAGAGGCAGCCACAGAGTTCGGTCTATAAAGAACATGAGTAAAACGGTACTAGATAACCCTACGATGATTCCGCTCCTTGCTATCATATACATCTTGGATAGAATGTCTGGATGATCTAATATTACACCGGAACCTCCGCTGAATTCACTTTTCTTCGATTTGTCGTTATCAGCTCCCTGGAGTGTGTCGTATATGTCGTTGTAAACATTGGTTGTTATGTGCAGGCTGATACCGATTATAAAAACGAGTACGAACCCTAAAGGTTCAAAAGAGTTAGATATCTTTACAGAAACTATTGTACCGGATATCAATGGTACGACTATAGCAAAGAGAAACGGCGCTCTTATCATCTCTAAAATGCTAGGCTTAAATTCTCCCCCGTTCATTGTAGAGAAGTAATGTGTTCGACATATATAAATTGTCAAGGCTGAGTTTAGTATACTTCTCATCCTAAGTAGACCTTCCTTCTAGCCCTAAACATGGAAAAACAGAATATTAGCTGCAAGGTTTCTAGTCCTTTTTCATCTGGAAAGATTTGAACGTTCCTTTATGAGAGCGACCTATACAGCGGATCGAATCCCGTTTCTTCGAACCAGTGTTCCATGAAGCTACTTTCAAGATCAAAGTTTTTTTCTAATATCTTTGTGAATTCTCTTTGAGAGAGAGAATCATCGAGATTATTTTGATAGATTTTTCTAAAAAATTCCAGCAGTTCTTCCCTACCAACCGCTTCTTCCAGATCCCAGAATGCCCAGCTTCCTTTAAGATACCAGTGTGTGTACATGTTGTCCGTGAAGGTATACTCTTTTACAGGTCTATCTTCTTTAGCAAGACGTTCTTCGACCCTATCGCGATAGTGATCGAAGTACTTTTTTTCAAGATCTAGTTCATCAAACATCATCGCTGTCAATATCACTTCAAGGTACTGTGTGATAGCTTCAGCCAACCATGGTTCTTTGAATTCTACACCGATACCGAACCAGCCGTGTATAGTCTCGTGCAGAGAGAGTGATTTCCACATACCATCGACTTTCCAATCGTTTTCGATCAGATATCTGGCAAAAGTATCTCCGACCACCCACAGACCGTCCCTTTCAAAACCCCATTCGGCTCCGTCTTTACCTCTGGGAGAGATAACTGCAAGACCACCGTTATCTTCTTTCAGCTTTCCGAAAAGGTCAGAACATAATTCGATAGAAGAAGAGAAGTCGTCCATCAATTCTTCTTTGAACTTTCTTAGACTGTCAGGCACATACAATTCTAAAGTTATATCACAGCAGTTTCTACGGAACGGCTTCAAAGAAGGCGATGCACAGATGAATATATCTTCGATCTCCCGACGATATCGAAAATGCCTAAGATCATTTTTTATCTCTTTTCCGGGTGTGACTACTTTCCATTTGTCAGGGATCTCCACTTTGAGATCATAGGTGAATCTTTCAAATTGAGATTGGGGTTCTATAGTGGGGAACCACCAGCAGAAGCCTGAGAGTTCTACGAGATCTTTTCGGATGATGCATACTCCATAATTTTCGAAGGAATCGAGCGTGCCTTCCCACATCATCTTTAATGGGTCTTTTTCAGGGTCCAAACCTTTCACTACGTATCGAGTCGTGAGTTTACCCTTCTCTTCCACGATCCAATCTAGATCTTCTAAATCCTGCTCAATGGATAGAAGGTCGAACCTATTTCCAAGATGAAAATTGAGCTTGTCCGAGCCTGAGATGTATATCCTATCGATCGCCTTGAGAGTACCGTTTTGAGGTTCTAATTTTAGTCTTACCTCGTGATGTTCTATTTTATTGGAGTTCATGGAACACCGTATGCATTTCTCTATACATGTTATAACGGTTCCGGTTTTTGTCTAGTGGAGTTAGAAAAAGTTTATATCGATGTTGAAACTTTATTATTGGAGACATGGATAAGAAGACTATCGTGATCATCCTGGGCGTGATATTGATCCTCGCCGGCATAGTGGCCATGATCCATACAGAACCAGCAGGAGATGATGGGTCTGAGGCTAGTAGAGGTATCGCCGACGTGAGCGAAGACGAAAGACCGTATCTTTGGTACGGTATAGCTTTGATATCATCGGGTATAATTCTCTCGGTAGTAGCGGCGATAAAGATGTCCTAGGTGATCATAATATCTTTAACGAATATGTCCAAACGATCTTTCCAATCTTTTGGAAGAGCCTTTCCTTCCTCTGCTCCTTCTTTTACTATCTGAAAATCTATCGCGGCAAGTTTCTCCATGCCTTTCTTTTTAAGGATCTTATCCATATTTTTCAACCAGTTTCTTTTCATGCCGTGGGTGTTTATTATCCCGTACTTCCTATCATCCATTTTTTCTAGTTTCTTCATGAATTTTCTCATATCTTTTTTTATCCTGAACGCCTCTGTCGGGGACGAAAAAACGTATACGTCGGCTTCAGGTATCTCTTTCGGATCGATCTCATCGGGCTTGAAACTCTCTGTTTCGACCCCTTCCTCCTCCAGCTTTTCAGTCAAATACCCTACCATTTTTTTTCCATGCCCATATCTAGACCAATATATTATCACGCATTTCATGATTTTCACCCTGATATGATATGTCTCTTTATCTATATAAGATTGATGGGATAACTTTCTTTAGTCTAGCAAATCAGTTAAAACCCTAACATCCTTCTACATGTTGGTCTTTTCTAGCCCGTACGAACAGGAATTGTGGTTCTTTAGTCAACTTTTTGTAGAACTCTGGATGTGTTTCCTTTAATTTTTCAGTAGGCATAGGCTCTTTCATCCTCTCGATAACGAACCCTTTCTCGGTAATCGGTCGCACTATCTCACTCAAAGGTCTTCTATAGAACTGCACCTCTATCTTGCCTTCTGTAGTATCCCATTCATCTGTCAGCAATCCTACTTCAAAATAATCTTCACAATCGAAGTGGGAATGATCCATGAAAGGATGGTGGACCGAAAATATGATGTTGCCTCGCTTTACTAGAATACGGTTGAATTCCTTCATGACATTGTTCCAGTCTTTTAAATAATGTAATGTTAAAGAAGATATGATCATGTCATGAGATTCGTCTTCCAAAAGATCTAAGGATTCGTTCAAGTCCGCCTGTATCACCTTAGCCCTCTCCCCTACTCTTTTTTTGGTCATCTTTATCATATTGGGACTGAAATCGATAGCTCTGACTTCAGCCTCATTTTTGAGCAGCCATTCCGTATACCATCCGGCCGCACAGCCTGCATCTAGTACTTTTTTCCCTTTAACCTCAGGCAGCAATGATATCAAACCAGGCCTTTCATAATATGCATTATGGGGTTTATCATCCACGCAGTCGTAGTAGTAACTCGCCATCTTCTGGTACGATCCGAATGAAATCTTTTCTTTGTTATCCTCCATATCTATATAGATGTATAAGGACACTTATACTTCTTCTGTTTTAAGATATGATGACCCACTGCTTTAGAACAGACAACACATTAATCAGATGTTACAAAGAACGATAAACGTATTCAACGAAGGTTTTTTATATATTGAAATTGATAAGATGGCATGGGCAAGGGAAATTCGAGCGGTGAGGATAGGTACTGGAGGAAAAAGGGAGATAAAACTTCAAGAAATCTCTTATTGAGTTTCATAACCCTCATCATCGTTTTTGCTATCGTGGTGATCTCTTTAAGTATTTATACGTATGTTTCATGGCAAAATCTGAAAGAGAGGCCTGAATTGAGAGCTTTAGAGGGAAAATTTGAATTTCAAAATGCTACTGAAGAAGAAGTGAACATCACAGTCCATTTGACTCTGGCCAACGAGGGGGAAAAAACAGCAGATGACCCCGAATTAGAATGGTTCATAATGAAACGAGAAGATTCCAAAGAGAATATCGTATTCAGAGAGGGTAATAAATCACTATCTTCTTTAAAAAGCGGCTCTTCAAGAGATATCACTTTCAAAATATCTCTCCCCGTGGGAGGTTACAGGATAGCTTATCGGACCTACGAAAACGGTCTTTTCACCTACGAGGGAAAACAAGATATCACCGTAACAGAGCGGGATATCGAGAGAGGCTCGCCAGGGCCAACAGAGGAAGATGAAGGTTTAGCAACTGAAGAGGCCGTACCCATGGTCTCAACTCCCGTCATCCTGCTCATATTGATCCTTTGTGCAATTTTCAGGTGGTGGATATACGATGAAAAGGATCGATGATAGAGGGCTATCTGGAGCCATGGGATTGATGATAATAGTGATAATCCTGCTGATCCTATTGACCGGAGGGTTGTCTTACACTCTATTGAGGATGGGGCCAGGAGACGAGCCAGATTATGTCATCGAGGATGTATATTTTGAAGAAGATGAGTCCCGCATCAAAGCCATGTGCTATGTGACAAACTTAGGAAGATCAGGAGCTGAAGGCGAGATGGAATGGGAAGTGACAAGAGGAGATCGGCTGATAGAGAAAGGGAACAGAACGTTTCAGATCGAAGGTAGATCTACCAATCGTGTTGAGATCTTCTTTGAGATCGGCGGGAGAGATAGCTTCGAACTACGACTCGAAGTTTATCATCGAGAGGAATCGATGGACGAGTATTCAAGATCCGTCTATATGGGTGATGATGCAGGATAACTCTTCAAAGGATACGGAGATATAGGCACCGTACCGTATATCTCTCATCGGCACCTAAAATCATGTAGGATAGGTTCCTCGTCAGTATCCAAAAGTTCCATAGATACATAATAGCCATTGAAATGATCCAGATCTCCATCGGGTGTGTTAGCTCTGTTGAAGACTACGGCCCAAACCTCCTCGCCGTCGTAATAGCACTTTTCTGCATAACACGGTATCATCATCGGTTCCTCATCCCAGCTTTCGTTATAGATGGTTCTTATCGCTTCAAAAAGTATTTCGGGATCTTCTCCGAGTGCCTCCGCTTCCGTTTTCATCTTGTGGATCAGTTCATCCCTGAGTTCCGTCGAAAGATCACTTCCTGAATAAGCATCAGAGATGTTCTTGTGGGCACTGCGGTATGGAAGGGAATATGGATCTTCAGCATAATCTTTTTCGGAGACCTCCACCTCCGGACCCGCTTCTGCCTCAGATAGACATCCGGTTAGAAGGATCAACGTCAAGAGTATCACCAACACACTAAATCTTCCTCGCATATCTACATCCCGATATTCTTTTGAAGCCTATTTAATAATTGGGTAACTACTTGCCATATACTAATCTCTGATCTGCTCCACCAGCTCCGGTAATTTCTCTCCGGCTTTTCCTTTGAGAAAGTGATCGACTCTCGGCGTGAGTGGAGTCCTCTCCGGATTGATCTCGATCAATACCGAACCGGTCCTTTTAGCCAAAGTCGGGATAGAGGCCGCTGGTTGAACAACGGCCGAAGTGCCGACAGTGATCAACAGGTCAGCTTCTTCCGCCTCTCTCTGCGATACACTCAACACGTTTCTGGGCAGCGGCTCTCCGAAGAGCACCACGTCGGGCCTGAACATCGAGCCGCACCCGCAGTGAGGGATATCTCCTTCTACGATCTCATCTAGATGATCTTCCGTTCCCTCTCTTGAGTTGCAGGACGAACAAAACAGTTCCGCTAGACTGCCGTGAAGTTCCAGCACTTTTTCATTACCGGCTTTCTGATGGAGGCTATCAACGTTCTGAGTCACCACGGCGTTCAATCCATGATCTTCCAGTTCTACCAAGCTGTAGTGGCCTTCATGTGGCTCGGCGCCTAAACATTCTTCTATCTGAATCCTAAAAAGTTCCCAACTTTTCTCCGGATCTCTATTGAATGCGGACAGGCTCGCATATTCTTGAGGATCGAACTTCTTCCAAAGGCCGTCTTCTCCGCGAAAGGGTGCGATACCGCTCTCTACGGACATACCCGCTCCTGTAAGAACGGCTATCTTATCGGCTCTCTTGATCGCACGTACTGCCTTTTCCATGGTTGAACACGATGTCTTACAGCTCGGATCTTAGTCTTTCAAGGTTCTTCTTTACTTCTTCGTCGACTTCGTCGTGGATACTGTTGCCGTGGGAGTCCATGGTCACCAAAAAGGGCCCGGCTTCTTCCACCCTGAACATCCATATTGCCTCAGGAACCCCGAGCTCTTCCAAGAAATGTACGTCTTCGACTTCCTTTATCGCATTGGCCATCAAAGCTCCCGCACCTCCGGTGTACTGACAGTAAACGGCTCCGTTCTTCTCTAGCGCTTTCAAAGTTCTACCTGCCATACCGCCTTTTCCTATGATCACCTTGGTCCCGAATCTACCGATGAATTCGTCTTCAAATATCTCCATCCTTATGCTGGTCGTGGGACCTGCAGAAACCACTTCCCATTCTCCATCTTTCTTGTGTATAGCGGGACCGCAGTGGAACATCGCGTACTTCGAAGGATCGATAGGGACCTCTTCGTCGTCCAACTCCAACAACTTTTCGTGGGCCGCATCTCTCGCTGTGAATATCGTGCCGGTTATGTAAAAAGCGTCACCGACTTTCAGCTCCTTTATCTCTTCAGGGTCGATAGGTGTCTTTATGACCTTCATCATATCACCTCTACTTTTCCTTCGGGATCTACCCTCACTTTGGCCTGTCTATTGGCCCAGCACTGCGGCAATACAGCCACGGGGAAAGAAGCCGGGTGTCTGTGGGCGTATTCGACTTTTACATCCAAAACCGTTGTCTTCCCGCCGACTCCCATGGGTCCTACTCCCAGTTCGTTGGCTTTATACTTCAATTCTTCTTCAAGTTCCGCAACTTTTTCCTCAGGATGTCTTTCGCCGACAGGTCTCAGGAGAGCTTTTTTTGCGAGTTCTAAAGCCAAGTCGGCGCCTCCTCCTATGCCGACACCAACTACGGTTGGAGGACATGGTTTTCCGGCCATCTCCGCTATGCGATCAAGAACGATCTCTTTTACGCCTTTCATCCCTTTTCCAGGGGTCATCATCACGAGTTCGCTCATGTTCTCACTTCCGCCCCCTTTTGGTATCACGTGTATCACGGCTTCGTCTCCTTCGACAACATCCCAGTGCAGAGCTGGGATGAACCTGCCTGTGTTGTCGCCGCTGTTGACGTCGGTCAAAGGGTCTATAGCGTTGGGCCTCAAAGGGATCGACTCGGTAGCATCCTTGACGGCATTTTTGACCGCTTTTCTCAAGACACCCATATGTGGAAAATCTTCTCCTATCTCTATAAAGAATGTCTGTGTTCCGGTGTCCTGGCAGATAGGTCTTTTTTCTCCCTTACCCACGTCTATATTTTCCAGGATCGCATCCAATTGAACTTTAGGGCCTTCTTCATCCTCGATCTCCCTCGCTCCTCTCAATGCATCCTCTGTCTCGTCAGTAACGCTTGTAACGGCTTTCCTCATGGCCTCTACGAGAGCCTTTTCGACTTCAGCTTGATTCATGATTATCATCTTCGTGATTACAAGCTATTGTAAAAACTTTTCGAGGGAGTAGAAGAGCCTGGTCCAGGATGACTAAAGACTACATTCTAGATTCAAATTCTTTTACATATTTCACACATCAGGTCATCCACTTTTTCTGTAGTTATGTCACCTGATTCGTTCAACTGGTAGATATCTTCCGCGACTTCGACGATCTCTTTTTTCAATTCGCTATCGATCTCTTTACCCTTACCCCTAGTTCCCTGTATGTATTGAGAAACGGCGGGTTGAGTGATGTCCAATATCTCGGATATTTTGACCTGGGTGAGGCCGTACTTTTCGTATAATATCTTCCCTATCTCGGCTTTCACCGTGGGAAGGTATTCATTGACGAACTCTTCGCACCGCATACCTGTTCAAATATTAAAGGGGCATATTAAACTATCCCTCTTGCAAACTCGATACAAGAAGTCGGGTCATTGACTATAAATATGACTTTACCTCTGATTAACGGCAGATATGTACGACGTGGTAGAGCCCTGTTCAGATTCCGGCGCATACCGTGCCGAGCCGACAGTTGAGATGAAACTAGATCTAGAAGCCTTTGAAAAAGTCTTGGTCGAAAAGGGCTACGGTATCGAATTTTCTTCAGAGGTCATCTTGCTGGTAAAAGATGTTGAAGCCGATGTAGAAGTGGGCGTATATCCTTCGGGAAAACTTCTGTTCAAGACCACCGATGAAGAGATGATAGAAAGGCTCTTCGATAAGTTCACTTCCATGGTAGAAGATTTTAAAAATTCTAACGCGTGAGACTTTTGATGACCTCTACGAAGCGCATAACTTCCTCTTCCGTGTTGTATAAGTAAAAAGATGCCCTGTTGCCTCCTTCTAAATCGTGGTGATCGTACCATGAATGAACGCACTGCTGTCCTCCTCTCAAAAGTATGTCGTACTCATCTAACAACAAAGTTATCTCATGGCATCCGAGGTTTTTGAGATGAAAGTTGAATATACCTGACCTTTTTTCGGGATCATCTGGACCGATCACTTTCACGTGGCCTTCCAATTCTTCGGTAGCTAACTTGTTCAATCTTACCTCGTGCTTCTCTATGTTCTCCAGCCCTAGATCTAATACATAATCCACCGCTGGTTTCACCGCCGCTAGCCCTGCAAAGTTTTGAAGACCAGCCTCGAACTTCGTCGGAGTCGTCTGTAGAGTTATCTCGTCATATCTCGTGCTCTTTACACCGCCTCCTCCGTAGATAAGCGGCTCGAGATCTTCCATCAGTCTTTTCTTTCCGTACAACACACCTACTCCCGTGGGCCCCAGCATCTTGTGTATCGAAAAGGCCAAAAAATCCACGTCTATATCTTTCACATCGACGGGTTTGTGAGGAACGCTTTGAGCTCCGTCTAGCATTAGATAGGCGTCTTGCTCGTGAACTATGTCGGCCACATCGGCAGCGGGTGTGGTCGTCCCGTCAAGATTGGAAGTGTGCACCATGGAAACCAGTTTTACTCGGTCGTCCATCTTCTCTTTTAGATCCTCCATGTCGAGTTCGCCGTCACTAGTGGTAGAAACCTGTTCGTAATCAATTCCGACGTGCTCTTTGAGTTTTATCCAGGGCACGAGGTTACTATTATGTTCCTTGTCGGTAGTGAGAACTTTATCTCCTTTCTGTAGTCCTAGACCTCGAGCCACGGTGTTTATGGCCTCAGTAGTATTCTTCGTGAAAGCTATCTCTTCAACGGTAGAGGCACCTAAAAGCTCTTTTACCGATCCTCTCCCCTTTTTGATCTCTTTAGTCAATCTGGTTGAAAGAGTATGAGCACTCCTTTTCCCTTCGCAAACGGGGAACTCCGAATAGTATCTGTTAACAGCTTCTATGACTGAGTTAGGTTTCAAACTCAAGCAGGCGCTGTCGAAATAGATGTAGTCGTCTACAACCGGGAAGTCTTCCCTGATCTTCTGAATGTCTAAAGCGGCGGCCATGTTATCCCTTCAAAATGATGCTTCGATCAGCATGAATATAGACCTTTCGTATTTGAAATTTTCACACTACAGACCCATGATTTATCCATACCCTTATAAACATAACGGGGTTATCTCGGCTTTTCGCTGAAAGACTTCAGTATATTCTCGTGCTTTTCACACAGCCCACTTCTCACCTGGTATTCGATAACTTCTCTCTGCCAGTGTGAATTGTAAAGTCGGCAGTCTCGACCGCAGAAGGGATCACCGGTGAGCCGCCAAAAGATAGTTTGGAGAATATAAGAAGCCACGGCGCTCTCCATCCTTTCGTCCGAATGACTCATAGGTCGAAAATCGAGAACATCTTCTCTTTGATCCCCGTATGCAAAGTAGTATTCTCTCGGTTTAGCGGGACCCTCCACTATCCCCGTTGTTGAGATCAGCGAAGGTATACCGTTTATCACCGCTCTTACGTGATAACGATCTTCGTTACCCTCCAACGTTCCTACCGTCCTTTTTGAGATGACCAGTGTATGCTCTTTCTCTTCTTCGACGGTGAGAAGCTCCCTCATCAGGCGTAAGAGCCTAAAACCGTCATAGATTATGCCGCGTATCTCTTTCCCGCCCTCGATCATTTCACTTTCGATCTTGACTTCTTTAGGCAGTGGTTTTTGAAATTTTCTTTCGTTCTTTTTCCGCACCCTGGTCCAAGCTATATCTTCCTCCAGACCTTTGCTGTACTTCTCTTTAAAAAAATCACCTTTCAACTTCACTGAACGTGAAGTCCTCTGTTGGATGATTTCTTTCAATTTATCCCGATCAAGATCTTCCTGTTCATCGACGTACAAAAATATCTTATCGAAGGGGAGTTCAATGGAGCAGTTCATCGGCCGCTTCAGCTCCCTTTCTGCCTGAAAGGAGCATCGAACCGAAAGTGGGTCCCATCCTGGGTAGACCATAGGTGGTAGAGACCGCCATGCCGGTCGCGATAAGACCTTCATGTACCTTTCCAGTATGTTCAACGACCAGATCTTCGGATCTCTCGACCCACATACCTCCAAATCCAGTGGTCTCGATCATGCCCCTCTCTTCCAACTTTTTTACCACGCAGGCGTCGTGTCCTGTAGCGTCTATAACGAGTTCGGCTTCCAACGAGATAGGATCCACGCAGGTTATCTGCCTCGGTAATTCCGATACTGGAGTCCAGTTGATGACCACGCCTCCGACTCTGTCGTTTTCTCTCAGAACGACGTCCTCGAACTCGGTCATGTTCAGTATCTTTATGCCTTCGTCGCAGGCCTCGGAGATGAGTTTTGAACATGCATGGGGCCCCATGGTTGTGTAAAGGTCGCCGTCTTTTTCATAGGGTATGCCCAGTTCTTCCAGAACTTTTTGACCCGGTGGGCGGACCGTAACAGTATTCATCAAATATCCACCGAGCCAAAAGCCGCCTCCAAGATAATTGTTCCTCTCGACGACCAAGACCTTACGACCTTTCATGGCAAGATCGCGAGCAGCCATCAAGCCGCTAGGTCCTCCTCCGATAACTATCACTTCTGAATCCGCATGCTCTTCTAACTGCCTGCCGAACTGCCTGACTATCGCACGAGTAACGTCACTTTCACTTGCTTGTTCGAACATATTATAAACACTATATCGGTGTTATATATTCTTTATCTCGTCCTGTCAAATTCCGATGTGATAGAACAAAATTAATAATGCACCTCGACTAATCAAGATTTCCGGAGACATATAGATGGTGGAATACGAAGGAGACGAGATAAAAGAAAATTTCAGAGACCTGTTCGAAGACGAAGATTTCCATTCCGAACTGATCAAGGTTGCGGATAATTATCCCGATGAAAGATCGATCTTTATAACTTACGAGGATATGACCCTTTTTTTCGAAGATCTTGAATTTCCTCGATACGTGCTGCGCAATCCGAATAAATGTTTAGAAGAAGGGGAAAACGCGATAAAAGATGTTCTCGGCGGTTCTTACGAAGACGTCCACATATTCCTTCGCCTCGAAGGTCTTCCCGACGCTAGAAAGAAGATGATAAGAGATCTTAGGTCCGACGATATGGCGAATTATCTTGCTATAGACGGTCTTGTGAGAAAGGCGACCGAGGTAAGACCGAAGCTTTCCAATGCGGTATTCAGATGTGGTACATGTACCGCTGAATTCAAAGTTAAGCAGAACGGGAGCGATATAGAGGAGCCGATCCAGTGTGCTGAGTGTGGAAAATCCTCCAACAAGACGACTTTCATACTGCTAAAAGACAAATCTGAATTCGAAAACTTTCAGAACATAGAGATACAGGAGAGTCCGGACGAATTAAGAGGAGGTGAACAACCGCAGAGACTGAAGACATGGGTAAAAGACGATCTTGTAGGCGAAGTCTCGCCCGGGGACAGGATCACCTTGAACGGCATCCTTGACGGTACTCCAAAAAGGAGAAGCAGTCGATCTAAAAGCAGAGTTTTCGATATATTTATGAGAGTCAACGGCATCGAGGTCAAAGAATACGAGTTCGAAGATCTAGAGTTGTCTGAAGAGGATAAAAAAGAGATAAAAGAAGCGGCTGATGATCCACGGATATTCGCAAAGATAGTAAATTCGATAGCGCCAAGTATCCACGGTCTTTACCATGAGAAGATAGGTTTGGCTCTTCAGATGTTCAGCGGAGTCCGAAAGGAGATGCCTGACGGATCCATGACCAGAGGAGATATACACATATTGTTGGTAGGTGATCCCGGTACGGCAAAATCACAGCTTTTGAGATACATAGGTGAACTTTCGCCTAGAGGTATGTACGCCTCCGGAAAGGGATCCACAGGTGCTGGACTCACCGCGGCAGCCATAAGAGAAGAAGTCATGGGCGAAAGCCGATGGGTTTTAGAAGCAGGAACTTTGGTGTTAGCCGACGGCGGTATCGCCTGTATCGACGAGTTAGACAAGATGCGAGCCGAGGATAGGAGTGCTATGCACGAAGCCATGGAGCAGCAGACTATCTCCGTGGCTAAGGCCGGGATCAACGCCACGTTGAATTCAAGGTGCGCCGTGCTAGGGGCCGCCAACCCTCAGTACGGTAGATTCGAAGTCCATGAAAATATTTCACAGCAGATAGACCTGCCTCCACCGTTGATATCCAGGTTCGATCTGATATTCGCTCTGATAGATAAGCCGAACAGAAAGAAGGACCAGGAGATAGCGCAGCACATATTGAACCTTCACGAAGAAGGAGAGAAGATAGAGAAAGAGATCGATTCCGATATGGAAAAGGAATTCAGTCCCGAGTTGGAAAAGGAATTTTTGCGTAAATATATAGCTCATGCTAAATCCCTCACACCCGTCATGACTGAAGAAGCCATGACAAAATTGGAGGACTTCTACCTACAATTGAGGGAGCGGGGTGGGGAAGAATCCATTCCAGCGACGGCAAGACAGCTAGAATCCCTAGTCAGACTCACAGAGGCCAGCGCCCGAGCCCATCTTCGGGAACAAGCTACTGTCGATGACGCTAAAAGGGCCATAGACGTTACCAATTACTTCCTGGAACAGGTAGCTTCTACAGAAGGCGATACTCTAGATATAGATATAGTAGCTTCCGGCGTATCAGCTAGCGAAAGAACACTCCTTGCTCAGATCAGGAACATAATCAAGGAGAAAAGAGAAGTCCATGAAGGCGGTGTTCCGAGCGAAGACCTCATGGAAGAAGCGCTTTCAAGAGGGCTTTCAAGAGAAGAAGTCAGGAAGGAACTCAAGAGGATGAAAGAAAACGGTCAGATTTACGAACCCTCCCCAGACAGTTATGATCTAGCATGAAAGGAGCTTCAAGATGAAGGTGAGCTATCAGTTATACGAACAGGGAACCGAAATCCTTCTTGCCGCCTGTGACCATGAACTGTTAGGAGTCATTTTAGAGGACAAAGATATAAATTTAAACGTGAAGGAAAGTTTTTACGGCGGCGGTATCATCGATATAGGTGAAGGTCCCGGAAAAGAGGAACTGAATGTTAAGTTCAGGAGAGCGACCGTAGCAAATCTCGTGGGTGAGAACGTTATCGAAGCAGCTACGGATTTCGGGTTCGGCAGCAAGGAAGATATAATGTGGATCGATGGTGTTCCACATCTCCAGGTCGTACAACTTTAAAGAGTGAAAAACGATGATATGCGTAGAATGTGGCTCTGAAGTGGAGGATCTCAAAGACGGACTCTGTAAAGAATGTTACGTGGACAAACACGTCGACGCCGATGTAGAGGATCCCATCGAGATCGAGATCTGTTCAAGATGCGGAAGCATCAGAAAAGGAAAAAAATGGCTGGAAAGACCGGATCTACGATCTGTGATGCTCGATAGGATAGAGGACGCCCTTTCCTTCTCTTCTTCAGTCGATAAATTTTCATTTTGTGTTGAATTCGACGAAGGCGACCCTCGGAATATAAAAGTAGATCTTACTGTAGCGATGATGATGGATGGGATGAAAAAAGAAAAAGATCTTTCGACAAATATCATCTTGAAGAAGGATCAGTGCACTAACTGCAGTAGAAGAGAGGGAGATTATTACGAGGCTATACTTCAGGTGAGACCCACTAAAAAAGAGATGAGCAAAGAGCAAAAAGAGAGCGTGATAAGAACGGTGCACAACAGGATAGAAAACGATAGAGCGAAAAAAAAGAATGTTTTCATCACCGCAGAAAAAGAGATCCATGGCGGTCTCGATTTTTATCTCAGCGATAAGAGAGTGAGTAAAGATCTCTCCTACAACATAGCCGATGATCTCGGAGGTATCGTGACCACTTCTTCGGAACTAGCCGGTAGAGAGGACGGCCAGAATGTTTACAGGATGACCTATTCTGTAAGGATACCACCTTACGAGAAGGGAGACTTCATAGGTTATGAAGGAAAGATATATAGGATCAAAAATACCAAGAGCGGCAGCGATCCCGTTACTGTACATGACCTGAAAGAGAACAGGATAACCACCATCGATAGAAAAGATATGGACGAGGTCGAGATATACGGGGGAGAAGAATTGGTAAAAAAGGCAGTAGTAGTATCTGAGGAGGAAAAGGAGATACAAGTTTTAGATCCTGAGTCCTATGAGACCGAAACGCTATTGAAGCCCGAAGGTGCCTCAGCGGGAAGGGAAGAAGTAAAAGTGATAAAGGTCAAAGAAAGATTGTATATGATACCCGAGCAAGATCGATAAAATTTATACCTGACCGAACTTTTCTTTTCCTATGATGGGCAAAAAGAATGAGAAAGGAAACAGGATACTTCATACTACCTGGTTCGGTACTTTTATCATAGAAGATGAAGATGTAATAGATAAGAAACTATTTTCCAAGGATGCTGATGAATTAGCTGATAAAAAATTCCAAATGGAGAAAAAAGAGATCCTGGACGAGGAGAAAGAGCTATCTGAACGATGGGAAAAAGTGCAGGTTACATCTAAAAGACTAAAGGAACTCGGGATTCTTTACGAAGGAGATAGAGAAAACATAAAGATCGATCCTAAAGATTATTCATTCGATGATTCACTTCTCCAGGAAGCTCTCTTGAAGTTGGGTTCAAAAAAGATAAGAGAATCGATAGATTTTGGTGAACATCTAGCTAAGGCCGTCGACACCATACAGGATCTAAATGAGATAATCAACATAAAGATGGAAAGACTTAGAGACTGGTATTCTCTGCATTTTCCTGAGTTGAAAGATCAAGTGAACGATGAAGATTACGTGGAACTCATCTCAGAATACGGCTCTAGGCAAGATATAATGAAAAATGTAGACCTCGATATGGACGAGGAACATACGGGAGGAGAAGTTACCGATAGAGAAGTAGAACTCTTTCAACGATTAGCTGAGAGCGTTAAAGACGATATGATGTACAGGAACGAATTACACGATTACGTCGAAAATAGGATGGACGAGTACGCTCCGAACCTTGCCGCACTAACAGGCCCTACACTGGGTGGTGAATTGATAGCACACGTGGGCTCACTAAAAGAGCTCGCTAAAAAGCCCGCGAGCACCATCCAAGTTTTGGGAGCCGAAAAGGCCCTGTTCAAGCATCTCGAAAAAGGCACTAAACCTCCAAAACACGGTGTCATATTACAGCATCCATACGTCCATCGAGCACCAAAAGATAAAAGGGGTAAGATCGCCCGGACCTTCGCAAATAAGATCGCTATAGCGGCACGGTTGGATTATTTCGACGGTGAATATAAAGGTGAAGAATTGAAAGCGGAAGTGGAGGAGAAAATTGAGCAGATAGAAGAGGAAAAATGATGGAACCAAAAGATATCGTCAAAAAAGCCTTGGATAAAGGCGCGATAGAAGGAAAACTGATCTGTTCGGATGATGTCTATACCGCGGAATGGGTGAGACTCAAATGCAGATATGGCTGCGGGGGATTTGGAAAAAAACTGACCTGTCCGCCCTACTCTCCCACTCCAGAACAAACGGAAAAGGTGTTGAATAACTATGAGAGAGCCATACTGATCCATTTTACAGATGATATCGATAACTTGAAGATAATCATGACTGACCTCGAACGTGAAGCTTTTCTTTCGGGATATTACAAAGCTTTTGCCATGGGAGCAGGCCCGTGCTATCTCTGTGAGGAGTGTGGCCTAGAAGAAGGATGTGTGCATCCTCACAAAGCGAGGCCGGCGATGGAAGCCTGTGGAATCGATGTATACCGAACGGCAAGAGAATCTGGATTCCCCATCGAAGTAGTAGAGGATAGAAGTTGCTCTCAGAATTACTACGGTCTCCTACTGCTGGAATGAGAGTATCCACGGGCCGTTATCGGCTCTACGGCGTCATATAGTCAATGACCTAACTTTTTCATGGTGATCGACTCATTTCGGGAATCAAATTCCCGATGTCGAAACTTTGGTTCAAAAATTTTCGACTTCCACTATAAGTTCGACTTCCCAGGTGAACGATCTGTTGACCATGAATCCGATACCGTCACCCGGTTCGATTTCGAAATCATCGTTCCATTCTCCCGAAGACTCGTCATAATAGAACTTTTCTCCTACACCTCTTTTCATCGGATCCCATCTGACAACCTCGGTTATATTCTCACCAGACGCAAGATCGCCTTCGATGGACATTACAAGATCGCTGGCCATCAGTTGATCGTTTCCCGTTTGATCGGCCAAGGAGTACGGTATCGAAGTAAAATGTTGTAAGCCCTCTTCTTTGAAGGATATCTCGTGTTCGACATCAGTGCCGTTAACATGCCAGATAAACGAATTCTTCACACCTAATCCGATACCGTCACCCGGTTCGATTTTGAAATCATCCGTCCATTCTCCAGCTAAATCATCATAATAGTGCCTTTCGCTGTAACCGTTCACTCTTGGATTCCATCTGACGACGTCAAATATATGCTCACTGGAGACTAGATCGTCTTCGATGGACTTTACAAGATCGCTGGCTCGCAGCTGGCTTTCACTTGTGCGAGTTTCGAATCCCATCGGTATAGATATGTAATGCCTTGGTCTTCCAGCATCGAAATACCGCTCTACACAGAAAGCCAAGTTTGAATTTTCACTTTCAGATACACCGTCAGTTGATCTGACGATATAGTAGTTCTCTCCTCCTAGCGCACCTTCGTGCGTATGATAAGTTTCTTCTACCGTGTCAATTTCATCCCAACCTTCAAAGTCTGAATAGGCATCTTGAGAATGATACACGACATATTGTGGTGCACCAACGTCATCCCATTCGAGAGTTAGATGACCCATGTCTTCATCTTTTTCTATCCTTAATCCCGTGGGAGGCATCAGTTCGGGTTCGTCCATGGTTGTGAACGACCATGTTTGGGATCGTGCCGTTTCTCCTTCGTCATCTTCAGCCTCAACATACCATTCATAGGTGTTTGAAAAGTCGAGGTCGCTCCATGATGTATAAGCTCTTTCTCCGCTCGGTATATCGTCATCGGTTCCTATCAAGGCGTCGTCGGAGGCGTCGTAGAAGTAAACGTCCATGTTCTCTCCAAGATCGTGTTCGACCTTAACACTCAATTCCGGAGACGTACTCACTTCTACAGCACCGTCTTCAGGTCCAGGTTCGTAGGGCGGCAAAGGCTCTCCGACCTCGGTCATCACCCCCGCTAGATGAGCTACGGTCCCGATCGCATGTTTTGTAGTATAGTCTATCTGGGGGACCGTTAATTTATCTAAAGTGTCATTTTCAGTATGATAGTCAGGGTTGAAAACGGTCTCTATAGCCAGTGTTGCGTTATATCCTTCGTCCCAAAAACTTGCATGATCAGATCGAGTCTCACTACTGTCGTATTCATATGTGAAATTTACGCCGGGCTCATAAGCCTCCGCAACGTCTGCTTTATAATCCAACATCCAATTTGACTGCGTATTCGCGTGAAGCGTTATATCGAGAACATCGTCCTCAGCATAACCGACCATATCGTAATTGAATTTGCCTCTGAGATCCACTTCCGGATCGACATTTGAGGCATAATGAGAACTACCGTGGAGGCCGAGTTCTTCCGCACCCCAAGCAGCAAATTTTATCGTCCTCTCGAACTCGTATTCGGATAAGACCCTTGCGGCTTCGAGAGTCACTGCGATCCCGCTGCCGTTATCGTCGGCTCCCGGGGCCGGTTCGTCCGCACCCCTATTGTTTATACTGTCCAGATGACCGCCGATGATGAAAGTTTGCTCTTCCAGATCGGGATCCGAGCCAGGCAGTTCAGCTATGACATTGGCGCTCTCTGCTCCGTCGTAAGTGAAGTTCTGTTGATAAACTTCAAGTCCATAGGATTCGAATCTGTCGTAAGTCCAATCCACCGCATCCCAAAAACCCTGAGTCCCATCCCGTCTTGTACGAACACCGTCCTGATTTTCAAAGTTCTGTAAAGTGTCTATATCATCATAGATATTGGATTCCTGGGTTTGGTTCATCATGGAATGGATCGTCGGATCGTATCCTGGAAACATAGGGGAGTCGATAGATCCGGTGATTTTGTCATCTGAGCCTTCGCCTATATAAAGTACATCCATTCCCATAATTTCCATCAATATCAAATCAGAATCTGTAGCCTCTAGGAGTACACGTCCGCCATCTCTTTCGATTATTTCGACACTCAAACGATTAAGAACGGTTATATCCCTTGGCCCGGATACTTCCACTAATACCACCTGATCTTCCTCCATCTCCGATCCAAATCTGGATGGAGGTAAACTGGTTAGCAACGAAAAGAGCAGTATGCCAACAAACACAAAGGTCAGTGATGTTTTGCTTATAGGATTCATACAAGATATTCTCCTATGTTCATACAATGCTCTACTCTTATATTAAATCTGGGCATATAACTAATAATAAATAGGAGATATATGTTACTGAAAATAGATGTGTACAGGAATATAGATCATAAATTTGATAAATCCGGACCATGTTTAAATAAGAAAAAACACTGATTGTAAAATGGTGGTTCATATGAAATATTCAGAAAAAAGAACCTATAAGCTTGGGTTGATAATCTTTGTGATCTTCGGAGTAATACTGATGATCCACGGCTTGATCTTTGGAGCTCTTGAGGCGGCACAATCATGGCAGCATCTGGCTGCAGCGATCTTGATTTCACCTTTCATTGCCTTCGGCATCGGTTTTATAATCCCTAGAAACATATCGGATAGCCAGATAAAACATTCTTTTCTTATTGGACTCGTCGGCTCAGGCATATTCATCTCATTGACGTGTTACTTGACGCCCGGCTTCGGCTCCCTGATAGGGATAGATCCCAATTACTCTAATCTGATAGAAGAGATAGGACTGGGTGAATTCATCTCTTTATCTATTTGGGGCATCGTAAGTTCGATATTTACCAGCTTGTTGGGGACCATCTTCAGTTCGTTTAGAGAATCCGAGGTTCCTTCTGAAGAAGAAAGTGCTGAGGAATTCTCTTTCCCCGGAAGTGAACCCGAGAGACAACAACCTCCAGCTCCTACACCACAACCGAATACACCTGCCCAACCAGCAGAGACCAGTAGTCCACCGCCGATCACTACTCAACAGCCCGGTAGATCACAATCACAATATGGTGCTCCAGATCAACAGATAGAGAGTCCACGATCGGATACGCCAGCTCAAGAGCCCGCGGTTGACGAAACTTGGGGTGCCGAAAGAGAAACCGACTTTCCAACGCAGTCTGAAAGGGAAGAAGACATTGCAGCAGACGAGGATGATTACGGAGCACTGGAAGAATCAGGACTTGAAGAAGAGAGATCATGTGTCGATTGTGGGCAGAAATTACGATGGATCGAACAATATGAGATGTGGTACTGTGACTATTGCAGAGAATACCAACCGGTGGAAGAAGAGGAAACCGGCGACGAATGGGACGATGCTTCTGAAGAATATTACGAAGAAGACGAGGTTGATGTGAAGCTTTGCCCACACTGCGTTTCCGAACTGCGTTGGATACCCCAGTACGAAAGATGGTACTGTGATAATTGTCAGCAGTATGTTGAAGGTATCGACGAAGAAGATATATCTGAAGAAACACAAGAAGAAAGCTACGAAGAGTACGAAGAAGTCGAGGAGGAAGAGGAAGTAACAGAAGCCATCGAACCATGTCCGGACTGTGACGGCGAAGTACGTTGGCTCGAAGAATACAACAGATGGTATTGCGAGGACTGTAAAGAATATAAATCGATAGAGGATTGAACAATATTTTTTATTCCTTTCTCTTTTTTTCTTCTTTGTTAGATTTATCTTCGCCTATCGTAGCATCACAGTAAGGACATTCGTCCATCTCTTCTTCCGTTATGAGGAAGCCACATTCCTCACACTCGAAGAATATCTCATCGTCTATAGGGGCTGTCTCTTTTCTTTCGATCTCAGTTCCACACTCGGGACATCGTTCATCATCATCTGAAACCATCACTCCACATTCAGGACATTCATTCTCAAAGAGTTGTTCAGATTCGGAGGCCACAGCAACGCCCGCGGCTTCAGCTTGCCTTTCTTCCTCCCTCAGTTCTTCATCTAACTCCGCTTCTAGTTCTTCCTCGTCGATCTTTGGTTCTTCAACAAATCCTTCGTCCTTCATCTCTTTCTCCCGCTCTGACCATTCTGAGAACTCTTCCTCTGTCTCACCGATAGGTGGTTGTTCCTCTAAACTTTTTGTGTGCTCATCGGCACCTTCTTCTCGCTCTAACTCTTCCATCCCGCCTAAGATCATTCCTTCTTCGGATTCTTCTTCCTCTCTCCTTTTCCAGAAGAAGAACAAGACGAGTATAAGGATCAGAGGTATCAAAAGTAATATCCACCAATAACCACACAATCCAGCGATAAAGGACTCGTCTTCCTCGATCTCAACGGTAAATGTCACCGTCTCGGTAGCTTCATTACCCACTAGATCAACAGCTCTTACTTCAAACGTGTACTCGCCATCTTCAAGGCCCTCAAATGTATAGCTTGTATCGGTTGTATCGATCCATTCGTCGTCAAGCCTGATCTCGTAGCCGTCTATACCGCTAAGCTCGTCTGTACCTTCCCATTCCACCGTAACTTCACTTTCACTGATCCTTTCACCATCTGTCGGTGAGATTATCTCTAAAACAGGCGGTATGGTGTCCACCGTGAAGTTTATCGAATCGTAGACAAATATTCCGTTTCCTGCAGCCCTCAACTCTAAGGTATGGATACCATCTTCAAGGTCCTCAAATGTATATGCCGTTTCTTCATCGACCCGGATCCACTCTTCGTCGTTCAAGCTGAGTTCGTGATACTCCGCATTCAATGTCTCCCATTCTATTTCCACTACGGGATCAGCGAACATCTCCCCTTCTTCCGGCGAGACTATATTTACCCATAACTCCACCTCTTCAAAGTGAGCCGTGATCTCCTTATCAGAGTTCATAGTTATAGTTATCTCTTCTTCCTCACTCTCATGATCGCCAGTCCACTCAACGAACACGTAACCGTCGGCCGCTATCGCCTCAACGGTAACTTCTTCACCTTCGACATGTGCGTATGTTCCTGGTTCCGGATCTGTAGTTCCCTCGCCCTCTACCTCTATACTCAGTTCATATTCTATGATCTCCTCTAAAACGCTGATAGTGACCTCTTTATCTTCATCCTCGCTGCTCACTCTCAAGTCAAAATTTCCCGTTGATCCTTCTTCGATCTCCCAAACGAACTCGCCTTCGTATACCCCATTAGATGCGAGATTTACTGGGCCGAGCGTCACCTCGTCCTGATCCTGGAAGACTAACTCGCCCACTTCGTCGTAAACGACAAATTCTATGGTCTGCGTAGCTTCTACGTCACCCAGATTCGTAACGGTGTACTCCACAACCACTTCATCGCCTTCAAAGTATTCTTCACCACCTTCAGGTGAAGTGATCTCTACTTCGAAGTGTGAATCTCTGAAGAAGTGGGCGGTTATCTCCTTGTCTCCATCGATCAGGATAGTGATCTCGATCTCTTCTTCCTCATCTTCAGGTACGTCCCCTGTCCAGTGACTGAATGTCCAATCTTCGTCGGGCAAAGCTTCTACTGTCACTTCTTCTCCGTACTCGTATGAGTGAGTGCCCTCTTCTGGTGTTGTAGAACCTTCACCTTCGACGTCTATGG